>CETF01009166.1_pt1 | contig 54934 bp, 77 predicted proteins | sample 326991 | NCBI WGS metagenome assembly CETF01 (sample SAMEA2622331, study PRJEB7988) | marine metagenome | biome: marine biome (ENVO:00000447); feature: surface water layer (ENVO:00002042); material: "saline water (ENVO:00002010), including plankton (ENVO:xxxxxxxx)" | depth 5 m | reverse complement strand
CAGGAAATGGCAACACAGGAACAAGTTCAGGAATGACAGAACAAAATCTTGTTAATAATAATGTTTCTGCATTAAATGGTGAGAGTTCAGGAATGACTTCAGCTAATTTAGTTTTAACTGATCTAACGAGAAACCTACCTTTTGATAGTTACAGTTTTAATTTTGATTCAGCAAGTAGTGATTATATTGATTTGGGCAATAACGCAAATTTATATCCAGCTACAAGTGATATGAGTTATTCATTTTGGTTTAAGTTTGTTACTGGTTCAAGTTATAGGACTATTTTTGGACAAGGAGCAACAGATATAAATGCTTTAAGCACAGGTAATAAAGCTATTTTTATTACAGTATTTGGTGATGAATTAAGAGTTTTTGTAGCATTTGGTCAAAGTGGTTCTTGGGCTATTGATAATGGTGGAGCATTTAACACAAGTAATGCTAACTTTGTTAATAATGAATGGTATCATATAGTTTTTACATTTGACAGAGATGGAGATGGAATAATTTATGTAAATGGTTTTCCTAATGTTACACAAGCAGTTAATGGTTCTTCTACAAGTGTAGATATTACTTCAACAGATATAACAACAATAGCAAGTCCAACACTTGGCTATAATTCACAAATAAGCAACGTATCAATATTTGACGAAGCCCTAACATCTACAGAGGTTATGAAGCTGTATTCAAATGGTATGCCTCAAGATTTAAGTAGTTTTACACCAGCACCTGTAGCTTGGTGGCCATTAGGTTCAAACAGCTTTTGGAATGGTAGTCAATGGACGGTTAGAGATATGATTGGCTCAAATGATGGAACAGGTGTTAATCTTGGACAGGATGCACTTGTAGGAGACAGCCCCAGAAGTGAAGCAAATGGAACAGGCACAAATATGGACATACCTACAAATTTAGAAGGAAGCACAAAATGGAGTGAAAACAATAGCTGGAGTATTAATATGAGCGAAAGCGCAAGAGTAGCAGATACACCATAATGAAACTATCTAAAAACCTATCGCTAAAAGAAATGACTAAGAGCAGAACTGCTTTGCGAAGAGGTATAGATAATAGTCCAACGCCAGAGCATATTGAGAATATGAAGGCCCTAGCAGAAAACATTTTTCAGCCAATTAGAGATCACTTTGAAGTTCCTATATATATTTCTTCTGGATATAGATCTGAAGCTCTTAATAAAGCTATAGGAGGTAGTAAAACATCTCAACATAGCAAAGGACAGGCTATAGATCTAGACAGAGACGCTCACTCTCAGCCACATAACTCAGATTTGTTTATCTTTGTAAAAGATAATTTGGATTTTGATCAAATGATTTGGGAATTTGGAACGGATGAGAATCCTGACTGGGTTCACATTTCTTATAATCCAGTTGGAAAACAAAGAAACCAATTGCTTGTTGCTTACAAAGACAGTAACAACAGAACACGTTACAAACAATGGAAGAAAAAATAAACCAGTTACTGGAAGGGCAAGCAGTAATGAAAAGCCAGCTTGATGAAATTAGCAAGCAAAAGAACGATCACGAAACTAGAATCAGAAGCTTAGAAAAAAAGTTCTGGACTTCATTAGCTATATTTGGTGTAAGTATTGGTACGTTCATTGAAGGAATTCTAAACAAATGAAAACTAAATTAAAAGACACAAAGGTCGGTCAGTTTCTAAAAACAAAAGCACCTAAAATATTAGACGTTATTGGAGATGTATTGCCAGACAGTGGCAGTCTCGGAATCGTAAAAAACCTCATTTCAAAAGATCCTGATTTAACACCTGAAGAAAAAGCAGAGCTACACGCTCAGATAGTAGAGGTTTATAAGTTAGAGGTGGAGGATAGAGATTCAGCAAGAAAAAGAGAAATCGAGGTAGCTAAGGTTAAGAAGTTTGACTTTATGTTCAATTTAACTGGATTGGTCGGTTTAACGGCCTTTGCTTTCTTAGTATATGCCATTGTTTATTTAGAGGTACCGGAGCATAACAAGGAGATATGGATTCACTTAATCGGTATCACAGAAGGCATAGCTTTGAGTATTACTGGATATTTCTATGGTTCAACTATGAAAGACAAAAAATAACTATCTTTGCAATATAACTATACTTAAATTTAATAAAATGAAATTAGAAAAAAACGAACTTAATAACATAACTGAACTTAATAAAAATTTTAATACTTTAAAAGTTTCTTTAGGAGATGCAGAATTACAAAAGTTATCTATAATTGAGGAAATACAAGAAATAAAAAGAAAGTTTCAACTATTAGAAAGAGATCTAGTAGGCAAGTATGGTAAAGATTCTGTAATTGATTTAAAAACTGGAGAAGTTAAAAAGAAAGAAGAAAATGGCTAAAATATCTGATACCTCATCCTATCCATCTATAACCCCAGGAGCTGGGGATTATCTAGTATTAACAGACGTTAGCGATTCTAACAGCACTAAAACAGTAACAATGCAATCCATTGCTGATTTTATTGGTGGAGGAGGTGCATCTATACAGGCTGGGGATGGTATAGACATTGATTTCGGAACTGTTCCGTCTACAATAAGCGCTGATTTAAAATCTAATGGAGGTATTGTATTTGAATCTACAGAGCTTGCTGTAGATTTAGGAGCTTCTTCCATAACGGGCACACTAGCTGTGGGAGATGGAGGAACTGGAGCTACTACACTTACTTCGGGTGGTATATTAAAAGGAAATGGAACATCTTCAATTTCAGCAGATGGAGATATTAATGATTTAGTAAGTGCACAATATTCTACAGGAACAAATGGTTCTATGTATTTTGGTACTATACCTTCTGGATTAAGTGGAACACCTTTATCTAACACATCTATAGGTAATAAAGCTGGAAACTTGTTAACAACAGGGGCTGCTAACACTTTGTTAGGTGAAGGAGCTGGAAACTCAATAACAAGTGGTGACAGTAACGTTGTAATAGGAGCTAGAGCTGATGTATCAGCAGCTGGTGTTTTAGATGCTACTATAGTAGGTCACTTAGCTTTGGGAGCAAGAGATGGGGTTGCTTTAGGTAAAGAAGCAAATGCAGGAAGAGATGGTATAGCCATAGGTAGTGGCGCTGAAGCTTTGGCAAATACGATATCTATTGGATCAAGCGGTCACGGTATAACTTTAGATGCTACTAGTAGAACTACAGATACTTTCTTACCTATAATGATAAATGGAACACAATACTATATACAATTGTATGTTCCATAAAAATAATTTACTTTAATTTAATGAAATGCAAATTAGGAAAATATCAGTTGGACCTGATTACAAATCTGGTTCAATGCACTATATAATAGGTCAAAGTGTTTTAGGAGGAAAATACAGTATACACCACATAAAACACGATATGAAAGAGGGATCCATAAAAATATGGATCATTAAAGAAGATGAGATTTTTTTGTGGAAATCATTTAACTCCACAATGCCTTTTGCCGTTGAGTATAATTTAGATTTTTAATATGAAGTCACCCTTTTGTTTTTTGGTAAACCCTGTAAACAATCAAAGGTATGACAACGTTAAAAAGATAGGTGATGTAAACTTTATTGTATCATCTACAAAAGAAGATCATACGGTTTCAAATAGGTTTGCTAAAGTCATATCTAATCCTATAAATTATAAAGGACCAATAAAGCCAGGAGACACTCTTTTGGTACATCATAATGTATTTAAATTATTTTATGATATGAAAGGAGTGGAGAAAAGCGGTAGAAGTTTTTTAAAAGATAATGAGTTTTTAGTTGATCAAGATCAGTTTTTTGCTTATAAACAAGACGAAAAGTGGTATGCAAATTATGATTATTGCTTTATAAAGCCCTCATTAAAAGAAGAATCTGTTATATTTAGTAATGATACTTATCAACCTTTAACTGGTCGTATTGCAATAAACAACAAATACTTAGAAGATCTTGGATTGAAATTAGGTGATAAAGTTTGTTTCAGACCTAACTCTGAGTATGAGTTTAAAATAGATGATGAAAAAGTTTATAGGGTTAGGTGCAGGAATGTAACGATAAAGTTATGAAGCAAGACGAAATAAAATTAAAAATAATTGAAGCAGGATATAAGGCTGTAGAGCAACTTATTAAAGTAGCTAAAGAAGATATTATTAAGCCTAACCCTGAAGATGAATTAGCGGCAGATAGATTAAAAAATGCAGCTGCTACCAAGAAACTAGCTATCACTGATGCTTTTGATATATTAAATAGAATAGAGACTGAAAAAGAAAATATAAATGGAACTTCTAAAAAAGAAGTAAAAACAACTAACCAAGGATTTGCAGAGAGAAGGTCAAAATAATTTATATAAGATTATAGATAATCTTATTCCTAAAAATGTTTTAGTTAATAAAAACAAAACTAAAAAATGGGAGTATGGTTACAATGATAAGTATGGTATTGTTATTATATCAAAAGATGGAACTCTAGGTGAAATATACAATATTCAAGGATTATTAGTTGGTTTACCTTTGCAACCAAAAAAAGTATATTCTAGATCTAAAAAACAACAAGAACAATATTGGGAAAGACAAGAAGACCATAAAGAACTAAAAAGAATAAATTCTATATTTCAATGGAATGAAAGAGCTTCAGACTTTAAAAACAAGTGGGTAGATTACATTGAGTGCGAGTTTGACAAAAGAGATCTTGGGTATTGGTTTATGAATAATGGGAAACCCACTTACATTACAGGTACGCATTATAATTATTTACAGTGGACCAAAATAGATGTGGGGTATCCAAACTATAGAGAAGCAAATCGTATATTTTATATTTTCTGGGAAGCTTGTAAAGCTGATAAAAGAAGTTTTGGAATGTGTTACTTAAAGATTAGACGTTCTGGTTTTTCTTTTATGGGTTCTTGTGAAGCGGTAAATACAGGAACTATATCTAAAGACTCTAGGATAGGAATATTATCTAAAACAGGTGGAGACGCTAAAAAACTATTCACAGATAAAGTTGTTCCTATATCTAACAATTATCCTTTCTTTTTCAAACCCATACAAGATGGTATGGATAAACCAAAAACAGAGTTAGCGTACAGGGTTCCAGCTAGTAAGATTACAAAAAAAAATATGTATGAGACGGAAGAAGTTGAGTTAGAGGGTCTTGACACCACAATTGACTGGAAAAACACTTCAGATAACTCATACGATGGAGAGAAACTACAACTACTTATACACGATGAAAGTGGTAAGTGGGATAAGCCCGATAACATACTTAACAACTGGAGGGTTACTAAAACTTGTTTGAGGCTGGGTAGCAAGATTATAGGAAAGTGTATGATGGGTTCTACTTCTAATGCACTAGACAAGGGTGGAGATAATTTTAAAAAACTATACTACGATTCTGATGTGACTAAAAGAAATGCAAATGGTCAGACTAAGAGTGGTTTATATTCTTTGTTTATTCCTATGGAATATAACTTTGAAGGATATATAGATCGTTATGGTATGCCAGTTTTAGATACACCTACTAATCCGGTTGTTGGTAATGATGGAGAATACATATATATAGGTGCTGTAAACTATTGGGAAAATGAAGTAGCCTCACTAAAGAATGATGCAGATGCACTAAATGAATTTTATCGTCAGTTTCCAAGAACAGAGTCACACGCATTTAGAGATGAAAGTAAACAATCTCTTTTTAACCTAACTAAGATATATCAACAAATAGATTATAATGATTCTTTAATAAAAGAACATTACTTAACTAGAGGTTCATTTCATTGGCAGAACGGAGTAAAAGATACAAAAGTGATTTGGTCTCCTGATCCAAAAGGTAGATTTTTAGTAAGTTGGGTTCCTAAAAATAATTTGCAAAACAAAAAAGAAAGTCGTAACGGAAGATATTTTCCTGGAAATGAACACTTAGGTGCTTTTGGCTGTGATAGTTATGATATATCTGGAACTGTAGGTGGAGGAGGTTCTAATGGAGCATTACACGGTATGACAAAATACCATATGGATGAAGCTCCAACTAATGAGTTTTTTCTAGAGTATGTCGCTAGACCACAAACAGCAGAGATATTTTTCGAAGAAGTATTAATGGCTTGTGTTTTTTATGGTATGCCTATACTGGTAGAGAACAATAAACCTAGGTTGCTTTATCACTTTAAAAACAGAGGATATAGAGGATATTGTATGAATAGACCGGACAAAAGATATAGTAAACTATCTGTATCTGAAAAAGAATTAGGAGGTATACCAAATACAAGTGAAGACGTAAAGCAAGCTCACGCAGCAGCCATTGAAGCATATATTGAAAAGTATGTAGGTTTTGATTTGGAAGGAATACAAAGAGAATCCGATTGTATCGGGTCTATGTACTTTACAAGAACCCTTGAAGATTGGGCTAGATTTGATATAAACAAAAGGACAAAGTTTGATGCTACAATTAGCTCAGGATTAGCTATAATGGCTAATCAAAAACATCTATACCAGCCGGTGGTAAAAGAGTCAAAAATAAGCATTAACTTTGCAAGATACACAAATAAAGGAAATTTAAGTGAATTAATAAGATAATGAAGAACATTGAAATACAAGTACAGTCTACAAGTTTTCCTAATCAATTTGCTTCAGACGCAGAAAAAGAAACGTTAGAATATGGTTTGAAAATCGGTCAAGCCATACAATATGAATGGTTTAGAAACGGAGGGAGTGCCTACTCTTGTCGTTTCTACGATCAATACAATAAGTTTTTACAATTAAGATTGTATGCGAGAGGAGAACAGTCTGTTGCTAAGTACAAAAACGAACTTGCTATAGATGGTGATTTATCTTATTTGAATTTAGACTGGACACCAATCCCTGTTTTGCCAAAGTTTGTAGATATTGTAGTAAACGGAATGGCAGATAGGTTATTTACAGTAAAAGCTTATGCTCAAGATGCCTTATCAATGGATATGAGAAGTGGATATCAAAAGCAAATTCAATATGATATGAATAACCAAGAGCTTTTTAAAGATATGCAAAAAAGTTTTGGTTTAGATTTATTTGTTAGTGGAGTTCAAGATTTACCAGAAAACGACAATGAATTACAGCTTCATATGCAATTAAACTACAAACCTTCTATTGAAATTGCAGAAGAAGAAGCTATAAATACCATATTTGAAGAAAATCAATTTTTGGATATAAAAAAGAGAGTAAATTATGATATGACTGTTTTAGGTATTGGTGTAATGAAACAACAGTTTTTAGCTGGAGAAGGTGTAAAAATAGATTATGTTGACCCAGCTAATGTGGTATACAGTTATACTGAAGATCCATATTTTAAAGATTGTTTTTATTGGGGTGAAGTAAAAACAGTTCCTATTGCAGAATTATTAAAAATAGATCCATCATTAACGAATGACGAACTTGAAACTATTGCTAAACACAGTCAGTTATGGTATGACTATTATAACCTCAATAGATTTTATGACAATACTTTATTTCAGAAAAATACTGCTACACTTCTTTATTTTAATTACAAAACATTTAAAAAGTTTGTTTATAAGAAAAAGAAGTTTGAAAATGGTCAATACAAAATAATTGAAAAAGACGAAGGTTTCAACCCTCCACAAGAAATGATGGATGAGGGAAATTTTGAAAGAGTAGAAAAGAAAATTGAAGTTTGGTACGAAGGTATAATGGTAATGGGTTCCAATATTATGTTGAAATGGGAACTAGCCAAAAATATGGTTAGACCAAAATCAGCCTCACAACACGCTAGACCTGCTTTTGTAGCTTGTGCTCCTAGAATGTATAAAGGAAGTATTGAATCTTTAGTTAGAAGAATGATTCCTTTTGCAGACCAAATACAAATCACACATTTAAAACTACAGCAAGTTGTAGCTAAGATGGTCCCAGATGGTGTATTTATTGATGCGGATGGATTAAATGAAGTAGATCTTGGGACTGGAGCAGCATATAACCCAGAAGATGCACTTAGATTGTACTTTCAAACGGGTAGTGTAGTGGGTAGAAGTTATACTCAAGATGGAGAATTCAATAATGCTAGAGTGCCAATTCAACCACTGACAGGAAACACTGGTGAAAGAAAAATGGCTGCTTTAATAAATAATTACAATCATTATTTAAATATGATTAGAACCGTAACTGGATTGAATGAAGCTAGAGACGGAAGTACCCCAGACCCAAATTCATTGGTTGGTTTACAGAAATTGGCTGCTCTTAATTCTAATACAGCTACTAGACACATACTTGATGCTACTTTATATATGAGCAAAACAATGGCTGAAAATATATCAATGAGAGTTTCTGACATTCTTGAATATTCAGATTTTAAAGAAGAGTTTATAAATCAAATTGGAAAATACAATGTATCTAGATTAAATGATATAAAAGATTTATATATATATGATTTTGGTATTTTTATAGAAATAGCACCAGATGAAGAACAAAGAGCCCAGTTAGAAGCCAACATACAAATGGCTTTGTCAAAAACTGACATTAGTTTAGAGGACGCCATTGATATCAGAGAAGTAAAAAATATTAAAGTTGCTAATCAATTATTAAAATTAAAAAGAAAACAAAAGCAACAACAAGACAGAAAAGATCAAGCTATGCAACAGCAAATGCAAGCTCAAACTCAATTTCAATCTCAGCAAATGGCTGCTCAAGCAGCTCAACAAAAAATGCAAATGGAAGGGCAAATTAAAATGCAGTCTAAACAAGCAGAAGCTGCATTTGAGATTGAAAAGTTACAAAATGAAGCTGCTCTCAAAAAAGAGTTAATGGATCACGAATTTAATTTGCAAATGCAATTAAAGGGAGTGGAAGAAAAAGCCCTTAACAAAAGAGAGAAAGAAAGAGAAGATGGAAAGTCTAAAAGAATAAGTCAGCAAAATACGCAACAGTCTAAACTAATTCAACAGAGAAAAGATAATTTAGCACCAATAAATTTTGAATCTAATGAGGATACGTTAGATGGGTTCGACTTTGCAGAGTTTGAACCTCGGTAATATAATAAAATTATTATTAACTTTGTAAAAAAAATCAAATTAAATGGAAATTAAAGTAAAAGCAGTGGAGGATGTTCCACAAAAATCTGTTCAACAAGTGGAAGAAGAATTACTTCAAAAACACGAAGAACAGGTAGAGGGTAAAGTAGAAGAAAAAATAGAAGAGCCAAAAGAAGAGGTTGCAGTCGAAAATGCTGCTGCTGAATTTGGGGAAAAACAAGTTCTTTCATTTATTAAAGACAGATACGACAAAGAGATTAATTCTTTGAATGACCTTTTTGATCAAAAGAATAATAATTCGGATTTGCCTGAAGATGTAAAATCTTATTTGGATTACAAAAAAGAAACTGGACGAAGTTATGCAGACTTTATGGCATTGAACAAAGATTATTCTAAAGAAGATCCAGAAAAGGTTTTATTTAGTTATTATTCTGAGCAAGATCCAGAATTAGATGAAGATGAAATAAAATTTTTACTTGACTCTAAATTTAAATCTGATGAAAATGTAGACTCAGAATATGATATAAAACAAAAAGGAATTCAAAAGAAAAAAGAGCTTTCAAAAGCATTGAAGTATTTTGAGGATCAAAAAAGTAAGTATAAAACTTCTGTTGAGTCAACAGAAGAAACTTCTTTTAAGTCTTCGGAAGACTACAAAGCTTTTCAAGAATACAAGGAGAATACAATAAAAAGTTCTGAGCTAACTAAAAAGAGATCAGAAAATTTTAAAAACAAAACAAAAAGTCTTTTCGGAGAAGAGTTTAAAGGTTTTAAGTTCAACATTGAAGATAAGGATTATGTTTTTACTCCAGGAGATAGAAATGAGTTAATGAAATCTCAATCTGACATTGGTAATTTTTTAAACAAATTTACTAATGATCAAGGAGAGCTTTCTGACGTGAATGGATATCACCGGTCATTAGCTTTAGCTATGAACCCTGATAAGTTTGCAAAGTTTTTCTATGATGCAGGAAAAAGTGAAGCATTGGATAATCAAAACAAAAAAATGAAAAACATTGATTTGAAGATGAGATCTGCTCCAGAAACCACAGTAAAACAAGGGCTCAAAATTAAAGCGGTGACTCCAACCTCAAGGCGAGGTTTAGTAATAAAGTCAAACCGAAAATAAAAACATAAAAAATGAGTTTAAATTTACCTGGCTTTGCGTTACAGCCTAGTGCTACTAAAGTACCTAGTGCTACTAACTACTTAGCCAATTTTAATTTCTTAAACCAATATCTTCCTGACACTTATGAAAAAGAGTTTGAAAGATATGGTAATAGAACGATAAGCGGTTTCCTTCGAATGACGGGAGCTGAAATGCCTTCTAACTCTGACCTTATTAAATGGGCAGAGCAAGGAAGATTGCATATTAAATATACAGACGTATCTACGCCAGCTGCTGCTGCAGATGACACTGCTACTTTTACTGTAGCTGATGCGTTAATTCCTGCAAACCAAGTATTCAATCCTGCTGATGCATCTGAAATTGCTATTAGAATAGGGAATACTGTTATGATTTCTGGTAACACTGGTTTTGCTGGTATTTCTAACAAAGGTATCGTAACTGCAGTTACTGCTACTACTTTCACTGTTAAGTTTTACGAAGGCGGTGGATATACTGGTGTTGGTACTGGAGTTGATGCAAATGAAAAAGTAACTGTTTGGATTTATGGATCTGAATTTAAAAAAGGTCAAAATGGGATGTCAGGATCTCTTGAGCCATTTGATACTATTTTAGAAAACAATCCTATTATCTTAAAAGACAATTACGAAGTAAATGGATCTGATATGGCACAAATCGGGTGGATCGAAGTATCTACTGAAGATGGTGCTGATGGATACCTTTGGTATTTAAAAGCGGAGCACGAAACACGAATGAGATTTGATGATTACTTAGAATCAGCAATGATCGAAGCTGTTCCTGCGCAAGCTGCATCAGGGGCTATTGGAGATTCTTTCAAAGGTTCAGAAGGTCTTTTTCACGCTATAGAGCAAAGAGGAAACGTTTTTACTGGAGCTTTAGCTGCATTAGCTGATTTTGACGATATCGTTGAAAGACTAGATAAGCAAGGAGCTATTGAAGAGAATGTATTGTTCTTAAACAGATCTACTTCTTTTGCAATTGATGATATGTTAGCTGCTCAAAACTCTTATGGTGCAGGTGGTACTTCTTACGGATTATTTGATAATGACCAAGAAATGGCACTAAACTTAGGTTTCACTGGATTCCGAAGAGGATATGACTTCTACAAATCAGATTGGAAATATCTTAACGATCCTACTATGCGAGGTGGTTTAGTTGGTGGAGCTATTGAAGGTGTATTAGTACCTGCTGGTTCAACTAATGTATACGACCAAGTATTAGGAAGAAACGCTAAGAGACCATTCTTACACGTAAGATATAGAGCTTCAGAAACTGAAGACAGAAGATATAAGTCTTGGATAACTGGATCTGCTGGTGGCGCTGCTACTACTGATCAAGATGTTATGAGAGTTAACTTCTTATCTGAAAGAGCACTTTGTACTATGGGTGCAAATAACTTCTTGTTATTGAAGTAATAGTACTTTAAGAGGGGGGCTTTTTTAGCCCTCCTTTTTTTAATTTAATTAAATTTAATGTAATGAAAAAAGAAATAAAAGACAGAACGTATAGGCTACGTAATAATGTAAAGCCTTTGAGTTACACTCTTAACTCAAGAAACAGCAGAAGAAAACCCCTTTTACATTTTGATGGAACAACAAGTAGACCACTCAGGTATGCTTCAAATCAAAAGTCACCCTTTGAAGATGAGCAGGATGCTAATGTGGTTTTAGAACCTGTTGTTTTTGAAGATGGTATGTTGTTTGTACCAAAAAACAACCCTGTATTACAAGAGTTTTTATATTATCACCCTGCAAACGGGCAAATATTTGAAGAAATAGATAAAGAAAAAGATGCTCAAGAAGAGGTGCAATATTTAGAATTAGAAGCTAAAGCACAGAAAGAAGCGGCTGAACTTACTTTTGAAAAAATGGAATCTTTAGCTAGAGTATATTTAAATGTAGATACTAGGATTGCTGCATCTTCTGAAATAAAAAGAGATGTACTATTGTTTGCAAGAAACAATCCTGAAGACTTTTTAAACTCACTAGAAGATCCAGATTTAGATTTATTTGATAATATTGATAAAATATTTCAGCAAGGTTTATTAAAGACCAGGAACAATGACAAAGAGATTTTTTACAATTTAAAATCTAAGAAAACAAAGTTGTGCAGTATTCCATTTGGTGAGACTCCATCTTCAGTGTTAAGTAGTTTTTTCAAAAAAGAAAATAACGTTGAAATATATGAAGCATTAGTTAAAATGTTAAAATAAAATTTGTTATATTTGTAGTGATTTAATTGTTTGTTTTAATCACAACTCTACTTATCCTTACAATCAAGCCCCACTCACTACAGTGGGGTTTTTTTATTACCTTTGTTTTTTATTAACCAACTTAATTTTTTAAACAATGCAAAAGTTTTTAAGTATACCTGTAACAAATGAGCAAAACCAGTTGGTTTCTGCTACAGATGTTAAATTAATCGAACAAGCTTCTACGACTACAGTAACAATTACTTACGGTGGTGGAAAAGTAACAACTATCACTCACGGTACAGCTCCAGCTGGAAATGAGGAAATGAGAGACAAAATCCAAGATGAAGTGGTTGAAGCACTACAGCAAACTTGGAAAAGTGTAATAAAGCAAGTAGCTGATTTACCATACGCAGTATCTGGGATTGCTATATCATAAAATAATGGAAAAGTTTTTAAACGTACAAGTCCAGGATTTTATAGTTAGCGGAACTTCGATTACTGCAGGAGGAGTTAATTACTTAACTGATAACGGAGGTGAATTTGCTAATGTAGCTTCTGGTGACATTATTCATCAAACTACAAATAATCAATTTTATCTAGTAGATCAAAAAGTAGATAATAATAACGTTACAATTACTGCAATTACCTTATTTGCACCAGCATCTATTGCGTCTGGTAAAGCATATTCAGTATATTCTGCAACAGAGTTTAATCACCAAATGATATCTGTAAGTAATGTAGCTCTTATTGAACAGGCAGTGGCTAATCAAACAGTTTTAAAATTTGATGATGTTGCAGCCGTAGATACACTAACTATAGTTCATACTGATGTCCCTCTTCTTAGTGAATACGTTAGGGATTTAGTAGAAGATGAAATGGTAAAAGCTTATCAAACACATTGGAAAGATGTGTTGCATACTATAGACACCACTCCATACTTCGTTACTAATATTACTATAGCTTAATTTAGTTCAAACATAGAAGAGCGTCTTATCAGATGCTCTTCTTTTTTTTGATTATCTTTGTAAAAAAGGTATTTAGATGATCAATGAAGTAAGAAACACAGTATTATCTATTTTAAATAAAAATAACTACGGATATATTTCACCTTCTGATTTTAACTTGTTTGCTAAACAAGCTCAACTAGACATATTCGAACAATATTTTTATGGATATAATAGACAAATTAACCAGCAAAACAATAGGCTAGGAAGGCTTTCTGGAAGTGGTTTAGCTGACCTAAAAAAGCAATTAGCAGAAGTAATAGATACTTTTACTATGCAAACTACTATTTCTCAAGCAGCTGGTGTTTATCCACTCCCTGATGATTGGTACACATTGTTAGATTTACTCAGTGGAACTACTATAGTAGAAAGAGTTAATGAGTCGAAAATAAACTTACTAAACTCATCACTATTAACTGCCCCATCTGAAGAGTTTCCAGCTTACGTATTTCAACCTAGTGTATCGCCATCCACAAACTTATCTAACTCTTTAAGGGTTTATCCTAACACCATTGTAGGAAACTTAATTTTGCAATACATTAGATACCCTAAAGACCCAAAATGGACTTTTACTTCTCTTTTATTAGGAGAGCCTATATTTGATCAATCACAACCAGACTACCAAGACTTTGAGTTGCCTATGTCTGACTATGATGAATTGGTAACTAGAATACTCAAGTACAGCGGCTTATCTATAAGAGAAGCTGCGATTGTTGCAGACGCTAATGCAACTGAAGTATTAACTACACAAACTGAAACATAATGGCTTACATTTCTCAGTATCAATATTATGAAAATAATGGCAATCAACCTCAAAACAAAAACTGGGGTTCTTATCAGTATGTATCTTTAAAAGATATTGTCAATAATTATTTGTTAATGTACCACGACAATAATAATTTAACAACTAACGAAGAAAGGTACAAGATATTATTTCACGCCAAAAGAGCAATACAAGAATTAAATTACGATGCTTTTAAGGAAATTAAAATTTTAGAACTTGAAGTTTGTGATGACACTTTAAGATATATATTACCATCTGATTATGTAAATTGGGTGAGAATATCTATTTATCACAACGGAGTTTTATTTCCTTTAACAGAAAATATTCAGACAAATTATGCAGAGGCATATTTACAAGATAATGATTGTAATATTTTATTTGACCAAAACGGAAATGTCTTGAAACCAAATGATTCTAACATTGATATGGATAGAATTAAAAAAAGAAAAAAGAGTATATACCTAAATGAATCTAGTCCTTTTCACGGACAATATGGTTGGTATCTTGAAGAAGCTGGTTGTTGGGCTTTTACTTATGCTTTTGGAAGACGATTTGGTTTAAATACAGAAACCGCAAATGCTTTACCTACTTTTAGAATAGATAATAAAGGTGGTGTTATTAATTTTAGCAGTGGAGCTGGTGGTAAAACAGTTATACTAGAATATGTTTCTGATGGTATGGAAAATGGAAACAACTCTTCGATAACTGTAAATAAATTGTTTGAAGAATTTATATATGCTTATATTACATATTCATTATTAAATTCTAAATTAGGTATTCCTGAATACCAAGTGCAAAGAGCTAGAAGAAACAAAAGTTCTTTACTTAGAAATGCGAAGATTAGAATGAGCAACATACATCCAGGTAGGTTGTTAATGAATCTAAGAGGTCAGGATAAAATAATTAAGTAGAATGAAGACAGTAAGTACTTTTTTAAAGGGCGTAATGAATAAGTCCGATGATGAAAGGATTTTAGCTCCAGGAGAATACATTGATGCTTTAAATTTACGTACTGGTTCTACCGCTGTTTCAGAAGTTGGTTCATTAGAAAAAGCAAAAGGAAACGAAAAATTAACTGACATTACATTTCAAGGAACAGCTTTATCATCTGAAGCTGTTTGCATTGGTAGTTACGCTGACCAGATATCTAATAATATCTATTGGTTTATTAATGACCCAAACAATGGTGATTTAATTGTGTCTTACAATGTAGTAACAGGAAACATTATATATCACGTTTTATCAGTTAGTGTTTTAAACTTTAATAAGACTTATCACATAAATGGTGTTAACTTGATTGGTGATTTACTTTTTTGGACAGATGACTATAATCCTCCTAGAAAAATAAACGTAAAAAGAACTTATGGGTTGCCTACTGGTGGTAGTGATACTATTGTGGAAGATGACTTATCTGTCATTGTAAAACCACCTTCAGAAAAACCTACTGTTATTTTAACAGAATCTCCTCCTTTAGAAGAAGGTTATGTTTTTGATAATTTCCTGTGTTTTGCATACAGATACCGATATTTAGATGGGGAGTACAGTGCTTTATCACAGTTTACTTCTCCTGCATTTAGACCTCAAGATGAATTTGATTTTGATTTTTCTACATCTTTAAATGATTCAATGCAAAATAAATTTAATTCTTTAACTCTTCAGTTTAATACTGGGGATAAAAGAGTCACAGATATAGAGCTTTGTTTTAAAGATTCTAATAATGATGTTATAAAAGTTATAGACAGTTATAATAAAGCTGAAAATGGGTGGGTAAATAATGCCACACAAAGTATTTTATTTAAAGATAAAAAAATTAAAAACGTATTAGCAACTTCAGAGATATTAAGACTTTTTGATAATGTTCCTAGATTTGCTAAAGCTCAGACTTTTCAGTCTAATAGATTGATGTATGGTAACTATGTAGATGGATACAACATAAAAGATTCTAATGGTAATGATATAAACATTAATTTTAATTCAGAACTTTTTCAACCTAGTCAGGAAAGCCCCCTAACAAACACATCTACTTCTTCAAATATTGTAGGGACAATAACAGATTCCGATTACTTAATGGGAAATCCTGGTGTAACAAATACCATTAGCGACACTGAAGCCACTTTTGATTTTACTGGGGTTCAATTTACGGCTGGAACTTTAATTACATTTAGTTGTTCCATTGTTTCTGGATTACAATCAGAAGTGGTAAACGACAATGCTGCCCTTTTAAACCTAAATGTAACTAGATCCAATCCAGTTATAGCAAACGTTGGATTTTCGTTTTATATAAATGACTCCTATGCTAATGCATACGATTTTTTTAACAGTGATGAATTTGAAAGAGCTTTTGGGATTGGCCCTGCTAATATTGCACCTACAAAGTCTTTTACTTCTTTTACCAGCGCAGGAAGTGGATCTCCACCGACAGTTACAGATATTATAAATAATGGGTCTTTATTAAACCCAGCTGGAAATACGGTTACGGGTACAACCGCAAATCCTGTAAACTCAGCTGCTAATTTTGCATCGCCCAACAACCCTACAGGTTGTCAAGATGGAACTTCTATATCTCCTCCAAATTATCCTGTTGGACAAACAGGTTTTAAGATAACCACTGTTGCACCTCCAAACAATGATACCAATAAAATAACAATGCAACTTCCTATGCCTGTTTACTACAGTACACCAGGTAGTGCAGGTGGAGTTTTTTCTTTTGAAGGTGTTAGGTATCAGGCTTCAGCTCCTCCGTTTTTTACAGTAAATGGTCTTTCTGATAAAAAGAGTTTACATAGTAACAGGGATTACGATATTGGTCTTATATATATGGATGAATACAATAGATCTTCTACTCCATTATTAAGTAACAACAGTAGTTTTAAAGTGCCAGCTTCAAATTCTGTTATACAAAACAAAGCAAAAACTACTATCCCCCCATCAATGAATCCTCCTTCTTGGGCTAAAAAATATAAATTTGCTATCAAACCCTCTGGTCTTGATTATGACACTATATATGCTGTAAGAGCATATCCAGATGCCGATGAAGTTGATTTTTTTTGGTGTCTATTAGAAGGAGAACAAGCTGCTAAAGTTACTGAAGGTCAAATACTAATAGCTAAAAACGATGGCAACTCACCGAAAAGTAATTACGAAGAAGTAGTTGTTATAACAAAAACTACACAACCTAATATTAATTCTAGTACATATAATTTTCCAGCTGGAGTTTATATTAAGTTGAAAAGAACTACCAGTTATGACCCTATAGGGGGAGATTTTAAATCAGTAAATGTTGAGGAGGTAAAATCTGAGCAAGGATCTTCTCTAGCTCCTCAATATGCTAATTTGTGTTTAGATTTATCGCCTATGCTTACAGGCCCCTGGACAACAGGTATTATTCCTGTAGGTACTTACATTACAATTGACGTTTTATTTGAGAGAGAAAAGGCTGATACTTTTCTTTTTACTGCTTGTAAAGAAATAGGTTATCAACATTTAAAAATAACTAAAAGAGCAAATAAAGATTATAATGTGTCAACAGGACCTCCTGGTAACAATTTTAGAAGTAACTTAACTCAAATGATTGTTGATCAGTTTGTTCCTGGATTTAATGGTGATTTTCCTGTGTCAAACATATTTTTTGGTCCAAACTCAGAGCCTGAGTTTCCTATTAAATTTACTGGAGAAATTATTCAAACTCCTTCCGCTAATAAGCCACTTGGAGATTATCACGTAATAACTTTAAATCCATCGAATACTCCAGGAAATCCAGCTATTGGATTTGCTTGTAATTACCAAGCTTGCACTAGTGCAGTTAGTCCTACAGAACTTGATTTTGCTCCTAGTAAAATTTCAGCTAGTATTACAATATCAGAACAAATATCTCAACCACTTGTTTTTGAAACAGAGCCAGTTGAATCAAATCCTAATTTCTTTTTTGAAGGAGAAGAATCTTATGAAATAACAAACGGCAAACACCAAGGAAATTTTCAAAATCAATTTGATTGGGATTTTCACGACAATGCTCAAAACAATGCGTATAGAACTTTAGCTTCATTACCTCCTTCTCCTAATGGATATGGTGGTAATGTGGCTTTTTCAGACTCAACAGTAGTAGGTGGAAATAACACTCCTCATTCTTACTCTGTGGGTGATACCGTTATAATAAACCAAAGTGTTGGCTTTACTCACACAGAATATCAAGGAGAACACACAGTTGTAGAGATACCTGATCAATATACCATTGTTATAGATGTTGCTTTTCAAGGATCAACATCTCAACAAGGTGGATCAGCTAATTCACCTGCCATTATTATAAATGAATTTTATGACTGTTTTACATTTAGAAATGGAGTAGAAAGTATTAGAATATTAGATTCTATTAAAAAACAAAACTTTACTATAGGAAACAGAGTTTATGGAGTGTCTGATGAAGAGTTCAAAGAAGCTGATAGAGGAGCTTCTGTAACGTATAGTGGGTTATTTAACTTAGAAGGAAATATTAATCGTTTAAATTCTTTTAATTTAGGAAACTTAAACTTTAAAGATTTAGACAATAGGTATGGAGATATACAAATATTAGATGGTAGAAAATCTGATTTATTGGCTTTACAAGAAAATAAAATATCTTATGTTCTTGCAGAAAAAACTCAATTACTAAACTCTGATGGAAGCGCAAATATATCAGCATCTACAAATGTGTTAGGAACTCAAATTGCTAGAGTTGAAGAGTATGGTATTAGTAGAAACCCAGAAAGTTATGTACAATATGGTGTTGGTAAATATTTCACAGACTCTGCTAGAGGTGCTGTTATAGAGCTTCGTGGAGATTCGTACAGTAATGAACAGCTTAGTGTAGTTTCAAATTTTGGGTTGAGAAGTTGGTTTAGGGATTTATTTATTGAATATCCAAACACACAAAAAATAGGTTCTTACGACCCTTTTATTGACGAATATGTTTTATCTTCTAATGAAATTAAATTACCCCAAGAGATAAAACTATACAACTGTGGAAATATATTAACTTTTACAACAAGAAAAGATAATGTAAATTACATTGTAGATTACGGAACTGGTGTAGGTTCAGGAAGTCTTGGATATGATATTTCTGCAGGTGAGATTACATTAAACGTAACTTATGATGGAACCACCGCTACCACAGGAGCTGTTACTGGTAGTGGAACTTTAAACTTTACAAAAGACAAAGCGTCTGTAGAAGAAGCTAATGTTGAGGTAGTTGTGAGTAATCCAAGTGTAACACCAGCTACTTTTCAATTAACAAACACTTGTATTAATGCTGCTGAATTTTCAGTTGTTTTAGTAACTGTTTATAATCCTGCTGATGCTGGAAAACAAATAACCAATAAGTTTAGATGGTCTAATTCAGAGCCTTTTGCAAGCCCATTGTATTCGGATACCATTATTTTTGAAACTGACATTATCCCTGGAAAAACAGCCGGCAACTATGTAGCTCAGTATGAAATTATATCAGGTCAAGAAGGTGTTAATATGATACCGACCACAGGTTTGGTTACAGGATCTGTTTCTTCAGTGGTGGATGTTATTACTTCCAAGGAAGTTTCTGACACGTATGATTTTGATCCTACTAGTAACAGGCAAATGTATTTTTGGAGTAACATATTATACCAAAATGAGCCAACTAATATTAATGCTTTGCTTACAGCAGCCAACAATATTTCTGGCACATCTGAAATAACAAATGGTGTGTATTCAGGTTCATTTAATTTTAATCCTTCTGCACCACCTCCAGCTTTAAATTATCTTTATATTATATATGATTATTTTACATAATGTCAGAATATACTTTAACATATAGCCCACAAGACAAAGGATGGCCTTCTTTTTATTCTTTTATACCAGAGTCTATGGTAGGTCTAAATAATTATTTTTATTCATTTAAAAATGGTCAGTTATACCGACACAATACTAATGAAAATAGAGCTAATTTTTATAATGTTCAGTATGACTCTACTGTTACTAGTGTGTTTAATCAATCTCCTTTGCAAAATAAATTATTTAAAACTCTTGAAATACAATCAGACACAAAGTGGAAAGCTAATTTAGAAACTGATTTATTAGACTCTCAAGGAGTTGTTCAAAAAGCATTAATAGAAAATAATTATTTTGAAACTAAAGAAGGAAACCAATTTGCATTTATTAGATATGTAAGTAATGATGTTGACTTTTTAATAAGATATGCAAATGGTATTGCTAGTTGTACAACAGTAACCAATATAGGTGGTAATTTATATGAAATAGCTTTTGGAGTTGGTGTTCAAATAGACTCTATACTCAGTGTAGGTGATACTATATTTTCTCCAGGAGTTGCTCCTTCTGGTGTAAAAGCATCTGGAACAGTTACAGCTGTTAATCGTTCTACAAATATTATAACTATAGAAGCAGTTTTACCTATTTTACCGCCATTAAATGGTGAATTTATAATGTATGTTAAAAATACGGTGGCTGAATCACACGGTGTAAGAGGTCATTATATGAAATATACATTAACAAGTCAGGATAGATTTCCTTCAGAATTGTTTTCTGTAGTGTCAGATGCGATGATGAGTCACCCTACTTTACGTAAAAATTAACTATATTTGCATTTAAAGCTTACTTAAAAACAAACTCTTTATGGATCCACTCACAGCAAAGATATTATTGACTTTAGGACTTCAAGCTGCTAGCGGTATTGGAGATTTAGTTAGTGCAAACAAATCAAGAGAGTTAATGCAAGATGCTGAAGATGCTGCAAGTTTAGCTGTGGAAGATGCTATGAAACAAGCTAAAATAAATGCTGAAAAATTAAGAACAGTAAACGAAGATATATATACACCACAAATAGAAGCTACATCACAATCAGCTTCTCAAATATTGGAAAACGTAGGCGGTGATTTTAGAACAGCTTTAGCTTTAGCACCTGGATTACAACAACAAGTTAGTAAGACTCAGCAAGATATATTTGCTCAAAGACAAAAAGATATTCAACAACTCGAATCTGATATAGCAACTGAAGAACAAGCTGTTGCAAAAAGAATTCAGGATATTCAGTTAGAGAGAGCTAAAGGTGCTCAAATAGCTGCTGCTCAATTTGAACAACAAAAAGCAGCTCAAATGCAAAGAGGTTTTGAAGCTTTTGGTGAAGCAGGTGCTGAATTATTTAATTACTTAGCATAAAAAATGGCAAAAGAATTTTACGGATATGTTGAAAGAGAACGACCTACCGCTGTAAATTGGTCAGATGTAACTAAAAAAATAACTGATAAATTAGAAGAGGGAGAGAAAGCTAGGCTGGAAGAAAGAAGTGGAGTAATATCCGCTGCCAAAGAGTTAGAAGAAGGAATAGAAGGGTTAAAAACTTCAGAAAGAGCATCTCAGCAAGTTTTTGTATCTAATGTAGGGTATTCTCTAGCAAATGCCAATGAGGCCCTGAAAGATCAAATGTTAGATAAAGAGATATCTCAAAAGGATTACAACATTGCTTATGCTGATTTAAAAGGGCAATACAATTTATTTAAAAGCTTTAATCAAAATTACAACACCTCATATCAAAAATATCAAAAAGGTATTCAATCAGGAGATTATCAAGCTGTTAATATGGCTATGGGTGATTTATTGCAAAAGTTTGGTCAGGTTGATAATTTAGAACCTAAGTTTCAAAATGGAAGATTAGTTTTTCAAAGATACGATATTAGTAATCAACCTGTTGGAGACCCGATGACTATGAAGGATTTAAATGGTTTAATGTTATTTGAGCCTGATAAATTTGATGCTACTGCAGAAGTTGCTGATGTAAGTAAAACAATACAGAAAGGAGCTAGTAAAACTAGCCCAGATGGTAAAACAATTATTCTTGATCCCTCGGCAAACCCTAATTTTAATAAAGCATTAAAAGATTTGTCTGCTTCTAAATTTGCTGATCAAGGACAAGTAAGAGCTGCTAACTACTTAGTTCAAGACAATGTAAGTGGTTATAAAAGAGTTTCTTTTGACACTTATGACCCTAACGACACTGAAACTATTTTTATGACAATGAAAGATGGTATAGCAAGTGTTGTTCCTCAGCAAATTGAAAAAGTAAATGAAGATGCAATATCATCTTTTTCTGAGGCTGTAAGAGGAACACTGCCTTTTGAAAGTGTAGTAAAAAAAGAAAGTGATAAAACAAGTTTACAGACAGGTGGTGGTAAATTAACTTCTATTGAAAAATCATCCAAAAAAACACTTGATCTTTTAAATCAACTCGTAGGAAGTTCTGATAAAAAAACAGCTGTTACAGCAGCTAATGCATTGGTCTCTCAAAATAAAAACATAACAGATATTGATTACGTTGAAGACCCTAATAATCCAGATGAAATATTAGCTTTTCAAATAACTACACCAACAGGAGTCCAAACGGTGGATATAGCTAACATTTCTGGAACTACCAAATCTATGAGGGATGAAAAAGACGTAATACAAGACCTATATAATTACTCTGATGCAGTAGGTCAACAGGGGAAATCTGGTGTTGCATTTGATGATGCTTGGAAAATAAGTGGTTTAACATCTCAAGGTACTGCTTACAAGCCGACAAGAGCTAGGTCATTTTCGCCTGTGCCTGAAAATTATAGTGAAAGTCCAGGCTTTGAATTTAAAGATAGAAAAGGAGGTTTAACTTCTATATCTGTTTCATCTGATTTAGATTATTGGTCTAAAGACAATACTAATGTTGCTCAATTAGGCTATTCTGGACCTAATAAGTTTAATGCTACTATGCAAGATTATTGGAGTTCGTTAAATGATTCTAATGGAGTTCCTGATTTCGCTTTTAAAAATATGACTGTTACTACTCCTCAAGGAGGTAATACTGCTGTCACTATTACAAATAAGAGAATGCCTATTTCGTTTGTTGTCCCTAAACTAGCAGATGCACAATCAAACGCAGATTTAACAAGCGCACTTAGAGAGGCTATGTTTTCATTAAAAGATCAAAACCCTGATTTAAAAGGAAAGGATGAGTACAATGATTATTACTATGAGCAAGTAAAATCAATACTGGAAACAAAAAATAAAAATGCATTTCAAGAGTGGGCTAGATTAAATGCTAACTTAGATAAACAATAAGATGAGTAATCAAGAAATATACGAAGAATTAAAAAGTATTGGAGTTCTTAAAGACAAGACCTTTAATAAGTTTCAAGAAGATATGAAAGATGAATCTTATAAATCAAAGGTTCAAGATGTGTTAGGTGTTGATCTTCAAAAAAAAAAAGACTCAACTTCCATTTCTCCAGAGGAAAGTATGGAATCCACTACCGTGGAAAATCAAGCTCCTATCTCATCGGAGTCTTCTCAAACTCAAGTAACAGAAAAGGTTGAACAGCAATCATCTGAAGTAGAACAACCTACTGAAGATGATGATAGTGAACCCAAAACTCCTCCCACTTCAACAACGGAAGTAGATGATTCTTGGAAGGTAAAGTACAAAGAAATTACAGGTCTAAACCCTGATGAAGAGGGTGTTACTTACGAGCAAGCAAAACAAGGTTTTATTCCAAATAATCCTACTAGCGTAAAGTTTAGAGGGCAAAACTTTAAAACAGGGTCTATTAGTTGGAACAGCCAATCATTAGGGCAAAAGTTAAGCAGCAGGAGATACGCTAAAAAATATGGCGTTGAAGATTTGTTTGGTAAAAATGGTATATACTGGGAGAAAGGATATAATGATGCCAAAGCTTCGTTAGAGTTAGAAATGCCTGAGTTTGAACCAGAAAAAGAAGTGGTTGAGGCTGAGGTTATTGACTCTTCAACTATGCTTGATGAAGTTGAAGTAACAACTGTATCTTTAGAAGAAGCAACTCAACCAACTGATTTTGAAAAATTAGATGATGACTCTAAAGATTTAGTGGTTTCTAATATTACTACATCCAACCCTGATTTGGATCCTGAAAAAATAGAAGTAGTATCCGTTGAAAAATATACTCAAGAAACAAAACCCGTTGAAGTAGCTGATGAACTTATTGATGAAATTGATGTAGTTTCTGGTGAGCAAAAAACTAAAGCTCAAAAAATACAGGAGTTAGAAGGTGAGATTCAAAAAATAGAAGAAGACAATAAAGCTGCTGAAGAATTACCTGCAAATTTAGAAGATCAAAAAAAGCAAACGCTTCAAGTCAATAAAGAATTAAAACAGCAAAAAGAGGATCAGATTTCAGAATTGAAACAAGATGTGGCTCGACAAGAAACCACTAGTGAGTACAAGGCTAAAATAATTTATGATGGCAAAGAGATGGAGGTTAATGCTGGTACTACCACTACTCTTCCTGAGTTTGAGGTGGTTGCTCCATCAAAAGAAACTGAGAAAGTTTTTGAAAAACAAGAAGAACAATTTCAAGAAAGCCAATATAATATATTAGCTGATGAGGTTGCATCTAAAATAGGAAAGTATTCCACTGGAGAAGAATCAGATCTTCCAAGCAAACAAAGAGTAAAAGCCAAAATAAAAGAGATAGTTTCCTTACAAGACTCTCCTTATGATCCTCCTGTAGAAATATTAGATAACGAAGGAATTGGAAGGGAAGTAATCACAAGTGAAGAAGAATATAGTGAGAGATTTATTAATGATGTCTTTAATGAATATGGTATAGAAGCATCACAAGATGAAGAAATTATTCCTGGTGTAGATAGGATTAAACTTAGAGCTGTTGATGAAAATGGAAATGTTACTGCTGAAACAACTATAGATTTAGATATAGCTCGAACAGATTTAGATTTAGATTTAAAACCAATTACTGGAGGAGGAGAAGGTGATTTAGCTATACAGATACTTGATCCTGAAGAGCAAAGAAAAAAAATTCAAGCAGAAAGAAAAAAGTTAAAAAACTTTATAAAAGAAAACGCTAGGCCAAAGAAAGTAGAAACAGAAAAAGACGTGAAACTTTCTGATCCTGCCGAACTTAATGCAGCCAGAAAAGAAAGAAATGAACTTTTAGTTGAATTACAAAAAGTTAAAAACGCTACTATTGAATCAATGTTAGAAGCTGCTATGGAAGTGGATGAGCTTCTAGATATACTTTCAGATGAAGACAGTACGTTTGAAGAAGTTCAACAAGCACAAGAAGAATATTCTATTGCAACAAAAAAACTTTCTGATCTAAGAGATGATATTATAGTAAAGATTAGAGTTATTGATGAATTAAATGATTTAATAATTGAATCTGAAACAGAATCCTACAAAAACATAAAAGAGTTTGGTGTTCCCGAAGGAGATGTTGACTATAGTTTATGGTCTTACTCTTGGGATATATTTTTAAATTCATTTAAGGACAGTATATTCGGAACATTTCAAGCGGCTTTAGAATTACTTAGATTGCCATTCGGTGGTTTAAGTAAAAAAGACAGAGAGTTTTTAAGAGATGATTTTGATAATTTATTCTCTGGATTAGATGCTGATATAACAGATCTTGAAAAAGCTAAAGCAAATTACAATGCTGGATGGTGGCAAAAGTTTGGAACAGTATTATTAGAGTTATTAGGTAATGCTGCTGCCGCTTTAACACTTGGAGGTGGTTCTGGGTCTGTAGGTTCTGTGTTAATGAAATTATTACCTGTTGAGTCAGCAGGTATGGTGTATGAAAGAACATCTCAAAGAATGGATGAAGATCCTATTTTTGATAAAATACCAGAGTGGCAAAAGACTTTATTAAAAGATTCCATTGCTTTAGTTATTTACTTTTTAGACAAACTGGGTCTTAAATTATCTGTTGGTCAACTAAATAGAATATTAATACGTTTAATTGAAGAGTATTCTAAAAAAGCTTCTAAATCTTCTTCAAAGGGTGGTTTTATAAAATATGTTATTGATCAGTTAGCTGACCCAAACAAAGTAGTTAGATTAGTTGAAAAATCAGCTATAGCTGGATCAGGAGAGGGAAGTACCGAGATAATGCAGGGACTTGGTGAAAAAGCTTTGAAAGATTTATTTAACCTTACTCAAGATGAAGATGTTTTTAAACCATCTGAAGTGATAGTAGGTAATGAAGATTTAATTGCTCAGTCAATGGAGGAGGGGAGTTTAGGTTTTGCCGCAGGAGCATTGCTTGGTCCTTTAGCTCCAGGGGATATAAATGCTTTGAATGACGAAGATATTTCTAGAGCTATCATCACATTAGACAAAAACAGTAATGAAAATCTAATTGCTAATCTAAAAGTTAAAATAGCAGAAGGTAAAATGACTGCTGATGACGCTAGTGCTATTATAAATTTTAACGAGCAAGTACAGCAGATTGTAAATAAATACAAGGATTTGCCAGATCTTACAAAAGATGAACTTTTTGAATTAGTAAAAAAAGATGCTTTACTGCAAGACTTAGAACAGCAATTTAATCAGGGTGGTACTGTTGCTCAAAAAATATTAGGACCCAGGATAGACAAGTTAAAAGCAGAGATGGATGCTATAGCAGAAAATGCTGTTAAGAGATCGGAGGGAAAACAAATTGAAGAAGCTGAAATAACCCCTGAACCTGAAATAGTGACGGAGCCTGCTCCTGAACCAACTGAGGAAAATGATATTATTGAAGCAAGGAAGATTGCTTCGTTTGCTATATCTAGAGATAACAATTTAACATTAGAAGAGCTCAGTCAGGTTGCTGAGTTAATGCCCGATTTAGATATTGACATTAGTACAGACAGAGATATTAAAGCAGATGAATTACTAACTAAAATTAATGATTATGCCGTACAAAGGGAAACAGCTGATAGCGTGCAAGATACAAGAGAAGAAGGACCTGAAAGCAGGCCGGAAGGTGAGATGGAAGTGCCACAGCAACAAGAAGAAGTCCAAGATGAAAAGCAGGTAGATGAAGATAAACCTGAAGATGAAGGGCCAGATGAACCACAAATAGAAGTAGCTGGAGTTACATTAGAAGATGTTAAAAGAATATTAGGTGAAGACCCATCTACTGAAGACGTGTTCTTTGAAGGTAAAGGAATTAAAAATAAGATAACTAAAATAAAGAGACACGTTTTCTCTAGAAGAAAATTCTTGCCTAAAATCTGGAGTAACTTAGTAGATCAACGAGACAATCAACAAGCAGCTGATTTGTTTAGAGCTGAGAAATTACTACAGCGATATAATGACAAACTAAAGAAACTACCTAAATCTCAACAAGAAGTTATTAACAAAATAGGTGGTTTATATTTATCTGGTGGTTTACCTAAATCATTTTTAGATGGTGAAATATCTAGAGATGAAGCCATTACTGAAGTGGAAAATCAAATTGCTGATTTAAACTTACAGTTAGAACAAACCGATAATGAGTCAGAACAAAGAAAGATTAAAGATCAAATAAACAACGGTATTGACTTCTTGTTTTTTTTATCAGATATGGATGCAGCTTTGAGTGAAGAGGGGGGTCAGCTAGTTCCCGATGATGTTATTGATATTATAACAGAAATGAGGGATATGATAGATGATTTTTCTAAAAGCTTGATATCTGATCCAGATGTAGAAATATCCGAAAACAAAGCTCAGACCATAGAAGAAAATCTTGGAGAGTATGTTAATAGAAATTATCAAGTTTATAATGATGCTGATTGGAAAAACAAAGTTAGTGAAGAAGTAAAACAAAATGCAGAGAAGTTTTTCTTTGATCAGTATATGAAGTCTTTCAATCAACAGCAGGAAATGTTGGAGATAGGTCCAGAAGGAGGAACTTTTACGGATCCTATTACTGGTGAAAAAGTAACTGTAAAAGCGGAATCAAAGGAAGAATTAGAAAACAAACTTAGAAAAAGAGCTAAGAATAAAGTAATATCTATTTTAAGTAAAGAAGGTGCTACTCAAGTCTTAACAATATCTGACAGTAAAGGCATATTAAAAGAAAGAAAAGACATTCCAATTGAAATAAGAATGTTGATGGGAGAGTATGGTGATACAGGAAGTAAGTTTGTAACTACGGTAACTAAACAATCATCTGTATTAAGAAATGCTCAAATGAGAGGTCGTTTTATAAAAACGGGTCTTGATAATGGTTTTATATTTAAAACAGAAGAAGAAGCTTTAGATAATAGTGAGGGCGATCAACAATATAATGCTAAAATAACAATAGGAGATAAAACATATTACACTGCTCCTAGTGTGGCATCTGCTTATAACCAAATGAATAATGCACAAAAGTCTTATGACTTTTTAATAAACACTTGGTTAAAGGCAGCTTCAGCAGTAAAGTGGGGAAAAACTATTGGTTCTCCAGCTACTCAAAGTGTAAACTTTTTATCTAACACAGGTTTTGCGGCTGTGAATGGTCATTTACTTGCACCAGGTGCTGGTAAAGAAGCTAGACAAACATCGCTTTCAGAGTTGTTTAGTTTTTGGACAGACCCGAATACAAAAAAAGAACAGCAGGAGAAATACGCTAGATATATAGAACTCGGTATAGTAAATCAAAACGTTGGTTTAAATGACATAAAAGAGTTTGCAAAAAGAGGTGAAGAGAAATGGCTTGAAGACCAATTAAAAACTAATTCTAGTTGGAGGCAAGCTTTTCAATGGGCTGGTAAAGGAGCTGAAAAGTTATATGAAACAGGAGATAACTTTTGGAAAATAAAAGGGTTTGAAGTAGAGAAAAACAGATATGCTGATGCTTTATATGGAAAACCTTTTGAAGAGTTGACAGAAGCTGAGAAAAAAGATGTAGAAGAAAGGGCAGCTGAGATAATTAAAAATGTATATCCTAATTACTCTAAATTACCAGAGTATGTAAATGAAAAAAGAAGATCATCTCTTGGTCCTGCGTTTAGTTCTTTTATTGCTTTTCAGTATGAGTCTTATCGAACTATGTTTGAAACTTTGGCTTTAGCTAAAGAAGAAATGAAAAACCCGAAGTTAAGAGGAGTAGCTGGTAGAAGAATTGCTGGGGCATTAAGTTACTATGCTGCCAAACAGACTATTCTTGGAACATTAGCCTCTTCAGCTGGTTTTGCAATAGGAGGTTTAGCAGGAACATTAACGGGTGTTGATGATGAAGAGTCAGAAGAGTTATCTAAATTAAGAGATAGATACTTGCCAGAGTGGAGTAAAGGAAAAGGGTCTGCTATATTTACCATAAAAAATCAAGATGGAACATATAGTTATATTGATTTATCACAAATGGATCCTCATCAAAACATTGAAAAAATAAGTATGGCATTTACTGAATCAGAAAACATAGCTGATTTTATGATTAAAGTTGTAAGTGAAGGTCTTATAAAGCCTTTTGCATCTGGAGATATTGTGGCTCAATGGGCATCTGATTTAGCAACAAATAAAGACTTTTTAATATACAATCCTACTGATCCATTTCAAGTCATATTGAGTGATGTTCTATCTTATACCAGCAAAAAATTAGCACCTGGTATTTATTCAACTGCTGAAAAATTAATGAAAGATCCAGGGAAAGGCTTGCTTTCTTTCTCAGGAGCTAGGCCCTATGATATAGATATACCTAGAGCATTTAATCGTAAGGTTCAGGCATTAAGATACGGAGATATAGAATATTTAATAAAAGATGGGTTAAATGATGCGATCAGAGATTATGCGAGAGATGCTAAAGTAGATTTAAAATTTTTAGATGAAAATTTTGATCAGCGATCTCAGACTCCTTTAAGTTTGGAAGGGGAAGAAATAGATGTAATGTTAGATCCATTAACTAAGTCTATTTTTGGGGGTCTTACTTTGAGTGAATATTATGATAAGCAAAACGAAAGATATAAAGAATACATTAATGAAGCTCACTTAGATTATAAAGCTGCTATAGAAGTTTATGGTATGGACGAAAAAGATCTTCAAAAGATTATGAAAGATGAAGGTATGAGAGACGAAGAGATACTTCAAATTATGAATAACACACCCAAGGATATTGAAACTAAATATGGAAAGCTTATAAAAGCTGAAAAGATAGCAAGTCTTAAAAGAAAAATTCAAAAAGACAAAGAAAAATTAAAAGCTGGTGGAATGTCTATTCAATCAACGAATAAGTTAAAGGATCAAATTGAGCAGAACGAAAGAAGATTTGATGTGATGACAGGAAAAACGCAGAAGGAAAACTTAAAAGAAAGACTTTCTCAAAGACCTGATCTTAGAATAAATGAAAACGATTCTCAAGAAGTTAAAGCGGAGAAGAGAAGAAAGTTAAATGAAGAGATTGAAAAAAGAATGCAGATAGGTTATTCTCAAGAAGGTTTGTATCCAAAGATAAAACAATTTAATGGTGTAGTGGATATGTTACTTCAGGAATGAAGCTCCATATGACATCTAGAACAAAGTACATCACATTTATCTATCTCATCTTTTAGACGCTGTATAGACATACCACTGTGTACTCCGTTGCTTACAGCAAACTCTTTATTATCTTCTCTATGATGAAACTCTAAAGCTTTAACACTAAAAGTTGAATGTGTTTCTTTAGAATAACCACATTTCTGACAAGATAATTTTTCTTTATAATTTACTAGCCAATCTTTATTTCGATATCGTAAATAGTTTTTAACCTTTCCATAACAAGTTTTGCATTTTCTCCTGTAATGTTTTTTGCCATTTTTAATTCCTGCGGACCAATAATGATCGTCTGGCAAATTTTTATTACAGGTATTGCAAACCTTCATTCCTTTATGTCTCTAGCTAATTTAATTAACCTATCACAGTGTTTATTAACTTCACCTTGTTGTTGATCCATAAGGTCCTCATAGATCGCATCAGTACAATCGTTGATCTGTTTCATCACGAAGTTAACATAGGTTACGTGCTGGTCCATTTTACTTATCCATAGCCTGTAAAAAACTTTCTCCCATTGAATAGTCTATAGATTTGATAGACTTGTAAATATTGCGAGACTTCTTTTTTACATTCTCCTTGTCTGTTTTGGTAGAGTCTTTACCTAGATGAGCATATAAATTGCAATCAATTCTTAGCATCTCGTCAATCTTTTCTCGATCAGACCAGCTTGAAAAGTTTATAATTTTTTCTATGTCATCGTAGTTGTATGGCAAATCTCTCATTTTTGTAGTTGTAATTTTAATAATTTATTTTCTTTTATCAAACTTTTTGTTATTCTTTTTAACTCTAAATAAGTTAATTCATCTAAATTTTCTTCATCAACTGTTAATAAATCTAATAAATCTTGATAATTTTTTTGAACATTAGCATCATATGTCAGTAAATTTTCTATAGTTTTTTTAGAATGTATAACTGTTGCGTGATTTTTATTAATAATATTTCCTATTTCTTGATAGGTTAAATTTTTTAAAGTGTCTTTGGTTATTTTTATAAAAAAAGCTCTTGCCTCTATGTACTTTGCTTTTCTGCATTTTTCCTCAAGATTGAGACCGTATAACTCTTCTATCGTTTGTTTTATTATATTTAATTGATTCATTTAAGTATTTTTTTTTGTTTATTAAATCTAAGTACCTATCGCAATCTACTTCTTTGATATCTATTAACGCTACTAACGGTTGTTTTTCAGTAAATAATGTTTCTACTTCTAGCTCAAAGAACGTAGGTATTTTTTGTGTATGTACTACACCACCATAATTTTCAACTGTATATAAATCTTCTTGTAATGCAATTTTTAAATCATCGTGACCATCAATTATTTTATGATTTGGTTTTATTTGGTGAACAGTCTGGTTTATTAGTTCAGCTATCTTTAAAGAAACATCAAGATCAAAATCAGTCTGTAGCTTATTCATAAAGTAGTCTTCTACTTCATAAATCATCTCCTCTGTATACTTCTGTTTTAAATCCATAACTTTTTAGTTCTTTAATTCTATACTTCTGCAAACCTGACAAATCTTTCCCTGGTCTTTTTATTTCAGAGAATAAAACGTCAGCTCCTTTTGGAATAGCAAGTAAGTCAGGTATTCCGTTCTTGTTAGTTAATTTTAATTTAATTACGTAATAGCCTTGCTCCTCTAGTTCTTTGATTCTTTTGCCTTGAATTTTAGACTCGCTCATCAAAACAAAGTTATGAAATTTGTAAGAATCTTTTTCTTATTTCAGCCCCTAAATCAGCATCGTTTGGATACATTTTACACAACTCTTTGATAGACAGTTTCTTAGCTTTTGGATTACTGTACTCACAGTCTTTTGTCTGTCGATACTCGTTGAGTGTTCTTTTTTTCATTCAAAGTGCCTCCCTTCTTCTTTTGTTAGTTCATAAAAATATTTTTCTACAAAAACATTGTTTGCAAACTCTGTTCTATATGGACATTTTATTTTTTGTATTGGCTTTTTTAACAAATTTTCTTTCAAATCAAATAAATCGTACACGTAGATACCATCTGGATCGCTAACCACATAAAAGGGTCTTTTATTATTTGCTTCTCCTACCATTAAGAGCTGAAAGCATTTGTCTACCTGTAAGAATTTAGTCTCGTATGCTTTATCTCTTATCTTTATCTCTAGGATAGAGTTGTCGTTATATGCATCATACACATCAAAATCATCTTCAGATGGTACTAAATACTTGTTGAATCTTTTGTTAAGGTTCTCTATAAATTTGATCTCCTTCTCTTTCATTGATTAGTTCTTTTATTAAATAACTTACAAGCCACTCATAATCAGGATGTTTTTTAGTTGCTAATAGTTTAAACGATATCTTATCAGCTATTTTTCTTACATCTTTCATAATTACAAACTTAATAAATCTCTTTTAAAGTGTCTGAGGGTGTAATCCTTTTTGTTGGATACCGCTTTGTATATTCTAGGTTCAATACCTTTTTTAGTGAATATCCAATACACCTTATTATTTAATCTGGTCTTTGTGGTCATACGATCACGACTCTGCCAATAGCTTGTCGCACTAAAATCTATGTTGTAGTACACAATGTAGTCTGCTTTACGAAGGGATATACCTTCCCTTCCGCTTACGATCTGTAAAGCTATAACCTTCCCTTTATCACTATCATCAAATGATGGTAAATCTGTTACCAGCTGATCACCAAATACTTTTTTAAGTGCATCAAGTTCTGCCTTGAACTTATAAAATATTCCTATCTTCTTATCCTTAAATGTACGTTTTATATACTCTGCTTTACTTGTATCAAGCACTGTAGTATTTCCACTTTCAAACTTAACCGTACCACTGTACATCTGGTGTAACTTAGACATTAATTTTACAGGTGTGTCTGCCAATATTAATTCACCATCCATCTCAATAGCTCTCTCTCTTTTTAACTCCTCGCACATAGCATATACATACGGATCTATATCTACATTTAAAAAACGTTCCTTAATCTCAGATTGAAAGCCTGCTTCCTTCTGTGTGTATGATATGGTATAAGGTTGCATTAAGTGTTTTATACTTTCCCTTCCTTTGCTGTAATCCGTAACTCTGAATCCGTTGATCATCTTCTCTATCTTATTTACGTGATCATCCGCAAATCGATAGAAGTTCCTATACTTACTAAAAGGATTAAGTGGACATCCATATACCTGGTGATACATCTGAGAGAAACTCTCTGGTGTAGGAGTCCCAGATAAAAATATAACATAAGGATTTGATACATCTATAATCTCTTTTACTTGTTTTGCTCTTTTACTTGGCTTGGGAAAAGCTCCCAATGAATGTGCTTCATCACATATAATCATATCCCATTTAATATCTGGTAGCTTATGTAATGATTCATAGTTTATGCACCAAAAATTCCAGCACTCATTTAACTTCACCTCATCATCAGATATAGATGAAATAGCTTTCTTTTTTGTTATAAACAATATATTATCAACTTTTAATTGTTGACAAACGGCTAGACTAGTAAATGTCTTGCCCGTTCTTACTTCCATAGCTAGATACACAAACTTGTAATGTTTTAATATATCTGTTGCTTTTTTACTTATTTCTTTTTGATATGTTCTTAATTCCATTTCTCAATATTTTATCCAAATTAGCACACCTCTCATAATCCTCCTCCATCTCAAAGTGATGAAGTAAGAATAACAATTCAAACTTACTTAAAGGAGTGGTTGGATCGTGTGCGAATATTACATCTAAATTTATAAACTTAATCTCAAGATCTTCTAAATAATCTTCCAGGGTTTTACCTGACATAATAATATTATAAGAATTTACAAAAGCTTGATTTACTCTTTTATTATCGTCTATCTTTTTCATTAAAATGGTGGTTCTATTATTGAATCTTCAGATCCAAATATTTCATTTTTAATTTCCGGTTGTTCTATTACTGGTTCTTCAAAAGGTATTTGTTTTACCTCTTCTTTACTGTGTTTATTTACAATCTTAATCCACCTTCCCTTTGCACCATCTTTCCCCTCATCAGGATTCACTCCTGTTTTATACACAGCGTATGCTTTTAACCATCTATAAAACTCTGTCCTAGAAACCGTCCTTTTAGCCTTTGGGGCAAAGTCTGGGTTGTCTGCTATAAAGTCAAAGTACAAGTCCTGTTTGTATACTCTATCTCCATTCTCAAACTCTTCATTAGGAATGTTTCCATCAATTAAGCCTAACCATTCTATAAACTCGTGACAAGTCTTTTGTGCTAGCTTTTTAATTTTAAGATTAACAAACTTACTTTTTATCAGACCGTTATTCATATACAATTGCAAACAGTAAATCATATAGTTGTCAAACTGACACCACTCCGATTTATCCCAATCTCCAAATAATAATTTACCGAACTCATCAAGTGGTGTGTATTTAGCATTGTAATGTTGGGCTAGTTCTAGCTCCCACTTTCTTCTTTCAAAAGAATTACCATCTCCTTTGATAGCGTAGTTAGTAGTAATAGAAACCTTTGGTGATTTATCAAATGGTATTTTGATTGCGTCTTTATTTTTTTTCTCTAAAGTCAATCCTTCTGTAATCACACTAAATAACCTCTCAAAATTAAAGTTCTTTCTCACATCATCAAAGCAAAGTAGTTGCGTGTCTGCGGATACTAACTGATAAGGGAATGATCTTTCAAAGTGAAACGACTTCCCATCAATGACCACCAGCTTTTTCATATGCTGTAATGCATTCATAAATATACCTTTACCTGTACCACCTTCGGGATCATTACTCAATACTTCATCATATAGTATAACAGCTGGACAATAGGATAGATTTTTGTATCCGTGCATCAAATAACCTATTGTACTTTCCATAGACAATATTCTTTCCTTATCTTCTGCAGATATATTGGATATAAACTTTTGATAGTCGCAATCATAATAATCGCAGAAAGCAAACTTCCGTGGTATAACGTGCTCTTTCCACACAAAGCCACCTAGATCTATATAATCTATTGATTCTATCTTATTAAGAGTTATCTTAACTGCGCAATTAGTGTAATATAAATAGGAAGCATTTTTAGTGTCCTCCATAAAAAGTACATCCACAGATGTGAGTAGAGTTAAAAACTCCTCCCTAAAGTACTTTGTATTCTCAGCGAAATAATTATATACATCTACATCGTTTACTTCCATTAAGTAATTAAGCACATAATCTTTTATTTCTTTTTCTGTTGTGTTATCAATCAAATTGTTTTTTACCCTGACGAATACATAACTAGTACTGCCCTGTGGATTGTACTTATAAAAACCTGCCTCCTCTAAAAAGTTTTTAAACTTTAAATGAAATATCTTTATGACTCCCTTTGATGATCTAGTCCAGAAGTCAGCATTACTATTCTCTAAACTAATCTTATTGACTACCTCTTTTATTTTTTCTTCTTCGTAATCTTCTTTTAGTTCCTGCACAATAGAGTCTTTACTTCTGCCTTGTATTATCTTAGACTTGATCTCAGATATCTTTTGAGTATCTTCATATGACTTAGTGCCGAAGTTAGCTACCTGTGAATAAGCTGAGTCAATGGTTTGTTTTATTTCTTTAGCTGTAAATGTAGATGACTCATATCTTTTAATTACAAACTCAGCTAAAGACTTGCTTATACCAAAGTCATTAAAAGCTGCAGCCAATATGTACACATTGTTATTGCGTTGTCCCTCTTGCATAGGGTATTTCTTTTCCCACCATCCACTAAGCATTTCAACTAATTTACTTTCATCAGTGATTGGTATAGATACTTCAGAAGTCTTTACTTCAACCGGAGTTATTCTTTCTAATTTATCTACCCATAGTCTTGAGTTTTCGTTTATATAAATATCAGGATCATAACTTTCGTAACATACCCTGGATAAGTTCTTGCAAGTCAAATCAAAGTGAGTTGAATTAAAATGCTCATCCAATGCTTCAAAGAAAAATACGTGTGAATCTATTTCATTTGGTATCTTAACCAATACCTTCAAACCTCTGCCTGATGGTGAGATGAAACAACTATACACATATTCATCTTTGCAAATATCTTTTTTAAACTTGTGTAGTTCTTTGTCACTTGCAAACTCATCAAAGTCCAAGCATATTAAACCACTGTGCTCTTGAATAGATGCATCGTTTCTTTTGGTGAACACCCCACTAAAGCAAATAGCAGGTAGTTGTTTCTTTAGTTCGTTAATCTTATTTTTTTGTTTTAGTGATCTAATCTTTTCGATTAAATCTTTTGACTTACCATTCTGTATTCTTTGTAAAGCCACCTCTACACCTCTGTGAAAGGGTTGACTTGTCTCTTTTATATTTTTAAATAATGTTATATACCTCTTATCCATACTTAATTTAATTTAATTGTTTGTGCCGAAATGACGATTTTTTATAAAAATCTAGCGTAAATATATAAAATACATTCATTTATATACTTTTTATTTTTTTTATTTTTTTTAAAAAAAAACGTCCCATATATATATAAATATGTTGTAAATAATTATGTATGTTAATACAATTACACCAAACACTGTAAATATTTCTATTGCTTGTAACATAGTTGTTTATAAATTAAAAAGGGGGTGCGGCACTCAAAACTTTACCCAACACCCCCACAGAATAAAACGCAATCCTCTTTTGGATATACGTCATATTCATATTGTTAGAAATTTACTTCTTCAGTTTTCTTTGGTTCATAAGTATCCAACTCGCAATAGTAATTACCACCTTTTGCTTGTTTGATATCTAAATTTACCCAACCATTCTTAGCGTGTGAAGTTAAGAATGCTACCGCCTCATCAACCTTGATGGACTGTCTCCCTACTACAAATTCAGGAGCCGTTTCGCTTCTCTTGAAAGAGAAACCAGATGCAAATACTTTTTCTTTTGTCATCATTATTTGTTTTTAATTTACTCACAACTTATCTATACATAATCCAGGGTGTGAGTATACCTGGAATTAATTTAGTAATTCATCGAAGTAGAAATCATCAATAGATATCTCAGCATCTTCAGAAAAGAACTGACGATAGATATTAACTGCTCTTTCTACTTTTCTTTCTCCGCTTTCTAAGAACGCTTCTGTAGGTTTATATATGCCCAGTAGCATACTAGTCTTATCAATAGCGTAGAAGTGTACAGGAACTCCAAATATCTGCTGATATATGTATGCCTGACTATCATAGTTATATTTCTTTGCTGATAAATGAAATTTGGATATATCTGATGTGGTTTTTAGATCTATAATCTTATCCTCGCATAGTATATCTGCTTTACCTTTCCACTGCTCTCCTTTTAAGAAAGTAACTCCAGGTACTTCATATTTGTTTCCATTAGCATATATATCATCAAAGAATTTAAAGTTAGCTTTCATTACACCACATAAACTATTTAAGTGGTCCACTTCGTGTTTTAAAATTAAAATGTTTTCATCATAGTCGTGAAGATCTTTTTTATATTCTGTGCTATTACGAGACCTTGCACCACTAATTTTAAACGCATCTATCTTATCTGGCTCTAGCATATAGGTGTGAAAATATCTTCCTTCTATAAGTGGTTTTGTTTCTACTGTCTGCTGTCTGAACGCCCTAGGATTATTCAATAGAGTGTATATGTCTGAGTTCGATAAGAATTTCCTACCGAACTCTCCATAATAATCTTTGTCATTCTCAAGACGTTTTAATATCGCCTCCATTACTTAACCTGTTTTTTGATTTCGCTCAACGCTTTTGGAGTAAAGTCATACTTCTTCTTTAGTGCATTTACTACTGCATCAAAACCCAAGTGCTTGTTAGCAACCACATACTTCAAGCAATCAGTCCACTTAGCATCTCCAATGTCAATAATACCTTTGTTTTTGAAGGTTTGTTTCTTGTCGTGTGTGTTGGTTACGTCTGGGTCATTGGTATCATCTATAAGTAACAGCCCATTCAACGCATACTTTCTAGCATACGATGAAGAACTACCAAAACTCTGGGCAATGTCCATCCCCTTTCTGTTTGGATCCACACCGGCACAAGAACTTACGCTGATCTCTTCTGATCCTTCTCTGTAAGTAGCTGTGGCTACGATAGTTACGATACCACCCATATCTACTACCTCATCAGATAGTGTAATGGATGCTTTGTGTTTCTTTAGTATAGGCTTAACGGCCTCAAGTATATCCTCACAAGAACGATACTTGTATTTACCAAAACTATTGTATTGGTTTTTAGGAGCCTTCAACTCCGATTGTATTAAATTTAATTTACTCATTGTTTATTTATTTATTGTTTATTTTATTTATAAGCTTTTTATAATATATATCTTTATCTTCCCAGTATTTTTTAAATCCTTCTTTTGTTACCTTGTTTGATTTATATTTTGGATGAATTACTTTGTAACCATTGCTTTGCAACATTTCTATTGCTTCCAGTTCTTTTTTATGTAACATTTCTAAAGCTATTAATACATTTTTATAACTAGACTCACTTTCTTCCATTAACTGATCTAAATACGTGTGTTTTTTTTTCATTGTTTATTTATTTATTGTTTATTTCGTTATAAAGATTTCTCCAGTCAGCATCATCATCTATTTTTTCTGCCATCTTATTTTGTGCATATATAATAGTAGAGTGATCAATATACTGATCGTACTTATCATTAGCATACTCCTGTATGTAATGAATGTTTATATTGTTTTGCTTACATATGTAAAAGAACATATGCCTGGCATCAATATGCTTTCTTATTTTTGATTTATCAAATATATTTGATTGTGCTACCCTCAGCCTGTTGCAGACTTTCCTTAGTAGACTCTGTATAGATTCTGTTTTCGTCATTTTCTTGTTCGTTTAATAAATACTCTTGTTGTAAATATATGTCATCAATATTCATCAATTGATGATAAAACATATACATATCTTTACTTTTTCCCATTGTGCTAATATAATTATTGTTAGTAAAATATGCAAGGATTGTTGGCACTATTTTAAATTGGTGTGCCTGTTACATCAAATTCTTGCCTTTCTATTTTATTTTCAAGATCTTTTAAAACCCTCAGCATTCCTATGCCTTCTGCTTTTTCTCTTGAGCTACCAAAGTCAAGCAACTCCATTGCCATTTCTCTTTGCGTTTTTATAAATTTTTCTAAGTTCATCGTCATCTTTATTTAGTTTATAAATTATTTTTACTGCTTTAATGGTGGCTCTTACTTCTCTTTTACGTGAGTACTGCCACCACTTAATGCTTTTTAGTTGCCGGTTTAACTCTCTTATATCAGCTATTCCGTTTATTATTTCAATGTCTCTGTTCGTCATCTTCTTCGTCTGTTATGTGAACAAAGTTTTTTTCTAGCCAATCTTTAGAAACTCCCTTCTCGATTAGTTTTTCTTTTAGTTTATCTTTTTTCATTTGTTATTTTGTTTTTAATTATTTGTTCTATTCTTTTTTGTCTCTTGATCTCTTTGTCAAGTTCTTCTAATTGTTTCTTTATTTGTTTTATGATTTCCATTTCTTTAGCCTTTCATTTTATTTATTGTTTGTTATTTTGTTTTTAATTATTTGTTCTATTCTTTCTATATATCTTATTTCTCTCTTGATCTCTTTGTCAAGTTCTTCTAATTGTTTCTTTATTTGTTTTATGATTTCCATTTCTTTAGCCTTTCATTATATTTAATTAGTAATTCTCTTTTTAGTGGGTCCACTATTCCTCGTTCAACGGCATCCATACATATTTGATAATGTAATCTGTGTACCCTTTCTTCCAGGTATAGTTTATGTCTCATACACCTGGTGTATTTTTTAAATAGTTTCATAATAATTCATTTAGTTCTAGGTTGCAAATTTCTTCTCCTACTTCATCTATCAAATCTTCATCCACATATATAAGACATCCACCTGTTTGCCTTAATGTATCGTAGTGGTCTGATCTTAATATTTCAAACATATCTTTTTTATTTAAGAATATATTTTCTAGATCATACTTTTGTATATCATTCAAATGCATATGGTATATCTTATGCTCGTGATAGTTTTCTCTACTTAATATGACTAGGTCTGCAATACCTTCGTATCTAGGATCCGATTTTAGTTCAAAGAATTTTGTTTCCATTACTTATCGTTTTTAATTGTTAGTATTTTGTCATTCTCTTTTTTGAACCACACCAATAAATTTATTAGTTGGTCTAACTCCAATGCATTCAACCTATTCTCTGAGTAGTGTAATCTAGTTACGTTCTGATTAAATAGTTTTGTAGCTTGGTTTTTTATATCATTGATTAAATTTTGTTTGTTCATAACTGTTTATTTTATTTATTAATTTAATTGCTCTGTGTATGTAGTATCTATTGCTCATTAGTTTCGAGTCCTCCAGAAATGTCATTCTATTTCTTAGGTCCTGTTTTATTTTATCGTAGTTCATATTTATATTTCTTTTATAATTCTCATAGCCTTAGCTAATAACCAAGTCCCACCTTGAGACTCGGGCCTGTTCTCGTAGGTAAAGTCATCTACTTCTACCTCTACCCACACTCTACCCTTAGTTCCTAAATGTGGAGCCTCTGGTTTAAGAGTACAGTGCCATCCAGGTCTGAACGCAAAGCCTTTTGTATTATGTTCTTCAGCTTCCATCCATACACCAATTGGCAATCTGTTTGTTTTGTTTATAAACAAGGATGACAAACTGCCGTCCTTCATTTTTCTTACTAATTTATACGCTTTCATCTTTTGTGTTTTTATTTATTAAAGTTTTATTAAATAGTTCTGTTTCATTTTTACAATTATTCTGATCAATACATTCCTTTAGCCATAAATCTGAATAGTAAATAATAAAGTCAAAATCATTTTTCATAGTTGTTTGTTTTTATTTTTTTGCGAATGTGTAGCAATCATTATATAAGTTTTTCTTATTGTGTTTATATATATCATATGTATGTACATTTTGTGTCGATGTACATTGAGACATTACAATAATGGTTAATATAAAAATTGTTGATACTGTTATGATTTTACTCAAGTTAAACCATATCATATTCTTTGTGTACTTATTCATAATTATTTGTTTTTTGTTTGTTTATTGTTTGTTTGTTATATGGTGGGGAAAGGAGGATTCGAACCTCCGATTCCGTTTAACCTTTTTACTTGCGAAGTAGAAAGGGTGATTAAGTTTGATAGCATCTCGCTCAATCTTTTCCCCTATTTTTATTTTTAATCTACTACAAACCCTGTAGTATCTTTTTTAGCGTCTCCTTTTGCTTTGAGACCTAGTACTACATTTTTGTATTTTGTCATTTCTAAATCTGTTTTGTCTCCGTCTACCACTTTGAAACCTTTGTAGGTATCCGGTAATTCATTTCTAAATACTATCGACACATTGCCACCTGCATTTAATACGTTCATAACGTCCTGTTCATTGTCTTCCTTTCGTGATAATGTTACGTGATACCTAGTATCTAAATACTTTTTAACTTTCCCAGGTATGGCCGTATAGTCATACACTATAATATTTTTGTATGTATCATCATTTAATAAATCTAAATCCGCATACTTTTTCAATTGATACACAAAATCAACATCGCTCAATGTGTTTAGCCTTAAAGCAAATATTTCATTTGTCAATTTACTTTTGATGGCTATTTTATTTATTTCCTTTGCCAATTGATTAATAAATTTTTGCCTATCAAATAAATAGTAATTTGTTTTGTTTATCCGTGCCTGTTGTACGTTGGTAAACTTTCCACGGCCTGCGGTAAATAAACAAGCTAATGCACAGCCCTTGGAGGCTTTCGGGCATATGTTTGTACCTTTTGCATTTTGTTTGTATGGTGCAAGAGATAGGTTGTAAGTTGTTACTTCGTTCTTGTTTATCTTTGCATTGCCCCCCTTAGATAGTAAGTTTTTTACTTCTTTGTATTGCTTTGTTATTGTTTCCATTTAATTGTTTGTTTATTGTTTGTAAATCGTTGGTAAAGATATTAAAGTTTTTTTAATATCCAAATATTTATTTAAAAAAGTATTGTTTCAATCCTCATAAATTTTCTTTCATTTCGTCAAAATCCCCAAAAATTTAGTGGTCTATCATCTGTTAAATGTCTTTTTGGATTGCGTTTCCGTTTTGTTTTTTTCTTTTTTCAATACTCTTTTTTTATTTTTTAAGTTTTAAAAATTTAATTATACAATGACATTTTAAAATGTTTCTGCTTGTTAGCTTTATTCAAATTGCAATAAATTAAATCTTTGCTTTGCTCCGTCCGTTTTAGATGTGGTCCCCATCGTCTAAATATGTTTGTTTTTATCTCCTTTTTGCCCTTCTTCGCTCCCTTTGTTTGTTTGCCCTTTCAGCCTTAAAAATGCTTCTATCAATTTCGCTAATTTGCTGATCAATTATCGATTGAATCTTTACTAATCTACGGCCTTTTTTATGCTTGTTTGCTCCGTTTCCTAAATCCAGTTTATAATCTTTTTTATTTGCTCTGTATTGTATCATCGCGCCTGGTTTTGTGGGGCCTTTCGGCCCCTGTTAATATTATTTTATTGAGATTAATTTATAATAATTCATAATTTTGATTTATCTAAAAAATAATTATATACTTCTGGTATATGTTTTTTATAATAAGGCTGCTCTGATTTGACCCAATTCTTAAGTTCAGATTTACTTTTAAATGATTGATATTTATAAGTTAATTCTAATTCATCAATAAAGTCTCCAACTGTCCAGCCTTCCCATATATGTTTATCTCTATTCATAGATAATATTTTTAATTGTTCCATAATATAAATTTAAGTTTGTTTGTTTGCAATTTGTTTGCGTTTCGTTGGTACAAGTATACAACAAAAAAGAAATACGATCCAAATTTTGTTTAACCTTTTTGATTTTGATCTCACCAGGTAAACAACAGATAAGAAAAAAAAGTTTAGCACGTTAAACAAAACAACAAAGTTTTCTAACCTGTTTAACAGGGAACAAAAAAAAATTAATAAACTTTTGGTTGATTTTAGCACCTGTAAAATGACAATAAAAAATATTTTTGTTTAGGTTAATTATTTGTGGAGCGGGTTCTATTCCTTCCCTCTGAACGTCTTGAAGGGAAGGTTTAAGATTTAAACTTACTCTGTTGGGCAGGTTAATGTTTAAAACGTTAAACGAAAAATAAATTGTTGTACATACTAGGATTTAAAAATTAAAATTTCAACGTGTATGCACACGCATACGCTACGCACACGCTACGCATCACACACGCATATACACGCACGCGCAAAAACGGCAAAAAATCCGACAAAAAAAAGTTTTTTTTATACCCCCCTATCACAAAAAAAATCGTTTTCGTATGCGTATACACGTACGTATATTAATATATAACCCCCTACTTCTATACATCTAATATATATTGTATCTTTATATATACTGTATGTTACTACGGTAAATTCCTTGGGACGTTTTTCTGCTGAGAAGTGAAAAGCTAGTTGTAGTTAAAGCCTACCATCAGCAGTGTCCTGGGGTTAATTTCTTTAAAATAGGTCTATTTTGGGACGTTTTAGTACTTTAGTGACGATTATTATAAGAAAATAAATAAAAAAAAATAAAAGTATATATAAGTGCTTTTTTTTATAAGTAGGTTAAATCATAGTAAAAATCGTCACAAAGCTAGATATCTAAAATTAGTTTGGTAGTATAGTATTTCTTTATATATTTGTTGAGAATCTAATTTAATTAAGTACAATATGTCCTACACGCCTAAAGAGTTGGTCTTTGATGAAGAGGCCAAGCAAAAGTTAAAGAGTGGTATTAGTAAGATCTGCAACGCAGTCAAGAGCACTCTTGGTCCAGCTGGTAAAACAGTAGTTATTGAATCCCCTAATCACACCCGTGGTATTACAGTTACAAAGGATGGAGTGACTGTAGCTAAGTCGGTTTATTTGTTAGATCCGGTAGAAAATCTAGCGGTTCAGATGATTAGAGAGGCTTCTCAAAACACTGCAGATTCGGCTGGAGATGGTACGACAACAAGCATAGTTTTGGCTGAAGCATTGATAGAACAGGGGTTGGATGAGTTGGAGGAGGCTCCAGATATGAATATTCCTAAGCTTATAAAGCAGATAGGCGAAGGGAAGGATAAGGTGGTCAGAGAGCTAGAGAAAATGGCTAAGAAGCTAAATAAAAAAAGACTGCTAGACGTGGCTTCTATATCGGCAAATAACGATAGGGACATTGGTAAAATTATTGCCGAAGCTTACGATAAGGTGGGAGCTGATGGTGTAGTGACGGTAGAAAACTCTGAGACTTCTGAGACATATGCAGAGGTGTATGATGGTATCAAGCTAAAGCGTGGGTATACCAACAATGCGTTTATCAATAATCAAAAGAGGGACGAGTGTATACTGGAGAACTGCTATGTGTTAATTACGGATCACGTTATAAATAATGTGTTACAGATTGAGAATATATTAAAACCAATCATCAATCAAGGCAAGCAACTTTTGATCATAGCGGACTGCGGTCAGAACGTAGTGAATACGCTGGCGGCAAACGTGGCTAGAAATGGTTTGAAGATCTGTAACATTACACCACCTAAGTTTGGGTATAAGAAGCAGGAGATGATGGGTGATATTGCGCTGGCTACTGGTGGGGCTTATATCAGTGAGTCTACTGGGGATGATTTGAATATGATATCGCTTGATCAGCTGGGTATGGCAGAGAAGGTGATCGTAGGTAGGGAGGACACGGTGATGATCGGTGGTAAGGGAGATAAAGAGGCGATTGAGGAAAGGGTGAAGGAGCTCAAGGTTCAGCACGGTAATCTAAATGCGAAAGGTGAGCGAGACTTTGTAACGGAGCGTATTGCTAGTTTGAAGGGTGGGATAGGTGTGATCTTTGTCGGTGGGCACTCTGACATTGAGCAAAAAGAAAAATTTGACCGCATTGAAGATGCGGTGTGTGCTGTTAGCTCAGCACTAGAGGAAGGAGTCCTTCCTGGAGGTGGGGTGAGTTTATATAGGGCAGCTCACAAATTAATGGACACAGGGTCTAGTTTTGGAGAGATCTTGCTGTATAAGTATTGTATTACAGAGCCTTTCTTTAATATATGTAAAAACGCAGGTATGGAGGATATGGAGATTGCGGAGATTGAGACCTTGATCCAGAACAGCGAGATCAATATGGGATACGATGTAAAGAACAATATGTGGGGTGATATGTACAAGATGGGTATATTAGATCCGCTTAAAGTAACTAAGAACGCACTAGTCAATGCTGTATCAGTGGCTACGACTATATTAAGCACTAACGCTATTATTACAATGGCGAGAGAAGTAAGTAAAGGAGAATGATAGATGATATAGAAACAAAAATAAATTAAAATAATAAACTAAACTAAATTAAAATGAGATCATTAGAAAATGCCAAAGAACAAATTGAAGACCTTTTATTAAGCGGTGATACCGTAAATGTTATTGATTTAGCTATACAACTACAACGAAATGATGTACTAGCAGATATTGAAGAAGTATTGCAAATAATAAGCATAAAAAAGAACGATGTTACTGACAGTATGAGTAGTATTGTAGATAAACTCGATAATATGGCTTTTAATTTATCTAATATATCAAAGGATATAGTTTAATGAAACCCGTAAATAAATACATACTGATTGATCCCATTACAGAGGAAGTCAAGACTAACTCTGGGCTTTTATTAAGCAGTGATGATAAGAATCAATTCAGATACAAGAAAGCAAATGTGGTAGAGACTAGTGACCTAGTGGAAACCATTAAGAAAGGAGATTCGATTTATTACGACAAGGCGCAAGCACACGAAGTAATTATCAAAGATGCTTCTTACGTAGTTATTCAAGAGCGTGACGTGGTGGTTGTTTTATAGACTTGTTTAGTTCTATAATCGCATTTCGATAAACCTTATCCATATACTTCACATCATCCTTAAATAAGGGGTTGACTCTTGGGTCTTCCCCTATTTCTTCGCCATTTAGCTTGGCATAGATAGAGCTGACGGCTCTTTTACCCTTAAAAGACAGTTCGTATATATTTCCTTCTCTACCTTTTCCTTCTCTCCATAGTCTAATATATCCACTGTCAATTAATTTTTTAAAACGAGTTCTATCCCAAGACATCATCTCGGCATACTGATGAAACGTTTTCTTATCAAAAAAATTCTCGCTGTATAGAAACAGCATCATATCCAGATCACCCACGCTAAAACCATACTTGGCTTTTGCCCAGTAACGAATGATTCGCCAGTACTTTAAATAATTATGAGAGGGGGTGATTCGTTGTTTAGGTTTTCGTAAAATCTTTTTCATATCTTTGTAAAATTAATCAATTAATATAAAACTATCAACTATGGCATACGGAAATGGCGGTGGCAAAAAATCAAAATCAAAATGTAGAAAGGTGGATGGTAAAATGGTTTGCAATCCAAAACCACCAAAAAAAAGTAAAAAAGGAATATATAAATAAATTACAATGGAAAAATGTGATAAATGCGGCAAGCCGCTTTTAAAAGAAACTTTAGAAAAATGCGTTAATACAGTTTGCGAATCAGCTATTAAAGCTATTGGAGAAACCAAACAAAAGCTTAACGTAAAAATAAATGATTTAAAAATATAATTATGGCTATACCAACAGGAACAAAATTCCAAGGAATACCACCTTCAAATGATGACTTAAATAAAAGGTCTACTCAAGTAAATGCAACCGCACCTTTATATGATATATCTGAGTTTGCACAATCAGAATTAACTGTTTCAAACTTAACACTACAAGGAACGACAAATGCTTCTACATCTCAGGCGATATATGGAATAAACATTATAGATACAGCTACCCCATCTAATTTAGCTACTAGATTACCTGACGCTAAAACAGGAAAACAAACTACTTTTGTAAACAACTCAACAATGTCTATATTAGTTTTTCCTTCTGTTGTTGGTGGTAAAATTAATGGAGTAGTTGATGGATATGCGTCAATACCCAACGATGGAAGACCTTACACTTTTTCTTGCGTAGACAATCCTTTACCTGGGGCTTGGGTTTGGAGTCCACCTGCGGTTGGTCAAATTCAGTTACCTACTATATCAGTAGCTCACACTAATGGTGTAGGTACTGCAGCTTACGGAGTAGGAACAGCTGGTGCTCAATTAATAAACCCAGCTGGTGCTAATTGGTATGACAATGTATCGGTTTCAGGGTTTCCAACTTTAACGTTTAACGTTATTTCTGGATCAGCCCCTGGAAGAGACTATTGGGCTACTGTACCAAACCTAACCCCGTTAAGAACCTTAGTAAACACTAAAGTCTATTCAAATTTTGTGGCAGCAGACACTAGTGTTCCTAGTCAAGTTCCACAGGTTTTAAGAAAAGTTGCTTATAATACAGGAAGTGGGGCTTATGCTAATTACTCAGCTTCTGGTGTTAGTCTATTTGGTGCTGATACTGTGCCAAGTGGACCTCTGAATTCACCTGTAGAAGTAGGAGATGTAGGTACTTTTTATAAAATACAACCAGCAAACTTAGTTCAAGTTTCTCCAACAGAAACTGATTTAATAGGATTTGGTCCTACAGGAGATCATTATTTTACTTTTATTATAAGCTTGCCTCAGTTTTTAGCTACTAAAACTTACAAGTTTGATATATTTTTAGAATATACTTAAAATGAAGACTTCAGAGTATTATAAAAATAATCCAGATGCATATGAAAAGAAAAAAGCATATGACAAAAAGTATAATGCTACTAGGAAAGCTACTAAAAAAAGAACTAAATTAAACAAGTTTAACAGACAGAAAGGCACATACGGAAATGGAGACGGATTAGATGCTTGTGAAAAGAAATTCAACAGCAAGGTAAAAATTCGTTTTTGTAAAATGAGAAACAATAGAGGAGATAAGGACGATATGCCTGGAGATAAAAGATCGAGAGGTTAATATGGCTATAAAAAAGAAAAATAAGATTTGCCCTAAAGGAAAAGCTTGGGCAATGAGAACATACGGTAAATGGTCTGCTTACGCTGCTATGGGGGCAAGTAAATACTGTAAAGATCCTAATTACGCTAAAAAATCAAAAAGAAAATAATATGAAAGGTGTACCACATTTTAAAAAAGATGGCACTATATATAAGGGTGCAACACATAAATCAGGAAAAAAACTAATGTCAGGTAAAAATCACACAAAAAAAAGTGTTGATTTATTTCACATTAATGAATTACCTAAAAGATCATTAATGAAAGCTTATAAACAAGCAGGGTTATTAAAGTAATGGCAAAAAAAAGAGACCCTAAAAAAGGAACTGGCAAAAAACCCAAGGGATCGGGAAGACGTTTGTATACAGATGAAAACCCGAAGGACACAGTTCGTATAAAATTTGCTACTCCTAGTGACGCAAGGGCTACGGTGGCAAAAGTTAAAAAAATTAGAAAACCTTTTGCAAGGAAAATACAAATACTAACCGTAGGTGAGCAAAGGGCAAAAGTAATGGGAAAGACAGCGGTAGTTAATATTTTTAAAAAAGGAAAAGAATCAATTAGAAAAGAAAATAAGAAAAAATGAGCAAGTTAAGCGCAAAACAAAGAAAGATTGCTAGAGCTGCAATGCCTTTCGATAAAATCACAGGAGCTGATTTTAAAGTATTAAAAATGATAAAAAAGAAAAAAAATGCCAACAGTAAAATATAAGTGTGGAGACACAGGAAAGATGAAAACAAAAAAATTCCCTTACAACGCAATGGGAAAAGCACAAGCCGTTGAGTTTGCAAAAACAATGAGAGGACAAATAAAAATGAATCCTGGAAAGGGTAAAACAGAAATGGGATATTAATGGGTGCGTTAAAAAAATGGCGAGATGAGAAATGGGTTCGTATTGGAACCGATGGTCGGATTAAAGGGCCTTGTGGAACCAGTAAAAAGAAAAAGAACCCAGATCGCTGTTTGCCATTATCAAAAGCAAGGAGCCTTAGCAAGAAAGAAAGAGCTGCTACAGCGAGAAAGAAAAAAGCATCTGGCGGTAAGAAGCAATTTGTACCAAACACAAAAGCAGCAAAAGTTAGAAAATGAAAGTATCTGAATCTACAGAGTTTAAAATAGATATTAAGACCGTAATAGCCATAATAATGATAACGTCTTCTTTTGTGGGTATGTATTATACGTTACAAGAAGATATTGCAGAAGCCAAAACTTTACCTCCTACAGAGGTAAAAAGGCTAGAATATGACCTAAAAGAGCAGTGGAATAAAGAAAATATAGAAGATCTTCAAGAAAGAGTAGAGATGTTAGAGCAGGTAGATGATGTTTTGTTTGAAGAATTAAAAGTATTGTCCATATTAATTCAAGAAGGATCAGAAAGTGATGGTAAACTAGAAGAGCTTAATAGACAGTTGGAAGAATTAAAAAACAAAAAAAATAAACCAACTATAATCGTGAAGGAAATAGAAGTCGATAAGAAAAAAAGAAGGTAATGTCTACGAGTAAAAAAAATATGAAGTGCAATGTAGTACGTGCTAGCACAAGACCAGGTAAGAAAAAGATGGTAAAAGCGTGTCAAGGTGGTAAAGAAAAGCTAATTCACTTTGGTGCTAAAGGTTATGGGCATAACTACAGTGCTGCTGCTAGAAAAAGTTTTAGAGCTAGACATAAGTGTAACACGGCTACATCGAAGTTGACAGCTCGGTATTGGGCGTGTAAACACTTGTGGGCTGGCAAAGGAGGATCTACTAAGAGCTCTCCTAAATCAAGAAGGGGTAAATATTAATTTGTATATTTGTAAAAATAAATCACTATGAAAAATTATATGTACGGCCTAGGTATGATTGATGGTCGAGAAGTTAATTTGAGACCACAGCCAGAGATGGGGATTTCTAAATTAGCTAGAATGAAAAAAGAAATGAAAAGGTACGATAAAGTACAGATGATGGCAGAGGCTCAAGAAATGGCTAATGCTAATATTAACTTATTTAAAAAATAAAAAATGAAACAAGGTTACAACGACAGACTAGATGAGTCTTTGGGAATGAAGCACAAAGGAGCTCACAAACAATCTATGAAAGACAGACGAGACGAGTCAAAGGGAATGGCTAAAAAAATGACAGGACACGCTTATTCTGGAGACCACTCGATGAAGGAGGATAAGCACTACCCTAAAAGTGTAAAAGGACATTTAGGAAAATTAATAAAAAAATGAGTAAAGTATCACTAATTATAGCGCATCCTATTTTCAAATCAGCTTGTGCTGGTGCAATAGGAGCATTAATGGTTTTAGAGTCTCACCCTTTGTATGCTGGATTTGCATTCGGAGTTGGGGCAAGAGAGTTTTTATTAGCATTCAAAAAATAAAAATATGAAACTAAAAGGACTCGGAGATGTTGTAAATTTAGCCACTACTGTTACAGGTGTAAAAGCTGGTGTAAAGGCCGTTTCTGAAATGACGGGAAGACCTTGTGGTTGTGAAGAAAGACGAGATACTTTAAATCGAAAATACCCTTTTCAAAAAAAATAAAAAATGGCATATCAAAAATTACAAACATCTAAAGCATTAAAAGTATTTGCTACGGATAACATCGATGGTTATCCTGATCCTTCTAGAGTTGCTACTTCGGGAACTAATTCTTCTGCAACTACCGATAAACTAGTTGATGCAGCAGCTTCTTTTTCAAGTACTGTTGAATCAGGATATATTGTAGAAAACAGCACTGACGGATCTTACGCAATTGTGGAAGCAGTAGATAGCGACACTACACTTAGTTTAAGTCACGACATATTTGCGGCAGGTTCAAAAAGTTACATTATTTATAGCCAAGTAGCTAAAGAACCTTGTATTATGTTTGTTGGTACTGGAGGAGATGTAAATCTAGTTACGGGTGGTGAAAACGAGGTTTTATTTAAAAACATAGCCAACGCTTCTTTTTTACCTGTACAGACTAAAGTTGTAAAAGCTACAGGAACAGCTACTGCTGCGGACTTCATAGCTCTTTGGTAGATGTTTACAACGATTGGTGTAGGCATAGGGACTATATTTAGGTCAGTAAAAGGTGATTCTGGTGGTGGTGCTTTTGAATATACTGCTATTGATAATAGTTTTTCAATGAAGTTCGATGGCAATGATGCCTTTTATGATACTGGATTTATACCTGAATTAAGTCAAGTAAGTAATTACACTATATCAATGTGGATAAATCCTGATTCAGTTCCATCAACAACTCAAGCTATTTTCTCTTTTTACTCAAATTCAAACAATAGAATTGAAATGTATCCTGGAAGTGCTGGAACTATAACGTTTGTTAATAGTAGTGGAGGATTGTCGGCTACAGCTGCTGCTTTTCCATCGCCAGCACCATCAAATGGTTGGTATCACGTAGCTTTAGTATATGATGGCACTTTTACAGATCCTGATCCTGTAGTACAAAATCAAGGAAGAATAAAACCGTACATAAACGCAGTTTACACTCCGGCTGGTGTTTCAGGTACACAACAACAACAAACAGCTAATTTAACTGGCAAAAGAGCTACGATAGGCGCTAGAAGCATTAATTACGGTACTCCAACATTAGACTTTAATGGACACATAGATGAAGTAGCTATATTTAGTAGCTCTCTTTCTTCTAATACAATACAATCAATATATGATACTACAATAAATAATCCTGGTAAGGTAGCTGATTTAAGTGAAACACCTGAAGGCGCACCTGCAGCTTGGTATAGAATGGGAGATTAATTATGGGAACAAATTACATAGCACCGATATGGCGAATGCCAAGAAACTTTAACAAAGATAAGTTAAGTAATTATAGTATTGAATTTAGTGGAAGTGAATATATAGATTTAGGAACATCTGTTGATTTAGGTATTAATTCAACTATCTCTTTTTGGTTTAAAAGTAGTTCTGGTAATCCTAACAATACTATAATAGGAGAAGATACTTACACTTTTGATTATTTATTGCAAATAGTGTCAGCAAGTAATGAAGCGAATATAAGAATAGGAAGCGTATTTAAAACATACACAGGTATTACAGAAATAAATGATGGTAATTGGAATCATTGGATTATTGTAAGAAATGGTGATAGCTTAGAATTGTTTATTAATAACACATCAAAAGGCACAAAAACTGGATATGGAACAGGAACAAATACAAAATTTAATAAAATAGGTGCTGAAGGAGATAATCAATTTCCAATATCTGGAGAAATTTCACAAGTATCAGTGTTTAATTATGCTTTAGATTTATCACAAATAAACTACCTATATAACTTAAATAACCCAATGGCTATATCAGGTGCAGAGCCTGTAGCATATTGGCCACTAGGTGACAACTCAAATCCAAATGCACCTGGTAGTTTCCCTAACATTTCAGTTGGCGCAGATAGTGTTTTTGAGTTTGATGGTTCTGTTAAGATTGCAAGTCTTGCAAATAGTGGATTTACAAATAATGATGCAAGGACTTTTTCAGCTTGGGTTAAAACTACAGATACAGGAAATTATAGGACTATAGTACAGGTTGGGCCAGACAATAATAGTAATCAAAATTTTGAACTTGGTGCTTTTGGTGGGTTTTTACATTTTAGTTCTTGGTCTACTTATAATTTAACAGGAAATGTCTCTATAGCAGATGGTAATTGGCATTTTGTATGTATAACTTTTGATGGGTCAGTCATTAATGGATATGTTGATGGTGCTTCTGCTGGTCCTAATTTAACAAATGCTTCTGTAAGTTTAGCAACTACAAACACACCGTATTTTATTGGTGGTTCTGCTACAGGTAACAGTGTTAAATTTTTTAATGGTCAAATATCTAACGTTCAAATTTGGAACACAGAACTTTCATCTTCAGAAGTTACTACTCTTTATAATTCAGGAGTACCACTAACAGGCACACAACCACAAGCAAGTAACTTAAAAGCTTGGTATAAGTTAGACCAATCAGCAAACTGGGAAGCAGATAGTACAGGAGCTTGGCAGATACCTGATGCAGTTTCAGCATATCCACAGAGTTTTGATTTTGATGGGAGTAATGATTTTATAGATTTAGGAACCACTACTGATTATAATAATGGTGATTTAACTGCTGCTATTTGGGTTAATGCATCAAGCTCAAGGTCATCTACAGTTTATGCTTTTAGTAACTCTGGTTCTCCTTCAATTCCTGGTTTTGATATTAAAGTAAAAACTAATAATCAAGTACAAGTTAGTAGAGTTACAGATACTCAAAACACAGCAAGTGGTTGGTTAAGTATTGGATTTGTTGAAGATTCTTGGCAACATTTAGCATTTACATATAATGAGTCAACAAATTCTTTAAAACTATTTTTAAATGGAGTACTTAAAGATACATCTACAGATAGTCCACATACTCCAAAAACATCAACTGTAAAATTAACTATAGGTTCTTATAAGGGTATAAGTACTTTTTGGCAAGGCCAACTTTCAAATGCACAGATATGGAATACAACATTATCAGATTCACAAATAGAAACACTTTACAACAACGGAGTACCTTTAACAACTGCTATAGCTTCTGATAACTTAAAAGCGTGGTATAAACTTGATAACACAGCTACATTCTCAACTAATTGGGTAGTTGAAAATTCTGCAATAACACCAAATTTTAATAAAGCTATTGATTTTGTTTCAAGTAGTACTCAATATATAGATTTAACAAACACAGGGTTTCCAACAGGCAACGCATCAAGAACAATATCAGCTTGGATAAAATCAGATTCAACTGGTCAAAATAACGAACAGGGTATTTTAAGATATGGTACTACAGCTACAAGACAATTATTTATGATGTCTTTAGCAGCTTCAAGTGGACAATTAAGAGTAGCTACTTATGCTGATGACTTTACATATTCAACTGCTGATTTAAGAGATGACGCTTGGCATCACGTAGCTTTAACTTATGATGGTACATCAATAAAGGGTTATGTAGATGGAAGCTATGTTGGTGTAGAAACAAATACTTTAGTAAATACAACTGCTAATTCGCCAGCTATTGGTAATTGGAATGGCGCAGGATTCACTTTTAATGGTGCTATTTCTAATGTGCTTTTATATACTGAATCTTTAACAGATGCAAATATTCTTACTCTTTATAATAATGGAACACCACAAACTACACCATATGGCTCACCTTTTGGCTGGTGGAAACTTGATAATTTAGTAACTGGTATTCAGGATTCAGGTAGCGGTGGAAATAACGGAACATTAGTCAATAGTCCATTATTAATATCTACAGACGTTAAAGCTGGTAGTGGTATAAGTTCAGGTATGACAGAGCAGAACCTTGTTAATAACAATGTTTCTGTACTAAACGGTGAAAGCGTAGGTATGAACACTACTAATCTAGTTCAAAGTAATTTAACTAGAACACAACCATATAGTAGCTATAGTTTTAATTTTGACGCAGCTCAATCTGATTATTTTGATTGTGGTAACATATTAAATACAACAATTGCAGGTTCTTTTTCTGTTTCAGCTTGGATGAAATCAAGTAACCAAAATAATTATGCAGTAGCATTAAGTAAAAATAATGGCAGCAATGGTTTTAGTATGCAAATGCGAAAAGTAGGCAATA
>CETF01050175.1_pt1 | contig 55419 bp, 60 predicted proteins | sample 326991 | NCBI WGS metagenome assembly CETF01 (sample SAMEA2622331, study PRJEB7988) | marine metagenome | biome: marine biome (ENVO:00000447); feature: surface water layer (ENVO:00002042); material: "saline water (ENVO:00002010), including plankton (ENVO:xxxxxxxx)" | depth 5 m | reverse complement strand
TTACAATAACAGTAGAGAGGGCTTAGTATGTCTCAAATACAATTGGGAAGTTTAGATTATGATGAAATTAAAAATGAATTAAAATCTTTTCTTTCAAATCAAGAGGAGCTGAGGGATTATAATTTTGATGGATCTATCCTTTCAACAATTGTTGATCTGATGGCTTATAATACAATGTATTATGCTTTTTATTCGAATATGCAAGCAAATGAAGCCTTCTTGGATACCGCACAAAGAACAGACTCCCTAATATCATTAGCAAAACCACTAGGATATGTTGTACCGCACAGGAAAAGTGCGACATCCCAAATTACATTAACTGGTGTTGAAGGTAGCGACAACGTAAGCTTTGGTAGGTATGAACTTAGACTAACTGGATCCGATGCGTCCGGAACAATTAGAACATTTTATAATCTAAATCCAATAACTTTATCCTCTGCTACAGTTCCTAGTGCCACTGGAACTTTCTATGAGGCGAATGAAGTGGTATTGGATGCAGTGGTAAATGTGGATCTTGATTCACAGAAGTTTGATATCTTTGACAAGACTGTTGATCCAATTGGTATAATCGTAAAGGTCAATGGTGTAGAGTGGAGAAAACAAGAGGGTATAGATCCCGATCTAAACTCACTCAGTGAGGTTTACTTTGTCGAACCCAGTAAAAATGGTTACGTAGTTCGAATGGGAGGGTTAACCGAAACTGAGTCTGGTCAGATAATCGGTAAGGGTGTTGCTCCCGAAGATGTGGTCACAGTTTCATACTTCTCTTCAAATGGATCATTGGGAAATAACATTACTGGTATCTTTGGAAACGATAGTGTATCCATACAGACAGCAGAAGCGACCACATTGTCCGCTGGTGGATTCAATTCACCAAATCCAGACGTAATTAAATTCTTTGCTCCTAGATTTTTTGCTACACAGAACAGAGCAGTTACAGCAGAGGACTTTAAAACAATTGGGGCTTCGTTGTTGGGTTTAGAGAGTAATGCATCATTTATTAATGTTTTTGGTCACGAAGATATCGGCAATTTACCACACCTAAACTACACCAACGAAGATGGTGCGAATATTACAGACCAAGAATTCTTTTCTGGATCACCCGGTGAAGTCTACGTATCATACCTAAACTCAAGTGGAGAAGCTCCGAGTTCGTCAGAGCAAAGTATATTTTTCAATCAACTAAAAACTAAGTCGGTTGCCGGTTTATCGCTTCTTTATTATCCACCAAGAGTTGGTGAGTTGGTTGTCAAAATTCAAAATCCATCCGAGCAAGAAATAAACACATTCAACACATTATTTCCAGATGGTTTCACCGACGTAAACTCAGAACTATTTGCAAATAGTGGTGGTCGTGCTTTTAGCACAGCGACTATAACTTTTACTGATAACCCAAATAATGCCAGTGGTGGTAAGTTTTTCTTTAAAAACAAAATGGATCGAAACGTTCCATTCGTAATGACTCCTGAAACGTTTATTCCACGACCAGATGAATTAGATACGACTGGAGTATGGTATGATTTGAGTTCAATTACAATTGATGAACCTTCTAGTGGAAATGATGGTTATTTCTCACCTATTTTCGCTGCTGATGCCGAACAATATATTACCCAAGCCGGAGCCTGGTTTACCGCGTCCAAGCAAATAGGAGCCATATATTGGGACACGGGAGAGATACAGATACTTAGTTTACAACAAAGCCCTGTTGATTATGGTAATATTACCTTTAGTGCGAATGTGGACTTCAACGCGGCAAATCAAAACCAAACAATTTACGCTCCACACAATTTCTACCTATCCTCTAAACTGGAAAATACCTCGTGACACTATCGATTCTAGGACATCCAGATCAGAACCCATCAGCAGGTGCAAGTGCTTCAGCAAATCTAATCACTCTGCGTGATAGTGTTGTTTCTACGTTTCCAGCGCAAAGATCTACCGCCCTTCTTCCAGAATCTGAAATAGAACGATCTTGTACGGGAAGACCACCATTCGACGTTCTAAATCAATTTCCCAGATGGATTCAAAAAAGACACAACAGTGGTGATAGCACTCTTATTACTTTGATGGAATACTACTATAAATGGCTTTATTGTGAATTCGGAAGTGGATATATTTTAGATGACAGAATGTCATCGATACATGATATTGATGAAACAACTGATGAATTTGTTGATCTTATTGCCAGAACATACGCACCAGATTTAGATGTGATTTCAGGTATTGCATCAGTTTCAACAAGCAGAGAATTCATTAAAAATATAAGAAAAGTTCTGTACTCATCAAAAGGCACAAAACAATCAATATACCATTTCTTCAACACGCTGTTTAAAGATTTTGTTTACGTTGAGATATTGTATCCAAATGATAATTATGGTGAGGGTGAGTCAATTGGCATTGGGGGTGCGGGTGATCCATTTAGAACAAATTCATCATTATTATCTGACTCAACACATAGATTAAATGAAGGACAGTCACAAGAGGTAAATCTAGGATCTGCCGGTAGTGGATCAGGTGAAATGTTTACGTATAGTGTAAAGGCGTATTTTACTGATTCTGGTATACCTCTAACCGAGCAACAAAAAAGAGATATAGAATCTTTGTATAGAAGGTTAATTCATCCGGTAGGAATGAAACTAAATTTTGAAATAAACACAACCAACCTATTAAGAAACATAGACTAACATGGTATACGCGGGGGACGGACAATCAAAGTTTACTACAGGTAAAAGTAGTAAAAAAGATAAAGCTAAACGTAATGCCGGTGAGATAAAAAGTTCTGGTAAAAGTTATGATAAAAGTTTTAGAAATGTGGTTGAAATCATAGAACCCGTTATTGGTAGTCTTTATAGTGTGTTTGGTGGTGGTGGATATGAATTTACAGCGGACGTTACTGGAACGGGAAACGGGGCAACCGGAGGAACTGGGTTAAATGAAGTTACAATCATACACAATTATCTACCTTATGAACTTTCATCAGTTTCTGACCTAGGAATAACGGTTGGTTGCTCTGGATCAGGTTATCGTGGATGGTCTGGTGGTGTCACCGGGGCTACATATAATGAAATCACATATGCACATCCTGATTGGTCTAACTCGATTATATCAGGATCCTCTTTTGGTGCTATTTCTTTAGGTGATTTCTTTGTTTTGACCGGAACATCAGAAAACGATTCAAGGCAGTGTTGCTATTCATGTCCAGCCACTGGATATTAAAGGGAAATAATTAATGGCTACTAATAGAACAGTTACAAATACAATGTCCTCCAGTAACGTGCTGGATGCTTATAATTTAGTAGGAACTGATGGTAGACATCAAGTTTTATTTTTAGGTGGTTTAACAGGTAATTCACCGAATACAAATACACCTTTCGATCGAAACCGCATTTCAAACGAAATCAGTATAGTAAAACGAATAAAAAGAAATGACGTTATTCCCGTAGTTCAAAGAGTTGATTGGACATCCGGCTCACCATATAATTATTATAACACAAGAGATGGTAACGTTGCGGATGGATCATACGCTTACTATGCCCTCGCGAGCAATGGTGTAGTTTACTTGTGTTTAAGTAATAACGACAAAAATAGATCTGATCTTTCTTTACAGATCGCATCCACCGTAGAACCTAGTCATAGGGTGGGAATACAAAAATATTCTGATGGCTACACTTGGATGGCACTATTTAAAATTGACTACACTCTTAGCAAATTCTTAACATCAAATTGGATTCCTGTTCCTATATTAGAAAATTTATTTTCTGAGTTAAATACAGGTAACAGTCTAGTTGGACTTGCCACTGATATCTGTGGCTCTAGTGCTGGTGTTCTTGGAGCTTGTTGCTTATATAATAAAACCAAGGAATTCGATCCGATAACGTCTATCGAAATAACGGGGGGTAATCTTTTTGATTGTTTCTCATCAATACCATGTTACAGATGTAAAGAAATTTCAGATGCTCTGAATAAAGAGAGAGTTTTTATACAAGGAGCAACTTGTGCATCCTGCCCACCAACGACAGAAATACAAAGTCTAATTGAGAAGATAGACGCTAAAAGGGACAATTTTGCAAAAAATTCTACTATTATAACTCAGAGAGATATACAGCAAGACTCTGAAATCAATGACGGTAGAATATTGTCAGCGTTCATAGACTTATCCGGAATTAGTGCCAGTAATTTGATAACGACAGAACAAAATCCTGTGGTTGATCTGAATAATGGTGGCGCTGACGGAGACGTAAGACTAAGCACATATCCAATTATAGATCCAAACGAAAGAACTCGCAAATATGTGATTGATGGAATTTTTGTAAACAATCCCGGAAACGGATATCATGTAGTAGATCCATACGTGGAGCCAGCTGGTAACTCAATCGCAGACATATTATCATCTCGATTGTTCATTAACCTTGACACAAGAGGAAGTCTCAGCAAAGACTTAGTTGAAATTTTAAATGTTAACAAATTGCTAACCAAAGTATGTCTAACATCAGAGGAAATTCAAACTCTAAATTCAAAGGCACGACACCAGAAGTTTAGTAGATTTGGAATTTTACAACAGGTTAAGGATTCAAATGGTAGAATTATTGGTCAAGGTTTAAATACAAATGAAGGTGCAATTAAATCAGCAACTTACTTAATCACTGCCACCACATCATCTTCCCAAACAATGCGAATAGGTGAACAGTTATCATCCGAATCGGGTATTATTCTAGCGAACGGGAATGCAAAACCATTCCAGAATAGTGGTAGAATAGTGGGTGTGGATGCAACTGGAGGCACTAATCATGTTCTAAGGATTATGACAGACAAAAAGTTATCCGTTGGAGAACAATACTATGTCAGCATTGATCCAATACAAGGTGGTATTCCATTCAATCCGAAATTAATTACATTAACAACTGTTAACGAACCCGATGTTGATCTTGATTTAACTGAGACTAAAGTTTTACACACAGGTAACACAAACATAGATATTCCGTTCCAGACAGAGTTCCTTTCTGGAAGCACACCAAGAAAAGAATATTGTTTCGAATTCGTAAAGGTTTTCTAAAATGGCAGATGACGATACTGATTACACAAAATTTCCAATAACAGCTCGGGACACAATCTTTCAGGTTGGTGATAATACTTTTCAAGTAGATAACAAGTTTCCCATGACAGACAATCCGTATGGTAGTCGTCTTGCGAGTCAGATTGCTCTACCAATCTCAGAGAGACAGAACACCAAGAATTATTATCTTCTTGGTTTTGCTCCACAGAGAGCACTGCAAGCTGAAGATTTAAATGAAGTCCAAGAGAGATTCATGGTCAATAATACGCTGACTCAGCAAATGTGGTCAAATTGGAATTCATTCAACAACATGCAGACATGTGAATTTGGACCTGGATGGTTTGGCACCACTCCACTATATCCTCATGTTTGGAAATCAAACATTCGTTACTTGGACGAGCTAATTTATTCCGAGGGTAATGTAAATGAACTTATATACGAAAAACCCAAAAACTTAATTAGTATTGATCATAAGTCCTTTTCTATTGGACTCGCACAAACATATGATATACAGCTAACTCTGAATCCAGGCTGGTATTACATAAACGATACCTACACAACGGCATCGACACACGACAGTTCTGGACTTAAGTATTGGTATTATCTTAAAGAAACAATTCACTCAGAGGTGGTTACAGTTATAGTAACTTACAATTTAGCTCCTATAGGGTTTACGATAAGCTCTCCAACGCACCCACAGGAGATTATAGTAGAAAATAACGGTACCATGAATGCACATGTAGAACTTCCAATTGGAATTGTTCTGGACGATCTTAACTATGTTTCTGGTGGTGAGTTCCAATCAGGTGATTCTGACTCTGGAGCTGATCGTGTCGAAGTAAAGATAAAACCAAAGTTAGGATCTGGTACTACAGATGATCTAAGAACACCATCATACATCGGATATGTTACCTTCGAAGATATAGGTATACCGTTTATTGGTGCGGGGCAGTCTATTGGATCGATACGAGCCAAATATCTCAACAATGTAAACTTAGACCTGTCTTCCATGAACAGAGTGGATGAATCAGATGGTGGTACTGATGGTCTTGGATTAGACAGGGGCGGATCTCAGTCAAATTATGATAATACAATTCTCCCTGATGAAACTACGGAGTTTATTTGATGCCAGTAGATCTCCGAAAATTCCCGCTACTTGCTTCTGAAAATACAAAATTACCTCTGGATAATTTAACATACGGAAGTAGACTTAAGAACTTCTATGTGGATGATGTAGACACAAAGAATTACATCGCGACTGCATTTCGTAATATTGGGGATGTGATACAAGCAGGTGAGCTAAACGAGATATATGAGAGACAAATACTGCACGACACGTTGACTCACCAGATGTGGTCGAATTGGTCTGCATTCATATACCCACCAGATGGGGCTCCACTTGCACCAGCACCAACTTTTGGTCCTGGCTGGGCGGGTACTACACCATTATATCCCGGTGCATTTGATGCGAACTCACAAAAAATTACTGATACTCGTCCATATTCACAAGTTGAAGCAGCTCTTTTCTTTGAAACCGTTAATACTAATGATATTGGATCTGGTTATTTACAAGCAGATCTAAAATTATTATTTAACACTGGTTGGTATTTAATAACCGAAAACACATTTGTTACACCAAGAAGTATGGGTGAGTCGGCCGCGGCTAATACTTTATATGATAGAGTTGTGCAGGCAAGTGGATTAAAACATTGGTACTACTTAAAACAACCAATATTATTTGATATACGTTTACTGGGAGTAAATAGCACTGGTTCTGCTGCGGGCGCGGTGCCTAACGTAGAAGCTGTCATGTTTAATGAAAACACATCTTACCTAATAAATTGGCAAAATTCTACTAAGGTAGCTTTCAGTATGCAAGGTCAAGAACTTTATGATCAAGCACATTTCAATCAACATATAAGGGACACACACGACGGTGGATATTTTGCTTTAGATTTTGCAGATAAATCACTATGTCAACATATTGATCCAGTAAATTGCGAAGAAGATCAAACACATGATTCTAATGATGGTATACCGACTGGTAGTGTGTCTGATTCAAATCCAATTCAAACCACATCGATAGTGGACGATCCACTCTTTGCAAACCCAATAAATATTAACGCATCGGATGATGGTAACTCAAGAAGAGTACAAGTAAAAGCTGTTCCAAGATTTAGAACGGCAATAAATCATAGAATGGATCCACTTTATGCGGCCGAATCAATTACACCATTCGTCGAGGAAGGCTCCGGAACCGTAGAAGCTAGAGCGCGAACCACAAATATTGTTCTCGGTAACATGAGGTTAAATACAAATCCTGGCGGTGATCAAACGCAAGATCAAGTTCCATCTTATTCTTTATGTGTTCAGGCTGAACACAACACACAAGGCACAGCAAACGCATTCTTTAACTTGTCCACATACCTTGATACACATGCACCTAATATGGTCATTCAGGACACTTTTGATATAAATGAAGTGATAAATCTTAGAGATCAAGTGTTCCAACAAATGAAAGAGGGAGTCAAGCCTCGATTTATAAATAATGTAAGAGTGAATACGACGGTATATGATGCGGATAACGAAGGGCAAACTGATGCCAGAAATGAGTGGAATAGTCATTTTTCAGAGTTAAATGATGCGTTAGTAATAACTAAATTTAATGTAGACTTACGACAGGTAGAACCAATTTGAGGGAAATTAAATGGGCGTTGAAGACAATCTATTCGAAATAAATGAACTAGAGACTAGCGACACATTTCAAAGTTGGTTCACTAAAACTAACGCAGAAATCATTGCAAAGTTAAACAAACTAAAGATCTATGATCTAGAACTTTCAAACATTTCTGGTCTGAGTGGTGCAGTAGGGACTACTGCTGCTGGAACTGGTACTGCCGGTAAACTAGAACTCAAACTATTACATACGATTCCACACGGTTTAACTCTGCAAGGTAACGCCACCATTACAGGTTCACTAGAAGCTGGTAGTTTTGCTGGTCCAAATTCATTTATTCTCAGGGGGCAGGTTGTTGACGGTGTAACCACTGCGTTTGATTTTGGTACGTTCGTTAGAATGGACTCCACAGGTCTTACTAAAGCGAAAGCAGATTCTGATACCAATGCAGAAGTTCTTGGTATGGTTACAGGAACATCTGATAACAGTATCACTGTAGCTCAGAGTGGATCAGTCACTGGTTTATTCTCACCCACAATGACAACTGGTGGTGTCTTCTTCCTAGATCCAAACGTAGCGGGTGGTTTTACAGCAACGGAACCAAACTTAGCAGGTCAAGTATCAAAACCAGTTCTTATTGGAGGATCGGGTGATACAAACGCTGTTCTCCTATCAATGAGAGGTCAGTTACTACAAGACACTGGAACAGGTAACACTGGTGGATTTGCAACTCACAAAATTTATGTAAACACTGGATCAATTGATCACCACTTAGTTAAAGGTAAAGTGGTTGCATATAGCCCGGATACTTTAACATTCACCGATGGTAGATCTCAATTCAATGGATTCTTCCTCGCAAAGAATGATAAAAATATTGATGATACAATCGGTATTGTCACAGGTGAACCGGCTGCCGATACAATTGAAATTACAACATCTGGACTAGCAGAGGGCATACCATCCGAGTACGGTAGAGGTAAGTTGTATGTTTCCGGTGTTACGGGTGAACTTAGAAATAATCCAGCCACAAATCGAAGAAAACTTTTTGCGATAAATTTTGATCAATCAAATAACAACGCAATAGTCGTCAACCAAGCATCTGTCGCAGTAACGGATCTTCTTTCTGGATCATCCCCAAACATACTAATTAACGGTGGATTTGATCTTTGGCAGAGATATCCAACTGGTGCAACAATTACAAGTGTCGATAATATCTATTCCACAGATAGGTGGGTTCGCAACCTGAGTGCGACTGGTGCGACACTTTCAGCAGCCACATTTATCAGAAGAAAAGAATTTGATGTTGATCAAGTGGATATTAAGGGTAACCCAAAATATTACTTAAGAACACATAATGTCATTACGGGGGCTGTAACTGGAGATCACCTACATTTTGAAAATAGGATTGAAGACTCTAGAACATTAGCAAGCGAAACTGCAACGGTAAGTGGATATGTTAGATCCGGTGCGGGTAAAGTGATTCCAATACGAATTAAACAAGTATGGAATGGTGTAACTGGATCTGAGTATAGTGGGGGAACTTTAGAATCATCCACAGATTGGGGATTCTTCAGTAGCACGTTCGATGTTCCCGGTATAACTGGAGCGTCTGCTAATCCAGAAATAACTGGCGATCACTACTTGGCTCTTGCGTTTGATTTAACAAATGCAACAAATACTTTCCATGACTTTGCCCAGATAAAACTAGAACATGGTGACAAGGCAACCGCCTTCTTCCCAGTCAACGCAGACGATGAACTCAGAAAATCTAGTCGATATTACCAGAGGAGTTACCGACTAGAAGAATTTACTGGTCAAGTCACCAAGGGTGGTGGTGTAGTTGACTCACACATAGTAGAATTTACACACACTCCATACAACGAAACTTCCTTCAAATATCCAGTTCCTATGAGAACTACACCACTGGTTAAACTCTACTCTCCAGACTCCGGTAATCAAGATGCATTCAACGCAGCGGCGAAAAGAGATCTCAGAAATACATCGGGAACGATAGCATTTGACGGCACTGTTCGCATATGTGAGTCTGGTGTGACTGCCATAACTTCATTCCAAACATCCAGAATAGCCACAAGATTCAAAATTCATGCTGGAGCACATAGATTCGATACGATTCAATTGCACTATGTTGCGGATGCAGACTATAACAATAACGTAACAACATAAGTCTAGGAAAAAACAATGTCATCAAGTTTTAAAAACAACACCACAAACGTCATAAAATCTTCTACTATTGGCACCCGCATATTGGCAGAGGTTCCAATTGGAAGTATTGAAGCTGGAACAACTGCTGGTGATGTATTAAGAAATGGTTTTTCTGGTGCAACGTCTTTTTACTTTAGAGCTGGTGCAACAAGTGCTGCTGCCGCTCGTGTGTTTGGTGTTGTTGAAACCATTCAAGACAAAACTGCAAACGTTGTTTTACAGGGGCTAATTCAGTATCCTAGCACATTAATATCTGGTGATCCCACGAGTGAAAATTTCTTCCTGAGCGCAGCAACAGCGGGTAAAGTGCAAAGCTACGCACCACCACAAGCTAGTCAAATAAATAAAAAAGTTCTCCAACAAGTCACAGTGGGTGAATTTAACGCTGCGGTTATCGGAGCAAGTGATTTTGAATCCGGAGCAAACGTAGGAGAAATTCAAGCATCAAAAACAAGTGATGCTCCAGTTGGAACAGTTTTACCTTATCTTTCAGCGTCTGGTAGCACGGCTGTAATTCCGGAGGGATGGGTTGATGGATCGACAATGCAATATTTGTCGGTGACAGAATTCGATGAATATAACACACAGTTTGGTGATATCTTTGGATTTGAAGAAACACTAACACTGTCGTTCCCAACTTCTGAATTCGCTTCTGGTTTAGTCGGTAAGCAAGTTGTAACCGATCAGGATCACCTGAATAAACATGATCGTAGCACTGGTGGTGCTATTGTGACTAATGTTGACACAGCAAACAATAAGTTGACAATCAGGCAAAACAAGTATGATAGAGCACAATACGCTTCAGGTGTAACCGCTGGATCAACACCACTTTATTTGTATTTTATTCCGGATGACAATAATGGCTTCTTTGAACGTGGTGAACTAATAGGTTACATCAGCTCCGGTGTACATGATAAAAATGCTACACCCCATATTAGACATAACACGAACAAAATGTCAGAGCCATTTTCTGTTAACGGAACGTATCCTCTCTATAGCACACCGGGAGCCGCACACGTAGCAAGTCCAGACACCACAGATCCTAACTTTGCGGGTAGTAATTATCATGTTCACACTGGTGCGTTTTTTGGTAGCACCTACGGAAGCCAGCAGGATCAGGGTGTAGAATTTGGAGTTCTCGCCACCCATTTCCACAGTTACTATATGCCAAATGGGCTAGTATTGTTGGATAATTTTTCTAATGATGGTATTTACAATAAAGAAGAATTGCAATACCATGGATCTTCTGGTGGTCAGCGTCTTTATGATGGAAGTCATAACAATCCTGTAACTGACTATCTGATCAGACCAACTGGTAATGGAATACATACACATTACACTATGAAAGTGAAAAATATTGTTGCAGTTGACATACCCACTCAGGTGACAGTGCAGACATTAAATGTAACACACGGTTTATCGGCTGGCTCCAGTGCGAATAATGTAGCAACTAGTGACGTTGCGTTAGATGTTCAATGTCTGAAAAATAGAATACGTGATCTAGAAATTAGAATCATGGGATCTGAGCAAAGCTGTGTGCTGTAAACTAGGAGAGCTTATTAATGGGATGTAACTGTGGTAAAAAGAAAAAACAACAACAGCTCAAAAAATTCAAAGAAGAAAAAGAAAAAAAATTAAGTATAAGAAAATCTTGGGTTGACTTACGTAAAGAGGTTTCTAGAAATCTTACCCTAGTTCAAAGTTTTGGTCTTTCAATGGCTTCTAGGGGGATCAGAAATAAAAAAATTGATGGTCCAGTAAAACAATTGAGAGTGTTGAGCTGCTTTGGTAATCAAGGTGTTGGTGGTGAACTGATACCGTGTGAGGGTCTAAAAGAAAGTAAAACTGAGGGAAGACACTTCTGTGGATTGTGTGGTTGTGGTGATAGATCTGGCACACACCTAATCTCAAACGGTGAAAAATATAGTAAGTTAGATTATCCCGTCTTATCGTGTCCACTACAAATGCCTGGATTTAGTAATTACGAACCGAGCGATGAGGAGGATAGATTACCACCAATGTCAAGAAAAGCTTATATTGACAATCGTTTAACTCCACAGGACATACAGAAAATAGAAGTTTCTGTTCCAGAAAAAGATGAAAAATTAAAAAAAGAAATAGAAGAGCATATCAAGGATTAATCATTTACTCTTATTATAAATATAAAGTAGGAGGTAAATATGGCAACTCCAGATTCTAAACAGGGGATTATTGATTATGCTTTTAGGCGACTAGGTGCGCCCGTAATCGAGATAAACGTAGATCAAGAGCAAGCAGAAGAGCGTGTTGATGATGCGTTGCAGTTTTTCTCTGAGCGACACTTTGATGGTGTTGAGAGAGTTTATTTTGCGTATCAAATAACACAAGATGATCTAGATAATAAATTCATAGACACAAATAGTATAGGACCGGCGAACGGTTCTGGTAATGATGGTCCAACCGGAAAAGATATCTTATCAATAGTAAGGGTATTTCCTTTTGGTGACTTTGGTAACATAAACATGTTTGATGTCAGATATCAAATGGCATTAACAGACTATTTTGGTATAAATCGAGGTCTTGGTGCTAATAGTTCAATGGGTATTGCTCGATATGATTCAACAAAGCGATATATTAATCTAATTCAACAAATATTTGATCCGGAAAAAGCATTGAGCTTTAGTAAAGTAACAAATAGATTACACCTAGAAATGAATCATAGTGAGGATATTAAAGAAGGTGAGTTTATTATACTAGAGGCATACGCATCGTTAAATCCAGATGTATTCACTGAGATTTATAATGATCGTCTTTTGAAAGAGTATGTTACCGCTCTTATTAAACGTCAATGGGGGCTCAATTTATCTAAGTTCGACGGTGTTCAGTTGCCAGGTGGAGTTACTCTTCGTGGTGGGCAGATATATCAAGAGGCACTAGCTGAGATCGCTCAATTAGAACAAAGAGTTTACTCAGAGTATGAGCTTCCATCAGACTTTATGGTTGGATAATAATGGCAAGAAATCCCTACATACGCGATGTAAATTCAGAGCAAAAGCTTGTTGAAGACCTAACTATTGAAACAATAAAGTCAATGGGTAGGAACATGGTGTACATTCCCAGAAAACTACAGAGTGAGGATGATTTATTTGGTGAAGATGTAAACTCCAAGTTTGACGATGTTTATGACTTGGAAATGTATATTCTCAATGTCAGTGGGTTTGAGGGTGAGGGTGATATAATTGCAAAGTATGGTTTAGAAATCAAGGATAGAGCAACTTTTGTAGTGGCAAGAAAAAGATTTACAGACGAAGTAACCGAAGCCGATGGATCAATTGATCGTCCAAGAGAGGGTGATCTAATATATTTTCCTCTAACTAAGGCACTTCTAGAAATCAATTTCGTGGAGCACGAAAATCCTTTTTATCAGCTAGGTTCATTATATACTTTTACATTGGTTTGTGAGACATTTACTTACAATAACGAAAAGTTTGATACTGGCATAGAAGATTTAGATGACATATTTAAAGACAGGAGAAAGAAAACAAGATCTCTTGTGCTTACTGGATCCCCCATCGCAGAGGGCAGCACCGGAAGAACCGCCAGCAATTATTTCCAAGGAGAGGTGCTTTTCCAAGTCGCAGGTCAACAAGGAGATACATTCTCGAATGCATCTGCAACTGCTGATATTGTTGACTGGGATGCCAATTCTAAGACACTACTCATCACGAATATCTCCGGAAATCTTCTGTATACCTCAAACACAGAGAGTGTCAAGGGTGCCTCATCTGGAGCGGAGTACCTGATAACCACAGACGCAACCGCAGATATAATAATACAGCACAACATAGAGGACAATGAGTTCTTTGGTGACAATGAATCAATTGAATTGGAAGGAAACATCGATAATATTATTGACTTCAGTGACTCTGATCCATTCTCGGAGGGCAATTTCTAGTGTTTGAATATTATAACAATGAGGCTTTACGTAAACTGGTAATTGGATTTGGTTCATTATTTGATGATATTCTAGTCTCAAAAGATGATAACCAAGGAAACTCTTTAGAAAAAATTAGAGTCCCTCTTTCATATGGACCTAAAGAAAAATTCATACAAAGAATACGACAGTTAAGCTCGATATCAGACGAGGTTCGTTTACAGACCACAATGCCCAGGCTGGCATTTGAGTTACTGAGTCTAACTTATGATCCAACAAGAAAAGCTAACAAACTAAGAAAAACTTCAAAAATATATGATACAGGCGCAACTAGCTTTAGTTTTTCAGAAGTTCCTTATATTGCATCTTTCGGTCTTTACACTTTCACTAGAAATATCAACGAAAACTTGCAAGTTATAGAGCAGATATTACCATACTTTCAACCAGAATTTGTAATATCATTAAATATAAACGAGGTAAACAAAAGAGTTGACGTTCCTATCATACTAAACGGTCTTAGTATAACCGAAGATTATGAGGGTGGTTATGATACTCGAAGAAGTGTCAACACCGTTTTTCAGTTCACCGCAAAGACCTACGTTTACGGACCAATCAAAACTAAGCCAATTATTACAGGTGTTACTGCTGAAATATTCAACATTCTAGGTAACACTGGTTTTGGTGGAGATGGTTTTACATCAGAGTCTATCGGTATTGTTGGTGCTACCGGAGAAATTACTAGTGACGGAACACTCACAAGAAATAAACCTTTTGATACGGATGCGGGAGTATAATGAGTGAATCTAGTTATGATAAAATTTCTGATGCATTAGAGACAACATTCAAATCGAAAGAAATAGTGAAAAAAGAAGTAAAGGAAATTTCGGTATCTGATGAGGACCGATTTAAAAAAGACTTCTCTGACGTTAGAACTAATATCAGAGAATTGATCGACACCGGAAAAGATGCGATTGATGGGATACTTAAAGTGGCTACAGAGGGTGATGCCCCTCGTGCGTATGAGGTGGTATCACAATTGTTAAAAACTGTCTCTGAAATGAACCACGATTTAATCGATCTACATAAGAAAACAAAAGATATAACAAAGGAGGAGACAGTAAATAATACACATAATTCAATTTATGTGGGCTCAACCTCCGATTTACAGGACTTAATTAACTCCTCACGGAGTAGAAAAAAAGTTATACAAAATGAAAATGTAATTGATCATGACGACGAAACGTGACGGATATTTAGGAAACCCAAATCTAAAAGCAGCGGGTGTTGAATTAGACTATACCGAGGAGCAAGTCAAAGAATATATTAAATGCTCTCAGGATCCATCCTACTTCATCAAGAAGTACATCAAGGTAGTCTCTCTAGACGAAGGATTGGTACCATTTGGATTATATGACTACCAAGAAGATATAATAGAAACTGTTCACAACAACCGATTTGTGATCGCAAAACTACCTCGTCAGTCAGGTAAGTCAACAACAATTATTGCCTATATTTTACATTATATTATGTTCAATCAGAGCATGAGTGTTGCAGTTCTTGCAAACAAGCAATCAACCGCACGAGATATTTTATCTCGTTTGAAGTTAGCATATGAATATTTACCATTATGGCTTCAGCAGGGTATAGTTGAATGGAACAAAGGTAGTATTCAACTTGAAAACGGCTCTAAGATTCTCGCGTCGTCCACATCAGCATCTGCGGTTCGTGGTGGTTCGTATAACATGATCTTCCTTGATGAGTTCGCTCACGTTCCTGTTCACATTGCGGAGGAGTTTTTTAGTTCAGTATATCCAACAATTACGTCTGGACAAACCACCAAAGTTCTTATGGTATCAACTCCAAACGGATTGAATATGTTTTATCACTTCTGGCGAGGTGCGACAAAGAAACAGGGTGAGCCGGGTAAAAATGAGTATATCCCAATTGAGGTTCACTGGAGTAATGTTCCACTATACCCAAATGGTCCTATGCGAGACGAAGAGTGGAAACGAAAACAGATAGCAAATACGAGTGAGCAGCAATTTGAATCTGAATTCGAATGTGACTTTGTTGGTTCAACGAATACTTTAGTAAATAGCGCAAAACTAAAATGTTTATCTTGGATTTCACCCATAGAAAAAACAAATGATGGATTGATGATTTATGAGCAACCAAAAAAGGATCATACTTATGTAATTACCGTAGACACTGCGAGAGGACAGGGGAAGGACTACAGCGCATTTGCGGTTATTGATATTACCGAGCCACCATATAAAGTGGTAGCTAAGTTTAGAAACAATTTAATATCACCTTTGGTTTATCCCACTGTTATAAAATCAGTGGCTGAGAAATATAATCAAGCTTTTTGTTTAGTTGAAATTAATGATATTGGTCAGCAAGTGGCTGATATTTTACATCGTGATTTAGAATATGAACATGTATTGATGACGGTATATAAAGGAAGGGCTGGACAACAAATATCTGGTGGCTTCGGTGGAGGAGGTACATCTCTCGGTGTTCGAACAACCACACCCGTCAAGAAATTGGGTTGCTCTGTTCTAAAAAGTTTAGTGGAAAATGATAAACTAATCATAGAAGATGTTGACATGGTGAATGAAATGATAACCTTTGTAGCAAAAGGTCAATCTTTTGAGGCGGACGAGGGTCACAATGACGATTTAGCCATGTGTTTAGTTTTATTTGGTTGGTTAACTAGACAGGACTATTTTAAAAACTTAACAAACTTAGACATCAGAACCGACATTTACAAAGAGGAAATGGAAAGAATAGAAGAGGAGATACTCCCATTTGGGTTCATAAGCACTGAGGACAACACAGATACATATATTGACTCTAATGGAGATAGATGGGAAGCATGAATTCCTAAATGTATATTTGTCTAAATACATTAGTATCATTGGAGAAATAACATGCCCACAGATATTACTGTATCAGTAAATGACGAACGATTTATAGTACCCAGACAAGAGACTTCTAGTGATTTTGTCGCTGGTTTTTTAAGTAAAGTACCAGAAAACGAATTAATACGAGCGTTAGGAAGCACCGGAGAGAGACAACAGGGATTCTTAGTTGTACCTGAACTGTCTGACTGGTTTGCCCGACTTAATAATCCACTTGGTACAGACATGCTTACCGATGGACATGATGCCTATAGTGGCTCTGAGAACGGAGCAGCGGCAGGAGCTAGATTAAATGGAACCAACCCACGCTGGCCAGACGGACCAACAGGATCTTGGGAAAGAGAATGGTACGCTGTACACAATTACCTTAAATATGGTGGTTCCGCTGTTGTTGCTGGCACTGGTTCAGTTCAAAATACAGTCTCACCCAAAAATACTTTAGCTGATTATACAGATCAACTTGACATTATCTTCGCTGCTACGGGAGGTGTTTTAGCTAACACTGACATCTCCTTCGTTGCCAATACCAGAGAGGATGTTATTGGTATTCTTGGAGCAGGGTTCAGTGGGGATGTAATTCCAAGTCTTCTTTACAACGGGTTAACTGGATTTTCTGGACCTGGTATTACTCACAGTAAATATACATTCTCTGTTCCCGGAACTAAATTCCATCTTAAAACATCTAGAAACATTCAAACAGAGACTGATTTTGATCTACTTCAGGAATCATTCCTAGCCCCAGACATCGCTGGTTGCTTTGCAAGAACCATGGTCGAGGGTAGATCATTCAAATCACCTGCTGGAATGGAAAGAGGAAAAATTTTAGACGTTGTTAGAATAGGAAAAGTTATTAGTGACAATGAATATGATCTCCTATACAACGCAGGAATAAACCCAGTTAGAACTTTCCCAGAGGGTTCATTCTTATTCGGAGATAAGTCAGGAGAGTCTGTTCCCGGTGGTGTTAATACTGAAGGAGGTGACATTGCCACTCCTCCCATGGGTGGGGAAGTCAATAAGACTGGTGTTAAGGTATTCAGTAGAATCAACGTTGTTAGAACATTCCTTTTCCTCAAAAATGTCCTCGGTGAGTCTGCCAGAAGATTCTTATTCGAGATCAATGATGGTTCAACAAGACAAGCGTTCATAAGCACAATAACACCAATTCTTAGGTCTGTTGAAGCAGGAAGAGGAATTAGTGAATTCAGTGTGGTTTGTGATGAGAGTAACAATACACAAGCAGTCATAGATGCGAATGAGTTTGTTGCTGACGTGTTTATCAAACCAATAAAATCTATTAACTTTATCAGGTTGAGATTCACTAATAAAGATAATAATCAAGAACTGATCACAGAATAGGAGTAAGTAATGCCAGGACCATCTAGTCTTTCAACTTTTATTAACGAATTTAAGGGTGGTAACCGCGCTCACCGTTATCGAGTTAGCGGAGAAATTGGACCAACAGATCCATCTCGTGGTCTAAATAAATTTTTTGTGCGAGCAGTAAGTCTACCACCATCGCAGATTAATGAAATTCGTATTCCATATAGAGGTAGAATTCTAAAGTGGCCAGGTGACAGAGTGTATCAACCATGGACTATTAGAATTCTAGATGAAAATGGTAATGATAACAACTTGTGGAAAGCATTCCACAAGTGGAGTGATGAAATCAATAACCACATTGAAAATGATCAGAAGTTAGATAACTTGGATGATTTTGCAGTTGACTGGGTAATTGAGCAGGTTGATGAAAATGAAGATGTTACAAAAAGAATTGATCTTATTGGATGTTGGCCAAATCTAGTGGGTCCAATAGACATGGACGCAAACGCCGTTGACACTTTAGTAGAATTTAACGTGGTAGTGAATTATCAATATTATGATTTAGTGGATTAATTAGGAGTATATTATGGCATTAGACCTATTTGGTTTTACAATAGAAAAGAAGTCTAAACGTGAACAACAGGTAGAGGCTGTTAAGAAAGAAACTTTTGTTTCTCCAGATGAATACGACGGAAGTTATAACTTCGAAACTGGCGGAGTTTTTGGTACATATGTGGATTTTTCTGGTGCTGTTCGAGACGAAAACGCAGCACTTTCCATGTACAGAACCATGGCTCTATATCCAGAGGTAGATTCTGCGATAGAGGATATCGTAAATGAAGCGATAGTTCTCGACGAGGATCGAAGACCTATTAAGTTAGATCTTGATCGTGTTGATATATCTGAAACAATTAAAAATAAAATTTATGATGAGTTTAATATAATTCTAAAACTATTAGATTTTGGTAAAAAATCACATGAAATTTTTAGACGTTGGTATATTGATTCAAAATTATTTTATCACATTGTAATAGACAAAACAGATCCAAGACGAGGTATTCAAGACTTGCGAGCGATAGATCCTTTAAACATTAAAAAGGTTAAAAAGGTTCTTCGAGACAAAGAAAAATTAGGTCAAGGTGCCGCTAAAATCCCAATGGTTACTGGTATGGATGAGTTTTTTGTTTACACAAATACAGACAAAAAATCAATGTACCAAACACCTGCGAGTGGTATCAAGATTAGCTCAGATTCAATCTGCTACTGTCATTCTGGAATCATAGATGCCAATACAAAACGTGTTGTTGGGTATCTCCAGAAAGCAATTCGACCTCTAAACATGCTCAGACAAATAGAAGATGCTGTTGTTATCTACAGAATATCTAGAGCACCAGAGAGAAGAATATTCTACATTGATGTGGGTAATTTACCAAAACAAAAAGCAGAGCAATATCTTAGATCTCTGATGACTAGGTATAGAAGTAAGTTAGTCTATGATCAGGGTACCGGTGAAATTAGAGACGATAGAAGACATATGTCCATGCTTGAAGACTACTGGTTGCCTCGTAGAGAGGGTGGTAGGGGAACTGAAATTTCAACTCTTCCCGGTGGACAGAACCTTGGAGAAATGACTGATGTTGAATATCTTTTGAGAAAGGTATACAACGCTCTGAACGTGCCAATCACCAGAATGTTACCACAAGATGGATTCAATCTAGGTAGATCTGCTGAAATCACTCGTGATGAGGTTACCTTCTATAAATTTATAGAACGATTGAGAATGAAATTTTCCTTGATGTTCCTACAACTCCTAAGAGTTCAGTTAATACTAAAGGGAGTGATGACAGAAGAGGAATGGAACACTATTCAGAGTGACATATTCTTTGTTTTTGCAAAGGATTCCTACTTCAATGAGATGAAAGAAGCAGAGGTGCTGAGAAATAGAATAGACATGGCAGCAGCACTTGAACCTCTAGTTGGTAAATATTATTCTACCAGATATATTCGTAAAAACATCCTCAAGCAAACAGAAGAAGAAATCAGAATTATAGATACTGAAAATATGGCAGAATTAGCGTCTCAACCACAGCAAATGCTACCACCAGGTCAAGAATCGGGAATGATTCAATGAATTCACGTCTAGGAAAAATCATAAACTATGCTCTCGATAAAAATAAAGATGATTTTTCCTCTTTGTTGCGGGAAGAAATAGAGGAGCGAGTAAATCACATTAAAAAGAGTAAGTATCCTGAACTCTTAGATCGACTAGTTTTTTCGCCTAAAGATCAACAAACACTAAATATTAGTGAAGAGGAATATGCTGAATCAATCAAAATAATTCCATTATTAAATGAATTAGCAAATAAAAAAGGCAATGTTAGCGTAACGTTTTCAGATAATAGCGAAACAGTAGTAACATCAAAGGATATAGATAGTTTGATTAAACTGCATGATGCATTAAATGAAGAAAATCAAGTAATTTTAAGATCTTCTTTAGTTGAAAGCAAAGAATCATTTAAAAGTAGTGCTAATTTTGCAAAAAAATACACCAGAAAGGGTTAAATAAATGTCCAAGTCTTTAAACATAATTCAGAACATCATTGATGAGAATCTTATCGATGCAAAGAGAGAAACTCAGGCATATCTCAATGATATATTATCTGAGGCACTTAAAGAAAAATTCGAAGAGGTAGCCCCTACCGTCATCGGAGAAAAGTATCACGGTGATAAAAAGAAAAAGAATAAAAAAGGTAAGAAGCACTCATGTGCAAATAAAGTAGAGCACGTTGATTGGGGTGAGGGCACCTGTATTAGTGAACACCATGCCAACCCAGATGAAAATGGTTTTGTCTCTTGGTATGATGTTCAATTTGAACATGGTGTAGAGAAGAGAGTTCCCACCGAGGACCTTACAATTCTTGCTGAGTCCATGCACGAACATGCAGAAAATCCAGAAGACTTAGACGTGATCGAAGAAGAAGAGGGTAATGACAAAGATGGTGATGGTGATGGCGACTTTGCCGATATTATGATGGCTAGAATGATCAAGTCTGGTATGTCAAAAGAAGAAGCAATGAAAAAGACCAGAAAGCATAACAAAAAAGGTAAGAAGGATTGATCCAATGAAATTAATCACGGAAATGAACGAGGACGTTCAATTAATCACCGAAAAGCGTGACGATGGAACCAAGGAGTTTTATATCCGTGGTAATTTCATGCAAGCGGGTGTAAAAAACAGAAACAATAGAATTTATGATATTGATGTTTTATCTCCTGCTGTTGACAAGTATATGACTGAATATGTTGAAAAGAATAGGGCTCTGGGTGAACTCAATCACCCTAGTGGTCCAACAGTTAACTTGGATAGGGTTTCTCATATCATCAAAGAAATGACTGCCGAAGGTAATAACTTTGTTGGTAAAGCCAAAATTCTCAACACTCCCATGGGAAAAATTGTACAGAACTTAATTGAAGAGGGTGCATGTCTCGGGGTATCATCTCGGGGAATGGGATCTCTGAAAAAGAACAATAGTGGAATAAATGAGGTACAAAAAGATTTCATTCTGTCTGCGGTAGATATCGTGGCAGATCCATCTGCACCTGATGCCTTTGTTGACGGTATCATGGAGGGTAGAGAGTGGATATGGGATAATGGGGTAATCCGTGAAAAACAAATCGCTGAGTATGAAAGAGTAATCAAGGAATCAACCAGAAAAAACTTAGAAGAAAACGCGATTCGAGCATTCAAAGATTTCATTTCCAAATTGTAAAAAATTATAAATAACAAAGAATAGGCTTTAAGGAGCACCTAATGGAAGACCAAACAAACATGGCCTCAGAAACTGAGGATAAGAAAAAGAAAAAGAAGGCAACCCAAGGCACCACACAAGTGGTCCAAGATGCTGAGGGTGGTGGTGATCAAGACGCAGAAGGTAAGGGTACCATGCTACAAACCCTAGAACCAGTTGCGAACGCACAAACTGCTGCCAACATGGCAACAATCGCATGTCCAAAGATGGAGAGTGTGGATGTTGACGAGTGCATGGGAGCACTTTTTTCAGATGAAAGTTTATCTGAAGAGTTTGCGTCAAAGGTTCGTGTCGTATTTGAAGCCGCAGTAAACACAAAAATTGAGGACTACAGTGCTCAAATTCAGGAATCATACGATGAGCTAATCAAAGAGCAACTAACTGATGTTGTTGCTGACTTATCAGAAAAGCTTGATGATTACCTCAACTTTGTAGTCACTGAGTGGATGCAAGAAAATGAATTAGCTGTAGAACGAGGAATTAAGTCTGATATTGCAGAAAGCTTTATCTCTGGAATCAAGACTCTATTCGAAAATCATTACATTGACGTTCCAAATGAACGTTATGATGTTCTTGATGAATTGTTTGAAGCAAATGAACAACTACAGAGTCAACTTAACGAACAAATTGAAAAGAACATTGATCTTTTCAATGAATTAAAGAATGCAAAGGCACAAGAAATTTTTGTTGAGTCAACTTATGATTTAACTGAGACTCAGAAAGAAAAATTCTTTGATCTTGCGAAGAACGTGGCGTTCGAAGATGAAACATCATTTGCCGATAAGCTTAACGCTCTTAAAGAAAACTACTTCCCCCTACAACCAGAGGGAATTTTAACTGAATCCACTGATCCAATGACAGAAGAAGTCCAAGGATTAAAGGATGTTAATGTTGATTCGTCAATGAACGCTTATGTTTCTCATCTACAACATCAAATGAGACACGCAAAAAAATCTTAAATTAAAACTCTAAGGAGACAAAAAAAAATGTCTAATTTCGATACTACTACACCTTTTGACGCACTATGCGAGAAGTGGGATCCCCTACTTGAGCATGACAGCGTTCAGTCCATCGATGACCCCTACAAAAAGAAGGTCACCGCAGCTCTACTTGAGAACCAAGAGAGAGCCATTCTTGAGCAGAACTTAAACGAGGCTGCTCCCACCAACAGCATGGGTGCTGCCGCTTTTGGCTACACCGATGGTGTTTCACCATCCAGCCGTCAGGGTGCCCTTCAGGGTTATGATCCCATTCTGATCAGCCTTGTTCGTCGTGCTATGCCAAACTTAATGGCATATGATCTTGCTGGTGTTCAGCCCATGAGCGCACCCACCGGACTCATCTTCGCAATGAGATCCCGTTACGGCGCTGCTCGTGGAACAGCCAACAGCACCACCAACGAAGCACTCTTCCAAGAGCCCTTCGCAGTATTCTCTGGTGGTGGTTCTGGTGCTACTGTTGGTCACGGTTACGGTAAGACTTCTGGTATTGATGGTACTACCGGTACCACGGCCGACGGTGGACCCACTGCTGCGTTCTCTGCTGCTGATGGTGTTAAGCCAATTAGTGAATCCGGTACCCGTGGTGGAGACTTCAACAAGCAGAACTTTGAAATGTTCAGAGGAATGCTTACTGGTGCTGGTGAAGCACTCGGCACTGATGGTAACTCCGCATTCGCAGAGATGAACTTCACCATCGAAAGAATCGCTGTTGAAGCAAGAACTCGTGCCCTCAAGGCAGAGTACACCACTGAACTCGCTCAGGATCTCCGAGCAGTCCATGGTCTCGACGCTGAAACTGAACTTGCTAACATTCTTAGCACCGAGATTCTCACTGAAATCAACCGTGAACTCATCCGCACTCTGTACTATAAGGCTAAGATCGGATGTCAGCAGACTGATATCGAGAACAACGGTGTTTACGATCTGACTCTTGATTCAGACGGTCGTTGGAGTGCTGAAAGATTCCGTGGACTCATGTTCCAAATCGAGCGTGAGTGTAACGTAATCGCAAAGGAAACTCGCCGTGGTAAGGGTAACTTCATCGTCGTTTCGTCCGACGTTGCAAGTGCTCTTGCAATGGGTGGCTTCCTTAACCTTTCACCCGCTCTCAACACTCAGCTAGAAGTTGATGACACTGGTAACACCTTCGCAGGTATTCTTAACGGTAGGATTCGAGTCTACATCGATCCCTACGCTGCAACCGATACCGATACGGATACCGCTCACTCGAACTTCTGCCTAGTTGGTTACAAGGGAACCAGCCCATATGATGCAGGTATGTTCTACTGCCCATACGTACCCCTCCAGATGGTACGAGCGGTTGACACCGGTAGCTTCCAGCCCAAGATCGGGTTCAAGACCCGCTACGGCATGGTTAGCAACCCATTCGCGCAGACAGTTGATATCGCGCAGCCCGGTGGTAACCAGTACTACAGACTGTTCGCAGTCAAGAACCTTCACGGTAACAACGCTAACCTCCTCGAAGCTAGCTCCTAATAGCTGCTGGTTAGTCGAAGTCAAAATAGCAGCGAGGGTCTTCGGACCCTCGCTGTTTTTTTATATAAATATTATGGAGGAATAATATGCCTTTAACAGGACCAGCCGAACTTCTTCATAGCTCTGAAATTAGAAAGCCCACAACTAACAATTTTCTGGGCACAAACTACTTCCAATTTGTTTTAAATAGAGCGCCCCTCTTGACATACTTCTGTCAATCTGTTAACCTACCATCATTAACTATTGGTTTTGCTGATATTCCAGTGGCTGGAGTTGGTGTTCCATTTAAAAATCCAGTTGGTAGGTACTCGTATGAGCAGTTAACTGTTTCCTTCCTAGTGGATGAGGAAATGAAAAACTGGCGAGAGATACACGATTGGATGAGAACCCTGAGTACAGCAGAGTCAATGGGTAGTGAAAAAACTTCAGAGGTAATACCACATGAAGAAAGATTTGATACCGCAACTCTTATAATTATGAACAGTGCTTACAAACCAAATGTTAGGGTGACACTAAATGAATTATTCCCAGTGGGAATCAGTGGTATTCAGTTTTCGTCAGTTTCAGTTGATACAGAACCAGTTGTAGCCACTGCAACATTCGCATACACTTCGTACAAGGTAGAAGATATATCTAATGAATCTTAATGAAATACGTGAAATGGTTTCCAAAGATGTAATTATAGATGAAACCAACCTAGATCAAGAGTCAATAAAGACACCACAACTTCATAATAAATACCTAATATTTTTTGGTGATGAGAAGCTCATTTTGAAGAAATTAGAAACAGATCTAAGAGGTCTCAAGAAAGTGAAATGGTTATACTATACAGGTAAACTTTCACAAGAAGAACTTGAGGAGCAGGGTTGGGAACCTTTTGATTATCATGTGCTCAAGACTGACGTTGATCGATTCATCAACGCCGATGACGACATCATCCTACTTGAAAATAAAGTAGCTCTTCAAAAGGAAAAGGTTGATTATCTAGAGAACGTGATAAAAATTGTGACTGGTAGACAGTGGAATATAAAGACCGCGTTGGACTGGTTCAAATTCACCAGTGGTGCATGAGACATAAATATGGTATATGAGTGATTTAATTATTAAACCTGTGGATTCTGTTCACATATACATTGAGTGTGAAGAAAGTTTAGCCCGAGAGTTAAACGAATATTTTACGTTTCTTGTACCAAATTATCAATTCACACCAGCATACAAAAAAAGAAAATGGGATGGTCAAATTCGTCTGTTTAATTTGTACAGTCGAAGAATATACACTGGACTATTGAACTATGTAATTAAGTTTGCTATTGATCGAAATTATTCATATGAAAATCAAGTTCAGTCAGATAATAGTGTGACAAAAGAATCTGTAATAGATTTACTCACAAGTATCAAAGTTAGTGCGAATGGTGAAAATATAACACCACACGATCACCAAGTAAAAGCCATATATCATGCTCTAAAGAAAAATAGATGCTTACTACTTTCTCCTACTGGAAGCGGTAAATCTCTGATAATTTATTATTTGATGCGTCACTATCTGGAAAATATTGACGAGGATAAAAAAATACTCATAGTTGTTCCCACCACAGGGTTAGTGTCGCAAATGTACAATGACTTCAAAGAATATTCCTCGAATGATACATGGGATATCACAAAAAATGCACATGTAATATTCTCAGGTCAGGATAAGTTGACTGACAAAAGAATAGTTATTTCTACGTGGCAAAGTATATACAAGATGCCCATTGAATATTTTAATGACTTTTCGGTTGTCTTCGGTGACGAGTGTCATTTATTCAAAGCAAAGTCCCTGACTTCTTTGATGTCTAAAACAAAAGATTGCCCCTATAAGATAGGAACAACCGGAACTCTAGATGGATCCCAAACTCATAAGTTAGTTATCGAGGGATTATTTGGACCTGTTTTTAACGTGGTAAAAACAAAAGAACTAATGGAGCAGGATCTACTTTCAAACTTATCCATTGATTGTATTACCTTACAATATAATCAGGATTCAATCAACGAGATCAAAAGAGCAAAGTACATGGATGAAATTAAATGGCTAACACAGAAAAAAGAGAGAAATGATTTCATAACCAATTTATGCTGTAGACTAAAGGGAAATACACTTTTGCTGTTCAATTATGTCGAGCAACATGGAATCCCTTTATATGAAAAAATTAAAGAGATATGTCCAAATGAAAAGGTTTTTCTGATTCATGGGGGCACAGACACAGAGCAAAGAGAAAGGATAAGAAAAATTGTTGATAAGGAATCTAAAGCTATTCTTGTCGCGTCTTATGGAACCTGCTCTACTGGCATTAATATTAGGAATATTAACAATATTGTTTTTGCTTCGCCTTCTAAGTCAGTAGTCAGAGTATTGCAGTCTATAGGTAGAGGATTAAGAAAAACAAAGACAAAGGACAAAGTAAAATTGTATGATATATCTGATGATTTATGTCATAAGAGCTATAGAAACCACACCCTCCGTCACCTCGATGAAAGAATCAAGATATATACTAATGAAGAATTTAAGTATGAGAAAACTAATATCCGCATAGAAGGAGATACTCATGAGCAACTCTTATAGAATTATAAAATTAAAAAGCGGAGAGGATCTAATTACAAAAATCAAGGGTAGAGAAAAGGGTAAGTTAATCGTAGAAACGCCCATGATTTTCAAATCAAATATAATCACAGACTTTGGTGGTATTCCAAAGGAAGTCACCATACTTCAAAAATGGTCTAAGTACTCAACAAATAAGGAAGTAAAAATTCCAGAGGATTACATCATTAGTTACTTCACACCAATTGATGAAGCTATTCGTCTTTATAATCTAGAGAAAAATAAAGAGGAAAAGGAATCAAAAATTAGTAAGCAACTGCCTCCAATGAATAATGATGTTATCAAAAAAATGCTCGATGATTTAGTTGATTTTAAATCAAATCAAGAGCCGTATGAAGGTGTGTTTAAGTTTATAGGCTCAGAGAAAGACATGGAAGAATTTCTTGATAAGCTAGAAATGAACTTAGATGACGAGTTTTATAATGAGGAAATGTACATACCATTCGAAGAAATAAACGAGGATATGTACACTGGGGATGATGTACATCATCCGGATTATGGTAATAGGTGGACTGATTGGGATTCAGACTTAACTGATTTTCTAGAAGAAGATTAATACTATTACCCTTTTCCCTCTGACACAGAGGATTTTATAGTGGTTTAGCTATTTGTCAAGTATTTTCTTGATTAATTAGAGAAAAGAAGTAGTATATTCATATGAGTAAAAAATCTTCACATTACATAGACAACGACGAATTTTTCAAAGAGATGTCTGATTGGAAAAGTAAAGTCATAGAGGCAGAAAGCGTCGGAGAAAAACGACCACCTGTAAATGAGTATGTTGGTAAGTGTTTTCTAGATATAGCAGAGCACTTGGCGCAAAAACCTAACTTTACTAATTATCCATATAAAGACGAGATGATAAGTGACGCTGTAGAAAATTGTCTTTTATATGCACACAATTTCAATCCAGAAAAATCAAAGAATCCATTTTCATACTTCACTCAAATAACATACTATGCATTTTTGCGTAGAATAGAAAAAGAAAAAAAGCAGCAATACATAAAGTTTAAGATAACAGAGATGAATGATGATGGTTCTTTGTCCTCTTGGTTTAAAAACAATTATTTTGAAAAAGAAACAACGTCGGATGCAATGAAGGAACATTTCAATATTTCTGATAATGACTTAGAGAGATTAGAGCCTAAAAAGAAAAAGAAAAAATGAAAATCGCATTAATAAATGATACTCATTTTGGGGCAAGAAATGATTCATCTATTTTTCTAAATTACTTCTTAGAATTTTTTGAAGAACAATTTTTCCCCTACTGTATCGAAAATAATATAGATCAAGTATTACATCTAGGCGATTTGATGGATCGTAGAAAGTTTGTCAACTTCAATACGTTACATGAGGTTCGCACCAGATTTTTTAATAAGTTCAAAGAGAACAGAATTAATTTACATTGCACTATTGGTAACCACGATACTTTCTATAGAAATACCAATGAAATAAATTCACTAAAAGAACTATTTGATGATAAGAATGAATATTTTCATTTGTATGAAAATCCAACCTCTGTGCATTTTGACAGTCTCTGCGTTGGGCTGATTCCTTGGATTAACAATACAAATCGTCAGGAGTGTGAAGACTTTTTGAAAACATGCGCTTGCCCAATTGTAGGTGGTCACTTTGAGCTTAATGGTTACCAAGTTATGCGTGGGGTGAACTTCAGACACGGTATGTCCGATAAATTGTTGCAGCGATTTGAGACTGTTTTATCTGGTCATTTTCACAGTAAGAGCACGAAAAATAACGTGTATTATCTGGGCACTCAGTATCAAATAACATTTAGTGATCTAAATGACAATAAAGGGTTTCATGTATTAGACACGGAAACAAGAGAACTTCAATTTATAGAGAATAAGAGAAGAAAGTTCTATCATATTGAGTATGATGATACTGATCCAAAGTCACTTTCAGACATAGATTACAGTTTCTACAAAGATTGTTATGTTAAGGTTATAGTAAAGAATAAAAACAAAAGAAAAATATTTGACTCATTCCTCGATACCTTATATAAAAATAAAGTGATTGATATCACTGTTGTGGAGGACATGAGTGATTTTCTCATCGAAGAGGAAACCATTGATATGGCAAAAGATACTTTGACTATAATCAATGATGAAATTGACAGTGATGTTGATATAGAGGAAAAGGGTAAGATAAAGGAAATAATTCGTGATCTTTACATGGAAGGTCTAAGTTCGTGGGAATAGTATGTTAGTATTTAAAAGTGTTAAGTTTAAAAACTTTGGTTCCTTTGGTAATACGTTTACACACATAGACTTAAACAGACATAACACCGTGCTAGTGTCTGGTAAAAATGGTCATGGTAAATCGTTTGCTTTGTTGGATTCTATAACATTTGGTTTGTTTGGTAAACCTTTTAGGAAAGTGAATATTCCCCAGTTAACCAATAGTGTGAACCAAAAAGATTGTGTTGTGGAGGTGGAATTTGACACACCTAAACACTCTTACAAAGTTATTCGTGGTCTACAACCAAAAGTCTTTGAGATTTACAAAGACGGTGATCTGCTACCGCAAAATGCAAAGGCAAAAGATTATCAAAAAATTCTAGAGGAACAAATATTACGTATGAACTATAAGTCGTTCATGCAGATTGTCATATTGGGTTCGTCATCGTTTGTTCCATTTATGCAACTGTCTAGTAATGACAGAAGAGAAGTTATTGAAGACATTCTAGATATTAAAATCTTTAGTGTGATGAACTCCTTACTAAAGGTTAAACTTTCACAGTTAAAGGAAAATTTGAATGAAATTGAAAACAAGATCACGATCTCAAAAGAAAAAATTGATCTACAAAAGAGTCATGTGCAAACCCTTGAAAATAAAAGTCAAGAGAGTCTCGATAAAAACAAAACCAAGTTACAGTCACTCATCGAAGAGGGTAAGGCTAAACAAGAAAATATTTCCGGGATATCAACTAAGATCGAGGAAATTCGCGAGAAAACTCCTAAAAAGGAGCAGTTCTTATCGAGCATAAAGGGCATAGAGAGAACAGAAAATGAAGTCTCTGTTAGTCTTAAAAGGTTAAACAAAGACATCACTTTCTATACGTCGAATACTAATTGTCCATCTTGTAAGCAAGAAATTGATGAAGAGTTTAGACAAGAGACACTTGATAAAAAATCCAAAGAAAAAGAAAATCTTGAGTCTAGACTAGAGGGAATCGAGCAACTACTAAAAGAAACATCTGAAAAAATAGAGTTTATAGACGATAGAGAAAAAGAGATTAGAACACAAGAAAATCTAATCCTAGAGCAGAAAAGCATGATAAAGTCTTTGTATTCTCAGATTCAATATATTGAACAAGAAATTTCTGATCTAGAGAATAATAGGGATAACATTGATGAAGAAAAAGATAAACTATATGGATTCTGTGAAACCCAAAGAAAAGCACTAGATGAAAAAGATTCTGTTTTAAACCAGAAGTATAATTATGACGTGGTTCATGATTTACTGAAAGACGCCGGAATCAAATCAAAAATTATTAAGTATTATTTGCCTATAATTAATAAACTGATAAACAAGCATCTTTCTTCGATGAACTTTTTTGCTAATTTTACTTTAGATGAAGAGTTTAACGAAACAATCAAAAGTCGGCACAGAGACACATTTAGTTACATGAGTTTCAGTGAGGGTGAAAAACTTAGGATTGATTTGGCTTTAATTCTGTCTTGGAGAGAAATTGCAAAGCTCAAGAACAGTGCGAGTTGCAACCTATTGATTCTTGATGAAGTTTTTGACTCGTCACTTGATGCGATGGGAACAGATGATCTTATGAAGCTACTTGATGATTTGTCCATAAATACAAATGTGTTTGTGATTAGTCATAAGTCAGATCAATTAGCAGACAAATTTTCTAATTACCTCACATTTGAAAAGAAAAACAACTTTAGTAGGATAAAGTAATGCCAAGTCTTTTTGATGATGATTTAGTGTCTGAACTTGCTAACTGGGAGGATCCATTTCCTGCTCCGATAATTGAAGAGCACGATGGGTTTATGATTGTTCGCGATGATCTACTTAATGGTGGATCGAAAATGCGTTTTGCTGATTACTTAATTAAAAGTCAACCGGAGATAGAAGAATGGGTATATGGGAGTTCTCCCGCAACTGGGTACGCACAGATTTCACTTTCTTACTTGTGCCGCAAATATGGTAAGAAGTCAGTTATTTTTATGGCAAATAGAGCGTGGGATAAATTACACAATTATCAAATAGAAGCATTAGAAGCTGGAGCAGATATGAGATTTGTTCCAAATGGGATGTTGTCAGTAACAGAGAAAAGAGCAAGAGATTATGTACAAGAAAGTCCTAACACCCGTAGATTACTTCCTATTGGGTTCGATCATCCTAGTGTTATCGCTTCCGTTACTCGGGTTGCTCAGACCATGGACATTGCACCCAGAGAGGTTTGGACAGTTGGATCTTCCGGAACTCTCACTAGAGGATTGCAGCAAGCATGGCCAGATGCATCGTTCCATTGTGTTGCTGTGGGGCACAAAGGTGACTACGGAAGAGCCAAAGTTTACAAATGTGAAATCCCATTCAATAAGGAAACAAAAGTAAAGCCTCCCTTTCCATCGGCACCAACGTATGATGCAAAGGCTTGGGAGTTCATGAAGCAATACGCTTCTAAGGGTGCTTTGTTTTGGAATGTCGGTGCTTGACAATAAAGTTTAAGTTGATATAATACACTGTCATGAAAAAGTTCTACGAAAGAAATGATTATGTAATTAATAGTGACGTGAATGTGTTGTTCGAAGAACTTCTGTCTATGACAGTTTCCGAGTTCGAGGAGTGGGTTATCCGTATGCGGAGAGAGATAACGTATGCGTGGGATACATACGGATGCCCTCCTCGAACTGGGAAAAATAAAAATGACATACTTGATTCCTTTAACAAATTAGCAGAGTATCCAGTTCATCTATTCACTAAAACAGATGAACTTTCTGACATCGATGATGATGTTATCACAAACAAATCTCGTGCTGGTGTTGAGGTTGATCAATGGTTTTCTAATATGTTTAAAACGAGAATTAATTATAATGAAAAAGATGAAGGATATTCTATTTACGATTTGGTTGCTAATCCTGATTATCTCGGGCGTGTTATACGTGGTGCTTCTAGGCACTTACGACGGGATTCATTTTATAGTCACGCGCTATCTGCAATCAAACACAGTAAAAAATACTCCATCATTGACGTTTCATCCGGAGAAGAGTGGATAAAGGCTTACTTTAAAAACCCTGATGTGTTTAGAGGGTATGACTTCATGATAGAAGAGGTAAAGCTCAGGGATGGGTTGAACACTAGTTACTTTCAGCTTGAGCAGTCTGATATACTACAATTAACAAAAGATCAAATGAATGAGTGGAAAGATTTACTCTCATACAGACATCACTCTACATTTGATATAGAGGATATGTCTGATGAAAAACTTTATGCCATCAGAATATACAAAAAGGGAAATCGGATATTTCCTTCTGGCTTTAAGTGTTTTAGAATTGGTTATATACAGCCTGCTGTTAACTTTCCTCCTATGACGGCTAAATACCTTTATGAGAGGTTTACCAATGACATTAAATCACAGGAAACAATTAAAATCTTTGACCCGAGTTCAGGCTGGGGTGGTAGAATTCTTGGGGCTATGTCTTGTCGTGATGATAGGAATATTCTTTACATTGGCACTGATCCCAATCCTGACAATTTCTATGCTGATGGCACTTCTAAATATTCTTCTGTTGCCGATTTTTATAATACGGAAACGTATCGCGGCAATCCCTTCTTCAGTTCAACAAATAATTACGAGCTATACCAGCTAGGATCTGAGGAAATACACAAGGATGAAAGCTTTCAAAAACATCGGGGATCGATTGATTTGGTATTTACTTCACCTCCTTATTTTAACAGAGAGGCGTATAGTGAGGATGAGAATCAGTCTTACAAAAAGTATGGCTCGTCGTATGAATCATGGAGAGACGGATTTCTTCGTCCTACCCTAAAGAATTGTGTTGACTGGCTTAAGTCTGAACGTTATCTTTTATGGAATGTAGCGGACATAAAAGTCAAAGATAGCTATCTTCCCTTGGAAAAAGATTCTAGAAATATTCTAGAAGAATATGGGATGGTATATAAATATACACTGAAAATGGCAATGGAATCTATGCCCGGTCAAAATAGGTTAGATGAGAATGGAATCCCTAAGTGTAAAAACTTTTGTAAAGTAGATGGACGTTACCTTAAGTATGAACCCGTATTTGTTTTTTGGAAACCAAAATGATATCTGAAACTGCATGTACTCTTGAAAATTGGATTGATGAATATATCACTGCTCTCCAGACAAATAGTAATGTTGTTCGAAAAAATGTAAAGAGTTTGATAAAAACTAATCGTGTAAAGCCGCGAGAGGCTAAAAAAATATCTGATCACTTTCGTCGTCTTTTGGACGAGGTCAATTGTGTTCTACATAATGATGACGAAGATTTAGCTGAGGGATGGTCTTATTTGAACCACACCAAACTAAAACGACTTCAGGGGTATTTGGAAACTATCGTCGATGAGTTTGCAATCGCTGGAACCATCAAACGTAAAAAGAAGAAAATTTCTCCAGATAAACTTGTTAGATCACTTAAGTATCTACCCAGTTTTAATTCAATGTCTAGTGTAGATCCAATCGGTGTGATCGGTGCAAAGGGAGTTCTTTTGTATAATGTAAAACAAAAGAAAATATCTCTATATGAATCAAAAACCGGTCTTTCGATTAAAGGAAGCACTCTACAGAATTTTGATTCTGGTGATGTAAAAAGTTGTGGACGCAAAGATACTAAATGGTTAAATCTTTTAACAACTTGCACTGTGATGAGAATGAAAAAAGAGATAAATACTTTGAGGGCTAAGACACAGGAGCCTACCGGCAGGATAAATAAAGACACACTAATCTTAAGAATCATAAGATGAACTACACCACAATTAAAAAAATCTCTAATTTTGATGCAATATCCTTTAGGGGTGATTTTAAAATGAACAACACAAAAGGATCTCCTACGATTTACTCTCGTGGTGATGTGGTTCTTTACGAGGGTAAAACTTTCATAGCAAACGAGACTGTTTTTGGAGTATATCCTACGTTCGACAAAGAACAAAGATGGTACTGTTTAGCTGGAAGTGCAGTTTATGTGCAAAGTGATGTTCCTCCATCAGCCAAAAATGGAGATGAGTGGTTCAATTCATCGAGCGGTAGATTATACCGATACCTACAAGATGCCTCGGGGGAGCAGTGGGTAGAAATTTAGCAAAAGGATTTTGACTTGACTAGTAAAAATGATAAAATAAGTGATCATAATCATGGTGATTATGAACAATATGATTATTCTGATATCAGAAAACAAAGAAACAAAAAGAGAAACAAAAAAAGACGACATCGATCTAAGGATATACTTAGAGATGTAAAGAATGGAAATATAGATTATGACTCATTTGAAGAATGGAGCGAATTTCAATGAAACTCTCTAAGGGGACTCTCTCAGTCCTGAAAAATTATTCGTCAATCAACACGAATATTCTTGTTCATCCGGGATCTAAAATTTCAACTATTACACCAGCGAAGAATTTACTTTCTGAGGCAGTGGTTGAAGAGGATTTCCCAGTTCAATTCGGTATCTGGGATCTACCTAAGTTTCTGGGTACAGTATCCTTGTTTCAAGATCCTGATTTTTCATTTCATGATAAGTATGTTCTAATTAAAAGTTCAACGGGATCATGTGTTAAGTATTACTACTCGGAACCATCATTGCTTACTGTTCCTACTAAAAAGCTGGATATGCCCACCGCTGTTGTCAACTTTAAGCTAACAGAGTCTGTGTTCAACGAAATTCTTCGCTCCGCATCTGTTCTGCAACTGCCTGACTTGGCGATTAGATCCAGTTCGGGTAGAGTGTTTGCTGTTGTTTTTGACAAGAGTGAACCAACCAGCAATGATTATTCAATTGATTTGGGTGAGCATAATGGAACTAGTGAATTTGATTTTCACTTCAAGATTGAAAATCTCAAGTTCCTCCCCGGTGAATATGAAGTTGGTATTAGTAATAAGGTGGTTAGTCAGTTTAAGAATGTGAGTAATTCAGTAACATACTGGGTTGCATTGGAATCAACTAGCACTTATAGTGAGTAATAGAAAATGACTGGTCTCTTTGTTGAAAAGTATCGTCCAGCGACGATCAATGATTGTATATTGCCTGACTCACTTAAGAAAACTTTTAATGATATCGTTAAGAGTGGTGAGTGTCAGAACCTTCTTTTGACTGGGGGCGCAGGGTGCGGAAAGACTAGCGTGTCTCGCGCTCTTTGTAATGAGCTAGAAGCAGACTACATTCTAATTAACTGTTCGGAGGATGGTAACATAGACACTCTCAGAACTAAGATTAGAACGTTTGCAAGCACAGTTTCAATTAGTGGTGGTAAGAAGATCGTAATTCTAGATGAGTTTGATTACAGTAACGCACAAAGTATTCAACCTGCTCTTCGTGGTGCTATTGAGGAGTTTGCTGATAATTGTAGATTCATTATCACTTGCAACTACAAGAACAGAATTATCTCACCAATTCACTCTAGATGTACGAACATCGAGTTTATTATCCCGTCTGATGAAAAGCCAGCACTCGCTGCTCAATTCATGGAGAGAGTCAAATACATACTCGGTGAGGAAGGGATTCGATACGAGGACTCCGTTCTCGCTCAGTTGATAACCAAATATTTTCCTGATTTTCGGCGAGTTCTTAATGAGCTACAGCGGTATTCGGTTGCCGGAATTATTGACGTTGGAATTTTATCTCAGGTTGGTGAACTACAAGTTAAGGAACTTGTCTCTTCAATGAAAGAGAAAAATTTCACGGAGGCTAGGAAATGGGTAGTGTCTAATTTAGACAACTCCCAAACAGAATTGTTCCGAAAAATATATGATGGGTTATATAAGTACATGGAGTCATCATCTATTCCGCAAGCGATTCTTATCCTAGCCGATTATCAACACAAAGCTGCCTTTGTTGCAGATCAAGAAATTAACCTAACGGCGTGTATCGTCGAACTTATGATGGAGTGTGAATTTAAATGAGAGTGATACCCACAGGAGATTATATTGCAATCGCACCATGGAGTCCCCCAAGCACTACTGCTGAGGGAATTCATTACACCCCCAGAGAGAATCCTCGGATTGGTAAAGGTATTGTTGTCGGGATTGGACCTGGTGCTATGACATCACGGGGGTGGATTTATGAGCACGACCTTAAGGTTGGTGATTGTGTCCTCTATGATAAAAGTGACGGATTCAATGTTGTCACTGGTAATGCGATGATTGATGTGAGAAATATCGTAGCAGTTATTGATGAGAGTATAGAAATAGAATGAAGCTATCAGATTATCTCAACTCCATCAATTACACAAAACAAGATCTATTTGACACAGAGGATCACACTGTAGAAAAGGAGTATGTTCCTTTTGTTACGAATAGGTGTCTATCGTATTTTCCGGATACTATTCTGTATGTCAATCAGATGAATAAATATTGCTCTTTGGATAAAAAGATGCAGTTTGATTACCTTCGCATGTCAATCAGAAAGCGAAAGCGGTTTAGTAAGTGGTTGAAAAGGGAATCCGTGGAGAATCTTGAGTTAATCAAGACTTATTTCAACTACTCGGATACTAAAGCCAGAGAGGCATTGGAAATTCTATCACCCGAAGATGTGGAGAAAATTAGGCAAATGAGTTACCAAGGGGGTAAAAATCCTATATAAGTAAGCTACATTCTTTTTTATGAGGAGTTAGGATGTGTGATGAAGATGACATTTTTCAAGGTTTAGGGATAGAGATCGCCCTAAAAGAAAAAGATGATTTCCTTAAGATAAGAGAAACTTTAACTAGAATTGGTGTTTCTTCTAGAAAAGAGAACAAGCTTTTTCAGTCTTGTCATATTCTTCATAAGCGTGGTAGATATGCCATTATGCACTTTAAAGAGCTTTTTGTTCTTGACGGGCTTGAAAGTGATATTTCAGACGCAGACATAAAAAGAAGAAACACCATAGTCAATCTTTTGTTAGAATGGGGCCTAATAGAGACCGATGAAGAGGATTTGTTCAAGGAAAATCTAGGAAGTCTCGCTCAGATAAAAATTATTTCTCATAAAGACAAGTCAGACTGGGAACTGATACCTAAATACCATATCGGAAAAAAGTGACTAACTATTAAAATGGAGAATTTACATCATGAAAGATAATCTGATAACTGAAAAACCAAAACTACTAATCAAAGCTCCTACTAGAGCAAGACCAGATAAATTCAAAGAGGTGTTGCAAAAGTATGTTGACTACCTGTCCAATAAATACCCTGTTCGTTTTGTAATCACATGTGATACTGATGATGAGACAATGAACAACCAAGAAATGCGTGGTTGGATGGATCAGCTTGCGGATAAATTAAAGGAAAAAAATCATTCTTTGGTTTACCACTTTGGTGACTCTAAAAATAAAATTGAAGCAGTCAATGCCAATATGGAAAATGAAGAGTTCGACGTTCTACTTCTTTTTTCTGATGATATGATACCAAAGGTTGTTGATTATGATGAGATTATCGTTAGGAGCATGGAGTATATTTTCCCTGAAGGTGGCGGTGCCTTGAATTTCAATGATGGTTACAGAAGAGACTGGCCAGCACTCATGACACTAACTGTTATGCATTATGATCTGTACAAAAAATTTGGATATATCTATAGTCCAGAGTACATTTCCTTGTGGGCGGACAATGAGCAAACACTAGCATGTAGAATGATGGGTAAATTGGCTGATGTTAATCTTTGTATCATTAGACATGAATGGGTGCCAGGTAATGATCCATCCGCTGATGAGTTGCACATTAGAAACGAAGATCCTGCCATGTATGAGCATGATGAGAAGATTTTCAAAAATAGAATGCAGAGAGATTTTGATATTAAAAAGGAAGATCTTAAATTTAAATTAACGATAAATGACAAAAATCAGTTTACCATGGAAACAGTCGGTAATGATTAAATATCTTTTATATACAAACACAGGTGCTAGTGATATGGCACTTAACTGTGTGTATAGTATGATTAAATCGGGTATAGAAAAAAATGACATTCTGTTATACACGATTGATACTGACACAGAAAATAAATTCAAAGATCATAATATAAATGTCACTAAATTGGACGCATCAGAATCTATTGGTGAGTCTAATTTGTTTGCTGACAGTAAATATCAGGACTGGAACACAAAGGGCTTTCACAGAGTTGTTCACTACAAAATAAAGTCAATTATTGATGCTTTGTCTACAGGTGATGATATTTTTTACTTGGATACTGATAACGTTGTATTTAAAGATCCTAGAGAGTTTGTAGAATCTGTTGACTCAGACATAGTTATTCAAGATGATTCTGATATCCATGGTAGATGGAAAAGTCTGTGTACCGGAGTTGTTTTTATTAAATCAAACGAAAAGACTAAACTGTTCTATGAGAAGTGCTTGGACTTACATATGAAAAACATAGAACTAGACAAGTCAACTGGAGATCAGGCGGCATTCAATCAAGTGTTAGTGGAGAAACACAGACATGGATTAAGTGATTTGATTGTCTCGGTTTTTCCACATGAAATATTCCCAAACGGTCAAATTTACTTTGAGTCATCTGTAGACAAAGAAAACATGTATCTTTTCCACAATAATCATATTAGTGGACTGGAGGCAAAAGTAGAGAGATTCAAAGACAATGGTTATTGGTATGTTGACTGTGATAATTTTTATAATGTATTGAGTGGAAAAATCTGTGGACAAACTCAAATTACACCTTGATATAAAAAAAATCGAGCTGTCTTCGTTACATGCGAAAAACGAATTGGTTTTTGCTTTACCCTTTTTGAAAAAAGAGCAGTTTGAATATTTTAATAATGTTGTTCTTCAACCACATGAAAAAGCAAGATTTGTTTCTGTGTATAGTGATGGAAGATCTTATGTTGAGTTAACTTCAGTTGAAGATTGTGAATATGTTCTACTTCCATTTAAATGGAAAACAACACAGTTAGATCAGACTGACGGTAGACGCTTTGCGGAACCATACATCAAACTAGCTAAAGATAATGGTAAGAAGCTATTAGTTCTTTTTGAGGATGATTATGCAGGTCCTCTAAATCTAAGATCAGATGAGGGCATTATTCTTAGAACTTCTTTCTTCAAATCTAAAAGAAGATCTAATGAATTTGCTTTACCCGTTTTTAGATGTGACAGATTTAAAAGTGGTAATTATATCAAGGAAAAACCAAAAAAGCCTACTGTTGGATTTTGTGGATTTTTTAATTCTCCAGCGCACGGTATCCGAAAATATGCACTACACAATCTAGAAAATGATAATAGAGTCCACTCTAATTATATTATTCGAGATTATTTTTGGGCACATGGAATAGATAAAAATTTAGCAGTATCAGATCATTATACTAACGTAGAAAATAACATGTTTACGTTGTGTTCTCGTGGTGCCGGTAACCATTCGATGAGATTATATGAGGTTTTGTCGATGGGTAGGATACCTATTCAGGTTGACACCGATTGTGTTTATCCATTTGAAGATGTGATTGACTGGTCTAAGCATTGTGTGATTGTACCAGAAAAGGATATACATAATATTGGTGATTATGTTATGGATTTTTATAATTCTAAAAGCTCTGGTGATTTATTAAATATGCAAAAGAACAATAGAAAAATTTGGGAAGAATACCTATCACCCTTGGGTTTTATGAAAAATGTGAAGGAGTCTTTTCATGATTGATCCAATTAGCAGTTATCCATATATTTCTTCGTATACTTTTAGAAAAGAATGTGACTGGGCAATAATGACCAGTAGGGATACACCACACATTCTAAAACTAGGTAGTGGTGTGGATCCAGAAAAAGTTAAATCTGGCGCTCGTATTTACGTCACAACAGAGGGACTCCCGTACTTTCTAAATGAGATTGAACCAAAAATTAAAGTGCCATATTTTCTTCTCACTGGAAGAAGTGATGTGCAGGTGAATGGTGAATTAGCCTCTCATGTCTTACGACCAAATCTAATTCGTTGGTATGCTGTTAATGTTAATCTAGAAAAAACACACCCCAAAATAGTGTCAGTCCCTCTTGGTTTGGATAATGCAAATTGGAATGTTGACGGCAATCCTCAAACTGATATAACGCTTTTCTTTGATGTCAATCAAGACAATATCCAAGCAGAAAAAGATATTTTGATTTCTTTTCAAAGACACACCAATACACATCAAAGAAATAAATGTTACGACTATTTTAAAGACAATCTAAAAAAGATTTGTACATTTAGGAAGTATAAAAACAAAAACAGACTCGATAGAGACTTTTTGCGAGAATATTATGTTGAAGTCAAAAGACATAAATTTAATGTGTGTCCACCGGGTGCAGGTTTTGATTGTCATAGAATATGGCAAACATTGATTCTAGGTTCATTTCCAATAGTGAAAAATAGTTGGGCATGGAGGGAGTTTCAAGACTTACCGGTATGGTACGTGAACAGGTTCTCTGATGTAACTAAGAAGTCTCTAGACGAAAAATATGAGGAAATAGTTACTAATCTAAAATCAGGAAAGTATAATCTAGATAAAATTAAATTTGATTATTGGAAAAAGGTGATGGACGATGACAGAATTAATTTCTACAGAAACTATAAAGAAGAAAATACAGGATCTACAATTCACAAGTCCTATAATATCGACGAACTTCTTACTGGGTGACTTAGAGATTGGTGGATTTGGTGCGATGGTTGCTAGAAGGAAACTTCTCATGCAAATTGGTTATGCAACTAATAGAGCAGTTTTATTCAGACATACCTCGTATCTTTATGATGAGTGTTACCAACCGCCATCTAGATATAAAATGTTGGACGTAATCAATGGTTATCAAGGTAAAGTAAAATCGATAGATGATATCAATGACTCCTCTTGTTCCTTGATTTATTTTGATTTTGACTACTATTGGAATCACCCACAATATAAGGATCATTATCAGTGTTGGAGACCTGATGGTATAAGTTATATTGAGTTCTGTGGAGCCATTCTTGATGAATTTAAACTGCTACCAGATTATCAAGAGTATGTTGATTCTGTTCGTCAGCGTTTATCAATCGATCATGAAACCATAGGATTGCATATCAGGAGAGGGGACAAGGGAATCGAGACTGGTAAGCATACCTTTGTTTCGCTTGATGGATATGAACGTGAGGTGAGAAAAGCATCCGAAAAATTGGGATCTAAAAGAGTTTTCATTTCATCAGATTCAGAGGAAGCGATGGGGGAAATGAAAAATCGTCTAGATGGGTATGATGTTTTTTGGGATGAAGACGAGAAACGTTATGATAACGCTAATTGGTCCATGGTAAAAGAAAATCCAGAAATGCGTAGAGATGAGACGATGACAGGGGCGAAGATTATCGATCTTTTTGGTTCCTGTGGCCATGTTATTGGGCAGGAGAATACTCAGTTTGCTAAACTAGGTGGATCTCTTTGTTGTGCTAGGACTGGTAATAAAGATTGTATGACACTAATTGAATATGGATCCGAGGAGGTTGTCAAATATGGCTCAAGATCATCCAACAGTTAAGGTTGGTTTCTCTGTAACGAATCACTACAGCGAAAGGATTCGCCCGCAAGGGAGAGAGTTGCTCTCAGCGTACCTAGAATCGCTTGAGAAGTCCTGTAAGTATCCTTTTGAGGTATTCATCGTTGATAATGAATCAGAGGATAGATTGGATGAGAATAAGTTACCAGATCATTATCACTATTACTATATTGAGAATCAGACTACCGGTGGTTTGACACATGCGTGGAACACTGGTATACGAAAAGCATTTGATCATGGTTGTGATATTGTATTCAATACAAATGAAGACCTAACTTTCAATGAATCAATAAATAATTTTGTTGATGTGATACTTAATCACGAGGACAGTAACGTCGCTTTATATGGTCCGATGTCTGATGGTGTCTCTACACACCATCAACAGGCGACTGAAGCTGGTGAGAACGTTTTAATTGAAACAACAAACGATGCTTGGGACAATAGGCGTGGGTATGCTTTGAATGGTTTTTTCTACGGGTTAACAAAGGAAATGTATGAAAGATTCCGATATGATGAGAAGAATCTTTTTAGCACAGAATATTGGTGTTCTTGGAACGGGCAAGAAATTGAAATTCATGATAGGTGCTGGCCGCTGGGTATGCGAAGTTTCATCGCTCAGGGGTGTTTTGTCCCACACATTAAATTAAAAGACTGGCAACATTTTAGGAGTTGTTGATGATTGTATCTACGATTGATTCTGGATTGGGAAATAGAATTAAGTGTCTTCTAAGTTGTATGAGACTAGACGAAGACACAAAATTAATTTGGCCTCGTAATAGGTTTACCACATGTGATTTCAACCAGTTGTTTGATGGAGATTGGGAGATACCCTCTGTCCCTGAAGCGGCTGATGTAGCAACACGTTTCAATGAAAGATTACTTGTTCTTGATTCTGATCCCATTGGTGACGGCTTTGCTCAGGAACATCCCAATAAGAAGCACGAGAACGGTAAACTTCGTAAAAAGATAGAGGTTAACAATGGCAGAAACATAGATCATGAATATGAAAGAATACCACAAAGTGTAAAGGATTCATACATCGAGCAAGTCAGAAAGCTTACTCCAGTAAAATACATTCGAGATCAGATAGAAGAATTTTCATCTGTGAACTTTGATGAGGATACTGTGTCTGTTCATATGCGATCTTGGGCTGATGATCCTCGAAGACAATGTTTGTTTAGTTACGAGGATTATTATAAGCATATGGACAAGATGGAAGATAAGACATTCTTCGTTTGTGCTGATCATCAAAGTTGTATAGATACGTTGAGACGTAGATACGGAAACAGAGTATTTGATTATCCAAAAAGAGGTGACGGGAATTATAGTCCAGGCACCGCTTATATGACAACATTGGAAGCATCTCAGGATGCAATTATTGAAATGTATCTTTTAGGTAAAAACCCGACCATACTTGGATCTTACCTCAGCACCTTTGTTGAAGTTGGTTGGTGGTTGAATGAATGTAAAGGAAAGGTAACAATAGTATGAGTAACATACCGGCGGCGGGAGTGTGGAACAGTGATTATGAAAATGCTCGATACAATTGTCCATATTTAAACGAGAATAGTTGTGTTTTGGATCTCGGTGGGTATATGGGTGAATTTTCTCATAAGATACAAGAAAAGTATGGGTGTGATGTTCACGTATATGAGCCTATCCATGAGTATTGTGATGCCATCGAAGAAAAATTAAATTCAAAAATTCACGTTAACAGATTCGCTTTGGGTTCATCTACAGGTGAAGAGAAAATTTTGTTGAGTGGTGAAGGCACTACCTTAGAAAAATACGACAGAAGAAACAACTCTTCTCATAAAGGCAGCCCGGGTGAAGACATTAAATCATCTCCATCAGAAGAAATTGATGTGGTAGATATTTTAGATGAAATTAAAAAGTATGATGAAATTGATTTGATGAAAATAAATGTGGAAGGGGCTGAGTATGAGATATTACCAATTTTAATTGAATCTGGTGATATCAAAAAAGTCAAAAATCTTCAGGTTCAGTTTCATAGTTTTGTTGATAATGGCTATGACATGTATGTTGAATTGAAACATATTTTGTCTGAGACACATGAGGTAGTATTGGATTCTGTATGGAAGTGGACATTCTGGACAAGGAAAAATCATGCCGATATCAAACGGTAATAAAGAAGCTAAAAAACAGGTAATATTCATTCATATACCAAAAACAGCGGGTCACAGTGTCCGAAATGCCATGGAGAAAACTGGTTATGAATGGTTTGATTTTGTCAATAAACACATGCCTGCACGGCTTGTAGCTGAAGCTATGGATCTGACTCTCGATAGAATTCAAACACTTGTCGATGTTAAGTTTAATTCAGATGAGTTTCTGAGTTTATCTAGAAAGCATGGGGAAATAAAATCATACAAATGGATTATTAACATGTTAAGTCAATTGTATAAAAACAAATGTTACAACTTAGATACCTTTGATGTATATTATTCTTTCGGTTTTGTTAGAAATCCGTTTGCAGTCGCTCTATCTAGATTTCTTTATCACCACAGGGATGACAAAAAAACTGATCTTGATCTTGCAGTAAAAAATGAATTTGACCGTAGCTCGCTAGGATTTAACAAATGGTTAGAGAAACTAGAAGATAAACAATGGGATAGGTATTTTTACCACAACATGGGAAGTTTTAAAAATACACAAGCTAGTTACTTGATGGATAACACTAACAGAATTATGGTTAATGATGTGTATCGATATGAAAATTTAAAAAATGACTATGCCAAAGTGTGTTCTATTCTTGGTTGTACTAATTATTTGGATGAATTTCATTTCAATAAGTCAAGTAAAACACCTGTGAAATATAAGGATTACTATACTTCAACTGGTATAGATATCATTGAAAAGATATACAAAGATGATTTGGAGTATTTTAATTATGAGTTTTAATTTAGCTGTTGTTGGTATTGGTAGATTGGGATTGTGCTTTGCCTTAAATTTAGAAAAAGCAGGGCACAAGGTAGTAGGGTATGACATTAGAGATGACTATATTGATTCAATCAACGATAAAACGTTTCGATCATCTGAGCCGTATTTAAATGAGTATGTAAAAAATTACAGTAACTTTAAGGCAACTTCTTCTTTGAAAGATGTCCTTGATACGTCCGATATGCTTTTTGTGACATTACGAACAGAGTCAGATGAAAATGGTAAATATAATCACGATCAAATAGAAAGTTTTTTGGAAAGATTGCTGTCTTTCGGTAAGCAAGAAACACAAAAGCATTTGGTAATATGTAGCAATGTGCAGCCCGGTTATACAGATACCGTCGCAGAAAGAGTCAAAGAATATAACTACACCACTACATTTAACCCAGAGACAATTGCACAGGGTCAGATTATAAAGGATCAACTGAATCCCAGTATCATAATTATTGGAGAAGAGAAGGATTGTACAAAAAAGGAGGATAATAGAACTCCCGGTAATATGTTAGCGGAGATATATGAGAGTATGTGCGTACCCACATATGATCTCCATTTCATGGATAGAACAAGCGCAGAATTAACTAAGGTTGGTCTTAATTGTTCACTCACCGCAAAAATATCAATGGCTAACACCATAGGTGATGTTGCAATTAGAATGGGAGCAAACCCAGATAAAATATTAAATGCGATTGGTTCCGATGACAGAATCGGCAACAAATATTTTAAGTTTGGATTTGGATATGGTGGTCCTTGTTTCCCACGAGATAACAGAGCCTTTATTCGATCTGCTGAGTCTGTTGGTGTGACAGCACACATGAACATAGCGTGTGATAAAACAAATGAAGATCATTTAGAACACCAATTGAATCATTTTTGTGAAAATCGAGATAAGAAAAATCCAATTGTGGCTAGACAGGTTTCATTCAAAGAAAACTGTCCAAGCATAGAGGAGTCTGAGCAATTAAAATTTGCAGTCGGACTTGCACATAGGGGGTATTCTGTTATAATAGCTGACTCAAAAGAAGTTATAGAACAAGTACGTGACATATATGGCGATTTATTCACTTATGCAAAATAAAAAAATATTGATCTTCGGTGGTTCTGGTTCTCTAGGTAAAACATTAATTAGTCGTTTGTATAAGCATAATGATGTATTGATTTACTCTAGGGATGAGGCTAAACACTGGACAATCAAAAACACGTTCAATTCAATTAATCTTAGTTTTAGTGTTGGTGACATACGAGATTTTAGTAGAATTAAAGAAATCTTGTTTCAGTTTCAGCCAAATATTATCATAATGGCTTCTGCATTAAAGCAAGTTGATACTTGTGAGTTGTCTCCTAATGAAAGTATACAGACGAATGTAATTGGTATTGATAACATTGTTAGGGCAGTCGAGGAAAACATCAATAATCTTCCTGAACTAGAGTCTGTCTTGATGGTTAGCACAGATAAGGCTTGCGCTCCAGTTAATGTATATGGTATGTGTAAGGCAATATCAGAGCGAACTGTCACCGCCAGATCACGATTTGATCATTTGGGTGGAGTTAATTTTCTTTGTGTTCGTTATGGAAATGTTCTAGACTCTAGAGGGAGCATACTCCCTCTGTTTAGGCACCAAGTTAAAACTCAAGATTTCATAACAGTCACACACCCAGACATGACAAGATTTTTGATGACACTCGATGAGAGTGTTGATTTGATTTTAACAACACTAAAAACTGCTAAATCTGGTGAGACTTGGATACCTGTTTTAAAGTCTATGAGAATTTTAGACTTAGCTAAAATATATGCGGATATGTATGGTAAAGACATACAGATTAGTGGTATAAGACCTGGTGAAAAATTACATGAGGCACTAGTGTCTGAGTGTGAATCAACACGAGCTAAGATGATCAATGATCACCACGTACTGGAACCATCGTATAGTTCTCAAATAAACGATAATATTTTTAGTTACACAAGTGAAGATTCTACGATGTCCGAGGTAGAGCTTAAAGACTACTTGGTTGAATTGGATCTTCTTGACAGAGATCCTGAAGATTTTATTGGTAAAACCATAGAAGAACAAAAGAGACATTAAGATGAAAAAGTATGACTATCCAATGTTCAAAGTTCATGTTGATGTTAATTCTGCGTTGGACGAATTGAGCAATGTTTTATCTAGTGGGTTTTTGAATGAGGGTGAGCAAGTAAAGAAATTTTCTGATGCAATGTCGTCGTACTTGGATCACCCACATGTAATTCCACTTAATAGTTGTACGAGCGCGTTAACATTGGCATTAAAGTTATCTGGTGTTGATCCGGATAGTGAAGTTATCACTACATCGATGACATGCATAGCATCTATAACTCCAATATCAAATCTTGGTGCCAAAATTGTCTGGGCAGATATAGAAAAAGATACAGGTAATATATCAGTGGATAGCGTAAAAGAATTGATTACAAAAAAAACTAAAGCAGTTTTATGTGTTGATTGGGCTGGTTTGCCTTGTGATTTAATCGCTTTGCAGAAGTTGTGTCGTTCACATAATATTAGGTTGATACAAGATGCGGCTCATGCTTTTGGATCAAACTATGAGGGAAAGTCGGTGTGTCACTTTGCTGATTTTACATGCTATAGCTTTCAGGCTATAAAGCACATTACGTGTGGTGATGGGGGACTTTTAGTTTGTGCTAATAAAGGAGACTATGCTAGGGCTAAGAATTTAAAGTGGTTTGGTTTTGATCGAGATGGTTGTAAAACTTCTAAGGGGGAGTGGAAGGGTCAACGTTGGGAAGTTGATATAAATGAGGCGGGGTACAAATTTTACATGAATAATGTGTCTGCTGCGATAGGGTTGTCGCAACTCAAACATATTGACAATGTGTTAAGCTCCCATAAAAATAATGCTAAGATATATGCGAAATACTTCTCCGATAAATTTGAAGTAGAACCATTGACAGTCTCTATTGGTGGAGATCCGGCATATTGGGTTTATACGGTTTTACTTGATGAAAGTGTGGATAGAGACGGTATTCTGAAAAACTTAAATGATATGGGCATAGGTGCAGGTTTGGTTCATATACCCTGTCACAATTATAGTTGTTTTAGTGAGAGTTTCACAGAGCTACCAATGACTGATTACTTTCACACACATCAATTATCGTTGCCTTGTGGGTGGTGGTTAACTGATTGTGATGTAAAAAATATCATCAATGAAATGGATGCTATGTTATGACAATAACTTGTGGGATACTTTTTAATTGTAAACAAAAGTTTGATCCATACGTTGATTGGTTGTTGGAAAACCAAGATGTTTATGGGTATACAGTTTATGGTATCCACGCATCAACAGACTATACCATACAACAGTTTATCAGATACAATGATTCATTTAAAACTTTTGATGAAGTGGTTGAAAATTCTGATATTATATTATCATTAGGTTATTGGAATATAATAGATAGTTCCACCATAAAAAAGATCCCTATGGGGATCATAAATTTTCATCACTCATACAAGTTGAAATACAAGGGTAGACACTGCGCCACATGGGCTATAAAAAATAAAGAATCAGTGCATGGTAGCACCATGCACTTTATCGATGAAAAGTTAGATTGTGGTAAAATAATAGATACAAATTATTTTAAAATACAAGATTATCATACTTCCCAAGATCTTTTCACGAGAGCGACTGATGTTGGATTTAATTTGTTGAAGGATAATTTCCCAAAAATAATTGGTAAAGAACATATTGAATATAAATCACATAGCGAAAAGTCTTTTTATAATAAAGAGGTTGATCTGAATCATAAAATTGATGTCTCTACCTTACAAGACACAGATGAACTTTATAGGCATATTAGATCTTTAACTTTTGCTGGTTGTCCATCACCATATGTTGTTATTGGTGGTAAAAAGGTATATCTTAAGTTGGAGGGTTATGATACAGGGGTTTTACATGCAAAGTAATAATAGGTTTACTATAAAATATTATGATGAAATAATCAAAAAAGCAAAATCGAATGATTATGTTTTTGTTACTGTGCATGAATATTTTGATCTAGGTTGCCCTACCACGGGGTATTTTATTCTTAGACATGATTTAGATAAACACCCACAAACATTACAGAAGCAATTGGATGTTGAAATTTCTAATGGTGTTCGTTCAACAATTTATGCGAGGGTCACTGCAAACGATTATAATGTTTTGTCATATCCAGTTTTAAAAATGTTAAGGAGTGCGGAGGATGATGGATTTGAAATTGGATTGCATACTAATTTTGTCGAATACGCAACAATAAATTCTTTAGATCCTATGAAGGTTTTGTCCATGGAGAATGAACTATTAAGTTCTTTTTTTGATGTGCGAGGTCTTGCTCCACACAGGGATTTAAATTATGCGTACAACTCTCTTCCGTTCATAAAAAGAAATTGGAACCAAATAAAAACTATTGGTTTTGACTATGAGGCATATGATGATCAAATCTTTTCCTCTTGTGTGTACGTAAATGAAGGTTTTAATCCACATCTATGTTGGAGAAATAACGCACCAGAAGATGTGATTGAGACTGGTGTTTCAATTTATATGATGACACATAACCACTGGTGGTATGATGAAAATCCATTCGAGGAGTGGAGATGAAACTAGCATTACTTGGCTATAGAAAATGGGCATTAAATGCTTTTAGTCTTATTCAAAAAGAATATCCGATGCATGATTACACCGTGATCACGAATCCAGACGAGGTTGGAGATTTAGAGGATTGTGTTGTTTTAGGTGCTGGGTGGAGTTGGTTGATCTCTAACGAGTTTTTAGCTAAAAATGAAATAGTTGCATTGGTACATCCATCTGATTTACCTGAATATGCAGGGGGCACACCAATACAACATCAAATACTCGATGGACTATTGAATACGAAGGCCACTTTGTTTGAAGTTACTAATAAACTTGATGCAGGACCTATAATCTACAAAACAGATTTCAATTTGTCTGGTAGCATGGATGACATATTTGTTTCTCTAACCAAAGCAACCATGAATCTTTTTTCTAATTTCTTAGATAATTATCCTGACATACCCAGACGATCACAGAAAGTGGGTATGGTTCGAAAAAGGTTAACCCCCGATCAAAGTGAATTATCGGCTGATGACTTTAAAACTATGTCTGCACATGACATATATAATCATATTAGATGTAGAGAGTATCCTTATCCAAATGCGTATATTGAGGATCACTCAGGTAGATTATATTTTAGTAATGTTCGTTTTGAGAGAAGTGAGTAAAATTGAAAGAAGATATAATTCAAATTGGAATACCTTGTTTTTCCTACGAGGGTGATTGTGAAAACTACGTTAGATTTGTCATACAATCCATGGTTTTGACTGCCAATGATTCAACAAAGTTGGAATTTTTAATTGGTCTAAATGGTGATGGTATTGATTTAAAGAAGATGTCTGGTGTGCATGATAACGTAAAGTTTATAGATGTGATTGGCGAGATTGAACGAAGAGTCGGTGATGCCCCGCATAAAACTAAGTTTACGACTTCATCATTAAATCATGGTGAATTATTAGACACTCTGTTTAAACATCTTGATTCTCGTTATGGTATGTGGGTTGATTCAGATATGGCATTTTTATGTCTTGATTGGGACATAAAAATGAAAGCTTGCTTAAATGAAAACTGTGCCATAGTTGGATTGACGTACCCAAAAAATAGAAATAGATATGAGGATTTTCCTACTGTGATGGCTTGCATGTTTGATGTGGAAGTTATGAAAAAATTAAACATGACGTTCACCACGGAAAATATGGGATCTGTTAGATCAACTCTTGTAGATCAAAATGAAAGTAAAATTTTTAATCAGCAAGTAGGATCCACAATAAATCTTGATAGCGGAGAAATGTTACCTACTATTCAGCTTCACGGATACAGTGGTAAGCCCATACATAGTATTCATCTTTTTCAAGATGACGGTGTTAGAATTTTCTTGGATCGTGACTTAGACGTTGCTAGGAGAAAATCACCAGTCAAAGGTGGGAATGGTAAAATTTGTGAGGGACATTTAGATGGTGAATTAATTTTAACGCACTTGTCGGAATCGCGGTATAGAAAATACAATGATGATCCTTTGTCGATAATTTGGCTACAAAAAGTTCAACTTTGGCTCAAAGAAAAATGTGGTGTTGAGGTAGAGATATGAAAAAAGTTGTTTCAGTGAAATACAGTGATGGATTTGGTAATCACATATTTCAGTACTGTGGATCTAGGGTATTGGCGGAAAAAAATGGATATGAGTTATCACATCATGGCATACCAGAGTTAAATCTTAAAGACAATATTAGAGACGGTAGTGTTGGTGATACTAGATTTATTTTCAATGTGACAAATAATTTTGAAGACTACACCTTATATAAGGATAGACTTGACGACATTAGATCATGGTTTCCAAAAGTAGAAAAAACCAACACTAAGGATCTGATATTACATTTGAGATTGGGTAACAGAATAGCTCAAAATACTCATCATATGAATCATGTTGATTCTAAAAGATACTGTAGTGTCATTGAAACTTTTGATTTTGATCGACTGCACATCATAACTGATGCAGATAAATGGGATGTTCATGAAACAGAGGATGTTAGAAATCTGTACTCAGAATTACAATCATTCAATAGTGTTCGAGGATTCGATCCACGGCACAATTTGGTATCTGAGTCTACTGCGGTTGATTACATAAACGAACTGGTGAGTGGACTCTCTCATTATGATCCCATAATACACACAGAAAAAGCTGGTGTGATTAAAAATGAATCTGCCCTTAAAGCTAATTTTATAGATCATTTTAACTTCATTCGTTCCTTTGATAAAATATTATTTAAGGACAGCACGTTCTCTTGGTGGGCATCAGTTTTGAGTGAGGCCACGGATGTCTGTGTATATGGTCCATGGAAACCAAATAAAGGGAAGAAAAATAAAAACTTAGGTAAAACAGATTATGCTGGATGGAGATCATGGTCATGAATGAGATAATCGCAGATAGAGTTCGTAATATAGAAAAGAAAGTCGGTAAGAATCAACTGTATCCGTTAAATATTGTACCACCTAGACGGTTGATTCTTGATCGTATCCCAGAAAAAAGAAAGTTACTCGGAACAATAATTCCTGGCGCTCAGGAAACATATGTGTTTACTGAGCAAGAACCATACTATAAAGATTATCAAGAAAGTTATTTCGGATATAATTGGAAAAAGGGTCAATGGGATACAGGGAGAAATCAGGAAATCATGATGAATGGTTGTGTCCCTTTATTCATGGATATAGATAAATGTCCTGAGTATTGTCTTATGCATCACCCCAAAGAAAAATATGAAAGCATTAGAAATCGATACGCTGGAAAATCTCTGGGATATATTAATAATTTTGATGGTGATGAATATGAGCAAGACTGTTTATGGTTGATGGATTACTGTAGAGAAAATTTAAACAGTGAGGCAATGGCTAAATTTTCTTTATCAGTAACACAGAATGAGAAAGTTAAAAATGTACTATTCATTACACTTGGTGATCGAGCAGATCAATTGAATGATTACATGTTTATCGGATTTAGAAATTTATTGGGGAGTGGTGTGGTTGAAACTAATAAATTGTGGTGGGTATATAAAGATGTTAATGAGGGATATACCTATAGAGGAACTAATGATGATCGAGTTCAGATAAATCCAAATGATCCAAATTTGTCAAAAAAGGACAGAGATGGTTTAGTAAAAAATAAAGTTAAGGTTACCGAGTTGCGTGGTGGTGGCTTTACTTACTCTGGTCATCTAGATGATGTTGATGTTGACCGGGAGAATATAGAGGATAAAATAAGAGATAAATATTATGATCTAATTGTTTATGGATCTTTTAATAGGTGCAAAGATCACTTAGATTTGGTTTTAGATAATTATGAAAAAGATAATATTTTCTTTTTTGATGTTGATGATGATGTAGTAAACAAAAAAATTAGACCTGATACGTATGAAAAATACAAAAGCAAAGGTATTTATTTTTGTCCAGATTTAAGGGTTATGCTGAATGATTGAACAAAAGGATGTGTGTTGATATGAAAAAACTAACGATTGTAATGACGTATTATAACCAAGATAAAATGCTCAAGAAGCAAATTGAAAATTGGAATTCATATTCCAAAGATATCAGAGATCAAGTGCATTTTATTTTGGTTGATGATTGTTCAATGGAAAATTCAACGGAAAGTTTTGATTTTTCTGGGTGTGATTTTGACCTTGATGTTTACAGAGTTCTTGATGACGTTTACTTTAACGTTCCGGGTGCGGTGAATCTCGGTGCGGATAAAACGGAAACTGAGTGGTTTATCAAGCAAGATATGGATACAATTATTCCAGAATACACCATGGATGAAATTATACAATTAACTGAATCTGCACCGGAGAAGTCTATCTACAAGTTTTATAGAATAAACGGCACAGAAATAAGCAACGCAAACAAAATTACCCCAGGTCAGTTTATGATTCGCAAGGATGATTTTTGGGATATCGGTGCTTGGGATGAGGATTTTTGTGAAGACTATGGTATGAATGATCCTGCGTTTTTCTGGAGAGCGTCCCAAGATAATTACACAGTCTTTGAAAGACACGATCTTCACGTTACTATTGATGGTGATGGTGAGTCTGACATAGAGAGAGATTGCACGGTAAACTCTACTTTACTGGAGCAAAAGAAGTCTGGTCAAGTTGAGTGGTCGGATGATTATATCAGATTTAATTGGAAACAAATCGAAATATGAAGATAGCTCTATACACGGTGAATATTGGAAACTACGATGAAAGAATCGTAGCTCCTGAGATACCCGGAGTTGATTTGTACATGATCACCGATGATGAGGAGGAAGTTCAGGTTCCCGGTTGGAGAATGAAATCTCCCATGGTTCTGTCGGACACGGCTAGAAAAACCTCAAGACATCCGAAAATTAATTCCCACTTATACTTTCCCGACTACGACTACACAATTTATATTGATTCTAATATGTTCATCAATAGACATCCAAAGTTTTTTATAGAAGAATTTCTTGGCGAACATGATATCGCTCTACACAAAAATCCATACCGATCATGTGCGTATGATGAAGCAAAAGAAATACGGGATGTTCTGAAGTATGAAGATCCAGACGTTGTTGATCAGCAAGTAGCACATATGCGGTTTAATGGTTACCCAGAACATAATGGTCTTGGTGCCTGTCATTTATTAGTGCGACGTAATACACCACAGATATCTAAATTAAACGAGCACTGGTGGTCTATGGTCGCTCAGTTTAGTTACAGAGATCAGTTGAGTTTTAATTATTCTTGTTATAAAACTAATAATAAATATAAGGTAATAGAACCATATAAAAAATATACGGTACAACAGAATCACAAAAAGAAGAAAGTGACTTTTTAAAATGAAAGTATTGATTACAGGTGTAGCAGGGCTTTTAGGATCTAGGTTAGCTGATTGGATTATAGAAAATAAACCAGAGTGTGAAGTTGTCGGTTATGATGATATGTCTGGGGGATATAAAGAAAATGTAAACCCCGAGGTTAAATTTTGGACTAGACACCAAGAAAATTTGTTAAACTCAGAGAATCTAAACTGGGTGTTCGAGGAAGAGAAACCTGATTATGTTTTTCACTTCGCAGCGTATGCAGCAGAGGGTCTTAGTCCATTTATCAGGAGTTACAATTATCAAAACAATACTGTATGCACCGCAAATGTTATTAATAATTGTATTAACCATGATGTTAAGCGTCTAGTTTTTACCTCTAGCATGGCTGTTTATGGTGATCAACAACCACCCTTTTCAGAGGAGATGGTACGATCACCCATTGATCCGTATGGTATTGCAAAATCTGCGTGTGAGCAGGATATAGAAATAGCGGGTAAGCAGCATGACCTTGACTGGTGTGTTATTCGTCCACATAACGTATATGGTATCAAACAAAATATCTGGGACAAATACAGGAATGTTTTAGGTATTTGGATGTATCAACATCTCAATGGACAACCAATAACTATTTTTGGGGATGGAGAACAGAAGAGGGCGTTTAGCTACATTGATGATTGTGTCGAGTCATTGTGGAAAGCTGCGGTGGATTCAAGAGCCTCTAGAGAAATAATTAATCTCGGTGGTACGAAAGAATATTCGATCAATGAAGCCGCTAATATTTTACTTGACGTAATGGGCGGTGGTGAGGTAAAATACTTAGAGGAAAGACACGAAGCAAAATACGCTTGGTCTACACACCAGAAGTCATTGGATCTTTTGGATTACGAGGACAAGACTTCTCTTAAAGATGGTCTAACTGAGATGTGGAATTGGGCAAAAGAACAAGAAAATCGCGAACGTCGAGATTTTGATAAATTTGAAATTGACAAGGGAATTTATTCGTTTTGGAGAAAAAAATGAAAACAGCATTAGTTTGTGGAGCAGGTGGTTTTATTGGTGGACATTTAGTTCAAAGACTAAAGGACGAGGGCTATTGGGTTCGTGGGGTTGATATTAAAAACCATGAATACACGGATCTTCCGTGTGACGATTTTCAGATTCTTGATCTAAGAAGCGAAACCAATGTTAGACGAGCAATGAAAGCTGCTCTAGGCGATCTCAGTATTACATTCGACGAAGTATATCAACTTGCTGCGGACATGGG
>CETF01002624.1_pt1 | contig 57234 bp, 50 predicted proteins | sample 326991 | NCBI WGS metagenome assembly CETF01 (sample SAMEA2622331, study PRJEB7988) | marine metagenome | biome: marine biome (ENVO:00000447); feature: surface water layer (ENVO:00002042); material: "saline water (ENVO:00002010), including plankton (ENVO:xxxxxxxx)" | depth 5 m | reverse complement strand
AAAGGATTGGTACCTACTTTTGTCTTGATACAAAAGTAGCAAAAGATTAAGCCGAAGTATCCAAGCATTTAAGATCTATTTATTCCTTTTATAATAAGCGCCGGGTTCAAAAGCGGTCTCTCCTGTTTCCAGAACCATTTCAACATAGGGTGCACAAATTCGGCAACCATTGCTGCAGTAATTATCGATCTGAAGATCTTCTAGATCTGTATAACCTTTTTCTTTGGCGTATTCTTTGATCTCTTCAAAACTGTGCTCATGACAAATACATCGATTTACTAAGAAATCACTCATACTTGTTTAAAATGCTTACCAAGCTTTAGACCTTGTCCTTGGTAATTGCTTTCAATTTCTTCGCCATAAATGAACTCAGGAAGTTCGGTATTCGGCTCAAACTGCATACTGAATAAGGTCTGACCATCTTCGATCATAAACGGCACATCATGAGAACGAACTTCCAGAACGGCTCTAGCTCCTTTGTCGTCAACGGAACCACCAAAACCGGAGTCAAAAAAACCTGCGTAATGCGTTCTGAGTTCTCCTGAACCTGTATCGTAAGCCATCATTTCACAAGCCAATTTCGCAGGAACACGAATCCGTTCTTTGGATGCGAAAATATAAAATGCCTCCGGTTCCAGAATAAAAGTCGATTCGGAAGTAGCGTAGATCGGCTCCCAAAATTCATCTACATCATAGTGACCGATATTTTCCAGATCGATATAATTATTATGCTTCTTGGCTTTATAGCCAATGATCTCTCCTTTCTTGCCCTTAAGTTGCACACTCATGAATAATCCTTTATTCACTTTGATCTGTTGCATACTTACCGGCTTTATGTTTTCATCAAACAGCAATGGATCAGACGCGTGAATTCTCAATAAATCTTGATCCGGTACCACTTCGAAACCATGCCGAACCCTTAATTGATTTAAACGCTGACCTGTTTTCACTTTTATGGAAAATGACTTAGGTACAACCTCCAAATATAATTGTCCCTGATAACCCGCAGCTATTTCTTCAAATCGATGTGAATAGTCTGTGATCACTCTGGTAAAAACATCCAGTCTTCCTGTAGAACTCTTTGGATTTGCTTTGGCGGATAGGTTTTCAAGTGAAAATAATTTGACCTCATCAGAATTTGCTGAAACTCCATTTTGAGTGGAATAGTGTGATTTCGGAAGATTCAATCGTTCCAGCAACGGAATGATGTACACGCAATTTTCTTCCAGCACCGCTCCGTCTTTGATGGAAAATGAATATTGCTCCAGCTTCTCGATCTTCTGTTCTACCGTTTCGTTCTCGGGTAAAAAACTACATCTCACCCTATACGCTACTTCTCCCAGACGAAGATCTAAAGAGTTAGGTTGAAACTGATTGTCGTTGATCGGGTAATCCGGGTGTGAATCAAGAATTTCAAGATCACGAAGGATCTTTAACTTTTGAACCGGTAGAATTCCTTTGGTATGTAAGTGTACTTCTTTGGAGCTGTTTGACATCGCCTGTGCTGTTACAATTTCCTGTAAGATAATAAGGCTGATACTTTAGGCAAACTGGAATTATATGTTAAAGTCTTTGTTAGAGATTTTCATTAATTAACGAAAATTGTTTAGACAGTTCAGAATAAAACTCAACCGAGAAATAGTGAATAGAGTTTACTTTACTCTGTTGTTGTGATCCATTATCAGAAATCGCCAACCAATGCTAAAATTCTTTAGAAAAATCCACCAAATCTAGAACAAAACAATAGCTCCTTCAAAATGTGTAAAATCTTAATCACTGATTTTGAGCTTTTAGTCCCCAATCCTTAAGTTGTTTTATTGGATTTATTCTATAATCCAAAGTTATCCCCGCTTAATTATTTACAAAAACTAACAGGTAGATTATGCCTAAGATAATTTACTATGTGGCCGTTTCTTTAGATGGCTACATAGCAGGGGAACATAACGGCATCAGCAAATTTGTAGCTTCAGGAAATGGAGTAGAAAAATATCTGGCTGATCTCCAGAAGTATAATACCGTAATTATGGGTCGCCGAACCTATGAATTCGGATATCAATTTGGACTTAAACCGGGGCAACCTGCTTACCCGCATATGGAACACTATATTTTTTCTGATTCCTTAGAATTAGATGAGCTTGCAGAAAACGTCCACATCGAAAAAAGATCTCTTGATAGAATTACTGAAATAAGAGATAATTCCGATACAGACGTTTATTTGTGTGGTGGTGGTCAATTTGCGGGCTGGTTGTTAGATCATGGACTGATCGATCACCTTAAACTGAAACTAAATCCTATTGTTCTTGGAAGTGGAGTTCCACTTTTCGGTGATTCTGGATCTTCTTTTAAAGGAAAGCTTATAGAAAGAGCTTCTTTTGATGAAGGATTAGAAATGCTTACTTATAAAATAAATGATTAAGCAACTTTCATTTCCATTAACTATACTCGTTTAAAAGAGATAAGACGATGTATTTTATTTTTGATATAGAAACCATTCCGGATTTTAGTTTTATTCGCACAGTCTTGAATGATCAGAATTCTGATCAGGAAACGCTACTGGAAATAGCTTCTGAAGAACTTGCCAGAAATAAATCTGGTTTCCTTCCTCCTATGTATCATCGCATGGTTTCATGGGTTGGGTTGTGGATCGAAAATACCGGTCAACCCAAACAAAAGGTTTCCTGGAACGGTGCAGACGAAAAAGAAGGTCTGCAACAGATCTTTGATGCCATCGGCACGTTTAAAGATTTCGGACTCATCCATCATAACGGAAAAGGATTTGATATTCCGGTTCTCATTTATCGAGCTATGAAACACGGCTTACAAATGCCTGTTCGACTTAATGACTACGACATCCGTTATCGCTACAGCAAGCATAACATTGATCTGGTGGATGAATTCAGTAATTACGGAGCCAGTTCGTGGCCGAAGTTAAAGCATTTGGGTCAATTGATCGGTATTCCTTTTAAACAAACCGGAGAAGGAAACCAAGTTTTGGCGATGTTTGAACGTGATGAGTTAGATCTGATCGAACATTACTGCTATGAAGATGTGATGGCAACCTATATCGTTTGGTTATATCACCAGTTTTCAACAGGACATATTCCCCAAGATCAATTTGATAACTTAAAAGAGCGTGCCTTGAGTAAACTGGAGGAAATTCAAAAAAAATAACTCTTATGAGATGCAAGTGCTCTTTCCTACTAGTATTATTATTTTTTTTAATACGATCACTTCAGGCTCAGCCTCAGATAAACTATGTTTCTAATGCAGAACAAACTTTAGTTGAGAACTATGAGAATTCCGAACAAAAAAGCTTAAGCTCATTCAAACAGTTTCTACTATCTACCAATTTCAGTAAGAGCGATACATTTTTTGAAAATCACTTGTCTGCGCTAAAAGATAAAATCCGAGATAAGGATTCCCACAAAAAGAAAACCGAAACTATCTTCAAATATTTGCATGAGAATGTGTTATTACAATACAATTTAAATGCATTGGTGCCTGATCTCACTGAAAACCAGATTTATAATTGTGTAACTGCTACCTCCATTTTTGTTAGCATTGTAGAAGAATTTGGTATCCCTTATAAAATCTATGAGACCCCCGCACATGTATATGCATCCATCAATCATCGTAATGAAGAAATCGTTGTTGAATTAACTAATCCCAAGAAGGGGTTCGACTTTAAATCGGACAAAGAATCACTAATACAAACACTAATAGACAGCAAACTAATTTCAAGAGATGAGCTGGCTGAAAAAGGAGCCGAACAACTATATCGGGAAAATATTGCTAAAACTAAGTCCATCACGAAAAAACAATTGCTAGCAATACAATATCATAATGAAGCGCTGATAAAGGCTTCGAATAACCAATATGCTGAAGCGTATAATCAGATGAATAAAGCTGTTAAACTTTATCCTAACCAAACTTTTTCTGAAGCATACAAATACATAGTAACCGTTTCACAATTGGATTTTACTCTTGATGTTTCTGAAAAGCATACTCTGTTGAACAGTCTTTCTCTTTCTACTAAAAATGATTCTATGTTGACATATACCCTTGTAAATCATCTGGGTGAACTTGTTGAAGATCTTTTAAAACTAGAAGAGAATTTTGAATCTGTTACTGAATTATTAGCCCAAGTGGAAAGTAATATTTTGCAGGATTCTTTTATCGATAAGAAACTAAGGGATTACTACGTATATATGTATACCGTGTTTGCCCAAAACGCTTCCTTAAAAGGTGAAACACTGATAGCCAAAAGTAACATAGAAAAAGCTTTAATACTTTCACCTGATAACAGCACGCTAAATACTTATTATGTTTCCGTAACCAGTAATTATGCTACAAAACTTTCTCAAAGTGGTTTTTTTGATGCGGCACAATCAATAATTGAAACATTGGCCTCAAAATATCCTGAAGGCTATCCTATTATAGATGAATCCCGAGTTCAAATAATTCTGAATGCATTGATGCCCATTCCCATTACCTATGAAAATGAAGAGCGTTTACGGCAGGAATTAAATCTAGCTTATTCAATTCAACCTGAAAACATCTATCTCAAATCTTTTTCAGCTACGATCTTTCATGAACTGGCAATGCAACAAGTACGAAGATCCAATTATCAAAAAGCAAAAGATCTGATACTAGATGGATTAAAATTTAATTCTACTGACCCTACTCTCCTTTCAGATCTTAAACTCATAGAAGACATACTAAAATAAATTCGATAAAATTTGTTTTCTGATGTTCTGGAAAAGCGCTTACATTAATAATTATGTTATTTTTTATAAATAGACTAATGATTTTAGGTTAATGAATTATTATAATTCATTAAATTAATAAAATAATCCAGACTATTTATGAAACGTATTTATGCTACCGTGGTTCTATTTTTAATTTCCACTACTTCGACATTTGGTCAAAGTTCAAGCGAATTACTAAATAGCGGTGATACCGCCTGGGTATTGATAGCCACTGCTCTTGTTATGTTGATGACCCCTGCAGGTCTTGCTCTGTTCTATGGCGGGCTAACTCAAAATAAACACGTACTCAATACAATTGGAATGAGTTACATGGCTTTTTGTACAGGAACCATTGTCTGGGTAATAATTGGCTATTCATTAGCTTTTTCTGAAGGAAATGCATTCATAGGTGGTTTAGATAATTTCTTATTAAAAGGGATTAAGGTCACTGATATTAGCGGATCGATCCCCACTCTACTTTTTGTTGTATTTCAAGGAACATTTGCTGCTATCGCCGTTGCTATCGTAAGCGGATCGATCATTGAGCGTGTTCGTTTTTCCACGTGGGGTATATTTTCTATACTCTGGGTAATTATTGTATATGCCCCAATTGCCCACTGGGTTTGGGGAGGCGGCTTTTTAAGCGATTCAGGTGAAATGGATTTTGCAGGCGGAACTGTAATCCATATCAATGCCGGTGTTGCCGGATTGGTACTTTCTTACTTAGTGGGTAAAAGAAAAGAACATGGCTTAAAAGAAGTCCGAAAACCATCTTCCATTAAATTCATGATTCTTGGCTCTGCCCTCCTTTGGTTTGGTTGGTTTGGTTTTAATGGCGGAAGTCAACTTGCGGCTGACGGAATTGCTGCAAATGCATTATTAGTGACCAATATCGCCGCGTGTGCAGGAGCTTTAATCTGGTTAGCTATTGAATGGTTTATAGTTAAAAAACCTACGCTAATTGGAATGGCCTCAGGAGCAATATCCGGCCTTGTTGGGATAACACCCGCTTCAGGATACGTGGATGTAAGTGGAGCGCTAGCAATAGGGGCTTTATCAGGTTTAGTAGGTTATTGGGGAGTTGTTCATCTAAAATCCATGATGAATCATGACGACACCTTAGATGCTTTTGGAATTCATGGGTTAGTTGGAATTTTTGGAGCTTTAGCTACCGGCTTTTTTGCAAATCCTGAAATAAACGGAGGAGCAGGACTCTTTTACGGAAATCCATCCCAAGTATTAATTCAAGCAAAAGCTGTAGTGGTTACAATAATTTATTCCGGGGTAGCAACTTACATTACATGGAAAGTCTGCACGTTGGTTACCAGCGGAGGTCGCATTGAAGAGGAGCTTGAGTTAGAAGGAATGGATATAGGATATCATGGAGAACACCATATTATCATAGAAGAAAACAAGCTTGTTTCTTAATCTCGATAGGTCACTTTTTTTAAATAGCCAAGGATAACTTAAGTAGGAGAAACTTTTACCGATAAATTTAATTAGGGGATTCTAATATTAATTTTTTATAATACTTGTTATGGAAAATCAGATCGGTTCTCTCCTCTTACTTTTATTGTTTATTAACTGTGAAAGCATCACCAGTTCTGGCAATGAAAGTATCAATCAAGAAGTTAGCGAGATTGATGTACAATACAGTTCAAATATATCTGATGAACTTCAAACCTTGATTTCTGGCTTTTCTTCCATCACTCATTTTACTCCTGCTAATGAAGCATTAGTACGTATAAACAAGGACCAAATCTTTACCCTTGTTTTTGCATTAAATGATAAGAACCTTCCTCTTTTGGCTGCGTTGCAAGAAAATAATTCCTATGACTTTAATTTCGAAAATACAGCTCTGGCTTTACTTTCAACTATAACTTCTCCCTTTGTAGATCGAGCCCCATCTGAATTAACCGACACTTTTAAACAACATCCTGATTTCAACAGGCTTGTTGAAAGACTGGACTATCTAGCCCATAAAAACAAATCTTTTATTCAAGATCGTTCTACACTATCTCTAATTAATAGCATTTCAGAAAATCTAGCTTCTAATTTTTTTGTCAAAACAAGTATATCTCAACCCAGCTTTGATCATAAAATATCCGGCACAAATTCCTTAAATGTTCACGGAAATACCAAACTTCCATTTAAATTGAGTATTAAAGATTTAGTAAGAAAAGGCAAAAGATCCAGCGAACTATATCCTGGAAGAAATTTAGAATCAGAAATCTACCACACTTCCACAAGTGGTGTTTCTTTTGAAGTGGATAACGGAGCATTTGAGCTTACTATTGAATCTGATCTTATTGCCTCCGAATCAAGAATTCAAAAATTAGCTCGTGATCTCATTCTTAAATCTCACTCCGTTCTAGGTTTAAGCACTAGAAATTATAGCAAAAGTAATCTATTGGATGTTTCTACACAGGAAATCAAACTAACAAAAGCGCTTACCAAAAATGAATCGATTAAATTAGTTCAAGATCACTTTAACAATAATAAAGTGATGTTTGAAGACTATTTTTTAAAAGAACTAAACTTAAGTGCAAATCATAGAGATGATTTCATTCTTTATTTAAACGGGATAAGAACATTACTTTTATCACAGAATACTCATTCAACATTCTTTAATAACGACTCCTTTTATGATGAACTAGATAAGCTTAATAGTTACAATGAATCCAAAACTATTTGTTTCGAGAATTCAATACAAGTTAACTGCCAACCTTCAGTATCAGAAATCAGTTATAGTATAGGCTCTGAAGGCTGCTCAGAAAATGAATACAAAATTACATTTGGCTCAGGGTTTTTCGCTCCCTTTGGATTAGACAAAGGTTCCAAGATTAAAGTGAACTGGGAATTTGGACCAAACGGAGAATCAGGTTTTTGGCTATTACCTATTAAAAAAAGTAAGCGAATTGTAAACGGAAGAACTGAAACTACTGGCTGCTTTAATTTTGGACCGCTGAATGAACTTACTCTATCTTTAAGTATTAAAGACCATGATAACCGAATAAGTAACACTTCAGAATTAATAATCTATAAGCCTAACAATAAAGCCATACGTTCAACTGATGAGCCATCTGCATCTTTAAAGATGTAAGCTGTTAAACTACCCTGTTGGGATCGCTATAATCAGGAATTTCACCTTTATACCCGAATATGCGCTTTATCCATTTTACAGTTCCTGCACTTTGATTGCGGATATACCACTGATCTGCAGCTCGTCGTGCGCCTAGCCCCCAACTTGGATAAGGATGCATTGTATCAGCGATGTTCCGTAACGACACTCCATTTTTCATAGCCACAGCATATTCTGAAATAAATTCACCTGCATGAGCACCTACTACAGACGCTCCTAAGATCTTGCCTGAAAACTTTTTCGCATATATTTTAATGAGTCCGGTTGTTTCTCCTTCTGTTATAGCACGATCTATTTTCGAATAAGGAAAACGATATACTTCGAATTTCTCCCCTTTTTCTTTTAACTCTTTTTCAGTAGCTCCTACATGAGCAACTTCAGGAGTTGTAAAAGTAGCCCAGGTAATATGCTTTAAGTCCATTTTCATTGGAATCTTCAACATGGCCCGAGTTGTAGCTATTTTAGCCATGTGTTCGCTCATATGCGTAAACTTGTATTTACTTGCAATATCTCCTATCGCGTAAATATTCTTTTTATTTGTTCTGCAGGAATTATTAATGGTAATTCCCTTCTTAGTGTACTCAACTCCTGCTTCATCAAGTCCTAGATTATCAAGATTTGGTTTTCTTCCGGTAGCCATCAATAATTTATCTCCGGAAATTGTTTTTTCAGTTCCGTCTACTTCTATATGCACATTTACTTTATTATCTGCTTCTGAAACAGATATTACCGATGCTCCCAATTCGTAGTGTATATCCTGTTTTTTGAGTTCTTTAAACAATATTTCTGTCAGCTCAGGATCGTCGTTCACCATTATACTTTCAGCCATATCAATTACCGTAACCTTACTTCCAAGATTGCTGAAAGCCTGGCTCATTTCAGTACCTATAGGTCCACCGCCAATTATTACAAGTTCCTCTGGTAATTTCTCTATATCAAACAAACCGTCATTAGTGAGATAATTCACAGAATCAATTCCATCAATTGGTGGCACAAAAGCACTACCACCGGCCGCAATAAAGAAAAATCGAGAAGTTACCTTTCTTACTTCCCCGTCTTTAGATTTTATTTCAATAGTATGAGCATCAATAAAAGATGCATCACCTTCTACAACCTCAATGCCCATTTCTTCATAAATCTCGGGGCGATCAGCATCTTCATATACTTCATCACGGATTTTATGAACGTGTTCTATTACTTTTTTAAAGTCAATTCCGGGTTCTCCGTCAATTAGACCATATTTTCCTGCTTCCCTAATTTGCTGGGCAACTTTACCAGCTTTAAGTAAGATTTTACTTGGAACACAACCTGTCCAAGTACAGTCGCCTCCAAGCCGGTGCCGTTCTATCATCATAGTTTTAGCTCCAAAATTGGCACAAATACCTGATGCTGTTAAACCGGCAGATCCCCCGCCAATAACCACACTATCAAACTCAAAGCTTCCGTTTGCATTACCATCCGTATCGTCAACTTTTTTCCGGATCTTTTGTAAGGTTGAATAAGCACCACCGGCTACCAAAAGTACTACTACGGCATACACCCACCATGGAACATTCTTCCCGGCTATGATCAGATATAAATATGCAGATATAAAAAAGAATGTAGTACTCAGTGCCGGAATAACGATCGACTTTCCTTTTCTGTAGTTTTTAACAAGCCAGCCAAGTGAAAGTGTAAAAAAAGGAATGGCTCCAACATAAATAGAACCAAAAATAATGGGATTTACTCCATATTGTTCCCCTAAACCAAGAAACCAATCTTTGGCTACTTCAAAAAATTCAGCCATAACAGTGTTTTAATGTATCAAGTTGTAATATTATACTTTAAGATAGTATTTACATAGAATTAAACTTCACGAAACTGTAAATTATGGAAGGCAATTTCTATTATTGTGAAACGTAACATCAGCAACTTTTAATTTTGAAACTAATTTTTCTATGTACAAGCTAATACCTATTCTTTTGGTACTATTTTTCATTTCTTGCAGTGGGTCTGGTGATTCTGATGAACAAGTTGCTGTTGGAATGAAAATTAAAAATGGAAGTGCTGTACTTGTCACCCAAACAGGGACTACTGTTGATGGTCAAATTGAGATAACCGAAGATACTAATATGCGTCTCACCGTTTTGTTTATTGATGAAAATGGAGAAGAATTTACTCCTTCTTTTGCAAACCATACTTATAATGTCGGCGAGACGGGAAATAACATTTCAGCATCAAATTTTAATACTACTTTGCCACCATTTGCATTTACATTAACGGCTACCGATACTTCATCTTTAGGTAATTCGATCTCTATCTTGGTGAAACAAGGCTCAACAACCGAGTTCTTTTCTCAACCGGTGCCAGTTGTTGTTACTGAAGCTACTTCGGAAAGCTAAATATGATTTTCAGTTCCTCTAAATATTCCTCCCTGATTGGCTTTTTAGCTGTATTAGGTCTTTTTGTATCTATGGTTCACTACCATAGTGAAGGATTGGAATGTTTAGACCATGCTGAAGAAGCGCACTTTATTCAAACACAGGATTACTGTCCTATTTCTACGTTAGTAACGGATGATGACTTCGTTACTACTTTCAGTTTTGAAGTTCTGTTGCCCTTTCAAGAATTACTATTAAAACATTCTTCGGAAAATATTACAGATCTTTCCATTTCAATAAAGAAAGGTCGCTCCCCTCCCTCTTTGATTTAGTATTGCGAACACAGCCTTCAGGCAACACTTTAATATTAAATCAAATTTTTTAAGTCATGAAAAATTCATTCTTTTATGCGGCTGAAACCGCTGTATATCTTCTATTAATTTCAGGAATGTTTATATCCTGTGATAATTCAACCGGTTCAGACCATGATGACGATCATGAACAAGAACCTATAGGTGTAAGAATTAAATCGAATGGTCAGGGTGTTTTAGAATATATTGCACACCAATCAAACAGCACTACTACCGGTAGCTTATCTGTCACCAACGGAAATACTAATTCCTACACTGTGGTTTTCTTAGATGAAGATCTTGATGAATTTACTCCAGAACCTGATGAACATACTATTACTTTCTCAGGAGCAACAAGCATTGCTACTTTTGGAAATATTAATTCTGATACCGCACCCTTTAGTTTTGATGTAACTGGGACTGCGGAAGGCTCTTCAACTTTCAGACTTACAATGAATCACCAAGGTGCTGCAGAATTTGTTACAGTTGATCTCCCAATTTCAGTGACTTCTTCTTCTAACTAGATGAGATATATTTCTATATTTACAGCTCTGTTCCTATTGATGATAACTACATTATCATTTGGACAGAGCTCATCTTTTTCAGTTTCGGGAAGTATTTATGATAACGAGACCAATGAGACTATACCTTTTGCATACATTCATCTTGAGGAATTAAATCGAACTGCAGTTTCGAATATTGATGGTGAGTTCGAGATCAAAAATATTCCTTCAGGTACATATACTCTTACAACTCACAGAATCGGATACAGAACACAATCAAAGGCGATAGAACTTTTGTCAGAAAATCTAAAGCTTGACATCAGATTAAATATTTCTGTATTAAGCTCAGAAGCAATTGAGGTTGTGGGAAAAGGAAATGAACTTACAGGTTCAGGATTAGAACACGCTTCAAAAAATATTTTTGGCTCAGACCTGAGAAGGAACCTTGGATCCACCCTTTCTGAAACCCTTTCAAACTTACCCGGTTTTGATCAACGTTCTAACGGGGCAGCTCCGGGCAGACCTGTAATTCGGGGTTTAGGAGACGAAAGAGTTATGATCTTACAGGATGGCATCAATTCAGGTGATGTATCATCTCAGTCAGCTGATCATTCGGTAACTATTGATCCTGTATCAGCTACTGAAATCGAAATTGCACGTGGACCTGCAGCCTTGGCCTATGGTTCAAATGCTATTGGTGGAGTTATTAATGTAGTAAAGAATCAAGTTCAGACTACTCTGCCTTCGCATCTAACAGGAACTCTTTCTATAAACGGACAAACTGTTAATTCAGGACTTTCATCGGCACTGAATCTTGCCTTTCCGGTGAGATCTTTTGCTGTACAAGCTGACATCAATGGTCGTTATGGTCTGAATACAGAAACTCCGCGCGGCGAAATTGGAAATTCCTATTACGAAACCACTAATGATGCTATCGGAGTTAGCTGGATTCGACCTTGGGGGTACGCGGGAATATCAACAAGTCTCTACTTCAGTAACTACGGAATACCTCCAGATCCTAACGGTCACCCTAATGGTGTTGATATTGAGCTCAGAAAATATCAGTACGATGCTCGTTCAGAGGTCCTTTTGAATAATGATCTTTTGAAGTTGATCGAGATGGATATTTCTTTTAAAGACTACAATCATAAAGAAATTGAAGGGGAAAACAGTGAAGGTGACCCGGTTGTTGGAACCGAATTTGATCTACTTACCACAAATTTTAACCTCAGAGCAAAGCACAATAAATTTGGCTTTTTAAATAGCGGTTCTTTTGGTATTTCAGGTGAGTTTGAAGATTACACGGTTGATGGTGCAGGCACTCCTCCATCCAATAATTTTGAACTAGGCGCTTACATTATTGAAGAAACGGATATTAGCGAACTTCATCTAGAAGTTGGTGCTCGATTAGATTATTCCCATGCATCCACAAATGAACGAGGACTGTTCTACGGCATCGGTGCTAGATCTGGTTCTATAGATTCCACTATTTATAAGAACAGAAGTTTCTCTGCACTTTCAGGATCTATATCAGCGATATACGATCTCGGAGGTGGTTTTTCAATCGGATCAACTATTCTCAGATCATTCAGAGCTCCATCATTAGAAGAGCTATATTCTGAAGGACCACATTTGGCTTCCTATTCTTTTGAGATTGGCAACCCTGATCTTGATCCGGAAAGAGCTTGGGCAAAAGAAATATTTATAGGATTTCAAAGTAATAAAATTAATACTAGCGCCGCACTCTTCCATAATGGTTTCGACAATTATCTTTATGCCAGAAATACAGGTAAAACCAATATCCAAAGAGCTGATCTTTTGAATTATCAATTTGTAGGTACAGAAGCAGAGTTATATGGTGTTGAGAGTTCAGCTGAGTTTCAACTAACAAATACAATTGTCTTTGATGTTTCAGCCAGCTATACCATTGGTAAGCAAGATACAACCGATCAAAATGGTAACAACAAAGGAACGAGACCTTTGCCACAAATACCTCCGTTTAAGGCGCAATCATCAATTAAATATGCTAAAGACGGTTTAGAAATTGGAACCAGGTTCAAGTATGCAGCTAGACAAGATAGAACGGGAGAATTTGAAAACCCTACAGATTCTTATTTTTTAACTGATCTTTTCGCTCAGTATAGAATTAATGGAGAAAAGTTACTTCATACGATTTCTGTAAATGTAAACAACCTTTTAAACGAGGAATATTACAATCATTTATCCAGAATCAAAGATCTGAGACCTGAACCAGGAAGAAATTTCACTGTACTCTATAGAATTTATTTCTGAAACTAAAAAAGCCTCGATGTTTCACAATCGAGGCTATGTATCTAGGTTTCAAAAAAGGGTCGTGATGTAGACAAGCGGGTTTCATTCGCAAATCTGTTCCCCTTAAGCGAGTACAAGAGAACCTAAGTCACAGTTTGTTACAAAATTTTTTGAAAATTTTTTTCTTTATTAAAAGAGTGTAATTTCAACATATGAAATACTTTAAATATCCTCTTCTTTTTGCTCTATTCGCAATAATATTACCTAGTTGTTCTGCATTAAAAGATTTGGCTTCAATCCGAAAACCTGAACTTTCTGTAACTAAAGTTTCTATTTCTGATGCATCGCTGCGCGATCTTGAACTTACTTTTGATATAGAAGTAGACAACCCTAATAATGTAGCTATAGAAGTAGCTTCTTATGATTACGACTTTCTGATTTCGGACAATACCTTTGTGAGCGGCTCTCAATCTCTGAACTCTCAAATATCATCTTCTGCTAAAAGTATTATTCAAATTCCTGTTCGATTTACTTACTCAGAATTATTCGAAACATTCTCAGATATAAAAGATAAAGATGAAACCGGTTACGAATTGAAATCTACAATAGGTATTGAACTTCCTTTTTTGGGATTTACTGAGGTGCCGTTACAAAGATCAGGAACGTTCCCGGTGATAAAGGCTCCTAAGATATCTGCTTCCCGATTATCTGTTAAAGACATTTCCTTTGCCAGCGCCGATCTTGAATTGATCCTCAATATTGACAATCCAAATGCCTTTGGTGTTTCTTTGTCTGATATGGAATACAATATTACGATCAACGGGCTTGAATCCATTTCTGGAAAATCCAACAACCTAATTCAAATTGATGAAAAGAGTTCAGGCATCATTTCTGTTCCTGTTTCTCTAAACTTTATTCAACTTGGAAGAAGTGCATACAACTTAATAAAAAGTGATCAACCTCTTGAATATTCACTTTCAGGAAATTCAAACGTTAGTGCTACACTTCCATTCTTTGAGCCCTCTTACTATAGTTTTGACCGTTCAGGAACCGTCAACATTTTCAATTAATAACCATGACTTTTGTAAGCTATTTAGAAACTCCAATCGGCTTTCTTAGAATTCTCTCAAACGGAAGTGGAATTACATCCGTTAAATTTATGGATTTCGACGGACCGGAAGACCCCGACATACACACTGAATCTGCTAAAACTCAGCTTAAAGAATATTTTGAAGGTAAAAGAGATCGGTTTGATCTTACACTATTACCTGATGGAACAGATTTTGAACAAAAAGTATGGGTTCAGTTAAATAATATTCCTCATGGAACTACAACCTCCTATGGAAAGATCGCCTCACACCTTGGTGATAAGAACTTTTCCCAAGCAGTAGGTGCAGCAAATGGAAAAAATCCCATAGCAGTAGTAATTCCATGCCATCGTGTAATTGGCTCTGATAACAAACTTGTAGGTTATGCCGGTGGAATGGAACGGAAGGAATGGCTATTGAAACATGAAGGAGCTTTACTTCTGTAACCAACTTTTACTATAGCTATCCTACCTTTTACTTAGATTCAAATTCGATTTCTGCTTCAACTCAGATCTAAGTTCCAATAACTAACTATTTAGAAATGAAAAAAATATTTCAGCTGATTCTGCTTGTTCTTATTGCTTCGCCTTTATATGCTCAGATGAGTGATGCCCCAAACAGATCAGAAGGTGAAGGACCTTATGACCGACTGATTATTCGGGGAGTAAACTTGATTGATGGTACCGGGTCGCCAGCCACTGGACCGGTAGACATTGTAGTTGAAGGAAACCGAATAGCTCGCATACAAACTGTTGGATATCCGGGTTTACCAATTAATGAAAACAGACGTCCAAAAGCCGGAGCAAACGACAAAGTTATTGATGCCACAAGAATGTACTTACTTCCCGGTTTCATTGACATGCATGCACATACAGGTGGCGGTGCTCAGGGAACTACTCCCGAATATGTATATAAACTTTGGATGGCACATGGCATTACAACTATCAGAGAGCCGGGCTCCGGAAACGGAATGGACTGGACACTTCGTCACAAAGCCAGAAGTGAAAAGAATGAAATTACTGCTCCCAGAATCTCAGCTTATATTTCGTTTGGACAAGGAGCTTCAGAACAAATCATCAATGAAAAGCAGGCTCGCGATTGGGTTCAAATGATCAACAAAGCAGGAGCCGATGGAATTAAATTTTTCGGTGCATCACCGAAGGTGTATGCCGCTGCTATTGATGAAGCCAATAAACTTGGCCTTGAAACAATGACTCATCATGCACAAACCAGAGTGGTTTATAATAATGTACTCACTTCTGCCCGCCTGGGATTAACAAGCATGACACACTGGTATGGTTTGCCCGAAGCTCTTTTCGAAGATCGTATCATTCAGGATTACCCATTAGATTACAATTATAATAACGAACAACACCGCTTTGAAGAAGCAGGAAAGCTTTGGAAACAAGCAGCCGAGCCATATTCCGAAAAATGGAATGCAGTAATGGATGAGTTACTTGAATTGGATTTTACTCTTAACCCGACCATGACTATTTACGAGGCAAGTCGTGATTTAATGGCTCAGCGAAGAGCCGAGTGGCACGAGAAATACACTCTCCCATCTCTCTGGAGATTCTACGCACCCAGTAGAATCTCTCATGGATCTTATTGGTTGGATTGGGGAACAGAACAAGAAGTTGAATGGAAAAACAACTTCCGTTTGTGGATGGAATTCGTAAATGAATATAAAAATCGTGGAGGTCGTGTAACTTTAGGATCGGATGCAGGCTACATTTATAAGCTCTACGGTTTTGCTTATATACAAGAGATGGAAATGATGCGAGAAGCCGGCTTCCATCCACTTGAGATCTTTCAATCAGCTTCGTTAAAGGCTGCTGAAGTTCTGGGAATGGATGATGAATTAGGAACCATTGAAGTTGGTAAACTTGCCGATATGCTTATTGTTGATGCGAATCCAATGGCTAATTTAAAAGTGCTTTATGGTACAGGCGCCATCTTTGTTGATAATGAAAACAATGTGAAACGTCATGGAGGCGTAGTATATACTATAAAAGACGGAATAGTTTATGACGCTAAACAACTGCTTAAAGACGTTGAAAATATGGTACAAACCGCCAAAGACAATGAGAATTTCGAAATCACGCAACCTGGTGTTAAATATTAGACCTTCAAATGACAGATTTTTTATATGAGTTGGCACGCACGTCGGGATAATCGAAAGATTCACAGATGGGGAGCTATAATAATAGCCATTCCTTTTCTTATTGTATTAATTACAGGACTTTTTCTTCAGGTTAAAAAGGAATTCGCATGGATTCAGCCTCCCACAATGGAAGGAGTTTCCAAAGACCTTGAAATTACTTTCGATGAAATTATTGCAATATCTTCAACCATCGAAAAAGCAGGTATAACAAAATGGTCTGACGTTGACCGGTTGGATGTCCGCCCGGATAAAGGTATAGTTAAAGTTCGCGGAATAAATAACTGGGAAATTCAGATCGACACTAAAACCGGAGAAGTGTTACAAGTTGAATTTCGTCGTTCAGGAATTATTGAAGCTCTTCATGATGGTTCCTGGTTTCATGATTCAGCCAAGCTTTGGATCTTCCTTCCTTCCGGTATAATTGTCACCATTCTCTGGATCACAGGAATCTATATGTTCTTCATCCCCTACCTCCAGAAACGGAAAAACAGAAAACGTATGGATGAACTGAAAAGTAAGCACGAGTAAGCTTGTTCATCAAAAATTTTTAGAATTTTGAAATAAGCTCCGTTTTAACCAATTTCCTCTGTTAATAACTACGGGGGTTTTGGGATATGTTTAAGTTTTTTCGACGGGTACGTCAGGCTCTCCTTTCTGAAAACAAGTTCAGTAAATATCTGCTATATGCTATTGGTGAAATTGCATTAGTAATGATTGGTATTCTCTTAGCACTTCAGGTGAATAACTGGAATGAAGAACGGAAATCAAGAAGCTATGAACTCAGTATGCTTAGTGAAGTAAATGAAGTTATGGCTAAAGATGTACAGATATTGAAAAACTGGATACCTCATTTAAAAAACGTCCGATATAGTTTTAATCGACTCGCCTCAATGAAGAATGATCAGGAGATAAACAAGGATTCATTAGATTTTCATTTAAGAACGATTAAAGGATATGGGATAGTTATCACCATCAATAAAGCTCCTTTTGAGGCCATAAAATCAGGCGGACTCGATCGTATTACTAATCTTGAGATTAGAAAAAACCTATCTAATCTTTATGGATTTCATATCGAGAACATGGAAAGGTGGGTCAATGAAGTCCAAAGAGTTGAACTATTCACTCGAAATGATCTAATTCACGAATTAATAAATATAAGGGCTAAACCGGTAGAAGGAAGTGGTGTAACTAGCGAAATCATATTAGAAAACCCAACTGCTTTAGTTGCAGATCCTAAATTTGATGAGCTATTAGAAAGATCCAGTTGGCCACTATCTAATACTATCCATTATTTAACCGCTGTCCATGAATTAATGGTTATTTTAATTGAACAAATTGACCAAGAGCTAACTCAATAATATGCTCCGATTCTTCCGACAAATACCATTTGAACCGCTGATTAAACCGATAACAGGATTAACACAGATTTTAATACATGACAAATCAGCGAAATCCCTGAATCCTACAAATCCGCGGTTCCTATGTTGAGATTTTTTAGACAAATACGCCAAAATCTCCTCGAAAACGGCAATATCCGCAAATACATTTGGTATGCTTTGGGGGAGATTTTTCTGGTTGTTATCGGGATTCTAATCGCACTTCAAATCAACAACTGGAACGAGAATAGAAAGCTACAAGAAGCACAGAATTCGTATTTGATAAGACTATATGATGATTTTAATTCGATGCAAACATTTTACAGCGATGGTTATGGCGATTATCCTGAGCTGGTGAAACAAGCCGAACAAGCTTTTCAATACGTGTTTACATGTGGTGCTGATAGCACTCTAAAAGAATCAATGTCAGCAGTTCTAATAACGCATCAAAATCTTCCGATGTTTACCTCGGTAAATGGAACCTACGACGAAATGATTGCCAGTGGTGTGTATGCAAGTTTGCCCAACGAAGAGCTTAAAAGTTCCATTTTTTCTTTTTATGGAGGAGTAGAATATGGCAGGTCGTTAGTGAATTACTCCAGAGACGAGTTAGGAAGAGCAAGTTCGGTAATCTGGGAACATGTTGATTTTGTTTACGATCCAGATGGAGAATATTTAGTCTTTTATGATATCGAAGAAATTTGTAAAAGCAGGAAATTCAAAAATGCAATGGCAGAAATTGTTGATGCAAGAAGGGATTGGCAAGCTGGTTGGGGGTTTCTTTCGGATAGGATTTCATTAATAAAAGAGCAATTGGAAACACAGCTTCAACAGTAGAATAATTATGATCCGCTTTTTCCACGAAATATCGATAGAAACGCCGATTTACCAGATTGCCGGATTAACACGGATATTCTCTTTTTTGTCATGTCGAGCTACCGCGAGACATCTAAAGATTTTAATGGTAGTTCAAGGATTATTAGACTTCTCCCTTTCGTTCGAAGTGACAAGCCTCAAAACCGTGCCATCCCTAAATCCTAAAAACCCTCCCTTCCTATGCTGAGATTTTTTAGACAAATACGACAGAAACTTATGGAACAGAATAAAGTTCGTACTTATATCCTTTATGCAATAGGGGAAATTTTGTTGGTTGTGATTGGAATTCTCATCGCACTACAGGTCAATAACTGGAATGAGTTGAGGAAGGAACGCAACCTCGCTATGGAATTTGAGAGCAGATTAGTTGAAGACCTGGATCGATTAATCCAAAGAACTGAATCTCTGAGTCAGCAAAGTAGAGAGATTCTTGAGGCTATAACAGAAATGCAACATTTCCTTGAAAGGGGCACTGAGCTTACCGCAAGTGAAAAGGTAGTAGTAGATTATGCCATATTATGGTTCCCAAGAACTACTTATCAAATGCCCAATATGTTAACCTATGAAGAAATGAAAGAAAGTGGTCAAATTAACTTGATTGGTGACATTAAATTAAGAAATGAACTGGCAGAGTTTTACACCTTTCTTCATCAGGTTGAGAGTATATATGAGAAGTTGAGTAATAACATTGAAGATCAGTTTATAGTATATAACAGGCATATAAGGGCCACCACTGATCCGAAAAAACTGGGCATCGGGTTCACCTACGACTTTGATGCAATGACCAAAGATGACGAATTTATTAATACGTTTTCGAGGATGTCAGTGCATTGGAGAGGATTTGTCCACTTTATGGAAGCAGTGAATAGTGATGGGATAAATCTAAAAGAAAAATTGAATTGAATGCTACGCTTCTTCCGCCAAATACTATTTGAACCGCTGATTAAACTGATTTCAGGATTAACACAGATTTTAATTCGTGCCAAATCAGCGAAATCCCTGAATCCTACAAATCCGCGGTTCCTATGCTGAAATTTTTTAGACACATCCGAAAAAAGCTTATCGAAAAGAAAAATGTTCGCAAATATTTCCTGTATGCCATTGGCGAAATTCTACTGGTGGTAATTGGAATTTTGATTGCCCTACAGCTAAATAATTGGAATGAACAAAGGAAGTCTATCGACTATGAGAACACCTTGCTTATAGAAATGCGGAAATCCCTAAATAATGATCTTTTTATGATTACCGAATATTTTGAACCCAGGGTGAATAAGAGCAAGCTCGGTATAGATAGTCTGTTATACTTTGTAGGTAGAAACGAATTACCTGAGCAGGAAACACTTCGTAATTTATTGGGAGATATGCTTACCGATTTTGATTATCGGTTTGATTCCGGTTCCTATGAAAACCTTAAATCGAGCGGTTTAAATATCATACAGAATGATTCTTTACGAAGTATGATAACCTCAACCTATGGTGTCACTTTTCCTGCTTTCGAAAAATTTACAAATGAATATTCAGAGAAAAAAAATGATGAAGCTCGAATTTATCTGAGAAAACTGATAAAAGATGAAACTTATATGGACAGTGATGGCAGTACAAAAGTACGGGAAGTGCCTGTTATCTCTGATATAAATAATAGCGACCTGCTAAGGGTAATCAATCTTAGAAGACAAGTATACTTTAATAATTTTAGAAGATTAGACGGGGCAAAAAGGATAAACAGAAATCTTGAAAAAATGATTTCAGATGAATTAAGAAGAAGAAAGGTGGAATTTTGATTCGATTCTTTATAAATAAAACTTTAGAAACACGCCTGCAGAACGAAACTTTAGCGGAGTTCTGGGTTCCGCTGATTTCCAGATTATCGCGGATTGTACAATATATGACATCCGCGAAATTCCTTAATCCTTTAAATGCGTGGTTCAAACTATGCTGAGATTCTTCCGTCAAATCCGCCAAAAGCTCATCAAAAATGGAAATATCCGAAAATACTTCTGGTATGCACTTGGGGAAATTCTACTGGTCATGATCGGGATCCTGCTGGCTTTGCAAATCAATAATTGGAATGAAGAACGCAAAAAGCGTAATACAGAAATAAAATATTTACAACGCTTGTTGGTGGAGGTAGAAAGGGATAGCCTAAATTTACAAAGCTCTATAGAGCTTGTTGAGTACAAGGTAGACCAGGCAGAGAGGCTTTTAGAAGTTTTAACTAATAATCAACCGGTATCGGACAGTGCAAATTTTGTCAGAGATGTATTTTTAATTGGGCGCGGAGGCAGTTATCGTCCTTATTTACCATCTTATGAAGAAATGATATCTACAGGAGAATTGGCAATTATTCAGAACGATACTATTACAGATTATATATCACGATACATAAACAGAATTCAGGGTTGGGAGTCGTTTGTATATCAGGATGGAGAAAGGCGAAGATCAGAGTATATGCAATATATTCATCACTACTTTTCTGCAATGATCATGGATTATATCTGGGGGGTTAGAAGAGGTGAAGTTGAGTTTAGTTCTATGAAACCCTTAGGAATCAATATTAAAGATTATCGAAGAGATCCGGCTTCTGTATATCATATTCAAAGTGTTGGGGCTCTAAACCAAGAATTATTCCTTTTGTACAATCAGATTATGAATATTTATACGATACCGATACTTGAAGTGATCAGAGATGAGCTGAACAGCCGAGGAGAATAATTATGTATGTATCAGAAATCGGGATAGACAGTCGCCACCCGCAATGCCTGCACGTATGCTAAGATTTTTCCGACAAATCCGCCAAAAACTCATCCAACAAGAAAATATTCGTAAATATTTTTGGTATGCCCTGGGCGAAATTTTTCTAGTGGTCATCGGGATTCTAATTGCACTTCAGATTAACAATTGGAATGAAACTCAAAAAGATTTAAAAACAGAGATCAGGTATTTAGATAGGCTGATTACAGAAGTGAATACCGATATCGAGAATATTTCCAGAGCGATTACTACCGACGAGTACCGAAAAGAACGAGCTCTATTTTTAATAAATGCCAGCAAAGATAAATCATTGATAACTGAGAACCCCAGCTACTTTATTGAAAGTATAGAATATGCCGGATATACATCTACGCCTGTTATTTCAAATCAAACTTTTGAAGAGATAAAATCATCCGGAAAATTATCATTGATCCGAAATGAAGAAGTGCGTAATGCCATTTCAGTGTATTATACCAATGCAGAAAATAGGAATCAGTATCGGTTTATTACCGAAGATTTACAGCTAAAATATCTGGATTACAGAGTAGGGATTTTAGATGCTAAGCAACAAATTACAATGGGAAGTTTTAGAGAAAAAATTGAATTTACTAGTGAAGATGCTGAGGCAGTATATGCCAGATTTATAGAAAGAGACGAATTTGTTTCATGGCTGCCTTATATCGTGCAAAGTAAAGTTAGAACATATGAAACCTATGATGGACGATTAAATGTTGCCAGGGAACTCAAAGAAACGCTGGAAAAAGAATTAAATAGGATTACCAAATAATGCTCCACTTTTTCCGAAAAATACTATTTGAACCGCTGATTAAACTGATTTTAGGATTAACACAGATTTTAATTCGTGCCAAATCAGCGAAATCTCTGAATCCCAAAAATCCGCGGTTCCTATGCTGAGATTTTTTAGACAAATACGACAAAAACTCATTAAGCAGGAAAATGTTCGTAAATACCTGTGGTATGCTTTGGGTGAAATTCTATTGGTGATGATTGGGATCCTGTTGGCATTGCAGGTAAACAATTGGAATGAAAACCGGAAAGAAAAAAACTATGAACACCGGATGCTAACTGAGCTTAGCGTGGCATTAGTAAACGATATTGGCAACTTCAGGCTCTTAGAAGACATGATGTCGAACTTGGAAGAATCAATATTCTACCTTACGGCTGCCTCAAATATGGATGACAGAAGAAGCCTCGAGATTGACAGTGTTCGTCAGCATCTGGATTCTGTTTGGGGCTTCGGAGTTTATATAGCATATAATGAAGGACCGTACGAGGCCTTAAAATCCAGTGGTCTTGACAAAATCTCAAACGATTCGTTAAGAAATGAAATCGCAAAACTGTACAGTTTTTCGCTTCCATCAGCAGATGCGTGGATCAATGAGATAATCAGGGGTTCAATCGATGCAAAGTTCAGGTATTTTGATCTGCTTTTCGATATACAGGTTGAAAGAAGTGGTCAGGCTTTGGAAAAAACATTGATTGTAGAGAATTTTGATTTTCTTGACTCGCCTATTTTTGCAGATATCCTGAGCGAATCTTTTAATGCCACAAGATATAGTAAAGTACCCTTAGCGCAGAACAGAAGGCAAATGGAGCAATTGCTAGGCATGATAAATAAAGAATTGACTAACCATTCAGATTAAATAATATGCTACGCTTCTTTCGACAAATCCGCCAAAAACTCATCGGACAAAACAAAGTTCGAAAGTACCTGTCGTATGCCTTGGGTCAATTTCATTTTATGGTAGATGAAATCAGTCCCGTTAGGGACATAACATTGGTAGACTTGAATGTACCCACGAACCTTGTGCCGTTAGGTACAACCAATGATTGAATGATGGCAAATACCTACACCCAAATCCATATTCAAGCTGTTTTTGCAGTCCGCAATCGTGAATGCCTGATTGGTAATGACTGGAAAACCGATCTTTACAAATACATTACAGGAATTGTGCAGGCAAATGGGCATAAAATGATACAGATAAATGGAATGCCCGATCATGTTCATATGCTGTTTGGGCTCCGTCCGTCTCAATCGTTATCAGATTTGATGAAGCAGGTAAAGCAAGATTCTTCAAAATGGATCAACAAGAATAGATTAAGCAAGGTTAGGTTTAGCTGGCAAGAAGGATATGGTGCTTTCTCATATTCAAAAGATCAACTTCCAAGAGTAATTCGATATATCCAAAAGCAGGAAGAACATCATAAGGTAAAGTCATTCAGAGAAGAATATCTCGAATTGTTGAAAGCTCATGATATAGAATTTGATGAACAATATATATTTAAGGCCATCGAATGATAAACGGATACTCATACTGTCACAGGATGTACCTACGGCACATTGTTGTTTTTATGAATGTTATATCTACCGATGTAATGTCCCTACGGGACGAATTTGTTGCTTGCTACCGATCACAAACCACGTTATTTAAAATGTAATGCTACGCTTCTTCCGCCAAATACGAAAAACGCTTATGGAACAGAATAAAGTCCGTACCTACCTCCTCTATGCTATCGGAGAAATTGCACTTGTTATGATCGGGATTCTGCTTGCCCTTCAAGTGAATAATTGGAATCAAAACAGAATAGAGCAGGCACAGTTGCAGAATTATTATGAAAGAATCATCGAGGAAATAGAAACTGATATTCCTGTAAAACAAAATTTTTTAGTAAAAAATCAACAAGTCATTGACCTGAATAAAAGAACACTAAACTTACTCAACTCGTCAGACCCGGATTCATTAAAACAACTCCGAAATACGCTAGGTGCCCTATCTACTGCTTGGAGTTTGAATATATCGTATCCGGTATTAAACGAATTCAAAAACAGCGGATACCTCTCGAAAGTCCAAAATACTGAGCTAAAGCAGAAGTTTTTTGAGCTTAATTCGGTTATTGAATTCACCAATTCCATAGACACATATATTGTGGAGCAATATCTGAGTACGATCGAACCTTACATTATAAAGTCATTCAATTATCAGGCTGTTGCTCTGGAAAGATATCAAAACTTACTTATACCGGGAGGACCTCCCATCGATTATACCCAGTTCAACGAAGACCTCGAGCTGTGGAATATGGTCTCTTTTAAACTCGAAACAGCGGGACTTTACAATGAGTACATACAAAGCTTAATAGATGAGCAAAGATCCTTGATTAATATACTTGAGATGGAGCTTGAATAAATGCTGAGATTTTTTAGACAAATACGAAAAAAACTTATGGAACAGAATAAAGTTCGTACTTATATCTTATATGCGATTGGAGAAATTGCTTTGGTGATGATTGGGATCTTACTCGCTCTGCAAGTAAATAACTGGAATGAGAAAAACAATCAAACACAAACTGCTCAGTATCATTTAAAAATACTAAAGCAAAATCTTGAAGATGATAAAGAACAACTTCAAGAACTCATCCATAATGCCTATGACAGAGAACGTATGGCCTTGAACATGTCGGACATTATTCAATTAAAAACCGAACCTAATGATTCAATTGCCGGCAATATTGCACAACTACTCCTAGAATTCAATTTTAAACCAAGAACCAATGGTATTGATCTATTAATATCTTCCGGAAGTTTAGATGCACTTAATTCAGATATTCAGAATTCTATATCCAAATATTATCTATCAACAGAGGCAATTCAAGAAAGAGAAGAGATATCTAATCGGTTTATACATCAATATGAGACTTTTGTATTTGAAAATTACAGTCATATTTGGGGAAAAGGCAATACAAATGATATGTTTGTTCCTCTCTATAAAGATGACCAAAGATCTCCTATTTCTTTTGATCTTGAATATTTTTTATCCGATAAAACGATGGAGGCTTACATTTTTGCCCGGCTCTATCAGATTAGAAAACAAATTGATACTTATGATCAGGGTCTATTGATGCTTAAAGAACTAAGCCGAAAAATTTAAAACTGATGGCACGCACATTTTAAATTATTCACGTAAAACAGAATCTCAGTTTTACTCTCATTTCCTGTCCTTAAAAACCGTAGTTTACAGGCATGTCATCTTCTATAAAAAATCAACGCGCTATTCTGGATAAACTGAGTATTAAAGAACTCAATGAAATGCAGAAAACAGCGAAGTTCGCTATTCATACAAATGCTAATGTGGTTCTCCTTTCCCCAACTGGTACGGGTAAAACACTCGCTTTCTTATTGCCGATAATTGAAGAATTAGATCCTGAATGTGAACAGATTCAAGCCCTGATCCTTGTTCCTTCCAGAGAACTTGCTATTCAGATCGAACAAGTCGCTCGAGAAATGGGAACCGGTTTTAAGATCAACGCTTTTTATGGTGGTCAATCTTTTTCCACAGACAGATCCGAACTGGAAACCCCTCCTGCTATTTTGATCGGGACACCGGGAAGAATCGCTGATCATTTACGCCGCGAGACTTTTGAAGTAACGGATATCAAGTCGTTGGTGCTGGATGAGTTCGATAAGTCGTTAGAGATCGGTTTTGAAGCTGATATGACAGAGATCATTAATGCCTTACCAAATGTGAAAAAGAACATCCTTACTTCAGCTACCAAGGGAATTGAAATTCCGGATTTTGTAGGGTTGAAAGATGAAGAAGTTGTCAATTTTCTGGATATAGACAAACCTGATCTTACCATCAAAACGGTAATCTCTCCTGAAAAAGATAAACTGGATACACTGGTTGCGTTGCTGAAACAGCTTGGCGAGAAACGGGGACTTGTTTTCTGTAATTTCAAAGATTCCATTCAAAGAGTAAGTGATTTTTTAAATCATCATAAAATACCACATGGTTGTTTTTATGGTGGACTTGAACAAAACGATCGCGAAAATGCATTGATCAAATTCAGAAACGGGACGCATAGATTATTGATCGCTACTGATCTGGCTGCTCGTGGAATTGATGTTCCTGAAATGGATTTCATCGTTCATTATCATCTCCCTCTCAAAGCTGAGGAATTCACTCACAGAAATGGTAGAACGGCCAGAATGCATAGTGATGGCGTTGCCTATGTTTTAAAATGGAGCGATGAAGATCTTCCTGACTTTATTCAACCCGATGGAGTTGAAGAGTTATCGATTTCAAATCCACCAACAAAGACAGAATGGAAAACGCTTTATATCTCGGGCGGACGTAGAGACAAAATTTCCAAAGGAGATATCGCCGGTTTTTTCTTTAAAGAAGGAAAACTTAAAAGAGGTGAATTGGGTGACATTGAGCTAAAGCAGGAATCCGCCTTTGCTGCTGTTAAAGCTGATAAAGTGGAACAGGTTCTCAAACTCATCGACAATAAAAAGCTTAAGACGAAGAAAGTTAGGATTTCGGTGGTTTAACAAACCAAATATATTAAACTAAGCTTTAGTACGTATTAAGGTCATCCCTGTAGATGATAGGTAATTCGTTTACAAAATTTCTTTATACCAACCTCAATATTGCAAGCAGGTCATCCCGAACTTGTTTCGGGATCTTACGTAAAGACTTTTAGTCTGTTCTTGTTTACCATCCTCTTAAGGTATCATACCAATCCTCTAACTTTGGATTGTTTTGCTTTACCAGATTCCATTTCCACTGTTTATGCCCATTCTTTAGTTGCTTCTCCCCCCAGCTAACGCAAGCGTCTCGCTTGTGCATTTCTTGCAAAACATTCGTCCAAGCGTGACGCTTGAACTAGAAAGAGCCTTCTCCCAATTTATGTTCCCACACTCTTGAATGAATGTTGTTGGTAACTCCGATATAAATCGTAGTTCTTCGATAATTAGTAAGAAAGTACACATAGCCTTTGTCCATTGTAAGTAAGACTGTTTCAAGAGCAACTCCTTACAAAGATCCCGAAACAAGTTCGGGATGACCCTATATGTTTTACTGTTCATAAACTCTCAGCGAATTATCTAACATCTACAAGGATGACCATGATTAAACTTTATACAAAGCAACTTTTCTGCTATTATATCTGTTAATCAAACCTGAGACAAAACAAATCACACAAGACTAATAGAAAGAAACTGCGATGGAAAATTTGAAGAAAGCCTATATAGCCGGCGGTTGTTTTTGGGGAATGGAAGACTTGTTCAGAGTTCGTCCCGGCGTAAAAGATACAGAAGTAGGTTACATTGGCGGACAAAATGAAAACCCCACTTACAGAAATCACCCCGGTCATGCAGAAGGTATCGAAATTACCTACGATCCAAACGAGACTTCTTTTAAAGAGTTACTGGACTACTTCTACAGAATTCATAATCCCACTACGGTCGATCAACAAGGGAATGATAGGGGCAGCAGTTATCGTTCTGCTATCTTTTTTCAAAATGAAGAGGAAAAAGAAATAGCTGAAGAAGTTATTCAGGTCGTGAATGAATCCAAAAGATGGGATACTGAAGTAGTTACTACTTTAGAGCCCTACACCACATTCTGGCCGGCTGAACCGGAACATCAGGATTACCTGCTAAAGTATCCTAATGGCTATACATGCCACTTTGAGCGGTTTGAAGAAAGTTATTTTTAAAGATATTTGCTGATATAGAAGTTAACTCTTCCAGAGTTTAATATTTATCATTTCATTTTCGAAACTAGTTTAACTCTGGAAGAGTTGGTGTAAATATCATTAAGAGTCATTCTATAAGTTCCTGAAACAAGCTCGGTCTGACGGCTTCAAGTCCGTCTGACCGAATTTCTAAAAACATCAAAATCCCGGAACGAGCATTACTGCATTTTGGATCATTCTTGCAGGACCAACCCAGAACATTCTGTATTGTGTATTGTCCATTAAGAAAACAACGTTTCCGCTTCCCATTCCATAAACCGCTGCAAAGGCTTTTCCGGCAGCTTTTTCTTTATTTTCATTTGATGCATAACCCGAAGCTAATACTTCATCGGCATCTTTTACATAATACCCAACTGTACTGAAAGAAGGATCCGGTTTAAGCGCATTAGTGCTGAATTTAAGTGAATAAAGCTTGTCTTTCATTCCAAAAGCAAGAGGATGAGAATTGTCGATCATAGCTTTGAATGCCGATCCCGGAATTCTTCTCAAACCACTGGAATCTTCTTGATCTTTATAGCGTGTATATGCCGCAGGATCTATTTTATCTTTGTCTTTATCTTCTTCTTCATCAAATAATTCAGCTGAGGTAAATCCAGATTGGTCTTTAGTGAACCAACCTGTTGATCCTTCAGTTGCTACCAGAGTTCCACCATTTCGTACCCAATCCTTAAGTCGTTCTCTTGAATTTTCATTAAATACCCGGTTAAGTCCAAACCCACTCGGCATTATAAGCACATCATAGTCATTAAAGTCCATTCCCCCAGCGCTAGAGGATCTAATTCTATCAATTCCTAACTCTGTCCATTGATCAAATAGAAACCAAATCTGGCCGGCTGTATAAGAACTGAATCCTGAATCTATAAACAAACCAACTCTTGGCTTTTCTATCGGCTGCATACTTGGAGATCCGAGGTCGCTACCCGTATCCATTCTACCGGTATTAAATCCAGCTATTTTTACATCTGCATAATCAGCAATGGTCTTCATATCCTGATGGATAGCATCAGCCTTATGAAGATTGCGACCTAAAAGTACAACCAGACTTCCTCTTGAATACTTCACTCCATCTTTAGTAAACCCTTTTTCGGCAGATCTTACTTTATATCCATGCTTCCAAAGCTGAGCCAATGCTTTAGGTGCATTTCTTTGGCTCCAATCTATTACATATGCGTATTGAGCGTTTCCATTTGTAAGACCGTTGGGATGAACCATCATTTCATCGATCTGTGAAGTGCTCACTCTTACATCTGTAGTAGTCCATGCAGCATCCAGGTTATAAGCTAATGGAACTGACCAAGTGCTCATGTCATACATCACAGAATCTTTAATTTCTAATTGTCTTCTCATTAATGTATTAACGAAAAGATGCGCCGGCTGATCCGTTTTAATTATAAAATCACCTTCTTTAAAAGATCTAGAAGAAGCTTTTCCATCCCAGTAACTAAATGCATTTCTTACATTGAAATCTTCATTTGCACGTTCAACTTTCACACCTTGTTTTAACATCAAATTCACAACATCGTAAGTATAATCATTAGAATTATTCGGAAGGATGTATGCTTTTGTATTTCCTTTTTGTGCTTTTTGAGATCGGGCATCCTGAAAGTACTTTACCAATGCTTCACGATTTTCCACTGAAGTCTTTACAATTGAAACACCATTTTTATAGTGATCAAACACTCGTTGACGAAGTGTAAGCACATAACCATCATTGGTTTCAACAGCTCGTCCTCCCCGACTATGTCCACCTTGCTCTGCTAACATTCCAATTCCTCCCATAATACTTGGGTAAGAAGATCCATAACCCGGGTAAAAGAAATCAAAACGCTCGCGTGTTTCGAAATTAACCTGAGCTTTGTCGAATTCTTTGATGGCACCGCGTCCAAATACATCTGCCCATTTCTCATAATCTGCAGGAAGTTCATGATTTCTTGGAGTGGTTCCCGGCATAGTAAAGTAATTGTTGTTAAAACCCTGCTCATGAAAATCAATGTGAACCTGTGGCATCCATTGTTGGTAAACCTTAATTCGACCTGCTGATTCCGGGTGTATCAACCACGTCCAGTCTCTGTTTAGATCAAACCAATAATGATTTGTTCTACCACCCGGCCATATCTCGTCGTGCTCCAGATCAGACGCGTTAACATTCAATACATTAGCCTGACTTGATTTATACCAATACACATAACGATCACGCCCATCAGGATTGATCATCGGATCAATAATTACTACTGCATTTTCTAACCAATTCTGAGTTTCTGAATCCGTAGATGCCACTAATCGGTATGCCGTTTGCATTGCTGCTTCGCTACTTGAAGGTTCATTTCCATGAACATTGTAACTCATCCAAACTACTACCGGTTCATTATTAACTGATACAGAATTAGGAGTATTTGCGATTTTCATATTCTGGTTTCTAATCTGCTCCAGGTTACCGTGGTTTTCTGAAGAGGTTATAATCGCATAATTCACAGAACGGTTTTCATAAGTACGTGCATATTCATGAAAAGTAATTTTATCGGAAAGCTCAGCCAATTTTTCAAAATAACCCATAACCTGATGATGGAAGGTATACTGCGTTCCAAGCTCATATCCTAAATATTCGGAGGGAGAAGGGATAGAACTGTTATAACTGATCGAAGGATCAAACTGAAACCTTTCAACTGCTTCTTGCAATTGAGCTGAGGCAGAAATTGAAATAAAAGAAATTAAAAATATCAGTATCGAATTTTTCATAGCGTAGTTAATTATTGTTTTATTCAGACTAATAAAAAAAGCCGTAAAATGGAGTTAAATTATTTTCTAAAGTGTATATGGTCTTAGTAAATAAAAGTGTGCGTATATTTTAACAGAACAGAACCCGATTGCATAACAGGGAGCCTTGGTAAACCTGTTTCTACTGGATCACGATTTGTATAAGATTGTTCGTTGATCACAAGGAAGAAATCTCTTCCCTCACTGAAATTATACCTGAATCGAAAATTTGCCCCCACTTGTTCAGCAACATTACTGTATTGAATAAATGCGCTAAAAGTAGCTTTTTTATCAAAGGCATATTGACCTCTGAATTGTCCCAAATGTGATGTGAATTCTGTTGTGGAACGATTTGCTCTTTCCGGAAATGTTAAGTGCGTAACTCTATAGCTTCCACCAATCTCTACCTTCCGAGATACAAAAAATCTGGGGCTTACTGCTAATTCCACAAGATTTCCGTCATAGATATTTCCTACTCCTCCATTAATATCTCCACCAACTTTCCAAGCTTCTGAAAACTGATATCTAAAACCAAAAGTTGACGTTTCATATATTTGGGAAGGAATAAAAATTTTACCTAAAAGATCGAACGACTCACCTGCAGGAATATCATCTTTACTAAATTCAGCTTCTATATTAAGTTCTCCATATTGTTTAAAGCGGCCACTCCACTGAGTTCTTAGCGTTCTTGACTGGAGACCTGTATCAAAATTTCCAAGTTCATATTGGTCATTATAAAAACGTCCGAAGTAAAACGCATTTATGTTAGTTCGCTGAAATACAGATTCCTCATCGGGTAACCATCCGTAACTCAATCGTACGAACTTTTGAGTTGTGCCCCCTACCCTTACAAACCCTACATCGGGATTAAATTGATCTCCCAAACGATTAACTGTTACTTGATATCCAAATCCCGTGCTAGTTACATTTCTGGCCGACAGCCTTAACGCAGAAGTCTCATCTATATCATATCTTTCTGCACTGGCAATATTATCGTCTACTGATTGTGATACACGAAATTCAATATAATGATTACTAATCGTATTAATATCACCATCAAATCCATACACTATATTAGAACTACCGTCTGCTCCTAAACGGCTTGTGAATATTCCACCCAGATAAGAAGCTGTATTAAATGCCTGCTTTCTTAATCTTAGCACAGAGAAATTTTCTGAAGGCAGGTTATCACTTTCAGCAGTTTGCAAGCTCATTAATCCAATATCAAGATCCCCTACTCTTCCAGTTAATCTACCTCCTCCTAAAATTCGAACCGGATTACCATCTCCATCTAAACCTATTCTTCGGCTATAAAAAACCTGATCGCGCCCAAATGAAAAGTCAAATAAGCCTGATCTTTGTTGGAAAAATTGTCTCTTTTCAGGAAAAAATAATGAGAAACGGGATAAGTTTAACTGTTGGTCGTCTGCTTCTACCTGTGCAAAGTCCGTATTTACGGTTGCATCTAAAGTAAGATTACTGGTTACATTGTATTTCAGGTCAAAACCTACTTCTGTAGTAAAGTCGTTATCGTACGTGTATTGAGTTGAATCTGAATTCAGCGTACTTATAGAATTTATTCCTCCCAATCCATAAGGTGTAATGTATAGTGGATTTTTAGACTTCACTCCTTCTAAGATCACATCTTGTGCTTGAGATGGCTTCGCATTCCCTAAATTCCAGTTAGGTGGTATAGCAGGAAAAATATGACGTTCATTTTTCTTCGTTATCCACCGATATACAATGATTCCCATTTCAGTAGTATTATTTATCTCCTGAACACCTATACTCGAAAACGGAATTCTCATTTCGGCAAACCAACCTTCATCGGTTATGGTAGTTTCAACATCCCAAAAAGCATTCCAGCTATCATTAAATGCATTTCTTCCTCCACCAAAATCTGCATCATTCGATAAAGCCACATCAAAACGAACGCCGTCAGGGTTGGTAAAAAACCAGGTCGCATTTTGGTTATCGTTGAACCCATCAATTACTATTGCAAATACATCATCACTACTATATTTATCTCTGGTTAGTGAATTGGTAGTGATTGTGCTTGGATCTGATGTGAAAAGTTCACCGGCTACATAGATAAAACTCTCATCATACCCTACTTTAAATCTGGTGACTTCGCTCATTTCACCCATAAAAACCGGCTCGTACTGCACAGGCGTAAATTCCGGAATAATATCCCAGGCGGGTTCATCGATTTTCCCATCTAAAATTATAGGTGATTCTATTTTAACTAATCGAATGCTTTCCTGTGCTAATCCGCTTTGTGCACAAACAACAAAAACCAGTAGCCCTAAAAGTGTTTTCTTCAAAAATATGCTCCTTTATTTAAACCGTGCAAAATTAGAGTTTAAAAACCTGAATCAGAACCCGCTTTTCTAACTTTTACACCTTTCTGTTCTTTTTTTAAAGTTCTGTATTAAAGTAGCATTCTCCTTATTTTGGCTAAACTATTTGATAATCAATGATCGACACACTCTCTATTCCTACCCTTTCTGATATAAAAGCAGCGCATCAAGTAATTGATCCTTACGCTCATCGAACACCTGTTCTTTCAAGTAATAAGGTAAACATACATGCAAATGCTTCAGTTTTCTTTAAATGTGAAAACTTCCAGAAAGTAGGAGCGTTCAAATTCCGTGGTGCTTGTAATGCTGTTCTAACTTTATCTGATAAAGATGCTGAACAAGGTGTAGCCACTCACTCATCAGGAAATCATGCTCAGGCATTGGCACTTGCAGCAAGAATTCGAGGAATAAAAGCATATGTTGTGATGCCCGAAAATGCACCGAAAGTAAAGGTGGAAGCAGTAAAAAACTACGGAGCTGAAGTTACTTTTTGTGAAGCAAGCCTTGATGCTCGGGAAGGCACTTTAAAAAAGGTAGTTGAACGAACCGGAGCAACAACTATTCATCCTTATAATGATGCAAGAATCATAGCTGGTCAAGGAACTTCAGCTATCGAATTTCTGGAAGAATGCCCTTTTTTGGATGTGATCATGACACCTATCGGTGGTGGCGGTTTGCTTAGTGGAACGGCACTTGCAGCAAAATCTATAAATCCGGATATAGAAATAATAGGAACAGAACCAAAAGAAGCAGACGACGCTTACCGCTCCTTCAAAGAAGGCAAACTTATACCAGCATACAGCACCCATACTATTGCTGATGGTTTAAGAACCTCGCTTGGTGAACTCCCTTTCCAAATTATTCAAAAAAACGTAGATGATATTCTAACCGTAGACGAAGAGTCTATAATTTCGGCTATGCGATTTATTTGGGAACGTATGAATATGATCATAGAGCCTTCCTGTGCAGTGCCTGTTGCTGCTTTATTCAATAACCAAAAAAGGTTTGTCGGTAAAAAAGTTGGAATCATCATTACTGGTGGAAATGTAGATTTGGATAACCTACCGTGGTAGAGTAAATACCAATTTTCAAATTACAAATTGCAGTTTTAGAAGTTCTTTGCACATCGATTCAACCTCCTCTAGTGTTTGCTCGTCTTCATAACATCCTCATGTGATTTAACATCTGTTTACAATCGATTAGGTTGCAATTTAATCTTCAATAAATTTAGGGAAATACTATGAAGACATTCATTGCAAGCTTGTTACTTCTCATCCTTCCGGAAGTAATTGACATTCCAACCCCTCTCATAATAAATGACAAAGTTCCAGTTCAAGGGAAGGTCATTGATGCCGAAACTCAACAAGAATTACCTGGTGCAACCGTCCTGGTAAAAGAAACTAAAGAAAGGAAAGGCACTGATACTGATGGAGAATTCTTATTTTTTCTGGAACCGGGTAATTATACCTTAGAAGTACATTTTGTAGGTTTTAGGAAACTATCAAAACAAATTGAAGTCCCTGAAGAAGGAGTAAAAAACCTAATCCTTGTATTACAACAGGAAGTGTTTGGTTTAGAAGAAGTAGTAGTAACAGGAGTTGGTGCAGGAACTCAAACCACAAAACTGGGTTTTTCTGTCGCCAAAGTTGAAGGTAATAGTGGCAGTCCGGCCTATTATGATAATTTTAGCTCCGAAGAGTACGACACAATCTCAGAAAATACATTTAAATGGGCAACCAAAACGCCACTTTCTACTTTTTCTATTGATGTTGACGGTGCTTCCTATTCCAATGTAAGGCGTATGATCATGGACGGACAGCTACCTGTTAATGATGCCGTACGTGTTGAAGAGTTGATCAATTATTTTAATTATGATTATGAAAATCCGAAAGGCGAGCATCCATTTTCTGTGAATACTGAAGTTGGAAAAGCTCCCTGGAATCCTGGTCATCAATTAGTTCAAATAGGTATACAAGGAGAAATGATCGAAGCAGATAATCTACCACCAAGTAACTTGGTATTTTTGTTGGATGTTTCAGGTTCCATGAGCTCAGATGATAAACTCCCCCTTCTAAAAAAAGGATTCAAACTTCTAACTAATCAATTGAGAGAAGAAGATTATGTTTCCATTGTGGTTTATGCCGGTAGTTCAGGATTAGTGCTTCCTCCTACTTCAGGAGCTAATAAAGAGGCCATTCTGGAAGCTCTGAATAAACTTAATGCCGGAGGATCAACAGCCGGAGCTGCGGGAATAAGACAAGCTTATCAGGTTGCTAAAGAACATTTCAGAAAAGATGGAAATAACAGAGTTATCCTTGCAACTGACGGTGACTTCAATGTTGGTGTTTCCAGTAACGATAAACTTGTGGAACTCATAGAAGAAAAAAGAGAGGAAGGGATATTTTTATCTGTATTGGGATTCGGATCAGGAAATTTAAAAGATTCAAAAATGGAGCAAATTGCTAACAATGGTAATGGGAATTACTATTACATCGACAATCTGCTGGAAGCCAAAAAAGTATTGGTTTCTGAAATGGGTGGAACCCTACACACTATTGCTAAAGATGTAAAGATCCAAGTTGAATTCAATCCCCAAAACGTAAAAGCGTATCGTTTAATCGGTTATGAAAATCGTTTGCTTGCGGATGAAGATTTCAACAATGATGAAAAAGATGCCGGTGAACTCGGAGCTGGTCATACCGTAACAGCTTTATATGAAATTATTCCACACGGAGTACATATAGACACCTCGCTTAGTGATATCGACCCTCTGAAATATCAAACTCCCAACGATCCCGTAAATAATTATAGCAGTGAACTAATGACTGTAAAACTGAGGTATAAAAACCCTGATGGCAATAAAAGTCATCTTCTTTCTCAGGTAATAAAAATATCCGATAGCACTGAATTATCAGATAACCTGAAGTTTGCGGCATCAGTGGCCTCCTTTGGAATGCTCCTTCGAGATTCAAAATTCAAAGGAGAAAGTACTTTTGACATGGTTCTGGAGCTTGCCAAACAAAGCAAAGGAATTGATGAAAATGGTTACCGTGCTGAATTTATTAACATAGTTGAGTTGGCTGATCTGCTTTACGACGGGAAAGCCAGCAACTAGTTATGAACCAAACCAATTAACTAATAACCATCAACAAAATGATTTAGGTTATTAGTTATTGGTTTACATATTCGATTACTTTTCCTTCAAAGAATCAATCCTTCTCATCAAAACTTGTTTGGTCCTTTCATCATTTGCCAAATCAATTGCCTTTTTATAGGCTTCTTCTGCTTTTTTCAGATCTTCAGCTTCTTCATATACTTCTGCTGCAGAGTAATGGGATCTCCAATCGTTAGCCCATTCTTTTCTCATTTCATTAGCTTCTTTAAGGCCGTCTTCATTGTTACCATTCAAAACCAATAATTTTGCATGCAATCCTATTGTTTGAACACTTCGATCAATTTGAACTGCTCTTGCAGCCCATTTTAAAGCTACATCAAGCTTGTAATCATTATTCTGTAGATACGTTGCACCTTGAACCCATCCTTGCCATGAAAATGCCGGAAGTGTTCTAAACTGGTTTTCGATATGAGAAAATGTTGTTTCCATTGGAATTTCAACCTTAAATGGAACATCCAGGTGAGCCCACTTCAGTGAAATATCAACGGAGGTAGCTGTATAATTACTGAAAGAAAATTTCATCCATTCATATTTACTCTCCATTGCTTCTGGAGTTACCGTTATCCTCAAAGCATCTTCACTTTCGTCATAGAAATAACTTCCCCATGCCTCACTGAAGTTTGAAAAGATAATTACCCACTCTTCTTCTCCCGGTATTGTATGCATTCCGTAAGAACCTGCTTTAAGTTCTTGGCCATTTATTAACACATCATCTGTTACTGTAAAAAGTGTATTTTTATTAGCACCAGTTCTCCAAACTTCGCCATAAGGAACCAAACCTCCCCATATTTCTCTTCCTTTTATTCCAACAGAATTATATTCAAAACTGATTGTTGTAAAACCAATAGTAATACTTCTGGTTTCCTTAGGACTTGCCTCCGGTAACATTAAGGAAACAGGTAATTGGGCAAGTGCTGAGCCGGATAAAAAACATAGTGTGATAAATAAAGAAGCTCTTATTGTTCTTTTCATATTGGTAGTTTGATTCAAGTTGTGCGACAATCTAACAATTCTCGAGAGAAAGTTGCTAACGTGAAACAATCCCTGCTACTTTTTCGTCTTACTTAAAAAATATAAAACCATGGCACAACAGGGCAGATTTAAAAAATCCAACAAAAACGACGATTTCGACTTAGACTCTTACCTCGAAGAGCAAGCTCATCAAACGGCAGAACCTACTCAACAAATTGTAGATGAACACGAGCCATCATTCTTAAAAAACGCAATACTGGGTCTTGCTTTAGTATTCACTGCATTCTTATGGTATCACGATTGGAGTCCTAAACAAGCTTATGCCAGTATTTTTGGAGCTGAAGAGCAAAGGCTTATCGCCGGCGGACAAACAGGTAATCAAATTGTAATAGACATTCCGGAAATAACTATTCCAGAAATTTCTTTTCCTGAAAGCAGAGACATCCAAAGGGCAATAGAACAAGAACTCGCACGGGCTTCACAAACAGCTAACCTACCACCTGTTACAGATTATTTAGTGCAACTAAAGGAACTTGGATTATTAGATGACGATAAACTAAGTGCTTTTCAGGCTCGCCAATTACATTCTTCAGGTGTTCCTGTATCTTACATCCAAGAAGTAGATAACGCCGGTTTTTTGGATGATCTGGATTTTGTGGCTATCTCAGAATTTTATAATAATGATATCCCACTTAGTTATCTGTCTGAATTTGAAGAAGCCGGTTTTCTGGATAAAGTTAGTTTCATCGGTATAAGTGAGTTCTATACAAACGATGTGAGCATGGATTATCTACGAACATTGGATCAAGCAGGATATCTTGACGATCTTAGTTTTGTATATATCACAGAGTATTACAAAGCAGGAGTAACTACAACATTTCTTGATGATCTAAAAGCCAAAGGGCTCTATGAGGAATTAAGCTTTGTTGATATAGTAGAGATGTATAAAGACGAAAATAATTAGGATCATTATGAGTAAGCAACAATTACGATACGACTTAAACAATAATGAGGATTCGGATTTTGATCTGGATGCTTACATAGATGAACAGGCAAAAGGCGGTGATCAGAATTTTGAAGAAGAATTCGATTCACATCCAACTACCAAAAGAAATCTACTGGCATTATCTCTGGTTTTAATTCCTGCAGTATGGTTCTTCTTTAGCGATCCTTTTTCATTATTTGCCGATGATACAAATTTTGCGAGCACCGGAGCTGGTCAAACTATAGTAGTTGAAAGACCTCAACCTGATGTTAGAGTTATACCTTCACCTGCTCCTCCTGCTCAGGATTTTGACTTCGATTTTAACTTTAACTTTGATGGCGGAAATAGTGTTGCAGAGCTAGGCATAAGCTATACTGACTATCTCGCTCAGCTTAAAGAATATGGCTATCTAGATGATTTTGGTGGAAGTTCATCCACTCGACTTTACCAAAACAATGTACCGGTAGAATACATCGACCAATTCGGTAAAGCGGGTATTTTGAATAATTTTGGTAGTACTTCTATTTCCAGGCTTTATCAGAACCAAGTTCCTTTTCAATATATTCAGAACTTAGCTACAGCAGGTCTTTTGAATAACTTTGGAAGTACGTCCATTTCCAGATTGTATCAGAATCAGATACCGTTTGAATACATTTCCAGTTTCAATGATGCAGGAGTTTTGGATGATTTTGGCAGTACCTCTATTTCTAGATTGTATCAAAATAATGTACCTGCAGAATATATTTCAGATCTTGCAGCAGGTGGCTATCTTGATAATTTCGGTAGTACTTCCATTGTAAGATTGCACCAAAATAATGTACCTGTTAGCTTTTTAAAAACATTGAATGATAAAGGGTTGTTGAGTGATATGTCTTCAGAATCAGTCGTGGCAGCTTACAGATTAGACGGACAATAAAATGAGTGGACAAAGATTTAAGAACGAACTACGCGGTTCAGATGAAGGTGCCGATTTTGATTTAGATTCATTCCTAGATGAAAAAGCTCAGCCTCAACCAAACGAAAAAACTTCCAATACAAAGCGAAACTCCTTTTCAAACTTTATAAAGAATTCTTTTTTAGTGCTAGGACTTAGTTTATTCGCCTTGCTGTACTTTAATAATTGGAGCATTACACAAGTTTATGGAAATATTTTTGGAATAGAAAAGTACCAAGCCCAAAGTCCCGATCCGGTGGTCTTTAATCAAGGAACTACTCCTGTTACACCTGTTTCTCCGATCACATCCGCAGAAGTTAACTCAGAAGGCTTAGAGGCATTTGAAAATTTGGAAGTTTTAGAAAGTTTAGAAGCACTGGAAGGTCTTGAAGCGCTTGAGTCTCTAGAAGGACTCGCTGATCTTGAAAACCTCTCAAAACTTTCCGTATTGGGAGAACTAGGAAATCTGGCCATATTTGGTGACCCTGATAATATTCAGGTAATACCTACTAGCGATGCTCAAAACAATGCTTTTCCGACTTCATTAGAGGATTATTCTGCCAAGCTTGAAGAAGCAGAAATCAAAAGTAATTTTGAAAGTGAAATTATTGGAGAGCTCTATGAAGCTAAAGTACCCGTTCTGTATTGAAAATACTTAATGACCTGAACATCTTAGATGAACTGGAGATCTCCGATCTTATTGAAGGGTATAAACAAAAAGAGAATTAAGGACTATGGATAACCAAAGATTTAAAAATGAACTTCGTTCAAGTCAAGACGATCCAGACTTTGATCTAGACTCGTACATTGATGAACGATCTAGCGCATCCAATTCCGAAATTAATGAACAGGAATACGCTGAACCTGCATCATCAACTAAAAGAAATCTTCTGGCTATTTTTTTCTTCGTTGTAATTCCTGCTCTATTCTTTCTTTATACTTTTGGTCCACCTATTTTCAGATCCGATAATGGAACCGGAAATACAACATTTACGCAAGGCCAAAATATAGCGCAAGCTCCATTACCACCTGCTGCTCCACTTCCCACTAGAGTATCTAACTCTGATGGAGTCACCAGCGTATATTTAGACTATCTGCAAGCAGCTAATGAAGCAGGGTATACTACTCAAATCAATCCTACAGGAATTCGAGCTTTGTACGACAGTGGTGTTCCTCTTTCCTATTTGGAAGATATGAATCAAGCAGGTTTTCTTGATGATTTCAACTACTCTGCAATTATTGGATTATATAGCAGTGGTGTACCTATGGAATACTTAACTTTGATGAACGAAGCAGGCTACTTGGATAATTTTTCATATTCTGCTTTAATCGGTCTTTACAGTGCAGGTGTTCCAACTTCTTATCTGGATCAAATGAATGCAGCTAATTTCTTAAATGATTTCTCCTATTCTGCGATCATAGGATTATACAATGGTGGAGTTTCTATGGAATACCTTACTCTTATGAGTGAGTCGGGCTACTTGGATAATTTCTCCTATTCCGCTCTAATTGGATTGTATAACAGCGGTGTAAGCATTGAATTTTTAGATCGATTAAATGCGGCTGAGTTAATCAACGACTTTTCCTATTCCGCAATAATAGGCATGTATAATTCCGGGGTAACCACCGAGTACCTCCTTCAATTAAAAGAAGCAGGATTTATAGATACGTTTTCCTATTCAGGGATTATCGGTTTATACAGCTCCGGAGTACCGGTAAGTTTTTTAAAAGAATTAGATAATCGCAGTCTGCTTGCCGACATGAGTTACACCGATGTTATACGTACGTATGCTGACGGGAATTAGTCACCACAGCTCGCCTAGACTGAAGACTTTACTTGTTAAAAAATACCATAATTACCTTCCTGAGTTCTTGATTCGAAAATGAAGAAAATCCTCCTTTGATGGAGGTGTCCACTGACTAACGGATGGAGGATGTTGTGCGGTTTACTAGCTCAGAAACCGCGCAACATCCCTCTGATCTCACACAAGTGTTCGATCGGTCTCCCTTCGAAAGGAGATTTAGAATCTTCGCATCATTTCTTTGACCCGCCTTTGTTCCCTTACTAACTTTAGGGAGGGAAACTCTTTAACTCCACTCAGATATTAATAAGAAAGTCCCCTTCCCTTGTTTAAGGGAAGGGACAGGGATGGGTTCGTCTTAGCACTTGTTTTAGTTCACTCTTTTCCTATCTTATTTTGTTTTATACGAACGGTTAGTGGTTCGGATAATATTATTATATACTGCAATACCATACTCCCTATCATTTATGAAAAATAGTCTTCTACTTTTTATCGTATTGATATGTAGTTGTAGCTCCTCAAAGCAGAGTATTCATTCAAGAGATTATTCTATAACTGAAAGATGTCAGATTCAGAAAATTCTAACTACGGTTTTAGATTCTGTATCTCAACAAAGAAAAGATTTGCCAAAATCTTTTTATCCCGAATTTGAAAAAATTAATCCTGAATATTATTGGAATAAATTGATCCGGCCTGAATTTCCATCAACACCAGATAGTGTATTTCAATTAGCACTCCATGATGTTAAAATTGATTTTTTGTCTGGAGAATATATTTTTAAATCATATGGACTTGGCACAATATATACTGATGAAAAAGGTCGGAAGTGGGACAATCAAAGAGTAACTCAAGATATATTTCGTGAAAAATATGGTGTGAATATTGATCCTATTGCTGGTGATTTAGTAAATGACCAACTTACTCTTTATGCTAAAACATATAATAGTGTAAGTAAAACTGTTATGAATAAATTCTATCAAATTGATATTACTAAAACTGTCTGGGAATCAGTTCCTTCAATTGTTGAAAAAGAAGGACAAAAAAGACCCGAATGGAAGTATGAAGAAACTTGGTAATACTTTGCAGTATAACAAGTGTTTCAAGTGGACTCGAACGAGTTTCGGAACTTTAATAAACTAAACCAGACTCGCCGCTTAGCCTCATTCCCAAGCTCTGCTTGGGAATGCCATTAGGGAGCTCCCTCTTCATTTAAGTAACAACTCTTGTTAATTCACTTAATTTTAGCCCGACCTACTTTACATTGGTAACCACATTTCAATTCAGTATATTTATAGTACTTTAAAAAACTTTATATGCACTTATATGAATATTTCTCTTTCAAAAGATATCGAACCACTATCCGAGTTTCGTAAAAAGTCGGCTGATTTTGTAAAACGCCTGAAGAAAGACAAACAACCTATCGTCTTAACTCAACATGGCAAAAGTGCAGCTGTTTTGATGGATGTATCAGAATACGAGCGCATTGCCGAAAGAATGGAAATGCTGGAAGATCTGCTGGAAGCAAAACAACAAGTTGAGCAAGGTAATACCTTTACCATGGACGAAGCTAAAGAAAGGATTGAAAAGCATCTTTCTAAATGGAAATAATTTTTACCGATCGTTTTCTTAGCCGCGTTGAGGAGTGTACGGATTACTTTGCTTTGGATCACATTCCAACAGCTATAAAATGGGCGGAAGAGATTTTTGATCATTGTGAACAACTAAGATCACAACCAGATAGCGGCAGAATAGTACCTGAATTCAATCGGGATGAAATCAAAGAGCTTATTCATGGTAATTACAGACTGGTTTATGAAATAAAGCCTGATCGTATTTATATGCTAACAATCTGGCATACCAGTCAAATCCTACCCGAAAAGCCACATTAAAACAGAAAAAGCATAACCTCAGTACTACGTTCCGAACGGGACGTTCGGAACGAGATGTAATTGAGGCAGAGCCTCCTCACTCCTCACTCCTCACTCCTCACTCCTCACTACAAAAAAATTACATCATTTAATCATTTCAAAGTATTGGAATCAGCCGTATATTTGTATTTATAAAGACGGTTAAATAAAAAGATTTTTACAGAGACTATTTTTTGCACTACGCACTGAATACATATCAATTACAAAATGGACAAGAAGAGAAAAATATACTTCTTGATGCTATTTCTACCGATCTACTTTTATTCTGCACATCAATTTTTGTACTTATAAAGCAGAAACTTTTCGCTGATATTTCACAACCATCAGCCCACAACAAAACAAATTTTCAAGATAATTTGGCCGATGTCGCTGCTCCTTCAATTCAGGTGGCATCCTATATAAGAACATTTTACGATCCTGAGCTAATACTCAGAATTCGATCATGGATAGCATGTATTGCAACCATCGGCCGTTCAAAAAAGAAATTCAATGAAGAATCAAATCATAATTCATTCCACCGAGGATCAAGCTCGGATTGCGTTGCTCGAAGACGGAGAGCTCGCTCAATTATTCATTCAGTCAGAAGAGAACCAGCGTACAGTTGGTAATATTCATGTAGCTAAAGTCCATAAAGTGATGAGCGGTATCAAAGCTGCTTTCATCGATATGGGTACTCCTAAAGACGCTTTCTTGCACTTTTCTGATGCTGGCGACCATTTAGACGAATACATTGCTATGCTTAACGGAAAAAATGCTATTCCGAATCATGCAAAGCCGGATCTGAAGAACAAAGAGAAACTTGCTAATCACCAGAAACAAGCGCTTGCAGGAAAGATCTTAAGAAATGGTCAAAAACTTCTGGTACAGATCGTTAAAGAACCGATTGGCTCCAAAGGACCAAGAATTTCTACCGATATCACCATTGCAGGGCGTTTTTTAGTGTTGATCCCAATGGGTGATTATATCGCTGTTTCTAAGAAAATTTCTAACTACAAAGAGCGTCGTCGTTTAAAAAATGTTCTTGGTGATATGGTACCGGATGGTTTCGGTGTAATTGTAAGAACAGTTGCTCAGGGTCAGGATGAAAAAGCTATTGAAGATGATCTGCGTGATGTGTTACGAAAATGGGAAAAGATCTTAGACAAGCTTGAAACAGCTAAACCTCCTTCTCTCTTACACAGAGATCTGGATATGACAGAAAGTTTGATCCGTGATCTTTTTGCTAAAAACTACGAACGTGTTTTGGTTGATGATCCTAAAATGTATCGTCAGATTAAATCGTATGTTAGCCAAATTGCACCGGAAATGGCACAGAACGTACATCAATATAAAGGCAAAAAGCATATTTTTGACCAAATGGGTATTGCGGAAGATGTTAATTCCATCTTTAATCCCAGAGTGAGAATGAAATCGGGCGGTTATCTCATCTTTGAGCAAACAGAAGCCATGTATGTGGTGGATGTAAACTCAGGTCCTTATGCCGCAAAAGCTAAACAGGAAGATAATTCTTTAAAAACCAATCTTGATGCTGCCAGAGAAATTGCAAAACAATTACGTCTCAGAGACATCGGTGGAATTATTGTGGTCGATTTTATTGATCTCAGAGACGACAAGAATCGTAAGAAGATATACGATGAATTAAAGAAAGAATTCCGAAAAGATCCTGCAAAAACCAATATGCTGGGAATGAGTGATTTCGGATTGGTTCAGATCACCAGACAGCGAATTCGTCCAAGTGTCATCAACTCTGTTTCTAAAGTCTGCCCCATGTGTGGCGGAAGTGGAGATGTGATCAGCGATGATACCATTCTTACTGATATTGAAAGCTGGTTAAGTAAATTTAAGCATGCTTCTGAGTATCGTGCAGTTGATCTGTATGTGAATCCGTATATGAAGACACTCATCAACAAGGGAATGTTCAGTAAACGCTGGAAGTGGATGTCAAAATTGCACATCAAAATTACCTTGGTTGCTGATGAAAGTATTCCATTGAGCAGATTCAAGGTAACGCTATCCGGTTCTGATGTGGATATAACCGATGTGGTTATGCGTGGAGATTCTATTGACGAAGCTTTGGAGCAGGTTCAGATCATTGAAGAATTGGATAACAGTAAAGATGATCTTGAGATCACGAAAAAAAGCAATCATCGAAACAGCGGAAACAGAACGTCAGGTAGTTCTGCCAATTCGAATGGAAGAAAGAACCACGCTCATCAAAATTAGCACGTAGATTTTGATGGCTTGGTTTTTGCCAATCATAGCTTTAAACAGAATTTAATTATATACAATGAGTGCATTTAAACTACATGCAACAACGGTTGTGGGCGTAATACATAATGGAAAAGCCGCATTAGGCAGCGATGGGCAGGCCACTATGGACAAAACGGTAATGAAGTCTACCGTAAAAAAAGTGAGAAAGTTATATGGAGGGAAAGTGCTTGCCGGTTTTGCCGGATCTACTGCCGATGCCTTTACTCTTTTTGAGAAATACGAGGAAAAACTAAACGAATATAACGGCAATATGCAGCGTGCTGCTGTTGAACTGGCAAAGGAATGGAGAAAAGATAAATTCCTTCAAAAACTGGAAGCATTACTTATCGTGATGAACAATGAGAACGCTTTAGTTATCTCTGGCCAGGGAGATGTAATTGAGCCTGATGATAATATCGCAACTATTGGAAGTGGCGGTTCTTATGCACTCTCTGCTGCCCGGGCAATGAGTAAACATGCTAAAGAGTTAACAGCAAAGCAAATTGTTGAAGAATCACTGAATATTGCCGCAGACATCGACATCTATACGAATCACAACTTGTCGATCATAGAAATTGAGGACTAAATAATGATAGAAGAGAAGAATTTAACACCACAACAAATAGTAAGAGAACTAGACAAATATATTGTTGGGCAAAAGGCTGCAAAACGCTCTGTAGCCATCGCACTTAGAAACCGATGGAGAAGGTTGAACTCCAGAGAAGAGATCAGAGAAGAGATAGTTCCGAATAATATATTATTGATCGGACCAACAGGTGTCGGTAAAACTGAGATCGCCCGCAGATTGGCAAAGCTTGCAATGGCTCCTTTTGTAAAAGTGGAAGCTTCTAAATTTACTGAAGTAGGTTATGTGGGACGTGATGTTGAATCCATGATTCGGGATCTTACTGATATTGCTGTAAATATGGTAAAAGCTGAAATGCAGGAACGCGTTAAAGAAAAAGCTGCTGAAGCTGTTGAAAATAGAATTCTGGATATACTTATCCCTCCTGTTACAAAAAAAGGAGTTGGTTTTAACTCATCAACTGCTAATTCTGAATCAAATTTTGATCCTGCTAAAGCCGGCGACGAAGAATTGAATATGAGAACCCGTGAGCGATTCAGAGAAAAACTTCGCAACGGAGAACTTGAAGATCGTGAGATAGAGATCGAAGTAAAAAATACCAAAACTCCTATGATGCAGGTTTTTGGTCCGGGTGGCATGGAAGAAATGGGAATGAACCTACAGGATATGCTGGGGAACATGGGCGGAAAAGGAAAAAAAGCCAAAAGAAAACTTTCTATATCTGAAGCTCGTGAAGCATTACTTGAAGAAGAAGCAGAAAAGCTGATCGATCATGAATCTGCTGTTCAGGAAGCACTGGAAAGAGTTCAAAAGCAAGGCATTGTATTTATCGATGAGATCGACAAAATTGCAGAACCATCTACCGGAGCAGGAAAAAGCGGGCCTGATGTAAGTCGTCAAGGTGTTCAGCGTGATCTTCTGCCGATAGTTGAAGGAAGTACCGTTAACACTAAACACGGAATTGTCAAAACCGATCATATTCTGTTTGTTGGCTCAGGAGCATTTCATGTTTCTAAGCCATCTGATATGATTCCGGAACTCCAAGGTCGTTTCCCGATTCGCGTAGAGCTCAATTCACTTACCGAAGAAGATTTTGTTAAGATTCTTTCACAGCCAAAGAACGCGCTTACAAAACAGTATGAAGCTATGCTGGAAACAGAGGGTGTAAAAATAGAATTTACTGATGATGCTATTCTAGAACTAGCTAGAATTGCTGCCGTTGTAAATTCACAAGTAGAAAACATCGGTGCAAGAAGATTACATACTATTATGTCTTCTCTATTTGATGAATTATTATTTGCGGTACCTGATGACATTAACTCAGGAGAGATCACAATTGATCCAACTTATGTAAGTAAACAACTGGAAGATCTGGTAAAAGACAAAGATCTTAGCCATTACATACTTTAATGGGCATTAAAGCAGTTTATTTATTACAATCCACTTGAATGAAACATTTTGTTATACTTTTGAGTTAGTGTAACAAACAATTGAACTGAATATGACGTTAAAAAAATTTATTGCCCCACAAATAGTCATCGTAATAATTTTGGCGCTTGTAAAATTCACCGGCGCTGATTCTGTTGTTAAAGCAACTGCTAATGATGATGAAACTAATATCATAAAATATGCACAGGCAACCCGAAGCATAGTAGCCAATTACTTTAGCGAAGCTGATCTAGATAAAATGTATAAAGTCAGCATCAAAGAATTTGTAACGCATATTAAAGATTCTACATTAAAGATCGAATCGACTCCCGTTGATACTACTTTTCCGGGTTTAAAGATCAATTCCATTACCGACGCCTTTACCAATTTTGAAAAGGCTTATTTTTATGTTTCAAATAATACGAAAGATGAAAACATGACCAAACTGACTGAATTTGCTATTCGTGGTCTGTTTTCAACTTTAGATCCGCATTCAGTTTACATTGAGCCGGAAGACAGCGAACGCGTTCAGGAAGAATTTGCAGGAAAATTTCAAGGCATTGGTGTACAGTTCAATATTATTCAGGATACCATCACGGTTGTAACAGCAATTTCAGGTGGCCCAAGCGATCAGTTAGGAATTCGTTCCGGTGACAGAATCGTAGCTATTGAAGACAGCAATGCTGTTGGTTTTACAAATGAACAAGTTTTGAAAAACCTCCGCGGTGAAAAAGGCTCTAAAGTTAAAGTAACTATTGTAAGACCAGGAGTATCCTCTCCCCTTTATTTTACGATTGAACGCGATGACATCCCTTTATACACGGTTGACACTTCCTATATGTTAGACGAACAAACCGGATATATTAAAATTAACCGATTCGCAGCTACTACTCATCAAGAGTTTATGGAAGCTTCAAAAGAGTTAAAATCTCAGGGAATGGAAAGGTTGGTACTAGACTTGCGTGGAAATCCGGGCGGGTATTTAGGACAAGCTATTGCGATTGCAGAAGAATTTTTTCCTCGCGGAACCTCTCTGGTTTCTACAAAAAGTAAGCACAGCAGATTTGACGGAGATTATTTTTCAAGAAAGAGTGGCGAATATCAGGGCAAACCTGTTATCGTTTTGGTTGATGAAGGAGCCGCTTCTGCTAGTGAGATCGTTTCCGGTGCACTTCAGGATCACGATCGTGGATTAATTGTTGGTAAAAGAACCTTTGGTAAAGGATTGGTTCAACAACAATATGAATTGATCGATAACAGCAATGTGCGAGTGACTATTTCAAGATACTACACTCCATCTGGTCGTTTAATTCAAAAACCTTTTGTTGAAGGTGGTGGTGAAGAATATGCTTACGAGATCTACCGCAGACAAAATGCTATGAGTGATGCAATAGAGTTTTCAGACCAAATTCCAGATTCACTCAAATATAAAACGGATGCCGGCAGAACAGTTTATGGTGGCGGTGGTATTGTACCTGATTATATCATACCTGATGATACTACCCGTTCCGGTTATGTTATTAACTTTGCCATTCGTAAAAGAGCTGCCTTTGATTACGTGCGTTCTTACTTAGATGAAAATGGAGACGAATTCCGTGGAAAATGGGAAAATGATTTCGAAAAATTCCGTACTGATTTCAATTGGGAAGAAAAGAATATTGCTGAATTTAAAGCTTCATTGATCGAAAAAGGATTAGTTATTACTGACACCGTTGATACTCCTAAATTCAGAAAAGACTCATTATTTGTCCCTGTTGGACATTTTGAAGAAGTAGCCTGGATGAGCGAAGGAAGAATGAAAGCTGAACTTGCACGACAAGTTTGGGGCATGAAATCGTTCTACCCTATCGTAAATGATGTGTTCGATGAAACCCTGAAAGAAGCCATGACACTTTGGGATGCTGTAGACAAATTACATGCATTGGCTAAAGGCGAAGCTTCAGCGGGTGTTGGCAACATGAAGGATGGTGGAGAATAATTAGGAATATAGGAATTAGGAATAGCTATTCAATTATTTCTAATTCCCATATTTACTTATTCCTAATTCTACTTCACTTTACATACACCGTCTTCGTATTTACAAACTCTCGAATTCCATACAAGCCTAGTTCTCGTCCATAACCTGACTGTTTGATCCCACCAAATGGAAGTCTTGGATCAGATTTAACGAATTCATTCACAAAACAACATCCTGCTTCCAACTGCTCAGCGGCTATTTTCTCTGCTTTTTCAACATCTTTAGAGTAAATAGAAGCTCCCAACCCATAAATAGAATCATTAGCTACTTGTACAGCTTCCTCTTCGTCCTGAACTTTTATGATCGAGGCAACAGGTCCGAATAACTCCTCATCGTAAGCAGGCATTCCTTTGGTCACATTTTCAAGAATAGTAACTGGATAAAATGACCCCGCCGCTCCAGGTTTTTCTCCACCTAAAATACAGTTTGCACCGGCTTCAATACTTTTCTGAACCTGTTCATGTAAACCATCTCTGAGATCTTCTCTTGCCATTGGTCCAATATCAGTGGCTTCATCAAAAGGGTCGCCTACTTTCTTGGATTCCATCAACTTTTTGAATTCAGAAACGAATTCATCATATACTTCTTCTACAACTACGAACCGCTTAGCTGCAATACAACTTTGTCCACTGTTCAATGTTCTCGAATTCACACAACTTTCCGCTGCTTGTTTTATATCTGCATCAGCTAAAATAATAGAAGGGTCACTACCTCCGAGTTCCAAGACTGTTTTCTTTAACGCTTCTCCAGCTTGCGAAGCCACAATTTTTCCTGCTCTGGTGCTTCCCGTCAATGTAACTGCTGCAATTCCATTATGCTGAATTACGGGCTTCATGTTTTCATTTTGCACTAAAATTGTACGGAAAAGGTCAGCAGGAATTCCTGAAGTATGTATGATCTTTTCAATTTCCAGTGCACAACCTGTTACATTTTCGGAATGACTAAGAATCACTGCATTACCCGCCATGAGAGCAGGAGCTGCGAAACGGAATAACTGCCAGAACGGAAAATTCCATGGCATAATTGAAAGCACTGTTCCGAGCGGATTGAAAGTCACATAACTCTTTGAAGCATCTGTTTCAACAGAATCATCAGATAGAAAATCTTCTGCATTTTCCGCATAATATTCACAAACCCATGCACATTTTTCTATTTCGCCGATCGATTGAGAAAGAGGCTTTCCCATTTCAGTTGACATCAATTCACCTAATTCCTGCTTATTCTCTTTTAGAGATTTAGCGATCTTATTAAGATTTACCGACCGATTTGTAAAGCTCTTATCCTTCCATTGTTTCTGAGCAATATTCGCCCTGTAAATGATACCGGAAACTTCTTCAAAGCTCATTTCCGAATATTCTTTAATTACTTTTCCGGTAGCTGGATTGATGGTCTTCATTTTAGTAGTGCTCAGTTTTTAGTGTTAAGTGTTTAGTTTATGTGCAAACTAAACACTTAACACTTGTCACCAATAACTAATTCCTGTCGCTTTTCATCTTGTATTCAAACTTCTTTTCGTTCACAACATTATCTGATTCCTGTGGTGGATCGGGATAATAATCATCAGAATAAGTGGTAGTTAATTTAGTAACTTTTTCCTGAATTTTGGTTTGCGAAGTCATGATCTTTTTCTTCTCATCCTGAGAATCTGATCTTCCAAATCGTTCAGAGAGTTCTGCTAGTTTTCTCTTAAAAAACGCTAATTCCATAGCTTTCATAGTACTTTTAGCCGTTCGATAAGGATTTTTATCCTTTTCGTATTTCAACCCTACTTTCTCTTGATGTCTTTCGCTTGGCGAATATTGCTCCAATAGTACATCGCCTACTAATCTTGGAAAAGGTTCCTGCTTTGCTGAATACACTTGAATAGATATTTCTTTCTCTTCTTTGTATCGACCAAGAATATCCACATAAAACATTTTCAATTCTTCATCTTCGAAAAGCTTTTCATTCGTAAAAGAGCAAATGTATTCAACCATATCTCTCCCATAAGTGATCATCAATCTAATCAGTTCTTTTTCAGAGGATGGTTTTTTAGCAGGAGAGGTATTCCTTGTTGTTTTAGTTTGAAGATTTCCTACAGCTCCTTCAATTCCAGGATCTCCATCGTTTTGCTCTTGCTCTAATCTTGAATCTCTAAGTTCTTCTCTTCTACGGTCTCGGGAATCTTCCTGCATTTTTTGAGCCATAACACGCTCCAGCTCAGTAAAAAGCTCCCGATCACTTCCCTTTCTATATTGTTGAGTTTTCTGATGAAGATGTTGAACATAAATTTGGCGCTGAATGGACTCTTTGATACTAGCAATAGCCTGTAGAATCTCCGAAATAACTTTACCAACCTGAACAGGATTTTTAAGCCGACCTTCTTCATCCGCTTTCAATAGAAGAAAATCCACAAAATCTAAAGCCTCTTTGCTTTTGAGTTCATCGAAAGATTCTTTTCCAAACTGCTTTACAAACGAATCGGGATCTTCCCCATCTGGTAGTTCTAGTAATTGAACTTCCATCCCCTGAGCTAGGGCAATATCAATTCCTCTTTTCATTGCTGCCTGACCAGCATTGTCCGCATCGTAGATCATAATGATCTTTTCGCCATAGCGATTCAAAATCTTCATTTGCCCGGGAGTTAATGCTGTTCCCGAACTTGCCACCACATTTTTAATACCGTGCTCATTCAAAGTGATCACATCAGTATATCCTTCAACCAGGATCACTTCTTTGTTTTTACGGATCTCATTCTTTGCGAAATTAACCCCGTATACAACTTCACTTTTATTGTACACTTTGGTCTGTGCAGAATTGATGTACTTAGCTGTTTTTTCGTTACCAAGCACTCTTCCTGCAAAAGCGATCACTTTTCCTGTAGTTCCAAAGATGGGAAACATCAATCGTCCACGAAAAGTATCGTAATAACCTTCTCCACGTTGACTGGGTTTGATCAAATCAGCTTCTACTAAATATTCTTCAGATATTCCTGCGTTCTGAGCTGCTTTGTAAAGATCACTTCCGCCCGTAGGAGCGTAACCCAACCCATATTTTTTAAACACTTCCCGGTTATACCCACGATTATCCAGATACTTTAAAGCTTTCTCCGCATCCGGATTCTCAATAAGATTTCTGTAGAAATAAATCCCTGCGAATTTTAAGGCGTGGTAAATTCCTTCTTTTTGCTGAAGGCTTTCAGAAGGTTCATTACTTTCTTCTTCAGGGATAAAAACTCCGTATCGATCTGCAAGCTGACGAACTGCTTCAGTAAAACCAATCCCATCCTGATCCATCACAAATTTGAATACATCGCCGGACTCACCACAACCAAAACACTTATAAATGCCCAATCTCGGTGTTACGTTAAAAGAGGGAGTCTTTTCATCATGATAAGGACACAAACCCGTGAAACCACTCCCTGAGCGCTTCAGCTTTACATAGTCACCCACAACCTCCACTATATCAGCAGCGTCGCGAACTTCCTCTTTTTTGTCGTCGGTTATCATGTTGTGATTATACGGATTTTGAAATTCAGTTATTGGATAATGGTTATTAGTTATTCAGTCATTATCCAATAACTAATAACCGTTAACTATCCTTAAAAGCGCTTTCCATTGCCATGCAATGATGGTATATTCCAACGCACAAAAATTTGAACGTTAAAGAACAAAAATGAGCGTATTAGTAGGAAATGATACCCGATTGATCGTACAGGGTTTTACCGGAAGTGAAGGAAGTTTTCACGCAGGTCAAATGATCGAATATGGAACTAATGTTGTCGGTGGAGTTACCCCAGGTAAAGGCGGTCAATCTCATCTTGACAGACCTGTATTTAACACTGTTGCTGAAGCTGTTGAACAAGTTCAGGCTAATACATCCATCATTTTTGTACCACCCGCATTTGCAGGCGATGCTATCACTGAAGCCGCTTTTGCGGGCATCAAAGTGATCATTTGTATTACTGAAGGAATCCCTGTTAAAGACATGATCGTGGCCAAGCAAGTTGTTAAAAGCCATGGAGCGGTACTTGTAGGACCAAATTGTCCTGGTCTTATTACTCCCGGTGAAGCAAAAGTTGGTATTATGCCCGGAAGTATTTTCCTAAAAGGAAAAGTTGGTTTGATCTCGAGATCAGGAACTTTGACCTACGAAGCAGTTGATCAGTTAACTAAAGAAGGTTTAGGGCAAAGTACTGCAATCGGAATTGGTGGAGATCCTGTAATTGGAACAACTCACCTTGACGCTGTTAAAATGCTGCAAGCAGATCCGGATACTGAAGCAATTGTACTTATTGGTGAAATTGGTGGTTCTGCTGAAGAAGAAGCTGCTGCTTATATCGCTGAAAACGTTGACAAACCTGTTGTAGCATTTATTGCAGGCTCAACAGCGCCTCCGGGACGACGTATGGGACATGCAGGTGCAATTATTTCAGGTGGTAAAGGAACTGCTCAGGCTAAAAAAGAAGCTTTGAGAGAAGCTGGTATCACTGTAGTAGACAGCCCCGCTGAAATTGGCGTTACGTTAAAGAAAATGCTGGAAACTGCTTGATTGGATTATAATAAATAATTGAATGGGTCATCTCACGGCGAATGCCTGAGATCTGGATAGCTTTTAAAGTTTAGTAGTTTTAAAAGAAACCCAGATTCCTGCCTTTGCAGAAATGACATTACTTAGAGTTTCTAAGGAAGAATTTTAAAACCTCCGCTCGATAGAGTTGGAGGTTTTTTTATTTAAGTAAACTGTTAAAAAAAGTTATCGCTCTCTTCCCTTACTCATTTCTTGGATATATTCTCGCCAACTAATTTTTAATTTTAATGAGGGTGAAAGTGAAAAGAACACTGAAACTATTTCTAGCTGTTATTATGCTAACAAGCACAATGGCAGTAGCACAAACCACTGAAGAAGTGGTAGATATGATCGTAAAAGAAGCTAATGAGAATTCGCATCTGGAAAAACTTGCTCACGAATTACTTGACGTAATCGGGCCACGTTTGGTTGGAACTCCACAACAGCTGAAAGCTCATAACTGGGCAGTAGATACATTCAAAGAATGGGGAATTGAAGCAGAAAAACAACAATTCGGAGAATGGCGTGGTTGGGAACGAGGTATTACACATATCGATCTCACACATCCAAGAACAGTAACCATGGAGGGAATGATTCTGGCTTGGAGCCCGGGAACAAAAAAGAACGGCGTTGAAGCAGAAACTGTAATTATTCCTGAAGTTGAAAACAAGGAAGAATTTGAAGCTTGGTTAAAGAATGCTAAAGGAAAATATGTACTAGTTTCAATGCACCAACCTACCGGAAGACCGGATTACAACTGGGAAGAATTCGCTACTGAAGAATCATTTGAAAAAATGAAAGCAGAGCGATCTGCTCAAGCTCAGGCTTGGAGAGAACGAATCAACAACACAGGCTATAATTCACGAACAATTATTGCAGCGCTTGAAGAAGCTGGAGCCGTTGGAATCATTCAGTCCAGATGGTCATCAGGATTTGGTGTAAATAAGATCTTTAGTTCCAGCACTCAGAAAATACCTACAGTTGATCTTTCTCTTGAAGATTATGGATTGCTTTATAGATTAACAGAATATGGTGATAAACCTAAAATTCATGTTAACGCTACTTCTAAAGAACTGGGTAAAGTAGAAACGTTCAATACCATCGCCACTATTCCCGGTACAGAAAAGCCTGATGAGTATATCGTACTTTCTGCTCATTTTGATTCATGGGATGGCGGAACCGGTGCAACTGATAACGGAACAGGTTCTATTACTATGATGGAAGCAGCTCGTATTTTGAAAAAAGTATATCATAATCCGAAAAGAACTATTATTGTTGGACTTTGGGGAAGCGAAGAACAAGGATTGAATGGCTCAAGAGCTTTTGTTGAAGACAACCCCGAAGTTGTTGAAAACTTACAAGCACTATTCAATCAGGATAACGGAACGGGACGTGTAGTTAGATTATCAGGTCAGGGATTCCTTCATTCTTATGAGTTCTTAGGCCGTTGGTTGGAAGCAGTACCAAATGACATCAGCAGACATATAGAAACAACTTTTCCCGGCACACCCGGTGGTGGTGGCTCTGACTACGCTTCTTTCATAGCCGCAGGCGCTCCAGGGTTTTCTCTAAGCTCATTAAGCTGGAGCTACTGGAACTACACTTGGCACACAAATCGTGACACTTATGATAAGATCGTTTTTGATGATGTTCGTAACAATGCCATTCTAACTGCTGTGTTAACTTATATGGCTAGCGAAGATCCTGAAACTTTCCCAAGAGACAGAGCAGTTCTTCCTATAAACCGAAGAACGGGCGAGCAAATGACCTGGCCTACTCCAAGATCAGCAAACAGAGACGGTGGCAACTGATCCCTGATTGTCTGATTTAATTTCATTTTATTTAAAAAGCCTTCTTTTTGAGAAGGCTTTTTTTATTTTGGAAATTCTTCATTAAACCATTGTGCTATGTCGTATAAAATTCCTCATAAAACTTCCATTGGCCACGTTCATTTGAAAGTCTCTGATCTTGATCGCTCCCTTGAGTTTTATTGCGACTTGTTAGGTTTCGAACTCATGACCTCCTATGGAGATCAAGCTGCTTTTATTTCAGCCGGTGGATATCATCATCATATTGGACTAAATACTTGGTTTAGTGAAAATTCCAAACCAGCCCCTAAAAATACCCCGGGATTATTTCATACTGCAATTCTATATCCTTCTAAAAAAGATCTGGCAGAAATTTTCCAACGATTGCAGGATAAAAAGTACCCGATTGCAGGAGCCTCTGATCATGGTGTTTCGGAAGCTTTATATCTCGACGATCCTGATGGGAATGGAGTTGAGTTATATTGGGACAGACCTAAAGAGCAATGGCCTAAAAAAGAAGATGGCTCAGTTGATATGTTCACAAAACCTCTTGATATCAAAAGCTTACTTGCGGAACTGGATTAGGTAGGGCTGAAGCCCTGGCTGGCGTACCTGAGCAAACCTCAATCATATTGAACTTTCCCAGTCAAGTTCACCAGTGAGGACTTCAGTTCGAACAACAACAAAGCTCCGTTTGCTGACCCACCCCCGTCCCCTCCCTAAGTTTAGGGAGGGGCAATCCTTAGGCCCAGGAAGATTCAGGTAAGCTAGAAATAATCTTCGAATGCAAAGTCATCTCGCGGCGTATGCCCGAGATCTGGATTAGTTTAGAGGAATATACCTGTGATAACGATCCAGATTCCTGCCTTCGCAGGAATGACCGAAATTGAGTTTTTACCAAGATCGGGTGCCAACAACACAGCCCGAAATTAACATCCGGGCGTAAACGCCCTGCTAGCATAAGTTTCGCCGCATGATTTTAAACAATCAGATACTTCAGATTCTGTGTTTTATGGAATTACCTGCCTTAATTCGCTACGGGATAAATCCCTGGCTGGTGTACCTGAGCAAGCCTCAATCATATTGTACGTTCAGAATCAAGTTCAACAGTGAGGACTTCAGTCCGAACGGCTACCGGTTAACGAGGTTTCTAATTCAAAATTAAATTCCCCTCCTGTTCTTAGGAGATCCGAACGGCTATACCTCAGTTCTAAAACAAAAAAAGGTTCCGACGAAGTGCATCAGAACCTTTAATAAATCAGTGAATATCTGCCACATCCGTTTGGTCTGCGTTATAACATTAACACAGAGAACAGACCGGCGTGATCGTGTTTATACGTCTTCGCTTTCGCTGTTACGTCCTTTAAGCTTCTTGTAAGCGTATGCTCCACCTGCTGCTGCAAGTAAACCTAAACCACCATCAATGGGAGCTTGAGAAGGAGCACTCGGTAAACCCGGTTGCGCCATTGCAAGTGACATTAGTATTAAAGCGATAGTGAG
>CETF01031861.1_pt1 | contig 74294 bp, 94 predicted proteins | sample 326991 | NCBI WGS metagenome assembly CETF01 (sample SAMEA2622331, study PRJEB7988) | marine metagenome | biome: marine biome (ENVO:00000447); feature: surface water layer (ENVO:00002042); material: "saline water (ENVO:00002010), including plankton (ENVO:xxxxxxxx)" | depth 5 m | reverse complement strand
TCGGATGCTTTGGTGAATAGTTTAGTTATCAGTTCGGCCTATTCGCTAGAGTACGCAATTTACAGTATGCGGCACGAGGAAAATGCCTCACGAATCTATGGAGATGCCAGCTTAGAAGAAATTCTTAACACAGTTCGAGCCCAGCCACACCTGGCAGACAAGACATTTCCATCTGAGGAATACCCCACAGTGCACTTTAATAAAGCCTCCCGGAGCTTCGACAAACCCAAAAATATCGTCGTTATTTTGGAGGAAAGCTTAGGCGCGACTTTTGTTGAAGATCTCGGTGGTATCGATGTCACGCCAAACCTAAAGCAACTTAGGAAGGAAGGGTGGTGGTTTCAGCAGCTTTACGCAACAGGCACTCGGTCAGTTCGTGGTATTGAGGCGGTTATTTCCAGCTTCTTACCCACTCCGGGAAGGAGTACGGTGAAACTTTCATTGTCTCAGCAAAATTTTTATACCGCTGCTGATCTATTGTCGCGAGAGGGATATTTCACTGAGTTTCTTTATGGTGGTGAAACCCACTTCGACAACATGGGGAGTTTTTTCGCAAGTAATGGTTTCCAGTCTATTCTTGGACAGAGTGACATTGATAACCCCAAGTTTGTCGGTAGCTGGGGAGCGAGCGATGAGGACCTGTTTAACACTGCTCATAATAGGTTTGAGAAACTAGCTAAAAAGAATACGCCCTTTTTTAGCTTGGTATTTACTTCGTCAAACCACGAACCCTTCGAGTTTCCGGACGATGAAGTCGAGCTCTATTCTACGCCAAAAAACTCGGTAGAAAACGCTGTCAAATACGCTGACTTTGCGCTGGGTAAGTTTATCAACAAAGCAAAGACGAGTAATTACTGGGAAGATACGATTTTTTTGATTGTTGCTGATCACGATACGCGCGTCTATGGGAACGAATTAGTTCCCATCCAAAAGTTCCGTATTCCAGGACTCATTCTGGGGGGCTCTATTCAACCCAAAGAGATTAATGAAATTACCAGTCAGGTTGACTTAATGCCCACGGTTATATCACTTGCAGGTATTTCTGCCTGGACGCCTGCGATAGGTCAAGATATTTCTAATGATACCGTGCCACTGGCTAATCGTGCCATGATGCAATTTGGTAATAACTACGCATGGATGACACCTGAAGGGGTGGCGATTTTAACTCCTGGAGAGGATAGGACCGGCCGCTATGACTTTGATGAGCGCAAATTTGTGACTGACCAAAATATCAGTCAGAGGTTGCGTAATGAGGCACTAGCGCATGCATTATTGCCTTCTTGGCTATATCAACACCGAGCATATTTTGTCCCAGAACGTTTAACTAAACCCTCTAACGAGTAGACATTAGTTAGCAATTAGATTAAAGGCTTCAACTTGAGCGATTGTGGGGCTGCTACTTGGGCCGTAATCAGTCCGCTCATCGCTCACAGCAGACAGTCAGGTTAGTGCCAAGAGCAGACATTAACGCCCGCGCAATAGGCGCGAACTTGAGAGCGTCCTAATTAACGCGTTTGTTAGGTTCCTATCTCCCATGACCAGGATCAGAAGCATATTTTGATATGGCCGAATTGGCTGCTTCGCTCCATCTTGCCGAGTGAACTGCAAAACCGGTTGATATGAAAGCCACAAACCATACCCACGAAAAACTAAATTTGTCAAAAGTGGATTAAATAATTTATTTGTCGTTGTAGAATTTAAATGTTAATTTTATGTTCGCACGGGTGAATCACGCCCGCACGTTGCTCTTTATAAAACAAATAGTTAAGCACTTTAGAGGTCGAAGCCTTATTTATAAGGCGATCCGAAAGGATCCTGACCGGGCGAACGAGGAACTTCGCGCTCTTAAAAAGGGCGCATCGCGCGCCCGACAAGCTGCCGCATTATCATGCGACAGTTGTCTAGCATAAAAATGAAGAACTTACTCTCTCTGTGCGTATGCTCTAATAAAAGCTCACCATTTGGTCTGGCACCCAATTCCGGGTAACTAAATGTGGAGGTGCAATATGCACATTAACTTTGAAATAAACTTAGCTATTTGTTGTAGTAAAAAAAGAGATGACTATTCCACTAGAGATAGTGAACTAGTTCATAGACGTAAAGGAGAGAGGGTTAAAGCTAGGAATAGATTGCCTATTGGGTATATCTTACTAGGTTTGACCGTTCTAGAAGGAGTGTTAAAGCTTCTGACAGGATAAAATAAGTTCTTCATTATTACTTCATGGAAGAGAGGTAGTTTTGGACAAACCGGAATATCCCCACAAGGCTATAGGCAGTGTTGATGCTTTGGCTCAAAGTCTTGGTACTAATCCTTCTGCTCTAAAGAATTTAGTTTCTAAAGTAGATAACTCGTACACTCCAATTTTAATTTCTACCAATAACGGTACAAAAGAAAGACAAGTCTACGAACCTAAGTATTATCTCAAAAAAATTCAGAAGCGTATAAATCGGGAAATCTTTGAGAAAGTAAAGTTCCCAACATATTTACAAGGTTCCATCCGAGACGTTAAAAATACTAGAGACTTTGTTAAAAACGCGGGAGTTCATTCGGGCGCAAATGACTTAATTAGCCTTGATATAACAGGGTTTTACGATCATATAAAAGAAGAGTATGTTTCTGATATTTTCACTAAACTCTTTAGCTTCCCTCCAGATGTATCTGAAATTTTAACTAAACTTGTAACCTACAAGGGCATTGTTCCTCAGGGAGCATGTACTTCAAGCTATGTTGCAAACCTAGTATTTTTTAATTCAGAGTACCGCGTCTATTCCAGGCTAAAAAACAGACATAACGTTAAGTACACTAGGTTACTGGATGATGTCACTTTATCATCTGAACGTCGACTTACGGATAAAGAACTAACCATCTGTATCGATGAAGTAAAGTCTCTATTTAGGAAGTACGATCTAAAAAGCAACGATAGTAAGAAAAAAGTTCAGACCCGTAAGTTTCACGGTCATTTAGATTTTCAAGTTACAGGTTTGTGGGTTGGTCATAAGACTCCTAGATTGAGAAAGAAGGAAAGACGTTATATAAGGCAGTTGGTTTATAGTTGTGAAAGAGAGTATGAACGGGATTCGACTAAAACGGAATACCATGAACTCTGGAATCGAACCTCAGGGAAAGTGGCTAAAATGGCGCGGCTAAATCATAGTCAATCTAGGGCTCTTAGAGAAAGGTTAAAGAAGGTTTTACCTACCTACAATCAGGATCAAGCTGAAACCTTAATTTATAATATTAAAAGATTTGTAGACAAAGTTAAAAAGAATAAGATAAAAAGTGATCCTGCTAAAACAAAAAACTTTAATACGCTTGTTTATCAAGTCAACATTCTCACACGAACAAACAAGAGCTTAGCTAATTCGTTGAGACTTCAGCTTATGTCTATCAGAAAAAGTGTAAATTTAAAATCGGCTTTATGGGACTAACTATGAGTGACAGGGAATTTGGGATCGTTAAGGTTTATGATATTGCTAAAGGGTATGGCTTTATCAGACGAGACAAAGGCAAAGATGTTTTTATTTTTTTTGATAATCTTGAAGGTGATGATTTAGAGCTTACTGAAGGAACTGTTGTAAGTTTTAAAGTTGAAAACACTAACAAAGGCCCTAGAGCATTGGAGTGTAGGATCGAAAGTAATTTACCAACAAAGAATTAACTAGATGATTTCACAATGATTAATATAGCTTCGACTTTTACTAGTAACCGGAAGGCGAATCACCAGTTGAATTAGGCAAAAAATTGGAAGGTCCGTTCTTCGCTCACCGCCAAAGCTCAGTAATATGAAACAATATTACTCAATTGATGCTGTATTACCCACGCACACCCACGTAGGATTACAACTCATTGGAAGCCCGCTTTTTTCAGAATAGACATCCACATATTTGGTCTTGCTCTCTCTGCTTCGATCCTATTGATTAAGTGAAGATAACGGATGAACTCAGTCGAATCACCAAAGAAGTTTGGGTATGCCTGTCGTATATCGTTCACTCTTGATGTAGAGATAAGTGCGATAACGGTATCTGGGTTATTAATGAACATCGTTTCTAACGAAGTATAAATCTCTTCTGCTTCCTTGCTTTTTGTCTCAGGGAACATAGTAGTCTTTAAAAGCCTTTCATTTAAATCAAGCTCTATTAGCACATACCCCTCTGACTTTACTTCCTTAACTTCGTCTTCAATAAACTTTAAGGATTGAGAAAATCCATTTAATTTTTGGATTGCGTTAACATTTCTTTCGGAGTGCTGTGCATTCTCGCAAGACTCAAGAACGCTCTCATCAGAAGCAACTCTTTTGCTATACTCCTCGAACTGCCGTTGAGCAGATAGGTTTAAAAAACCGCTAATACTATCCATAACAGCGAATTGTTTACCAACGTTCTTAAAAAAATTCTTCCATTGTGTTTTGCCCACATTCGATTTGAGTGCTTGACCTGTGAAAAGGTCGACAATTTCGAGAGTCGTCGCCCAATCATGTTGAATCCGAGTCCGAACCTGTATCTCTATGAAACGATTCCCTTGAGCTTGGTTAGAAAACATTCCTATCAAGTGATACGAGCGGTATCCATCACTCTTGGGGTTAGATATATAATCTCTCTTGCGAATGGAGCCGTTATCCCCCCTAAAACGATTATCTTTCCGTAAGTTACGCACCAGTTTCTCTAACTTACTCTGGCCCGTCACTATCGCTCTGCACCCTCCGATATCGCGCATATTGCCAAGCTGCATAGTTTCAAAACGAGTAATTTTTTTTACAATAGAGCTATACCTTTTTAGGCGACGCCCAAAAATTGCCTTTTTGTCTATTTTGAGAGCCTCGCTTTTGAGAAGCTTAAATGCCTCATTCAATGGCTGCTCATGCGCGAGACGCCAGAATGAGAGAACATCCATGAGCTCCTTAAGTTCAGATTCATTAGCGTAATCTTTATTCTTTAGCTTCTTGCCAGCTTTGGTAACCTGGCTTCGCGAGTAGTGTTTCAAACCTTAATCTCAAATTACATATGGAACATATTATGGCTATGGTGTATGCCTATCTTACTGATTACAACAAATCATTTTCACCACACCATTTATAACTGCTATGCTTATTTATCTCTAAATAGCCCTTCTTGGTACCGGGTTTCAGGTATCGCTTTGTAAATCAACTATACTGAAATGTACCAGAAACAAATTTTTACCCCTCAGTAAAAATCGAAGAGTCAGAGCGAATTAGCAGCCTCTTATTTCCTTTTATTAGCGACACTGACTGTTTTCTCCGCCTTTTTATCAAGAATTTTTCTCATACTTGAAGTAAATGATTTCGACGCCTTTTTGCTTGCTGAGACCTGATTGACCAGAAATACTAATACTTCTCTACAGTGCTGAGCTAATTCCAAGCATTCTTCATCTGATTCGGCATGAAGACCTTCACTTAAGGCGGAATGTAAAGCCGATAATGGATTCATCCCCTCAGGTCTAAGAATAGGAGGCAAAAGATCTTTAACCAGGTCAATTTTTTCGGCTGTCACAATAGTCTGTTTCGTTTTCTCTAGTGCGGAATTATATTTTTCTAGGTCTTCACCGGAAATAAGTTCAGCAATCTCATTTAGAAGTTCATCGATCGTTTCCTCGACTATTCGCCGATAATAGCCAAAAGCTCCTATCCCATATCCTTGTGACTCACAAACCAACCCTTTTTTATAATAACCTGCGTGTCCACCAAGAAGTTTCTCAATATTTGGCTCACTAGTGATTTCCCAAGCCGGATATTGACCGGCTTTCATAAGCCAAAATCCGCTTTTATCATCACCAAGTTTCACCAAAAACAGTCTTTCAAAAATCTCGCAGTGGGTGCATATATACCGAAGCCTTACTATAACGCCTTTAGATGGAAAGTTTGAAAAACGGCTGTTCTCCCAATATTCGTTTGTCATTGCATAGGTTTGATTAGACTTACAAAAAGGGCACGACATATTAACCTTAACCCTCGGAAGCTTATCTAGGGTGTCAGGAATCGAATCAACTTTATACTTCCTATAAAGAGGGGACTCCTCTAAAAACTCTTTGTTTGGCATGCTTTCTCCGCTGCTTTATCGTGGATCAAAAACTTGTAATAGAACAAACTTTTAATTACGTGATTAAGATTGTGCATTTCTCGAAAAGCAACTAGCAACAATCGCATGAATCCTAAAAAACTCATGTGTTCAGTCGCAGACTGGCTTAGCCGACCACCACCAGGCGTGAATGTGACGATCTGATCTACTCCACAATAATGAACATTATTATGCGCGATTGCATTCCGCAATCCCAAGTTATACGCTTCAGGATCCACTTTATACCAGCAGTCGTCTAGATATTTAAACTTGTCCGAAAGTGACTTGGTGGAGTACTTCTGTAAATCACGCAATTTTCCACCACCAATCGCCTTGAAGCAATTTGCATCACCACGATGCAAAAGGTTATTGAAACCCGCTACCAACACTAGCTGTCGACTCAAAATTTCTACCACGTCTTTATATAGGTCTTTGAGCCCAGAAAAATCTTGAGAAGAAACACGCGTTGCCGCTTTTTCTGCTTTAGTATTGCCTGTGAGATCAAGAAATAGCGCAGGTCTTAATGGCAACTCTGCGTCGAAAATTTTCGGGTAAATTTTAAGGACGTCTCGCTGTAGATCAATCAGAAACTTCGACTCATCAAGAACATCTATAAACTCTCCCAGCTTTTCAGAGTCAATTCTTTGCATCAGATGAGGCATTCCTTGCGATATCTCTTTGCCGTGTTCAAAAACAGTAAAAGGGAAAAATACTTTGGCTATCACACAGTAGAGAGTTGCATTGATGTCCTGAGGCAGTAACGAGGTCACTTCAGACCGATCAAGGAAAGTAGCCGCTCGCTTCTGAAAAAGCTGCTTGTTTCTCCCATGATATAGATTTATTAACCTTTTTATATCATCAGCCTGTTCAGCCATTTCGTTTAGTACGTTAAGGCGAGAGCTATGAAGTTGCATCATTGCATGAGCTTTTTCGATATCATCACCCGATGCAACTTGGAGATCATCCATAGCCATCATATAAGGAGTCCGGCCCATCTCGTACTTGCCTGAGCGAACTGGAAAATCTAGATGCAAATCTAAGAATGGATTATGCCCTTCAAACGGTATAGGAGCTGTTGTAGAGGGCTTACAGCCATCAAAATTAAAATTAGACTGTGGCGCATCCGATGTATCAAGTGTGATCCCTAACTGAGACTCACAGTGAGGGCAGGAAAATCCTAGCGGTTGTATCCGACGGTTCGAATACCCAACACGACAGTCGATATCCTGATCGCAAGTTTCGCAAATGATGGTCATGCAAGTATTCATTACTGTGAGTTCCTATTCTTTAACGCGTTAATCGATGCCATTTATCCAGCAGCATCAAATACTCCGAAAGTAAATTTTCATACTTCTCTCTGTAATCCATCGTTTTCTTCTTCTCCTGATCTAGCTTTTCCCGAAGTTCAGAACCTTTCGGCTCTTGCAGCCTTTTAGCATTCTCAATTTCTTCAATCAGCTTTTTAAATTGAGGTCGAGACTTCTTAATTGACCCCTTTTTCCTACCAGCCTCGAGAGCTACTGAATCATTAGTAATTTTTTGCCCTTTATGCACTATGTTGGGTTTACCCGCTTTTAGTCGTTCGAGAGCATCAAAATATTCAAACATATTACTCATCGCAGCCTCCGATTTGCCGTGCCATACGCTTTAGATCATCAAGTTGAGAAAACTCGAATTTATACTCAATAGAAGTCGTATCTAACGTCGATAGAAACTTTTCCATCTGAGTAATAGTTTTACCTAGCTCTTCCTTTTTAATCACCGCTTTTTCACAGTCAATACAAGCCGATACCGCTCTGAGAGCCTTTTTGTCACAAGGCTTGCTAGAGAGGCAAGCTCCTAATGGAGTTTCAGAGTATGCTATTTCTCCCCTTTCAAATCTGTTTTGGATAGATTGTCGTTCAAGAATATCGATAGTCTGAACATTAGAATTATTTGGCTTTTCATATCTATTAATGTGACGGCCTGCAGCTCCATATAACTGTTCATCTGAACATAAAATTTCTTTTATATAAGCTAATGAGTCGGCCATAGGCTTAATTTTTTTTAGCTCAGCTATGAAATGTGTCTCATCGTTTTCCATAAAGAAACTTAACTGAGAACCGGCACCTTGCATATAATAAATAGCCATTTCTCGTGTTAGATGCTTCAATTGGTGCTTTAAAGAGGGGAGAGATACCAATCCTGACTGTGCAACATAGAAAGCCAAGCTTCTTCTAAATTGATGTGTTTTTAGTTTCCAGTTTTCTCCGACTTGAAATGCCTTATCTGATAAAGTTACTGAGCCATACATCAAAAATTCCATCTCTCTTCGGTCTTGAGAGTTTATTTTAATGGGCTTAAAAATGGACTCCCAAGCCTCGGACTTCCAAAAATTGCTATTTTCCAAATTACTTATGGCTACTGGATCATACTCTCCTCTTGAAAAAGTCGATGGTGTTATGTTGGTGAATAGACTCCGCCGCGAGTCATCAGAAGTCCCCCCTAAAGCCTTAACAGCTACGTCAGCAATTTTTTTGCATAGCTCAACACCTTCTATTACTTGATTCGAGACTATCCATCTCACTAATTTAGGTTTAGAGGTGAACTTTGTCGTATGGCCAACCAGATAAGTTATTTCGGGCGACAGTGAATAGTCTGTTACTAGACAGTCATAGCGCAAGCTGTATACCTCTGACCTTCGCATACCGGAAAGTGCATGTATAAGTAACTTTACTTGTTTCTGGATTACTTTAATAAATGAGCAAAGATTTAGCACCGATGTAACATTGTAGACTTTAAATAAGTTACTTAAGCCATAAGTGGCTGCTGCTTCTTTGAAGCTCGGATAGTATTCTCGCCGACCGTATGTCGGAAGATACTTCCTTTGCAAACTCGATTCCCTACCAAAGCACCTGTTTCTCAATGTGTTATCTAAAAAGGATAATAATTTATCTTGATAAGTAACGATGTCGCTAATGTTCGAAATTAATGAGTTAATTACCTCGGAATAGATTCTGGAGGGTATAACAGCAGTTTGTCGATAGTTGGAGTCAGCTTCTCTAGCTAAGGATCTGATAGAAGCTATTAATTTTCTGCCTACAGGTTTAATACCAGTTTTTTCCTCACCCAACTTCATTATCCGATTTAATAATGCGCTCAAAAGTTTAAGGTGTTTCGCATCAATTTTGGTAACGTATTGAGCAATTAGCTTTTCACTTTCGAGCACCTCCAGTAACTTAGTCTCCTCATCCTCAACTACCTTTAAAATAGCGCGTAACATATTCGCATAACCTACAATACTTCCTACTGTAATATGGGAGCGCCTTTCATCTACCCCTGGCATATAGGTGACGATAATTATTAACCATTTGAATATTAATATATTTTCTTCGGTTGCCCGGTTCTTAGCCCCCACCCAACTGGAAAAATTAATTTTTCCAGTTCCAATTGGTGTTCGCTTGTACGTGGCGAGATCCCAAGCGTCATCACCATAGAATGACAATGGTGCTCCGTCGGCGGTTCGGCTGACAACAAAGCTGTTACTTGGTATAAGGCCATTTAACTTACTGTTAGGGTTAATTAATAGTTGATCGGGACCACTGTCGGTCGCGCTCAGTAGCGAGTTTAGCTTTAACATTAAATGGCTCCTACTTTTACTAGCAGGTCTAGTTTACCTTGCCAGTAGGTATCTAAATTTTCCTTCTCAATATCATCCTTAATTGAGTTTAGGTAAGCACAAGAGAAGGAGCCTTTTTTGGCTAGTTCATCAACATATAAATCTACTCTGGAAATTACGGATGAGAATAAGTTATCAAAGTGCTCTTGCGAACTTGCCAAGTGACGCGACTGCAAAATTACATATTTCATACTTAATAGCTTTCTGATATCAGCTTCACCTCCGTGCAAAGCATAGTTTTCACAAAATAAACAGTACTCGAATGCTCTACAATCTGGTGAAATCTTTTCGGACTCAGGTTTTGGCTGGTTCGGGGCTTTACATCCACCAGAAGGGGTTTTCGCAATAAGTTCTTTAGATTTAGTTAAAAGCTTGTCAAAAAATCTTGAAAACTGCTTACCAGCATCCTCATCCGAAATATTTCCGTAATATTTACGGAAGGTCGATGGTGTATTCTGCAAACTACTAGCGGTTAAGTTGACGTTACCACCCGTTTGGCTTAAAACCTTAACTGCTTTATAAGCTCTCCATTCGCGTGTAGTAATAGGCTTCCCGCCAATCAAACTAGCGAAATGCTTTCTTGCTATCTGTGCAAAATAGTCGCGACCATTTGGGGTATGACGTATTTTTTTATTTGTGATTGGCAAAAAAAGTAGGTTTGCGGATTGCCCGTTAACAATAAAGCTTCTCACTTCAAGGAATAGTTTAAATTTCAAAAGAAACTTACTCGTTATGTTAAATGTTACTTCCTTACCTCCAGCTCTGTATTTTATCGCACGAAATCCATATTCTTTTCTTTCAGAATTATAATCATCATCCCATTTAAGCTGGTGCACTAAACTAGGGTTCATACCTGTATTAGCTATAAAAAGGTTGTAAAAAGCTGATTGCAAGAGGTTAAATATAAAGATTCTTATAAAGTGGTGACTATCACTATTTACTGATTTTTGAAGTTTATATGCTCCCGATACCGCAGCAGAAGCATAGTTAATATGCGCATAGTGCTCGATGATATCCTCTGGTTTACTTATACAACCATTCTCATAGTCATACGCCGAATATCTATTTTTCCAAGTATTTCGCCTTGCAAGCATACTTTTGGTGGCGTACAACTTTTTTTGAGGCATAAGCCAAACACTCTCATTTGGCAGTTCAAGCAGTTGCGGAAGCGGTTTCTTCTTTAATATGATCTCCGACAATTGTTGAAATATAGACTCATAAACTGACAGTTGGTATTTCGCTGTTGAGTTTGTAGGTGCTTGGGTGGAGTTAACTGAAGACATATCCTTACGTAATAGAGCCACTCCTTCAACAATTTTTGCTTCATCAATGCTCAATCCAATTGCTAACCACTTACACACATAATTCTGGTTACTTACAGCGGTTATAATACTCAAGGTGTTTTGCCTCAATCGTTCTTTCATATGCTCTAGATATGACAAAAAGCACTTTTGAGCATCTTCCAAGCTGGATAGAACTTCTATTAAACCACTTCTATCAGTCCAATCAATAAATCGTAAGAAACACCTAACTTCTTGACGTATTGAGGTCGCTCTCTTTCCATTGGACACTTCAAATGCAATAGACTCGACTATAGAAGCTACGCATTGCTTACGCTTCGGTACAAGCGAACCCTTAAGTACTTTTACCAAACCACTATTTTGATTCAGACGCTTCGAGTAACAAATTGCGCCAATATCTAAAGGAAGTTTGAAGCCTTTGAGCTTTATCGTTACTTTCGAGAAATCTAATACCTCTAACTCTCCCTTAGCAAACAGATCTGCTCCTTGATTTGACGATAAGCATACTTTATCTCTTTCAACAAACTCGGGCTTAGCCATCTATTAACTCTCGTAGATAGTCTTCATACGCTTTTTGGGTTTTCAGGACTTCCTTTTTATTTAATTTATAGTTTAAGTAGCCTTCAGTGGTCTCTATACGGCTATGACCCATGCGTTCCTTAACTATCATTAAAATATCAAGTTTGGATAAGCTACCATGGCTAACTGATTCAGATAATTGCTCCACCAAGTTCAAACCAAACGTAGCTCTCAAGTCGTGAAACCTAAAGTTTTTGAGTTCCTTAGATAGTTCAGATGAAGCTTTCAAAGTCTTCGAAAGGAATTTCCTCACAGCCTCTCCCTTAGGAGGGTAGCGATAGGAACTTATTAAAGGATCTTTCTCGGAAATATAGTAAGGCTTTCCAGACTTGGTAAGGAAAAGGTATTGAGCAGACTTATTTTCAATATAGTGCTTTGAAACCGCTCTACGACGACGGGCTCTTGGAGATTCAGAATAGACTCTCAATTTTGTCATGAGCCACCTTGGCAATAGAATATTTTGAGACTTTTTAAATTTGCTATCTATTAGAGAGTGACGTCCGATACGAATCGCTTCTAACTCTGTATCATAACCACCATCCCTAATGTCCTCTATTCTAATAGTGCACGCACTTTGCAACCTAGCTCCAGAAGTCAGCGCTATAAGAAAGATGAGTGTCATCTCAGTATTCCCTATTAACTTTAAATGGTAAGCAAGCTCCTTCTGAGCTGTAACGGAGAGTGGACTTAGCTTTCCTCCATCATAAATATATTCTGGGTGATGCTGCACTTGATCCTTAATATGAAGATCTGTAGAACTCACCGTCTTGAAAAGATTGAATCCGAAATCACCTCGAAACGAAATTGATAGATCGTTTTCTCGCCAAGCATCATGTTCTATACTGATTATATTTTCTTCTAGCAGCCATCTATAGAAGTATACGACTCTCCCTATTTTCCGACGAGCAGTGCTAGTTCTCAGTTCTCCTACGGAAATTTTTTCAATTAAGTATGCTTTATATCTATACGTCGGCCGGAGTAACTTACGTCTCGGAAATGAATCATAAGCAATCTGCATTTCATCCAAGAACCGTTTATAGCTCAACAGATCATTCGCAATACTTGTCAGAGTCTTGTAGTTCGGAAGTTCGAAGTTTTTTAATTTACTTAAGAGGTATAAGGTGCAAGGAGTCCAGGGAATTCCTGATGCATTCACAACAACAGGAAAATGGTGACAATCAGAACTGGTAAAGTCGCAATGAGGACTGCGCAATAACTTAACTCTTGAGGTGCCAGAGCCTTTACCCAAATGAACATCATATAAAGGAACTTTGGGCAAAACCACTATGGATGCACAGTTCATACGGTTCTTCTTGTAAAAAAGTAGATGTATAAGCGTAGTTCAGTTTTAAGTTTTGTCCATTTTTATAAGTTCTGTTAACCAAAAAGTTTAGCTAAGTTATGTGTACGTCAGTGTAATACCCGTTGCACTTAAGATTTCTATACTGACCGTTGGCAAGCGCTTTTATCAAGTGTGAGCGAGTCGGTTTCTCCGGCACGTTTTTCAGCGGTTTTAGCTTATCCAGCTTATAAGGACTGAATACGTTGGACGCTTTCAAATCACTCTTACAAACCTCAATCTTTGAGTCGTTATAGTCGAACGTGATCGTGTTATAACTTTCAAAACGGTTTTTCTCGAATGCAAGCGATTCCAGCCAATCCCACAGCTCTGACAGCTTAATATCGCGCTGACCCGTTTCTTTTTCTCCGATTGAAAATAGAAAATTCCAAATATCTGCATTCCCGGTGTCAAAAGGAAGACGGATCAAGTACCGAGTACACACTGCTTTGCCTCTTTCCATCGCATTCGATATATCCTGAACAGACAGACCTCCTGACGGAAAAGGCACAACCAAGAGAGATTCTTTCAAAAAATACATCTCACGGCTGCGGTGCGATTCCTCCGGGAAAATCACATTATCAAGAGTCGATAACGTTTCCTTTTCCACTAGATGAAATGTACTCGCCAGCAGCTCTTTAAGAGGCTCAAGAGACGGTAAGTGACTCCAATGCAACGGATGTTCGCTGTATGGATCTTTCCGCCCTTTATTGCTCAATCGAGCCGCCGCACTCGCCGGATCTCTTTTCAACGTCTTCCACGCCTGGTTCAGCGTTACCATGTCAATATCACATTCACTTTGCTGTTTATCAGGGTGAATGGATAGCGCAATTCTTCGGTAGGCTTTAGCCAGATCGCGAGAGTCGTTAATATCGATGCCAAACGAACTAAAAACACAAATAGCTTCATTAAATGTCATAGTAATTTTCCTTTTGGTAAGTTGGACAGCCGAGGCGTCGCTAGAATGTTCAACTCCATTAAAGCAGAAGGGTAGAGAGAACTCAAATATTCTGCGGACATGTCCGCAACATAAAAAAACCGGCCACAGGGACCGGTTAGTAATTAAAGCTCTACAGTAGGAGCTAAGCGACGATATTCTTTGCGAATTTCATCTTCTCCTATATTGTAGGACTCTAAAGCACGAACTGTATCTTCTATTCTACAAACATAAAACGCTTCATGATTATGAAGCTCACGCTCTATGATCGCGGCTTTTCCATTTTCATCGATGTCTTGCTGTATTCCGGCCTTATGAATGGCTTCAAGTCCGTCAACAACCTCTCTTACCGACTCTTTTGGAGTGTACATGCCGCAACCTAATGACACGTACTTTTTGCCGGGTTGATACTGTTCATAAAACTGATCGTTTGAAAACGCAAAGAACGTTCCCGTTTTTTCAAACAGCTCAGTTTGTTGCTTTTGAGTATAATCAGTTAATGTTTTCATAAATTTTCCTTTTGGTAAGTTGGACAGCCGTAGCGTCTCTAAGTGTTCAGCTTCATTAGACCAGATATTCACTCTCAGCTCAAATGCGGACATGTCCGCATAAATGAAAAACCGCCCACTGATAATTCAGTAAGGCGGCTTTTACTAGCTTTTCAGCTGTTGGATTTTTTTTGCTTCATCATCTGAAACAACGGTTATTGGTTGTGACAAAGTAGGGTGCGTCAACACCTTATTATGACCGCATTGCTTGATTGTGTAATTCGCTTTATCAAGCCCTGCACTACACAACCCCATGCACACTGAATCATTTACGATGTCACAGATCCCATGACAGCTCATACTCATAGATTTATCCTCTTGGTGAAAGCGACAGCCGAAGCGTCTAAATGTCATTGACTACTTTGTAACCAAAAAATGAGTATGAGTCAAAAAATGCGGACATGTCCGCATTCGAATTTAATTCACTCTGTATTCTTCTATATCAACCCCGTTTTCTTCGAGCTCTTTTACCCAACGGGGTTTACGGCCAGCGCCCGTCCACTCATTATCCCCCAGGCGATATTTTACTTTTTTCTTGCGGCCTCCCGCGCTACGCCTTAAGTCTTTTTTTAAGTCGGTCTCCGAAATACCCGCAGCGGCCAATAAGTCAGAAAGGTCTACGCCTTGCTCTTTCGCTTGCTGCAATAATTCATTGGCCTTTTGCTCTCGCTGTTGACGCTGAAGCGCTTCAGCCCGGCGAGATTCCATCACTGAGGAAATCACGTCATCCAATCGCGTTTGCAGTTGGCTCAGCTCACGCTCCTCGAACAGTTCAATAACTGACGTCAGTTTCTTTTTGCTGCTTAAGGCTTTTTTTATCTCTTCTTTTTTCACGATTCACCTAGATATTTAATAGAAATTCTCGGGTTACTTCATCCCCGTAAATCAACCAATAATCCGATAGGTCGCTATTACCAGCTTCTAATTCTGACTCATTAAAAGGGGCAGGGTGCTCAACAATGGGTCCTTGAAAGGTCGACTCTAACTTTTTCTGACCTTGCACACCGGCATTGTATTTCTTAAGGGCATCATCATCCCGGACATTGATAATGGGGGAGTTCGGATAGCGCTCCTTTAATACGGAGACCACCGGAACGATATTATCGATAAACAAATGCGACACAGCGGCCATGTTAGTCAGCCGGTTAATTAACGAGGCTCCGGCAATTTGTTCGGTAATGTAAATGGGATCGCCGTCTAAAAACATTCCAAAAGGGCGCAAACAGCCCGAAGGGTCAAAGCTCCGGCGAAAACGCTTTTCTGCCTTCTGACCACTCGGATCAGGGTAGTACCGCTGCATCCCTTTCACTTTGCCGGAATGCCCATCAACCACAGGCACACCATAAAACTGGCCGCATGGATTGCCTTTGGTTGTCTCGCCGGTTAACACCGTGATCTGATCCGCCAGTGTCGTTGCCCCTTTAAAGGCAAAATAAGGACATTCCCCTGTTACTTTTGGGAGGTTTTTCATCCAACGAAGATCCTTTTCGGATACTTCAGACTGCTCTTTTTCACGCTCTTCGGCCAGTCGACGTTTCCGTTCTTCAGCAGCCCTTAATTTGTCTGTCGACGTTTTTGACTTTTTAACAGACTCTCCAGCGCGTGACTTATTATACTCTTCCCATAAAAACTCAAGGGCGCTCCATCGAGTACAAATTCCACTGTTAGAGTGGTTGCCGAAATACAAGAACGGGAAAGGTACTTTAACTATTTCTTCTTTTGCGTCTCCCCTGGAGAAAACACCTGTTTTCTTACGACGCTTAAAATCGTACTCATAGACAGCGACTTTCACATAAACCCGACCGTGATGATTCGAGTTAAGAGATTTAACAAATTTCGCTGTTGTTACCTTTTCGCCGTGGCGGATCGGGATGTTTTCACGAGTGCTATCCCAACAGACAGACGCATCCGCTGCCGCTTGAGCTATTTCAGCATCAAAAGCATCAACCATCCTTACCGGGTCGTTAAGGTACTCTTTTTCAACAAACTCAGCAAAATCCACTGCTCTAATCACCCATTTAAAAACAATCGTGCTAACATTCTCAGCTTAACAAAATCAGACGCTCCGGCTGTCGCTTTCACCACAAGGACAAGTAACGACAATGAGACGTTTTCTCTCAAAAACTCTCATTAAATAAGCAAAAGAAGGGCTCTTTATAGGGCTCTCCTTTTTATTTTATTGGCGAATGAGCATTTCCAGACAATGTAAGTTGAACCTCACCGTCATCAGACATATGGTGAACGTATGTTGGTTCAATCTCATCGTCTTCAACCCCCTCTTCAGTGGGTGAGTCGTCAATAACAATAGACTCAAAAATTGCCGCTAAAAACTTACCAAAGAAATCCATGACTATTCTCCTTTTGCGGACATGTCCGAATCGAATATCCAACCTCTCAGCTTCGGCCAATGATCTCGCTCTAAGTGCGACTTAAGAGAGTTATAAATTTCCCTATCACTTAACTGAGCTCGATTTCTAATTACTTCCAACTCTAGTTCGAAAGAATCGCTATCTCCATTGTAGAACGCTTTAAGAAGCTGCTCCACTCTTCTTCTTAACATAAGGACTCCTTAGTACTTAGGTGTCCCTTTGATAAAGTCTAAATTTTTTCGGACTCCACCAAACGGGTTCCCTGGATCAAAAGCCTCCAGGCTGAATATGGAACAGGTTTAAACTCGCTTTCAAAAAACGGGCTTGGCCGATTACGTGACTCCTCTTCCTCAATTAAACTTTTCATTTTATCTTGTAGCTGCTCAACCGAATCGATTTCGGCCATCCTTAAAAAGTCAAACCAATCATCAATCTCAATACCGGCTAATGTTTTTGAGTAGCCTTTTAACTTTAATTTTGACAACTCCCACCGGGGAAGACCCAACTTTTCACCCACATCACTGACAGATAAAGAAGAGACTTTAATAATCGCCTTTATGTCATCATGCCTTGGGGGGGCCCAATTATTTCGGCCATATGAAGCAGCTCTAGGCTTAACAACGTGCTTGATGAAGCTTTGAGGGGATGAAAAAAATTCAACCTGATCATCTCTTAAGCCGGTTAATAATGCTGTTGTCGGAACGTCTAATTTAAAAGCCGCCCTCACCGCCCTGAATTCTTCCGGAAACGGTGGCTCATAGTTACCCGAGCGATACGTTTCCAAAGACTTAGGGTTCAACCTGGACTTAACATCTAACAAATCAGAGGCAGAATAGATACTAAAGCGCTCTAAAAACTCAAACCATTTTGATTGCTCAATGTTTTTCTCAAGCCAACCACTAAACTCGGAAAAGTGATTGACTCTGAATTCATGGTACTCTTTCACCTTCAAATTAAGGCGCTGGCAAATGTTTACATCATTTACACCAAGCCTCCCTTTTATGAGCAAAAAAGCAGACGCATCCGGGCATTCCCAATTCTTTTTATCGAATACAGATTTTTTTAAACCAGAGTTATTCGGCTCTTCCACCGTTACCGGACGTTCTAACCCACATGCCTCGATCAAAAACCGCCAATGATAATAGGGAATCCCTTGGTCTTTATTAATGTTTTTAGCTCGGAAGTAGCTGCGGAAATTACTCGCAGAGACACCTAAAGCGCTTGAAAAATCTAACCCTGTAAAGCTGGTGTAACCTTTCAATGCTGCATAGTCTTCTGCCACAGGTTGAACATAACCAGTCGCAGTTAAAGGAATCCTAGTCGCAGGGTTTATCATCAACTCACTATTTTCTGACATCATCAAACTCAAAATTAGTATGTTGCCCTAAACTTAAACAAAAAAACCACAAAAATAAAGCCTTTAAACAACTATTTTTTCTGATTAAAAAGAACATTTTTGATCTGTTTTTTACCTGTGGATAAAAAAACGCAAGCGCAAAAAAAAGGAAGTCGGGCGCGTTACCCACATACCCACAATCGGATTGACCCTTTACCGGGGTCAAGCCTTCCTCATGTGGATATGTGGATAACACGCCCTCCTTTATTTTTAAATTATGGGAACTCGCTCACGAGTACCCATAATTTGAGGGGTATTGTAATCGGGTATTGAACCCGATTACAATACAGCAATGGAACCACGGGCTAGACATCACGAGCATATGTCTATCCCGTGGCTCCGCCACTCTAGGTTACACTGCGTGCTAACCTAGAGTGGCGGAGTTCCATTGCTTAGCTCAAATTATGGGTACAAACTAAAGAACAGCAGGTGGGTACTTATCTGTGTACAGTTTAAAAGAAGAATCAAAGCAAATAAAAAAGCTCAATGAGTCTCTAAAAAGAGGTAGAAAAGGAGGGGTTTATGGCAAAAGTAAACTACGCCCATACAAAACAGAAATATTCAAACTTAAAGACGAGCTAGGGCACTCTTTCTATGAAATAAGGCTTTGGCTAAAAACTTTTAAAAAGATAAAGGTTTCAAGAAGCTGTATTTCCAATTTTTACTATCGAGAAAAAGAAAAAAATAAAGGGGGGTTATAATTTATGGCTCGCTCTTTAAAAGAACAAGCATTCGCTGTTATTGAATCTCGAAGTTTTATGGCAAAAAACGGTCACTTAAAAAAGACTCCTGGTAGATATAGACCAATAAAGAGTGTCAGAAGTTTAAGGGAAACAAGCTACGCACTAGGAAAAATAGCAACTAATCTCGGCGTTTCTCGTATAAAACAAATAACAGAGGCGCAAGCAAAAGATTATTTGGAACAGCGAAAACAGAATTTCACTAGCCAAAAATCATTAGACTTGGATAGAAAAGCTCTCTCTTTGTCTCTTGGTATCGAAATACCAAGATTAAAAGCTATCAGCGATACTGTTTTAGAAGGGCGCTCTTATTCAAATACAGAGCTAATTCATGTTACTAATTCAATGAGTGAAAGAAACGCACTCTCAGTCAGAATCGCACATGATGCTGGATTAAGAGCTCACGAACTTTTAACATTAAAACGAATCGATGAAGGAGAGAAATCGGATAAACGAACGTGGACGAATGATCGTTTTTTTGGACAAAAAGACCAGGTGCGTTATTTAGTTACAGGTAAGGGCGGGTTAGTACGAGAGGTATCTATTAGAAAAGACCTCTCTCTGCAATTGGAAAACCAGCGTTTAGAATCCCCAAAAGTAACAACAGACAGAGGTGTTCGATACGAACAGAGATACGATATCTCTGGCGGAAATGCTCTTTCGGCATCCTTCACTCGCGCTTCGCAAAGAGCGCTTGGTTATAGCCACGGATTCCACGGCGTAAGGCATTCCTACGCACAGCAACGAGTCGATCATTTAAAAACATACGACGGTATTAATCATACAAGAGCCCGAGATATCGTCGCACAAGAATTAGGACACTTTAGAGGGGATATAACAGAAGTCTATTTACGATAAAAAAGCCTCAATCGGAAATCCAATTGAGGCTTTATCGCTTTGCCGGTTCTTAAGAAATCAGCGGTATTCTCCGCTGTGCGTGACAAAAGCCACGACTACGCTAGGGCTCTGAACTCTAAAAAAGCATTTCATACAACCTCCATAACTGAAAAAACGTAAGAACACAGCTATAAAGACAAATACTTTTAAAAGTCAGAAAGGACCCTAACGTTAAAAATGCCGCTTAATGCGGCAGCTGATACCTTCAGCAAGGGGTTTATAGCAACCACGCTCGGCAACGCCTTTGTTCAAGGAAACAATACAAAAAAACACAGAAAAAGTAAAACTCATTATTATTTCTTGCCTTTAGTTGCGGCTTTTTTCGTGATCCTTCCGGCTTGCTTAGTGCCAGCATTACCCGCGCCACCAGCTTGCGACGTAACCCCTTTATTAACGAATCCATCCATGCCAGCACCAGCTTGGAAGCCAGCCCAACTCATCATCGCTGTAAACATCATAGGCGCAGCAAAAAATAACGACCAGGCTAACGCCTGAACAAGTAAGTTGTCAGTAGAAGTAAATGAAACTCCCAAAGTTTCTCTTACATTATCATCAACGTTTCTAGCAAAAGCCCAAATAGCAGGCCAATATAAAATTGTTCCTATTGCAATATGGACAGTAGCAACGACAGTTGCCTTATATCCCGACAAGACAAACAAGAAGCTAGCTACAAAGAGTATTATCGCAATAATAAAGGGCTTTATTAACGGCATTGCCTTTTGCATCATTGCTGCGCCTGACGCTCGCTCAGCCGACGTCGACATAAGGTTGAACCACGCCAAACGCTCTGCAAGGTTGTCCCAAGCGCTAACATCCCCGCGAGTTCCACTTGAGTAATCAACACTACTTTGGGCTCTGTTTAAATCTAGCTTATCAGGGGTAAAGTAAGCATAATACAGGACCTTATGCTCATTAGAGATAAAATTCTCACGAAATTCGTCCTCTTCTGAACTGAAGATACCTAACGCTCGATCTAGAAAACTGGTATCTATAGCATCCATAGATTCGGACACTATCTCTTCATCCATTGAGTGATAAAGCTTAGAGCCTAATCCTTTGCCTTCATCCTCTAACTCAGAGCCATAGTCCTCATCCCCATTCCACCATTTATAGCAAGAGGGGTATCCACCAGCTCCTTCCGGTAAATCATTGCCTTCTGAAGTGTGGTTGTCGCTTGAATCAAAACGTCGGATAGGTTTAGTCGAATAGAATCCATCCTGCTCTGCGCCCTTATAATACTTGGGGTCTGTCATGAATATTGGAGAAGCCAGCCACGCCATTGATTGACTGTACTCCTGAAGTCTATCGGCTTTCCTCACCGCAGGTCTAAAACACATTTCCTGAAAATCAGTCACTTCTTCCCTTAACCTCGGGTCATCTATTTTTTCTAACTCGACTTTTTCAGCAAATAGACGAACATCTGTATTGCAGGGAATCTCTTTAATGGTTTCATCTTTGAGCCACTGGGATAACCAAAACAATATTTTAAAAGACATAGGCATTTTTAATTGCTGCCCTCCAAACATAACGTTGACTTTATCGACTATTGTTTCACCAGCACCATTTTCAGTCATGTCAGGTAAATCATCCAAACTGCTAAAGGCTGTTACCTCGTATTCAGCCTCGCATTGCCTTTGTATGATTTTGATTTCAGAGACTTCCATTGGATACAAAGGCACAAAGCAAAAAATCATCGTGCAAAACATGGTGATGGTTTTTACCTGAACTGAAGGTAAGGCACTTTTTGCATCCCAGTCCTCACCAGCTGACTCAGTGACCTTTATCGCATAAGACGCATAGAGCTTTATGAAGCCCAGGAATATAAGACCGGTTGTTTGACAAAGCTCATAAAGCAGCTCAAAAAGAAAAAAGCCCCAACTGAAGCCATATAAATCAATCAGCGATTCAACTGTCATAGCAAACTCCCGCCAAGTATGATCGGAAGACCTTCACTGAGCACAATGTAAACCCCCACACACAAACGAATGGTGGTTTTACTGTTCAATAAAAGCTCTCTCTGTTGTTTATTTTTTATAAAGATTCTAACAATCGGCTCAAAGAAAACGGCCATTAAAATAATGACCGCGTAACTTAAAAACGTTGAGTTGGTAATGACACTTTTAAGAGACTGTAAACTTGATATTGATTCCGGACTTATACTTGCCAACCAGTTCCCCAAAAAGCTGATCACTAAAAAAAGCAATAATGCACCAAGCCCAATTAACACCAATCCCTTCAGACTTTTCATCATTCTATAATTTCCTCTAAGCGTTTTAGCTCTTCCATTGAGTCCTTACCTTTTTGAGGGATAGGGGTTTGCCTTTCAGCTCGGGCTCTTTCCATAAGCCTTGCAGCCGCGCTACCCTGAACATTACGTCGAAACTCGAATTCCTCTTTTAGCAGCTCCATTTCGCCGGAGAGCTCTTCAAGAGACTTGTCCAGTCTTTTTAACGCTTGCGGGTTTTTAGCTAACGTTGCATTTCGCTTACTGGCTAATAACACACGACGCATGGCTAGCATTCGCTCGGTCATTCTCGCCAAAGCAACCTCATCAGCCAGTGCTTCAATAAAGGCGTTACGGTATAGCTCTTCGGCTTTAAGCGCCTCAAACACCTGTGGGCTCAAACGAAAACCAGGGGCAGACACTTCCTTGATATTATCCGGATCATAAATATCATTCTCAGGACCAATGCCTTCCACCAAATCCCGAATGCGACCAGCGAGTAATTTCTGCTCATCTTCAAGCACCGGGTAAACGCCTTTACCCGGCGTTGAGTCAATTTTTTCACAGTCTTCGCACGTCCTGATTTTGACTTCACCGATGATTTTTTTTGTCCACTCTTCCATTTCTTCCGGCGAGTCCCAATAGTCCGCAAACCAAGGGCGGTCAGCGCCTTGAGGGAAGTCACTGGTTTCATCGGCTTCTCGACCAGAAAGGGCATTACTCCCGGCCAAAATTCCTTCTTTTAACGCATCAATCGGATCTTGGTTTTCACCGCCTTTGCGACCTGACGGCATTTCTACACCATCATTCCCCTGGTTCTCTTGTATATCTTCGTCCAGCTGAACAACGTCTTTCCCCGACGTGTCCTCAGATTCCGACGCCCACTTTTCAAAACCGGAATATTGCACCCAGTCCTCAACGCCGCCTTCACCATTAACAACATCATCTGATACCGCCTGGCAACTGGAGACCGACAATTGAAACAGCTCTTCCGCTTTTATTTGTCCCTGCTTTATCATTTCATAAAGTTCCGGGTCGGTTCTTGCCAGAACCATCATCGGCCAGTTTGAGATAACACCCGTAGCAGTGTTAATGAGAGTATCCTGGATGTTTTCGAGAGCGCCGGTTACACCGTTTAAAATGTTTGTAACCGATAAGGTTGGATCGAAACCACCGCAACTTGGTACTTCCCAGCTGACCCCACCCCGAAAAGGCACGAAGTCATTATTTCGGGCAGGAATTCGGCTATCACCGCCAATTTCGTAGTAAATCAAGTCACCAATATTGTTGCGCTCTTGAGCGCTTGCCACGCCCGTAAATGCCAAAGAAACACTGACCGCTAACAGTAGCTTTTTCATTCTGAATTGCCTCCATTCGAATAGGTTATAGAGAATAGAAATACGCCTTTAGGCTCACAGCACTCCCACGGACGCCAGTACACCCAGGCATGATCGCCGGACTCACTTCTTTTATTTCGCAAATCCATACTGGTCTGCCAGCGACTTTCATCCCCAAAAATATGACAGTCTTGTTCAGGTTCGGGATATACCATTTGCCACTTACCAGGCTCAGAGTCGGCTTCATGAGCCTGACCCGGCGGCCAAACACCGGACTCTTGATTCGCGTCCAATTGCGTGTAGATATGTGCCGCCGAATCATCGGTGGCGATACTAATAGCTCTTTCTGCAAACACCGCCGATGCCTTGTAGTCATCCATCTGCATCAATGTTCCGTTTCGCGGGTAGACACTTCCCCAGCTTCCGGCAAGCATCATTGAGTCGTCACCATCTTGACGAAAGCCAACTTCACGCATACCGGGCACGACTGAATTAATTGGGTGCTGAAGAAGTTCGGTATAAGGGTAACGCCATGAATAGTAATCCAGAGAAGACAGGAAGTAGGGCTGAAAAGGTGTTACTTGTGATTCGCAGCCGTAGCCTGTCGCTCCTAATAATTCCCCTGTCACTGAAACAGCCGGATTGCCAATGACATCAACCATGCGCCGCTGAACCGGGGATTCCGCACTTTTCATCAACTTCCGCAAATCGATTACGGGTGGACTCACGCCGGATTGTCCTAAATCCATACCAGCTCTTAAGCCTTCCATGTCACGCCAGGGGTAATGATCAGGCTGTTTATAGACGGTGACAACCGCATCAGGGAGATAATGGCGGACTCTTAAGGTTGTCTGGATCGAACAGTAAATCAGCTTGCACTCCAACCAAAAGCAAACACCGGTTGGTCGCCAACTGATACAAGACATGGATAACGCACTATTGAATAAATCCGTAAACCCAAAACCGCTTGATGGTCCTTCAACTGCATTAGCTGATAAACTATAGCTTCCGGTCGAAAGCATAATTGCTGATGCAATCGGCAAGAGTTTATTTCTCATGCACTTCATACTCCCTTAACGCCATTCGAATATCTGTTGTGCCATAAACAACGTACCGGCCATTAAAAACAATCGCCGGTAAGCGGGATAGCTCCAACTGAAAAGCCCGGCCCACGGATTGATAGCCGTCTGCTACAGCTTTAACTAACGTTTGACCTTCCGGCATATTTTGCAGTGTGGAGAAACGTTTCATCGCTTCGCGTTTCGTTCCGGCCACCAGTTTATTGATCTTCTGCTGAGCAATACGACCAGCATCTAAATCATGATACTGAGCGGTATGATTCACTAACTCTTGCTTATCTACTGAATGCCCGGAAAGACTGCTGTAGAAAACCTCGATATCCGCTGCATTCACTTCGACAGCGGCCAAAGAAAAAGCCAATAAAAGTAAGACGCGATTCAAAACATTATTCCTTCATTTTTTACATGAAGGTCATTATGCCGACCAGCTCTTGAAAACTAAAAAATCCGAGTGATTTTCAGTGTGGGTTTTATTTGAATGCGGACATGTCCGCATTTTTGGTAGGTAGTAAACTTGCTGGAATAAAAAAAGAGCCGGGTTAACCGGCTCTTTTGTTTTTCCCTATTTCATCCAAAATTTTGAAGTTATCAAGCACCCATTTTTTCGAAAAAGCTCCCCAATCAGTAATACCTATCGCTCTCTCGCTCTCAGATACAGTTGAAAACTCTACACCGAAACTCTTAGCCGAATTTATGGCTTGTGTGATAGTCACTTTAGAGACATCGTATTCTTCAGCTAATTTATCTCTAGTCCAGATTCTTGGGTCTTTATGCTTCAGGGCGAGAACACAGAACATCCTCGCCCTTGCAGGGTTCATTTTAAGCATTATTAGCTCTTTCTAATGAGTCTTGGTAACAGTCCTATTAATAATAGCATTAAAAAGAAAGCGCCGGTTGACCCGCCGGATGTTTCTGCATCACCGCCTGAGTTAGAATCTGAAGCTTCAACACTAACGGTTACACTTTCTCCGCTATTGAGCTCCACAGAAAAAGTGCCAGCTTTGTCGCTCGTTAAATTAATGCTGACTTGCTTCGTCGTTTCACCTGTTTCAAAGGTGACAGATTCATTCAGCTCTTCAAAGTCACTTCCAGCCACCAGAGAGCCATTTACGGAAGTAGCTGTAACTGTAGTACTTCCTTGTGTATCGCCTGAGCGAGTAATAGTCACTCTTGCAGTACTTCCTGCATTTGCCTCCGTTGAGGACAACGAATACTCAACTTCTGGCGTTTCATTGTCAGTAATTGTTACTTGTGTTTCATCAAGGATCTGCTCTTCATTTTCTATAACAACCTTGAAGATTCTCTCTCCGGTGAACTCTTCATCGTCATAAGTGTTAATTGCTAATGACTTTTCTGTTTCACCATCTTCAAAAATCAATCGCTGACTCACTTTCTCAAAGTCATTAGAAGTGGCTGAATTAGTATCTGCATAATCAGAGCTCAAATTAACAACATACTCTCCGTCACTTCCGTTTACCCGAGATACCACAATCGTCGCTGCTTCCCCTTCTACAACGGAAAGGTCTTCTGACAATTGAAAATCACCGGGAGAGCCCGAGTAATTGTCTTCAATAGTTAATGATGCTGTACCGCCTGAAACCGTCGCTTTGTACGGATACACAAGCGATAAACTTACATTCTCAGCCCCTTCATTTTTTGCATCAGCAACAACCCCTAATTCCGCTGTGACTTCTGATTCGCCAGCTTCAAAAGTAACTCGTTTATGAGCCTCTTTTAAATCAGATACAGTCGAAGCTGTATCACTGTCAGCAATTAACAAAACAGATGAGCTTTCACTTAAATCTCCGGTTCGGCTTAATGTTATTTGCGCAACGCCTTCATTTTCACCAGCGGTATATGACGACTGTTTGAAACTAACAGAGCCTAACGATGCGGGGCGGTCCCGCCGCTCACTTGCAGACACTTTTGTTTGCAAAATCGCCTGAGTATTATCCGCAACGCCACTTTCACCACAGATAATACCGTCTTCATTTTCTTCTGAGGATGTGAAGAAAGAATGGCTATCAGACGCATTTCTTGTCCCTTGTGACCACATAACCGTTTTTTTACCTTCACACTCAAGCGCTTTCGCAAAATCAAAACGGGCAGAAGCGCGGCCTCCACCGTCTTCGTGATGCGCTTCCAAGTTATGACCTAATTCATGAGCTAGAGTCAATGGAACCACTTCACTTGAAGGAGATAGGATTATTTCATCAGCTATTGTTGCGTATTCACCACCCTGCGATGCAGCACCCAATTTAACTTCCCGGTCAGGATCTCGATAGTCAGTCAAATAAACCCCGATATCCCCCCCAAACATCGTATACGTTAAATACTCAGGGTAATTTTCTTGGTAATTACCGTTTTCGTCGTAATACCCTTCAGGGTTTAGTAAACGGCCACTAAAAATTGCGGTCGCAGATTCTTTTATTTTGTTTCCGTCCTCATCATACACATTATCATAAGGCTGATCGTCAGGTATTCCGGTAGCTTCACGAAGCTCTACGACTTCAAAGCGAACACCCGTTTTGGAAGTTTTGTATATAGAATTAATATCACTCAAAAGACTATTTACCCGCTCGTAAAGCGCTTCAAAGCCACCTAATCGGCGCTTGTAAATAGGCTGGTAAAAGACAACCAAGTCTATTGTTACGGTATCACTAGATGCCGCAGCCATTGTTACAGGCTGCTCTTCTGGCGCAGGAGCAAACACATCCTGAGCACTTACAGATAAAGGTAGTAATAAAGCGGAAGCTAAAAGTGTTTTACGAAACATAATGTTCTCCGATGGTTAAGCAATAAGTTAACCATACCAAAACAAACGAAAAGGTCAAACACTTTTTTTAAATGATAAAAAACAACAAATATTAGAGCTGGCAGACTCAAAAATTTTTGAGTCCTATTTAATCCGGAGTGTCAGTTCACCAAGAATTATCGTTAATCGTAATAATCTTACTTTAAATCATTGCGGGGGAGTGCTTATATTTATGAATTACGTGTAAGCCGAAGGAGAAAAACGCTCACCTTCGGCTTATATTAAAGCCCAAACGATCAATAAGTTAATTTATATCTCCCCCCCCTGATGTGTCCTCTCTTCTATCATCAGCTGTTATGGAATACGTTTTACTTGCCCCATTAATGGTAACTGTTACATTAACCGTTCTGTTGTACGGAGGAGTATACCCACTATAGTTACATAAATGAGGCTGACCATGAGGTGAAGAACATCCCGACCAATTCAAAGTGACATTCGTTGAATCATCAAAAACATAAACCCCACCTGAGCCCTCATCGGACCATATTTCACCCACATTAAATGTCATCGTCGTTTCACCCGATCCTGTTGAACCACCGGCAGTACATCCACCGGAGGATGTTGAATCGCCAGCTGAAGTATCAATGAAACAACCAGCCTCAACATTCTCAAACGGGTCTTGTTGCTGCTCGCGCTCCCAGTCGACGGCGAATCGGTGCGACGTGCGTTTGGTGGTGTCGTTGGCATTAACGGCCACCAGGTCGATGAACGTCCGTCGCCGCTCTCCGGCATTGAGTGAGGCCGAAACCGGGCAGCTTACCCGACGCTGACCACCTTCCCCAATGCTCCCACTACTGCATGAGCCGGAAACATCGCCCAGCTGCCATTGATAGTCACAACCATGCTGACAGCGCTTCACTAAAGCGTTAGCCTGGCCGCTAAAGGACTCTACTGAATCCGTTCGACGACAATCAGAGCACGTTGTTTCAGTGATAACCGGGGCTTTCGGAAAGCAGTATTCCGTGACGTACTTGCAATTATATAACTTCCCGTCGAGTGAGTTTATCCGGTGGAAAATGTCATTCTCCGAGCTACCGCTGATATGAAAGTCATCGCCCTCAAACCTCTGGCCGTCGAATCGACCGCCGACCGCCCGGTTAAACGTGGCGCGGCTTCCTCGCAATTCCCCGCCGATATCCGTCCGACCAAATGAGCCAGTCGCAGCTTTGACTCCGTTGGCCTGAAGCAATTGCTGCACCGCCAATTCCCCGGCACTGGCAACGCCCAGGCGGGAACGATTGGCGTCCAGAACACCGGTCAGCAAGCGCCGGAAGACCCCGCTTAGACTGTCAAGTTGATTAGCAGTCAACGACTCAACTTCACCACCACTTGACTGACCATTAACTAAAGTAAAGTCATCAGATTGAAAGTAATTTGCGGTTACTTCTTCAAGGTAAGTAAGTCCAGTGGCAGCCATGCGAATACCGGACGTTGTTGCTGCGTTCACCTCTGTGGATGATAAAGCGTCAGTTAAAAGACGCTCTACTTCTGCTGTATCCGCACTCACATAGTTAACAACCGCTTCCGTGATTTGAGCCAAGCCTGTCACACTCAACGTCACCGTACTTGTCGACTGAGACGACATAGCCCGAGCTATCAGCTCTTCCGAAAGAAGCGACTGCATAAATGCTTGCTCTGAATTTAACTCATCACCAACAGCGCTAACCGTTGTTGCGTTATCTCCTGAAACTGATTTTATATTAGCACGAGCAAAGTCAATCGATTGACCAGAGGCGCTATCCAATTGACCTGTTGAAAAGTTAGCGTAATCACCGACCGCCTTTTCTATTTCAGCCTCTGTAATATCAGCTGTTGAACTCGTTACGCGCTCTGCATAAAGCGCAGCAATATTTTTAATATCGTCATTTGTCAGGTCAATATCACCAGCTGTTCCGACGTTGCCGGAAAACCGAACTTCAGAAGATTCGATAACAAGGCCGTCACTATTTTCTGAGAACGACACGCTTCCCAGGCTTGCGTTATCAGAGACTTTCATCTGCTCTAACCGTAACTCTTTACCGTCAATTTTTACGGTTTCTATGCTCTGGCCTGTCGCTCGGCCAACAGCATTTAATGAGTTCTCATCATTGAAAGACAGTCCAGTTTCCAGTGTCATTTTGGATGGATCATCCGGGTTCGCTTTGCGCTGTAGAAAATCATCATACGCCGCAGACGCATACGGCGGTTTAAATTGCGCGGTAACAGTATTTCCCGCCAGAGACGTGTTTGCTAACTGTTGCGAGATTAACTTAGCAACCAGTAAGTTATCGACATTAAACGAAACATTAAAGTTACTCCCTGACGGAGCTCCTGAAAACGGCGTTCCGACCGACGACATTAATGCACCCGTTACATAGCCAGACTCACCCGATAACGCTTCTAATGAGCTCGGCCAGCTATCATTATTTCTGTAGTACATAAGTGCCGCAGCATTGAGTACAGCGACTTCATTAGATACCTTTATCGCCAACTCCTGAGCCCGGCTATTTGAGTCTAAGATTTGAGCGTTTGCGACACCGACCAACGGCAATAAAAAACACGAAATCACAAAAAGAAGCTGGCGAATCATAGTCTATCTCCCTTAATTATTTGCAGTTGCCCTGGTTAACACAGTGCTCCCACTCAGCTTCATACTCTTCGAGTAAACGCAGGTTATTATTGGTGCTCGTTATCGGAGTGATGAAGTTGTCACCGTAAAAACGCCCCCCTTCAAATACATCAGAAATAAACCGGTTGAATCGGGCGGTATCCCCCGTTGCATTACCTACATCAACGTTGCCAGAAAAATCACCTGTTTGAGCTGTGACCCGGTTTGCTGAAGCTGTACCGCTAACATTCATCGACTCCGCTGATGCCTCACCGAGTGAGGACGTATCAGACTCCAATTCATTAGTCGTTGTTTTCCCTGACACATTCGCCGTATCAACATTCGCTTCACCGTTGACCGTTAACGTTCCGTCCACTTCAAAGTTACTGGCATAAAAGTCAACAAGCTCAGCATATTGAATGACAGCTTTGGGGGCTTCTACCCGGTTAAGCGTCGCTTTTCCGGTTACATCGAGATTCACGGTATTGTAAACGTCTGAAAGGACTTCGGTTGCTTCTACTCGCTGTGCTGTCACGATTTGAGAGACGACTTCAATCGCTTCAACAATACCGAATACACCTCTGTTGATTGTCGCTGTATCAGTGACCTCTAAGTTGTTTGTTGTATGCTGCTGCGCTGACACCAACTGAGCCGTAACTTCCTCGATATCAGCTCGGTCAATTCGAGCGGCCAAGACATTCACAACGTCCGCAGCAAATGTCTTAAACGCCATTTGGTCGGCTTCCAACTCGCGTAAAAACGCCTCATTGTAATTCAACTCATTACCCGATAACGACTGAACAACAGCGACGGCGTAAGTTAATTCATTACCCGATAACCGATCTATTTCAGCTTCCGTTATGGCCGCTGAAACTGCCTGAACATCAACAGCATCAAGATTACCAACATTGCGAATGTCATTACTTCCGGCGTCTAACTCACCACCGAGCCGTACATTCCCAGTAAACTGAGTGTTTGCCGAATCAACAACTAAATCCGTACCACTGGTCGTCAATCGGGAGCCGGAGCCTATCAGCAATTCCTGCTCAACACTGAGCGTTTCAGTTTCCCCGCTATCAGCCTGGAACTGCTCAAATTCAACATTTTGCGCGTCAAGCACGTTGAGGTTATTGATATCGTTACCGTTGACATTAAGGTCACTTTCAAGCGTGTTACACTCAGGGGAGCAAGGAAGATTTTTTCTGGCAACATGATAGGACTGTATAACACTATCGGGTGGCGGATTAAGCGAGCTTGAGACTCGCAAATTATTTCGGCTGGCCGTTTGCAACTCACCTGTCAATTGGGCTGCATGTCGTGCGGAGGCCGCTTCTAAACCAATGGTAAATACATCCCCATCAATCGTAAATTCATATTCACTGCCATAAGGGGATACCTCCACGCCGTTATAGTGCGGAGAGGCTTTTAGCTCAGCGATACTTGACGGCCAAGCTCCATATTCCATCCGATACTGATTCGATGCTTTTTGAATCGCTCTGACTTCTCGTTTCGCGGTTTCTGCGTACTGCTGAGGTACACGTTGATCTTCATAGTACTGAGAGCCGACAATCCCGCCAACACCAAGTACACCGGCAACTCCGGCGGCTGCAACTGTCGTATTTCCTAATTGCTTAAACACACTATTCTCCTTAACAACCATCGTCTTCAAAAAGACGTCGGTTATCCATCAGTGATTGTTGTTGTTCATCATACGAAAAAGAGATTGATCGATTATAAATCGCATTATTACCCTGAATAACGATATGCTCTGACGCCGCATTTAATGCAGTTAGATACCGCACAGGAACGTTTGCCATACTGATATTGACACGAGGGTTAGCACCGCCCCAGTTCTCGTATTGGATGATCGGGTATTCTTGGCTCCAGGGACTTCTTAGAAATGACGCAAATTTCATTAACCGATAACTGCGAAAGTCAGATAAACTCGGCGTATGCGGTGATTCAAGACAATTTGCCTGGTAGTAGAGTTCCGCATCTTCAGCTGCCCTTTCAAGGGTTACGATGTACTCTTTAACCCTGTTCTCTATTTTCCAGCGGTCAACCATTGGTTGAATCAAAATAGCGATAACCGTAATCGCTACAAGCGTTACGGTTACTCCTACAGCTGAAAACCCTTGAGCTCTCTTCAGCACAATTAAAGCGTTTTCTCAATTGTTAAAGTACCACCAGAATAAGACGCATTATTGCCTTTTTCCTGATGCTCACGTACTTTTCGCTCGCCTAAACCATCGCTGGTTATTCCATTAACCGTAATGACATACCCTGTGGCCGGATTTGACGATAACGGCGCTACTGAATTTGTTCCACCGAAATCATTCAAAAACAAACCATCATCAGTCACACAATCGGTTGCCAGGAGTTCATCATTATCCATTCCCGCATAGCTTCTGGTTATACTGCGGTAGCAATCAGCCGCCGATGAAAGACCTGATACCTGCAACTCAATCTTCCCCCCGGAAACACTGCTGAAAAATCCTGAAATTATCGGAGCTGCAATAACTAATGCTGAGACAATGATCGCAACTCCAATGGAGATATCGATTGCAGAAAACCCTTGTTGCTTTTTAATTACTTTCATACCTAAACCTCTTAAATTAAAACTGAGTTAGAATACTCACAATAGACACTGCGTTACTTATCATTAAAACCCCAAAAAATAGCCACGCGACTACAATGCTTGCTGTTTTAAAACTTTCGAACTGATTCAAAATATCTTCTTTCATGCTTCTGGCCGCAATAAGAACTGCTGCTTTTTTAATGGACTCTTTTTTGACACTCGATAAAATTCTCAATCGAGTAAGCGTTAAACGGTTCAAAAGCCCAGTATCAAATAGCTCACTCAATGATTGTTGCCCTTTACCGTCAGCTCTTATCACTTGCTCGATATGATGACGCTGGTACTCCGTTGAATCTTCATGTACCTCCATGACTGCTTGCTTTGGCGTTAAACCGCCTTCATCTACAAGAATCCCTACTGTTGAAAGAAGCTGAATAGCGCTGAATTCTCGATACAGCTTAAACGGAAAGTGTTGATCTAAAAAATTTAAGCGGAACTTTGAAGTGCTGGTTTTTGCATAAAACAAAAAGTAGATGCTCAAAGCAAAAACTATGAAGATCGTAAACGGCAAATATGTAGTTAGTATTTCAGAAAGCCCAACGGTCAAGTAAGTGGACCAATTATACTCAAAATCCCCTCTTGCCCGGCTTTGAACAAGCCCTAAAAAGGAGCTTATTGGGACTGTTGTTGCTAACAGAACCCCTGTCAAAGTCAATGGCATCTTTAATGGCTGCGACAGCGACTTTCTTAACGACTTTTTCATACTCTCGAACTCAATGAATTCATTGAGAATGACTTTTAAGCTTTTGTCTCCGGAGCGCTCTGCCGATGAGAAAACAGAAACGATATTGGGGTGAAATAGACCTCTCATCCCATCAGCCAGTGTCCGCCCCTGACTTAAGGAACGCCGCAACTCTAACGCCGCTTTATACTCCACTGAAGAGGGGTCATACGCCTCAAGGATCGCATCACATGCCTGGTTTTCACTGGCGTAACTGGACAGCCAACTATTTAGGTAAGAAACAAACTGCACCTGTTTACTAAAATTAAACCGTTTGAACCACCACCACTTCTTTATTTTTTCTTTTGTGGTCGCTATCTTGAGTTGATCAATTAACTGCATGAACGGCTCCATGAGTTTGTAGGTAACTCGGTTTGCGGTACTCAAATGCTCCAGGCTCTTCAAATATACCACCTAACGTTTTTTGAGCATCATGCGGACATACCCGGTGTTGCTCCACATACGCTTTTGCTCTTACTCTCATTGGTGTATATCCCTGAGAAAACACATAATCTCTCAGGCCGCTGATATCCCCCTCTCTAATAAAAGTTCTTGCTTTATCATCAGGGCGTAAGGCTTCAGCAACACAAATCATCCCCAGTGTTCCTGCGACACATTGTTCGCAACCCTCTGGATTTCGAGTGAGATACACTGTTCCCTTGATTTCTTCTTTTGAAGCGCAATGATGACAAACTTCGGGCAATAGTCGTTGCGAAGCGATGCACTGCACTAAATCCGGCTCTGCAAGTAAGTTTTTCTCAACTCCACTCTGTATTAAGCGAATTAACGCATCAAAAGGATCGGCTGAGTGCATCGACGTTCCCATTAAATGTCCCGTCAACGCAGACTCAACAACTTTTTCCATCACCTTTTTATCGCGCATTTCCGTGATCCCAATAATATCGGGGTCTTGCCTTAACGACGATTTTAATAACGGAGAATATGACAATTCCTCTATCTCAGGAAAAACGTTTTTTTGCACAATGAATGGATTGTTAAACGTTTCTTCGATAGGGTCAGACAGCAGTATGATCATTCGACCATCCCGAATCTCATCATACAGAGAATTGAGAGTAGTTGACTTCCCGTTCCCGGTTGGGCCACATAAGATAACGATGCCTTTTTCAGATCGTGTCGATAGCCTCAAGATTTCAGCAATGTCGTCATCAACGCCTAGTGTCTCTAGTGCTTTGACCTTACCTTTTTTAAATAAACGTCCTACCGTGTGTGGGCCGAACTGAGAACCGTTTCGCCCGATTCTTAGGGATATTGTTTCTTTTGAGCCGTCAGGCAAAGGCAAGTCGTAATCCCGCAACGTCACATCGACTTTTTTATCTGACGTCATTACGCCCGTCATGTCCGGAGATTGCCCTACCCCCGCATTGCTTATCTTATTTAGGTAATCACTGTCATAATGCTTCGTGTAAGCTGGGACAATTACCCGGTTAACTCGATACTGAACGGCAGCATAGTTCTCATAGTGCATAAAGTGGACATCACTTGCACCGTATTTAATAGCATCTGCAATAATTCGATTGAACTCACGTAACTCTTCGCTATCACTCGCTCCGCTTAATCCTGTGCGGCGATTTTCTCCACTGGCTTTTTCAACAAGAGACAAAATAAAATGAGCTTCAACGATCTCTTCTCTGTCTATCGAAAACCCACTATTAAGCACTTCTGACTTATAATTTTCTCGCTCTTGCAAGTGCTTTTTAAGAACTTCCTGAGTTGAAAACAAGACACCCTTACCGTCAGTTGATTTAGCAAAAACTGAATAAACCCGTTTAACTGAACGGTCAGTGCCAACCAGATCTTTTGTCGGACCTGAAAGTTTCTCAGGAATTCTGTAGTCCGCAGCATTCATGGCCTATACACCCCTTAAAAAATATATAAATCGCGTTGCTTTGCCCCGTCCGACAAGCTCACCATTGAGTCTGTGACCTTTACAACTTCGACTTCGCCTAATTTCTGACCTTGACGAATATTCTCAGGGACACCGGATGACTTAGATACCCTTGCTATCCACTCTCCGTCATACTGAAAAATAGAGTGCAGCTTAAAATCTTCAATACTACTTCCCGACTCTTCTTTTTCCTCATTATCAGAAGATCCTTCCTGCTGCTGATAATACGGACCATTATTGTCGGTATAGCGCGGTTTATCGTCGCTTCTTTCACCTTTAAGATTGCCTACGTCCGCCTGAATGTAATCTTCGATATTCTCTAACTTTCCTTTCTCCAAAGCCGCCTGAAATGCGTTCGAGCTGATTTTCTTACGATACTCAGATATGGACTCATCCAAAGCCAATATTCGTTTCGATTCCTGCTTCACTAAAAACGCCAAAGCTTCGTTGGAGTCTAATGCACCGGCCACGTAGTCACCCGCCATTGACTCCACACTTTTAAACATCTCAACGCTTTCCGGTTTGCCTTCCCGATTTGATTGAACGCTCTGCTCTTGGTTGAGATCAGCCTCAGCTTGAGAGCTGACGGCTTTTGAACTCGGACTTACGCCTGAATCATCCGATGCGGACATGTCCGCATTTCCCATTAACCGATATCCAATCACCGCTACAAACAGTACAAAACTGCCAATCAACATCAGTCTTTTCTTAGGATTCTTCTTTGCTTCCTGACTAACTTCTTTTATAAAGCTCATAACTTACTCTTCCCCAAAAATTGTTACTAAAACCGAACCGGAGACCCTTGCTGCACCATCTTTGTACGCAATATCCAAGGTTCCTACACCTTCCTGACTCTCAATACCAAACGATACCGGCATGTCTCTCATTAAGGACCCGACACCAACAACGTCTTCAAGGTAAGCGCCTTTTAAAACAACTTTTGCTGCATGGATATTCCAGCGGCCATTCGACTTCGGTCTTTTTCCCTCGTAGATCAATTCGGCGTGAGGTACATACCTTTCTATAGCGTCTGCAAGCAAATAAAACCGCGACATCGCATTATCAGGAATTGAGTAGTTATCAAGGTACTTCAAGCGCCTTACATCCCCGGTCATACTCAACGTGACAATCCCATCATCGAACCGAAGCACTGACTGCCCAAGCTCCCGTATCTCCGGACTTTTTATGAACCGTTTAATGTCTCGTATATAAGCCGCCTGACCGTTATTCTCAGAATTTTCGCTTTCACTAAAATGATATGTCAGTGAATTTTTGTTGTGCTCAACTTTAGTAATTCTCCAATTCGACATTAGCAAAGACTGCTTTTTCGCTTTTTGGAAAAGCGCATCCTGGTAAAGTCTGTGATAGACGGAGCTGGCTTCACTGGCTAAATACTCTTCGTATTCAGCCCAGGGGCTTACCGCATTGCGGATCGTGCTCCCCCCTTCATTGCTCGGCCATAAAACCCACCCAACAGCCACAAACAAGAGAGCCACTGCCAGAAAAGCAGTGTTCCCTTTAGCTTTACCTGCTTTTGACTTAAAAAGAGTCACCGGTATGTACTGGTTACTGTCTTGCGGGGTCAATTGACTCGAAAGCGCCTCGATATTCTCAGCGTTTTCGCAGTTTTTCAAAGGCTGTGGTAGCTCACCTAAAAGGGAGTAATACACCGGCAAATCATCAGCAACAATCAAAGTTTCTTTTGACGTTGTGACAAAGAGAGCGGGGCGGGATTTACGCACTGTAATGGCGACAACCTTGCCTGGCTCAAACTCTTCAAAGTATTGAGCGTCACTGATATTTCTCGATAAAAACCAATCTACAACCGAAAAGAAAAAGTCATAACCAGATTCTTCCGGTGACAAACGGAAATAGTCATTATCCCGGTAACGTCTGTGAACAATGCCTTTGTATGACTTCTTTATTGCCGTTTCAGCGGATTTTTTAGGCGATTCATCAAACAATGAATACGCTGTCAGTTGCCATTCAACGCCGTTATTACCCTGAAGCTTCATGCTTAATCCCTCCGCACTCTCGGAGTGATTAGGATGATCCGCTCTTCTTTGAGCTTTTCACCCGATACGCCGCAACCAAACAATACGCACTGAAGGCCGTTATTTGTGCCACTGGATTTCTCTTCACTGATAGAGTTAGATAAGACCATTGTATCTCCGTCACGAATGCGAAGCCGGGTCGTCATCTTATCAAGACCAATTTCGGGGCCTTCTACTGTACTATCTCCAGATTCGATCTTTCGAATGTCTTTTAGCTTATTCAAACTGGTCGAAAGCGTTAAAAAGACATTTTCATCATTCACGGAAGGCAGCATGTGAAGTTGTTCACCCGTTCTGACTTTACCTAGCCGCAACGTCTGATTCGTACCAACATTAGCCGTACTGTTGCTTCCGGCTTCCTCTGCAAAGGCCGTGTCGTCCCCATACACGATAGACGTCGGATAGTTATTAATGGAAATAGCTCGTTTACGGGTAACTCGATAGCTCACCCCATTTTTATCGAGCACCTGTAAAAGCGCACTACTACCGGCGTATTTACCACTTTCTCTTTTGTACTCAAGAACGGTCGGCGCTGAATCGCTTGCCATGTCCGCAAAGGAAGTGGTTAAACTCACGACACCATTAGCACTTAAGCCCTGCTTAATAATGGACCAATCTACTTGCCGATCTTCGTTTTCAGTTGAGCTGAACGTAATTATTTCAATGTCAGCTGCAATGACGGTTCCCAGGTCAACATTTAAGTCATCAATGTATGACTCAATGAGAGAAATATTCCGGGGAAAATCTTTGACCAATACGGACGTGGTGCTTTGGTTAACCGACACCTTGCCTTTTTCACTTTTCAACACCTGAATAGACTCACTGATGTCGTTCCAGATATCGCCAGTGTCCGTTTTGTAAACGGTATAATCTTCGTTAGTGTCAAAGCCACTTTCAATCTGAGACATTCTGGAGCCAAACCCACCACCCGAGTTGGTTGAGCGGCTCTTCTCAGAGCCATACTGCGTCGATGCAGTTCCAGACAACGCATCAATTTTGAAGCGATCAACCTTGTACTTACTCCAGCTCAGCATGTCTGACTCTTCTTTATAAGAATAACCAGTCATGAACGAGATCTTCTTAACTATATCGCCAAGCGTTGCGCCCGGAAGTGCCTTTATTAATTGCGCCGAGTCATTTTCATTGATGTCATCAAGATAATTCACCATTATCCCTTTAGGGGCAAAGTACGTATCCATTGTGTCTTTAAGCGTTAACGACTTAATTCCACCCTTAATTTTTTGCGTCCACCAGGTCGGGCGGTTCTTCGCTTCATTGGTCAGCTCTGGAATGTAGTATTCATTTGTGTAATTTAACCGCTTAAATTGATTCGGCTGTTTTTGCTTGGCATACGCCGCATGTACTTTGTCCTGACCTCTTGCCTCAATATCCTCACGTTCAGTCTTAATTGATGAGCAAGCGCTGAGAGAACTAAAAACAGCGGCAGCTAAAAAACTTACTCTTAAATCACTCATAGACAATCACCATCCCCTGCTTGGTAATATCAATATTGAGATTGGCACTGGCCGCAAGCGCGTCTACCAAATGCTTCACACTCGGCTCATGAATTTCTGCCTTGTTAGGCCAGCGGTAATGAGGGCTGGCTTGCCATAAAAACCAATTCCCTTCTGGATCAGCCTGAATCCCATCAATATGTTCAGCGATTTTCTTTAGCTGAGGCTCCAACCGTCCGGGTTTCATTTGAACCTTCACCGCTCCGGATGCCACGTTGATTTTTATATCGCCGTAATTTTTCCACTGCACCGGCTCCGCTGCACCATACCCCTGTACTGGCTTAACTGGCTCAACGAAGAGCGGCTTTTGCTGTTCTCGTTTTGCGTTAATGCGCTTTTCATCAGGAAACACGCTTGGTGATTTAATTGCTGGCTCTGGCGTCTCTTTAAACGACATATCAGTAACAACTTGAGGACCCGCCACCCCAGCGGCAAATAGTAACGTTGCTAGCATCATTATATTTGTATCTCCATGACTCGACGTTTCACGTCAATGTTGATTATGTGGTCGATTTGCGCGTTCGTTAGCACTTCAGAAATGAGCGACTTTAGCTCTTGGCCGTTAGGCTGGTTTTCAATAAAAGCGACTTCTAAAGACGATAACGATAAACTCTTATGAGGCGCTTCATCGCCCCGGTAAATAACTGCCCAACCATAAAACCCGCCGAGCGCCTTCAATTGCTGATAAATACTGCCCGATTGAAGGCCGACGTGTTGGCGGAGGGCTTCACGTTGAAACGCCCGATAATCTTCGCTGTTTAACAATGTTTTTCCTTCCGGCAACACCACAAAGCGACCCGATGATTTCAATGCGGACATGTCCGCATGATCGAAAATAAGCACTTTGTTTTTTTCAGTTAACCGACTTGGGTGTTTAACATGCAGCAGACCAGTACGGTGAATGCTTTCTGATATGACTTTAAATCGCTCATACGCTAATTCGTATTCTTCGCGACTTCCTGCATAAGCGACCATGCCAAAACGCGAGACGTTATTCAGATGCTTACGGACGGCAGGAACATTGTTGAACTTGGCGCTGTCTTGTTCGAATTCAATAGCAGCCAATGGTGTTTTATTAAAGCCTTTCTGCTCTGTCGCGGTTGTTGTTGAACAGCCGCTTATCGCAATAAAAGCGACAAGCATTAAGCAATACTGTTTCACATTGATACCCTTCGATTTAAAAATGTAGGGGTATCATACGGGAGGTTTATTCAATCCAAAAAAAAGCGCCGGGGTTTCCGGCGCGGATTTTTCTCATTTCAACTAAGCAGCAATTCCCCTGTGCCTATCCAGCTCTTCCGCCATGATCTCGTTAGCTCGGGTTGATGAACAATCATGCTCTCTTCTGATCCTATCCCGCTTTTTCCGTTCGTCTTCATCCGTTCCGGCAAGGACCAGGATCAACGAGGGCGGAACTAATCGCATTAAGAAGTGAACTTTTTTAGAAATTATAATTGCTTCAGTATATGACTTATCTTGTTTCTGAGCGCTTAGAAGAAGATTCTTCTCTTCGTCCGTGAGCTTCTTAAAGGCAGCCACTTCATCGGCCTGTTGAGGCTCTAACCCCAACAACAACCAGAACTCGCAGAGCGATAATACAACGCGAGCATCCCCAGCGTAGTCCTCCATATTTTGCGTTGCAGGCCAGTACCATGCACCAAGCTTCCGCCACATTTTTACAATCTTAATCACTGTTTTAGCAATCAAACCGTTTTTAATGAATAAGTGGTTCTCATCCGAGATAACAATTATGGGTCGACTGTCTTCACGCTCTGCATTGTGCTCAGCCAGATCATGAATGCTGTTCAAAATGGATAAGTAAGCAACGGCTAATTCTGATTCTTTCGAATCTTTGGCAAACTCAGCCATGTCCACCACCGTCAAATCCGAGTCTTCCCAAAGAGAGCCAGCGCGGTTGAATTTCTGCCCGGCTAAGCCTTTACAGAAATAATCAAGACTGTTGGCATAATCCATAAACCGTAACGACAATGATTCGTTATGAGCGCATTTATCCGAATTCGCCATGTCTATCAGCGCGTCTCTGACATGTTCGGTCAACATGGAAAGACGTCCTGCATCCCTGACGTTACGAGCAGCATTTAAAAGCGCTTGCTGTATAAGGCTTTTATCACCGACTCCAATTTGCTTAGCTCGCTCTGCATCGCCACCGCTTATCATGATATGGACCGTCAGGGCCATTTCACCCAAGTAGTCTTTTTCTTCCTCTTCATCATCAGCGGCAAACATTTCCTCAATATCGACAATTTCTTCTTTCTCGATATGCTCATCTAACAATTCATCAAAAGAGTTATTTGCTTCCTGTTCTGCCCTTAATTGTTGTTCAAACTCTTCATTCGCTCGACGCGCTTTTTCTTCGGCCTGTTCATGCGCTTCAAGTGCCTTCAAACCGTTAGCAAAGGGCGCTACCGTCGTATTGTCCTTTGCCTTCATCGAGATTTTTTTAACTTTCACTCCTTTACTGTGAGCGTATTTCGCGGCTTCCCCAAAAGAGTTCCCGGACTCAATAATAAAGACTCGCGCATTATGCGCGGCTATATAGTTCAGCGCGATACTGACAAGACTGGCTGATTTACCCGAGCCGGTTGGACCAAATATCGTCATGTGGCCGTTCGTCTGCCTATCCGCTTTATTCAGCGGGTTAACATGAGCTGGCTCACCGCCTCGATTAAAACCCGATATCCCAAAGTGGCCGGTTCCGCGAGAGCGGCCCAACAGCGGCACTAAGTTAGCGATATGTTGAGAAAACAAAAACCGTGAGCGCCGTCTTGATTGATTCCTTTGCGGGTTATACGCCATTGGTAAATTGTACAAATAACTCCGCCAGGCAATCGGATCATCTTCATTATCAATCGTGCGGAAACCGGCGTTTTCAAGCACGTTATTCGCTTGTATTTGTTTGTCTCGTAAGTCGTTTTCATCTTCACCACGCACAAAGCAAACAAGCTCCACCGGATACATGGGGTTTCTATCTTCCTTTATTTTTCGAACCGCTTTTTCACACTCTTCCTGAATGTAATCGCCGTCCGCTTCCCCGCCGAGCGCCTTATTACCGAGATTGTATATGTCTCGCTCAGTTTCTTCGCTGTCGGTTATCACGACCTTTATGGACAAGTACGCACCTTCAGGCATTGAATCAAACAGCGCTCTTGCCTTTTTGCCGTTTTGCTGCGGAGCACTAATCGAACCGACAAGTGGCGCTCGGAGAAGTCCCATAGTGGACACTATGGTATGAGGCTTGTCATTGAAATACCAAATACCCCGAGCCTTGTCACAGCGAGGCTTGTTATACACCATGCTTTCGGATAGATCGAAACCATAAGGTCGGTCTGAGCTCACCAAGTGATCCCCCACACTTTGCACCAACTCATCGACCGTCCGGTTTTTAGGACTTGGATTAAACCAACGGATCATGCTGATGCAAAAGTCTGAGCCACCGACACGACGAGTTTTGACATTGATCTGTTTCAGCCGAGACTCCACAGCCTTACGCATTTCCATCAACTCTTCTTTCGCGGTGCGTCCGTTCGGCGGCTTGGTGTGCTTGTCGTAACGGCGATAGTAAATCATCCGGTAGTACCGTCTGGAACCCCGCCAGGGCTCATCCGTCACCGTTTCATCTTTAAACAAGCCACCTTCTTTGCAAACGTCTTTATAATGTTTTTTATAAAGCTCTTTCATGCTGTCGCGGAACGGGCGTAAGTGCGAAAGCGGCTCTGTCGATTCAAACTCTTTTTCCAGTGCTTCCGTTTCATTCAATAGACTGAGTTCATCAAAATTATAGAACTCAACGACCCAGGGGCATTCTTTATGCTTTTTAAACACATCGTTCAAAAAACCCTGAATTTCATCACGCCCTTTTGCCAAAAACTTAACGCTCACACCTTCTGAGTCAATCGGAATGAAATCATGCACTGCGGCCACCGAGCGACCGTCTTCTAACTCAAAAATTTCATTCTCTTCGTCATAGTCCAGGTATGGCAAATAGTCCGTAAACGACGGCGGGTTTTCATACAATGCGGACATGTCCGCATCCGTCACCATCTCATCGGGCGAACGGTCGTGGAACTTAAACGCATCCAATACCGCTGAGGCAACGTCGCTAACATCGTGTTTGATTTTATCTAACAGCACGATCCACCTCCCGGTAAAGACTATAGTGAACCTTGTTATACATTGGGAAACGTACTGTGTATTTTGGAATGATCATGCCCGTATGCTTATCCCGGCGCGGCAAGTTGATCAATACCAACTCCGGGTTAGGGACACGCCTTTCAGCGTACTGAGAAATCTCTTGAGAGTGAATATCGTTATCAAATGTCTTAAAGCCAGAGTGATCTCCCTTCTCTCTATTATTACTGCCGCTTTCGAGCTGCTTCATTGTGGGTCCTCCCTGTGACAACTCATTCATTGTTGGCTGACTTGAACAGCCCAAAAGCAACACGGGTAACGTACTAATTAAAAACAAAGTCGGTCGTTTCATCATATCGAACCTTTCTGCCTGTTTCGTCGTAGTCAATCGCAATATTGTTATCGACTAATAAAGTTATGTTTTCGCCGGGCTCTACGTACACAAAGCTGTAATACGCATCGTATTTTTCCGCCAATATATCTGAGGCTTTATTCAGTCCACCCGAGCCAACAGCTCCTAATGCAGCCAATGACTCCGACCCATCGAGCACTAACGATTGACTGGTAGCTGATGACTCTAAAGATTGCTGTCTTTTCTGAATTGACGAGGCAAATGACGATAAACCTGCAAGCGTTCCCTGCGCCGCAATAACCTCATTCATATTATCGAAGTACACACCGGGGACACACGGATTGCCGTATTTATCTGCAACTCTGGCTAACGGCTCTGAAACACTCCCTTTCGCATTGGCGATACGACCATCCGGGAATATAAAAGTAATTGACGTCACAAATCCTTTGACGCACTCACCCGCCATATCACCAATAGCGACCCCGGAGACTCGCGCTTCTTCTATCTCAGGCAACGAAAAACCATTAGCTAATGAAGCATTGCCACTAAGCGTTGCTGAAAATTCCCAGGGCGCTTTGTTTTGACCATTTTTTTCAATTCTACCGACAAGCGCTGTTACAGCTTGAACGTCGTAAATACGAGAATCTGACGGGATCGTGACATAAGGCTTCATCTGCTGCTCACCAGCCCCTTTACCGCTACTAGGCCGAGCGGTAGATTTAACTTTATCTCCCCATGTCGCTACTTCGTCTTTAACATTACCAATAACACTTCCCGATTCTTTACTATAGCCGACCGGCATTTCCCAGCGCGTCGGTCCAGATTGGTAAGCGCTCTTTTCAGAGCCCACTTCAAAGCGGGTTTCAAAACCACTGCCTGAATTCGATGCGGACATGTCCGCACTTTCTTTAGAGGGGTTTTCTGGTTGCACGTCAAACGTCACTTCACCATCTGCATTAGGCGCATTGCCTGGATCAATTTGCGTAAGTTTGTTTAAAGCATTGTCCAACTTTTCATCTATGTACTTAAATACTTGTTCATTATTTACGTCACTCTCTCCCCCGTTTTCCTTTGGGCGATCTTTAAGTGACCCTATTTCAGTTTTCAAGTCCGATATTTGATCCCGTAACTCTTGGCTCTGAGCCGCTAATAGCTTGACTTCTTCTTTCGGTGTCTCTTGAACGTCCTTCCCATCGGTAACTGACTCTTGTGTTTGTGAGCTACCACTTTCTTCACCAGAGCCAAACAGTGCATAACCGGCGATTCCGACCACTGAAAAAAACGCAATCGGTATGAACTTATTTCCTTTTAAGGCTGACATGACACCCCCTGCCGCTCAGCTGCAATCAAGAAAGGCTCATCACTAACGAAATAAAACATCATCGCTTCGTCTGGATTCAGAATGGGGGTTTCCGTCCCCGCATGAGGCGCGACGGAGAGATAGCGCCCACGAACATTGCAAACGGACCATTCCAGCGGCGCACTACGAACGTTTTGCATTTCAACAGCGGTAACGTAGACCCCTGACGAAGACCAACTACCATAAGGTTTCGCCTGATAGTCTCCACCACGATAAAACGTTCTGTCTAAGGTTTTAGACTCAATCTTGACAGCACGAACCCCCGGAACTCCTTCAACAAGGGATTCGTCCGGTGCATATAAGGTTTGAGCGGCAAACTGAACTAAATCAACCGGTGTTACCACAGCCTTTTTATGCTGATTCGTTCGTTTTTTGCCGTGATTGCTGCTTCGAACGCTTTCAATGTGAATTTTGACAACACTTTCCGTTGGAGTCTGCGATGCGGACATGTCCGCAACGTACATCCTTTTTGACTCAATACCCTGAAATAACAAACGCTCAGAGAATCGCTGTTTTGGTGTTAAGTAAAGCGTGCTACTGATAAGAGAATGTACCCACGCACGACCGTCTTGCTCATGAACCGCTTTTTTCACCGGCTCTGGAAACATCAATTGCAACTCTTGCCCCACCGTTGCAGCAATATGAATAGGCTCCCCCTGCTGGTACTGTTTGTGCTGCTGCGCTTCCCCTTCAAAGGCAAATGTAAACGCAAGCAGGGCAATGATTAATGTGAATATTTTCATGACTTATCCTTCACCGTTTGAATGCGTTTCGCGTTTCCGGCAAGCCCATCGAGCGCTAAACGCCAGGGATTCACGTTGATCCCAATATCTTTAGCAACGACACGTATCGTATATTCAAGCGCCCGATCATCAAAAACATTGTTCCCGATTCTATCTTCAACAAATAACTTCAATGTGACTTCCCAAACACCTGGCGCAATAACGTTCACCTTGTCACTGGAATACCCTTCATATTCTTCAATAGTCCGTGTCACACTAGAATGGGACTGAGCTCTGACCTGCGCCTTTGCTAAACGCTTATCATAATGATTTCGCGTCATATAGTTTTCATGGCGCTTCACGTTTAGTACCGTTTCCTCTGAGCACGTTGATAAACACCGCTCGGTGCGCTGCCAAAAACGATAAGCAAACGAATACACAATATGCTTTGGTGTTGTATTTACTTTTTGCTTACCACCGACGGACAGATCCGGCGGATAATAGGCGGTAAATTGCTCTGGTAAGTTTGACATCTTATAAAACATCATCCCCATAAGGATGAGGCAAACAGCCAGAAGCACTGAAAACCAGCGGATAGCAACCGTCTGCCTATCTACAACTCTCGATTTACTCATGATCTTCAATTCCTTCCCGGCCTAATGAAAAATTAACCATGTCGGTTCTAATAGGCGGTTTTTTCTTCGCGTAAGCCAGTTTCAAAAATCCTATAAACCCTTTCTTACCAATATAGTGATCAAGGTAGCCGGGGGGCTTACCGTCTCGAATATCCGGCACTTTCTTGAGGATTCTTTTTAAGGTCAAATAACACAAGAGCCCACTTAAAAAGAGCGCCCCAATATCTATGAAAGGCCAGAGCACAACAGAGACAACAAACAGAAACGCAACGGCATATCCAACCCCGCGAGTAGCAAGCACCCCCCACTCAGAGCGTGTTAACCCTTTATAAAACACCGGCTCATCATTAACTAATTCGCCAGTAAAAGGGTCACTGTAATCTTTATTTTCTGCGCTCATACTGATCACGACTCTTTTGCGCTTACGTTCTATAGCTGTCGAACATTCCCAAAATGAAGTAACTCATCAGCACAATAATTCCGATAAGACCAATAGCAGCTATTACAGGCACAACGACATCCTTTACATCCCCATCTTTGTCCTGAAGACGACTCAAAGCGATACGAGCAGAAGACGCCATTGAGAAAATAATAGTGACCAAGTACCACCCCACGGCTAAGTAAGCTAAGAAAACAGCCAGCGTAACGCCTTGCGTGATAATGTCGCCGTCTCCAAAGTTTTCAAATATGTCATCTTTTTCAGGGATCTCTACGTTAGCCTTGGCTAACGAGCTTGTTATCAGTGTTGAGAAAAACACGAAAAGTTTAACTAATGGCTTGTTGATACAATTCATAACTCTTTTCCTTTTAAAAAAAATAAACAATCAAAACGACAATCGATAATAAAAACAGGCTTCTAACTACGACAGAGGCCAATCCATCCCAGTCCTTCTCGGCGCTCGCCCTCTTATACTTAGCTGACAGGTTGCTCATGATGAACCAACCGGCACTAAGCAGCACGAATCCTTTCACCACCCCGTTAAAAAAAGAAACCTCAATATCCATATCTAATCCAGCACCGTTACTAACGCTCTTGGAGAAACGTTACCCGTTACGATAATTTCCCACACGTACTGCTTTAAACGAGCAACATCGGCTTTTAACGCCGGATAATTAAACGCTAATTTACCGGTTGCCTTACCGGACTCCGGTATCATCGATAATACTGAATCACATTGATTAACCACCCTTCTTAAACGCGCCTTTTCTTTCGCGTTTAAGCTGACTTTCATCGGAAATTTCACACTCTCTTTATTACTTAACAACTGCGTACTAGGACGCTGTACGTGCCTTAAAATGGCCGAGCGTATTTTTGACACTTCCACTAAAAACGCATCGTAAGGAAACGGTCGGGACGCATCCTGACGGCCAAGCTCACTAATATCCCGCGTCACTTTGTGAAGCTCTTCCAATTCAACAACCACTCGCATCAGACTTTCATCTTCAGGAAGCTCCGCGAGCGCCTGTAAAGGGAACACAAAAACAAGCAATAACAACAATCGCATAGTCTTTCTCAGTTGATTCATAACAGTGGGAGGTATTAAACCATGACTCTTTGCCGGATAAAAAAAAGCGCCGGGATTTCCGGCGCGGATTTTTAAAAGCTTTTTTGGAAGTTCTTAATACTGTTTTCAAGCACGTACATAAAAAAGAAAGCCGCTGGTACAAAAACAAACATCGGATTGATGACATCCGGCCAGCAGATATAGACAACAATACTTAACCAAATTGCCGGTTTTATCAAACGAAAATACAACAGAAAGCGTTTTTTATGCTCGGTAGCTGCACCGAAACGCCGCAAATCCCTTGCGATAAGCCCGAAAACAATGCCAATCAATCCCATGATTGCGAACAGCGGCACATTAAACAGAGCAACTACCAAACGCAACAAAAAAACTTTCGTGATATAAAACGCAGACGCATACGCGATTTCATACCAGGCTAGCTCTTCCGCTGAAGCGGCAGACAAATCGGTAAAACCTAACCAGCTGTTCGCATTATCCACCCATTCCACGGATATGACCGCTGTTGACAATAACTTTCTACCAAAAGCCGATTCAGAGAAACTATCAGATAAAAAACGGGCTTCATTCACCATCATCGCTTTCGCATGAAGGTGGCCGGGTATATCCCAAAAGTCCATCGCAATACCAACCCACTCAATCCCGATACTGATGAGTAATGATAAGAACAATACAAACGGAAGTGTGGCCAATGAATGAAAGACTTCACCAATCGCTCCGCGACTCTGCTTAGCAGATTTGTCACGCGCATCAACGTGCCTATTTTTACTCATGACGCTTCCTTCCACCACTCTTCGCCCGTCGAGTACCTATCTCTTAACCGAGCCGTAATGTCTTTCACATTGTCCGGGATCTTAATGTTGTCTTTCTTCGGTTGTGGGAACCTAACCTTATACAGTTGACCGCCATTGCGGTAAATAAATGCCTGGCCTTTTGGTAGGTTGTGAATATCCGCCGCTGTGACTAAGGATACCTGACGCTGACCAATACGGTCCCTTGAGCCAGAATCAAAGTTGATCAAGCTCTCCCCTTGGTTCTTCACATCAGAATCTTTGGTAGCGTCCTTCACTTCCACTTCCGGCAGTCGTCGAGTCAATACTTCAGCGGTTTCAGGGTTTTGCACTCGCATCATGACGACTGTATTGAAATTATCGAGCACCTGCTGTGCTTTATCCTGATCTTGCAGTCTCGCTGCAATATCTGAGACCGATTGCGTATACGCAGTGACACGGATACCTGCACCACCAGCCTGGTTAAGCATTGGAATGAATTCATCACCAATAAGCGAGTTGAATTCGTCCGCATGAAGATAAATTTCAGGGAAATCTAACTTGTCTTTCCTTCCATCAATTTCAGGAAGATGACCCGTCATCCCGTTTTTATACATATCCCCGGCAATACTGACCAAATCATTGAATGCCGTGTTACCAACCGCTGTTGCTACCGTCCGATCCGTCATCGCATCGAGACCAAGATACACCACCCCGCCTTTTTGGATCATTTCACGCCATGACAAAATCGGATTCGGGTTAGAGTCATCGAGATAATCCGGCGATAAAAGCTCACCGACCGGGCCAGTGTTTAACTTTTCAAGAAACGGTAATAACGACGCAACCAATTTGTCATACCACCCCTTCTCTTTTTGCACCGTTCTACATAGCAGTGACGAAATACCGTCCTTATCGTGAAACTTCTCAAGATAATCAATCGCGGCCACCGCTTTTTTAGAGCGCGATAAGCGGGTCACACGATAATCCGTTGGTTTCACCTGAGCCACAAGCTCATTAAACCGGTATCCGGCACTGTCTTCATCGCCGTAATCTTCAATCATTTTCATTATAGCGAATTCAACAACCAACTTGTCCATGTCCTGAATATCCGCATCGATGGATTTGATACTTGGGCGCTCACCCATTTCCGCCCTTGCCTGTGCGACGACGTTAACAAACCGCCAGGCAAAGGCTTTAAACGTCGCGGAATTACCAGCATCCGGCAGCGGTTCAGTCGTTCTTGATGCAACTTCCGTTATCCGTTGATATTCCCCAACGGTGTTATAGCGACAGGAATTTGCCGGATCGCCTAAATTAAAATAATAGAATTCGTTTTCACGCCCTGCTCGAACGGCTTCAACATAAGCCCGCTTAAAAAGCTCTGCATCGCCTTTAGGATCAAAAATTATCACCAGGTTTTTTTGTTTGCGATTAATATCACTGGTTATGTTTATTTCACACGCGCGGCTTTTTCCAACTCGTGTCGTACCAAGATAAATCGTATGGCCGTGACGCTCACCGAGCGGCTGCATAATATGTTCTTCTTCATCCATTCCAATACCATGAATGAAGGGTTCGCCACCGACGTCCGGGATAGGCGGTATTATCGTTTTCAACGTTTTCCTCACGCCTCTGGCTACCAGCCAATTTTTATTCGCCATTCTATGCTCAAGATTGCGAGCAAACCGGTACATACGGTTCATGGTTCGGTATTTTTCATTTTCCGGGAGTCGTATTTCAGCAAGTCGTTGTGTGTGTTTCGCGGAAAACCGATAGCCCCGGCCCAGCCAATGATGATCTTTTGTTATCGGAATGTCTTTCGATTGAACAAAGTAAGGCAGGGAGCGTTTTAAGTTTTTATGGTATTTACTGATCAGCCAACCGTCCGCCCAATACTTTGATGCACGAACAGCCATGATTCCAGCAGACAGGTAAGCCACTTGCGGCGTCATCATAAAAAAAGACGGAGCCACCGCGAGCGTGGCTGTGAAAGCAGACGCAGATAAGGCCCCATAATACTCAACCGGCGGACGAAGAAGCCGGGATAACTGCATATCGCTCATTATTGCCACACTCCATTCTGGTTCACCATAAACGGATAGGTTTGCACATTCAGCGCTTCACCTATCGCATCCCCTTTGGCCGGAGCAAACTTTAACGGAGAAAAACGAGACGATAATCCCCTTATAAATTCAAAACTACTGGCCTCCACTACAAAAACCACTGCCTTCATCTTTACCAGTTCGTCATAACGATAAGTCAGCCATTTTTCTGACAATTCATCCTGGCCGATGACGACAAAGGGCGTGACTCTCGGTTGTTTTTCACGAAATTCGCGGCTATCCAATTGACCAGGACTCATTGACGTTGATAGTGGGAAAAACGCCTCTTCAGTGAAGTTCTCGCGATAATTATTCAGGTTTAAACTGAAGCTTTGGCGAGCTTGCTCCACGTCTATCAGTTCATAATAAGATTCGGTTGGTATGGTCTCTCCAATCACCGCTATCACGTCTAATTTCTCAGCTGAAGCACTCGGCGCGAATACTCCCGCGCACAAGAAACACAGCCCGGCGAATGATAACGTCCAATTGCGTCTTTCCATGATTTACCCTTTCGCTTCAATTCACTCAGATACGCACTTGCGTATTCAACGTTAACCTTTGGTACAAGCAAGTCCACAGCTCGGTTAAATTTGCCTTGATGCCAGTACCAGTTGATCTGACACATGCCGATATCAATGTTACTGATACCTTTTGAAATCGCTCTATTAAGCCCAAGGGCTGCACCATAATAACTGCGGTAGTAAGCCGGTGCTCCGGCAACATTCAATGTCCAGGGCCAAGGTTGCCGTTGTCCCGCACTGTACGTTTGACTTTCCCACGTACATACTGCATTCAATACTTTTTCTGGAACGCCATGTTTTTTAGCAGCCTCAGCGATCAATGCGGACATGTCCGCATTGACCTGGCCGCTAATTGCTAATAACAGGCACAGCGCTAATACTCTGATCACCATAATTAAGCGTCACGTCTTTGCGTTTAACTTCTGTCTCAGTGAGCCCCTGAGACATCGCCCAACGGCTTATCTCTTCGACAGAAGGCTTAGGTTCATCGACAAAGTACACATCAATACCGCCGCCCCCGCGCTGGAGTCGTCTATACAATTTTTCGAATGCTTTATCGCACTCTCTGCAATCCATTTTTATATAAAGGCGGACACGCTCACCGTTGTCGAACCCTTCCATCAAGCTTATGCGCTTATACTTGTCTTTTTCCTGATTAGCGAAGCGGGGCGTATTAGGGAACTTCTCTTGCCACGCAAGACTAACGGCCAACTGCCACGCAATGACTTGTTTATTCTTTTCAAACTCCACATCAACATGCTTACGGGCATATTTCATGCGGTCGCTCATCGTCTCTGCGGTCACACCGAGCGCCATTATAGGATTACGCTCAAGCTTTGGCGTGTAATAGCCAAATGGTCCTTCCAGCGCTTTTAAATACTTATCGTAGTCTTCTTTCGATAAGTTCCAGGTCTCTTTAAACGCTTTTTCAGAAACAACCTGCTCTTCATAAGTAGAAGGTTGTTCGATATTTTCCGTTTTCACCTGCGGCTCTTGAGCCAATAGTGAGTGACTGAAGACACCACTTATTATTAAAGTCGCAATTAGTCTGGCTTTTTGCATAGCTCTCCCTCTTTATTTTTTAAATAACCACGAATGGAGCGAGGTACAGAAAGATCCGCATAATGCGCTTGATTATCGACACTGACATCCGAGCAATCCGGGAGAGGGTTCATCACCGTCGACTTGATCACTGTCACTTCCCGCTGCGAATCATGAAATGCGGACATGTCCGCATTTGACTGTTTACTAACTGTGGCGCACCCGGTTAAAAATAACGTCACTACTAAAACCAAAAGCTGTTTCATAATCCTTCCGTCCAAACTTCGTTATCCGAATTAACAAAATCCACCTCATCTGAGCGAATATCTTTCACTCTCCAACCTGATAGCGAATCCCCGACAGATAATGATTTATAGTTTTTGGGGGCGTCATTTGTTGAGACGCTAACCGACACTTCCCCAGCATACGTCTCTCTGCCCCACACAATTAACTTGAAGGCACTATTGTCCTTTTTCACTTCTCCCCCAATCTTGTTAACTCCAACACGAATTTTTTCTAACTCAGTTGCTAAGCTATCCAGCTTTGTTTCTGTCTTACTTTCAAAGTTTTTGCCGTTTTTGCTCATTGCGTTTAAGGCTCGAATGAGTTTTGACTGTTGCTCCTGCAAATCTTTTAAAGCCTTACCCAGTTGCGCGACATTATCATTAGTCTTCTCAATTACGCCCGTTAAGTCGCGAGCAATAACCTCACTAAATACCTTTCTTACTTCACTGCTGGTTAAGCTGCTTTCAGCTAGAGAGCCTGTAGCTGTTTGCTGTGGTTGCTTACTGGTATCCGAGGTCGGTGAAGTCACTTCCTCTGGCGGTTGAGCAGAAGACTCATTAATAAGATCCGTTAATACAGAGTCATTTAACGACTGTGATTCACTTTGCTTTTCAGAGCTTTTTGCATTGCCTTCAGAAACCTTTGAGGATGACTCGGACGACTTAAACAAAAAGCCAACAATAATAATGAGCGCAGCGAACACCGCGACACCAATATGCAACTTATTGAATTTGCTTTTCGGTTTTTCATGCTTCTCAACATCGTTTGTTTCAACGTCCGGCAAGTCTGATTCACGATTCATGACGCACAATCCCCCTATAGCCATCTTTTAAATCGAAGCTGTATAACCTTCTGATCGGGTCTTCAACCGGCGTATAGGTATCACCCACTAATACTTGCAATAAATCACGCAAAGGCATCATGCCAAGCTTTCGATGTATCTTGGGAAGTGGACGACTCAGCGTTATGTTTAAAGCTTTGTTCTCCGGAAAGGCGACAAACTTCCAACCTGAATGCTTGAGTGCATACTGAATTGCTTCTCCAACCGTTCCGACCGTCGGTGGAAAACTCATTTGCACCGGGACTGATAATGGATCTCTCTCATAGTCGTTAGCTTTCAATTCAAGCAATGTATAACGATCCGTACTAACGACATTCTGTGCTGTGGCAACACCGCTAAAAAGCATCACCCCTGCACATATTGAGGCGCTTAACTTAAGCATGATTAATAAGCTCCTTATAGCTTTTTTTAACTTCATTCACTAATTTTTTGACCACACCTTTTTGAAATTCAATAAACTCATCCGGTGTAATATCTCCGTTTTCTATGGCATCAAACCCCAGTTCCCATACCAGACTTTGTTTTTCGTCCCGTAACGCTTCGGGAACGAATCGTCGATACGCTTTATAACGCTCCCCGGCCACTAATTTTCCTTCCGGCGTTTCCTCCAGCAATTTCGCCTTTATTGCTTTTTCTATAATTCTTGGACGTGTTCCAGCAGTGCCGATACCTTTATTTGCTAACCGACTTAAATCGCTTTTACCATTTACAAGGTCGCTCTTATCCAGGAGTTTCTTCATCTTTCGGACAAGGCTTGTTTTCGTGTAAAGCGCCGGAGGGTCCGTCATTTTTTCTTCAACTCGAACATCAATAACCGGCGCTGTCAGACTGTGGGGGTACAGTTTTTTATCCGTCGACTCTTCGCCAAATAATGACTTCCAGCCTGGTTCAATTAAAACTGAGTCGGTTCCTTTTAAAGACAAAGCGCCTTTACCCGCTGTTAGCTTAATGCTCTGACTTATCGCGGGAGGCATAAACTGTGCTAGATAATGCCGGGCAATCAAATAGAAAACTTTCTTTTCTATTTCATTCAAATAACCATAGATTTCAGAAACGCTTGCTCGGGTTGGTGTTATGGCTTGTTTAGCCATTTTTACTTCTTTGTCGTTAAACGCTTTTGATATCCGGTTCGGATCGATATGCTCTGAAACGCCCCTAAAATCCGGGAGCCCTAAAAGTTCTTTGATGATAGGCGGCGCTAATTTATGTTGCGACTCGGGTAAATACCGTTTTTCCGTTCTTACGTAAGTGCATAATGCACGAGGTCTGTAAAGACGCTGTGCTGCGTTCATTGTATCGAGCGGTGACAACTTAAACTCACCGTTGGCTTCACCTATTAGAGCATCCGTATCGAGAGGCAATGGCGGGGCTTTTTCCTTTGTGCTCTCTTCAATTAAAACTTTAACCTCATCCAGCTTTAAAAACTCATCGCGAGCCTTTTCCGCGATCCGTTTATTAACAAGATACCGACCTTTTTTGCTCACTTTGGGCGGTTCCCATTTTAATGTCACTGGCTGCCCGTTAATCTCTACGTCCACTTTTATTTCATAGTGTTTTACCGGCTTAAATTCTTTGTGCTCTTTCTCTCTTGCATAAACAAGCTCGACACTTGGCAAAATAACACGCCCTGAATTAAATGCGCCTCGTTCACCGGTTATCGTTTGAACAAGCACTGACATGGCTTGTGTTATGTTCATTCCGACTAACCAATCCGAGCATGTCCGCACAACCCACTGATTGAATAAAAAATCGGTTGCTTCAATTGGGAGTCTATTATTAAACGCCTCAATCAAAGAATCCTCATCCATCGCCCCGTAAAGCACTCTTGTAACGGGGCCTTTATATCCGCACTCTCTAATTATATTCCGGGCGATCCCTTCACCATCAGGATCAGGATCGGTTGCCACAATCACTTCTGTGGCTTTACTAAATAGGCGCTCTAATGTCTTAAACGCTTTTTTCTGTTTCTCATCAACTTTATAAGCGAATGTCTCAGGGATAACAGGCAGAAGGTCGATATTCCAACCTTTCGCAATCTCAGGGATATAAAATTCAGGCGGCTGAAGAACGACAGTATGGCCTTCTTTTGGGTAGGCAATTACCGTATTACCTTTTCTGTAATGCTGCTTTTTGCGATGCACTGCGGACATCGTTAGAAACTCAGCAATATGCTCTGCCTGAGTTTCTTTTTCACACAAAATGAGCTCCATAAAAAAATCCATTGCCGTTATCAGTAACGGCAACAGATTATCAGGGAATGTTTAGAACCAGAAAAAAACGGTGAGATTTTGATGCGGGTTTTTTGCTGATCAGCAGTAAGCGTCCAATCGACTATAAGATTCCTGAGCATCCGGGATTGAGCACCCCAACAGCCCAGCAATGATTTCAAAACGACGAGAATCGTCTGATAATTGGCTTAAAGCCATTCGATATTTTCTTTTTTCAAAAAGCTCCATTTTATCACCTTCATCCATGACAAAATGTTTCCCTATTACGGTCCATAACTCTTCGTAATCAAGATCCAGCTCATCTGCAATACGCACGACTTGTTGGTATTGGCTTTGACCTTTGTACTTACACAGCAACCCATAAATCGCAAGCTCCACGTCGATAGACGGCCTTGCGGGACGGCCTTTGTTCGTAGCTATCCCGAGTCTCTTACGGCGATTTGTAATATCCCGGTCGGTCTCTGCGGGGTAAAAAAATTGGATCATCGGGAGTGGAGCTTTTGATAACACCAGGTGATCAATTCGGCTCTGGTTTTTCTTATAACTTAAATGCTGAGCAATCGACTTGCTGACTAAGAAATTGTCAATACGAACACTGATAGCCTTTTGCTGAAACGCTGCAAGGGCCAACTTATCCACTTGCCTATTATTGAAGTCGGATATGACTTCAACCGCTTTCTTATCAAAGGAAAACCAGCTCTCCCCCAGCATTCCACCTTTATTTTCTAAGTATTGATAGGTGTATAAATAACTGGCGGTTATATCAAAACAATTGATCGCTAAATTTCTAAAAGGGGACAGGTAAGGTTTAGGGGGCTTATCAACGTCTATGTTCTCTAACGCTTCACCATCGATATTAATGGATATCGCGCCTTTTTGAGCGGCCACATCGCATATAGAAGTCAAACAATGCGGCGTAGCCTGACGTAATACCTCTGCATCATTTTCACTGAGATTTAAGACACTTTCTAAGGTTACACTCTTATCAAGCATCGTATCGCGTATAAAATCACGCAGTAAAAGCGGCACATAACGAAGCGCCGCTTCATTGTCATATATTTCTCGCATAATAAACTCTCAACCGCCAAACTGAATAAACAGCTTTAAAGCGAACTAGTAATATCTACGTTTTCTCTCAACGAAGATCATACCATAGAGTTTAAAAGTTCACCAGTTCGTAAATCTTTGTTAATTCACTTTACAATCAGCTTCCCCGGCCACTCATGAATTTTTCAAACTCATGAGCAACGTCTACCCCCTCTCTTTCTTCCTCTTCTTTAGGAGTTGTTTCAGTGGTTTCTGCGGAGTTATTTTGAGTTTCCTCAGCAATCAGCTGATCAAGATCCATTTCTTTATCAGGGGCGTTATCTAACAACAGACCTTCATCCGGGGCATCTGGCGAAGGCTCATCGTCAAAAACGCTATTATCATAATCAGAAGACGTTTCAGGGGGCGTGTTACCTGAAGAGTCACCGTTCACATCAGCAATAGGATCAGGCTCTGTCTGGAGCTTCTGGAATGGATTATCGAAGTAAACAACCCCCTGCCCCAACAAAACTCCGGCATCGCTGCCACTTATCACTTCCCGGTACAGTTTTTCTAACCACGTTGGCTCGTTATACATCCAGCGCCAAATTGAATGTTCAGAGACCAACCAGTGAATAACCTCCCCGGCAAATGGAGCGGAAGACGTCACCACTTTACGCTTTGTTACACGCAAATCTTTAGAGGACGGAATTTCATGCCAGGGATACACAGAGAAACGTTGTTGCTTTTCATTAACAGATACCACTTCATAACGGCGAAATGCCGATATTATCAATAACGAAACATAAGAAAGGGCGGTTAGATATATTTTTAACGGCTGTTCGCTGCTATCGCGAGTCACGTTCTTTTTTGAGTAACGGATTAGCCTTGGCAATTCATTACACGCCAGTCGATATAAGGCGTATTCCTGACCCGAAAACACCTGACCAACAGCCAGAAGCTTATCGAACATCGGTTGGTACATAACCGACCAATGTTGCTCATTAACACTAACCTGGCTTTTCACACCATCGAGCCAAGCGGTTAATGTTTCACTGCTATACTGCTGTGATGCTTCAGGCCGTTTACGTAAGCGTCCGAGGAATCGCATAATCTAATCATCCAATCAAATACAGTTTTAGTAATCAGCTCAGGGTCCCCTCTTTTTACAAAGAGTAAATCTTCTAATTCCTGGTCCCCGATAAAACTAGAAAAGCTTTCTTTCCAAATCATCCATTCGCGCTTAGAGCTAGCGCAAACAACAATATATTGAAATAATGGCAGGTTAAGTATGAATTGAGTGAAAACAGCCTCATCAACGCCTCCAACCTTCGACTGTTTGCGAAGAAACTGATCAAGCAAACCAGCAACATCAAATTCCTTCAGAGCATCGATTCCCTGTGTTTTCAGCAACAAGTCTTCTACAAAAAAACGATAGCCACTGATATCAGACAGTTCAGCAACCTTATCTACAATGTATTTATTCTTATCCGTTAACGACAAAATGACCTCTAGCCAATAAACTCAGAGGGTCATTATCCTTCAAATATACCGATTATGCGATTTTGAGTCGCTTAATCACTTGCGGATTTTTCTAAAGCTTCCGTTAAAAAGTTGCTCAACCAGCTCTTATCAATATGGTTCAAGATATCATTGCATTCTTTTTGGAATGCGGACATGTCCGCATGGTGATTCAATAAATGCGCGATTGCTGACTTCAAAACATCCTCATTACCGGCGAAGCCTGACTTTAAAATATAATGAGAAGCGGTTAATCCCGCCCAAAACGGCGGAGCGACACGTATGTTAACAGAGCTCCAGTTCGCTAAGGTTTTACCTCTTAAAACATTCCGGCCAGTCACGAAACCAAATCGAGAGCCATGATCTAACAACTTATCCGCACACTCTCTATCAGAGCTACCACAATACATTCTGAACTGAGTGATAAGCGACGGTCGACAATTGACCGCCGCACTCCAAACATCTCTATCAATCCTCATCGATCAGTTCCAACTTAGATACTTTTACACGATTCAACGGGAATTCATCAGTCGCTCCAGACGCCGGTTCGCAAAGTACGACATGACCTTTCTTTTTCGCTGGTTTGTCAGCCAATAAAAGATAGTTAACCCCCTGCACCTTCACATGAATAACAACCACTTCATTGTTGGTTTCACTCTCCGATCTCTTCTTATTATCAGAAGATTTCTCCTTCGTCCTTTCGGGTACTGCTTCAGATTGAGAGGCGTCATTCAATGCGGACATGTCCGCATCCGAATTATCTTCCTCACCATTTAGGTTGGATTTATCAGCTACCGCAATGTCTTTAGGAGGATTCGCCGCATTATTAGAAGCCGCTTGTTTCAATGCTTCCTCTTCAGGATTCGCAATTAGATCCTTTTTAAGTTCATTGATAGGCTTCGAGTAATCGAGCTTTTTGAGTTTAGCAACAGCTTTTCTATCAAGCTTATCCTGTTTCATCAGGTGAAGCGTAAGAGCCTTTACTTTTTTAGCGTCATTCTTATCCGCTACAACGTACAACGAGCTTAATAATTTAAGATCCGAGTAGCGTTTAGTATGAAGACTATCAACCCCAGGCTCATCATAAAGTTCGCTAATAAAGCGCGTGTCTTCTGACAGTTCGGATTTAGCAAGATTAATACGGTAGGTCACTTTGTCCCGAGTCATTTTGAAAACGCCTTGTGGCGTAGCTTCATAATTCTGATCCGCAATCTCTTGTATTGACGCACCTTTTTCTTGTAGCCGAATAAATGCTGCGCCTTCGTCTCTTGGGTCCATCGGCTTACGCTGTTGGTTGTCTTTTAATTGATCGAGTAAGCGTTCCGACTTCCCTTCTTCTGTATCACTGTAATACTCGATCTTAACAGGAACGGTAGGGAGCTTAGCTAACTTAGCAGCCAGCCAACGACTCTCACCGTCAACAATCATATAACGACCGTCCTCAAGAGGCGTTACAGTAATAGCCTTACGTATCCCCCTTTCCCTTCCTTTTTCGGTCTCCAAATCATCCGAGATATATTTAACGTCTTTGTTTCGTTTTCTTGGTTGATCAGGATCGGGAATGATGTCTTCCGGAGAAAGATACTTGTTCGACAACTCTTCTTCATTACCAAGTAGCCCCGCAGCTCCGGTTTCTTCTGAAAACATATCCGCTAAGTCGTTCACACTGTTATTTTCGTTGCTCATGATTTATCCCCCTTAAAGTTTCGAACTCATTTCGTCGAGTGCTTGCTTGACAGTTTGACCTACTTTGTTAGCCCGTCCAGAAGGCGGTTTTACCCAAGGCGCTCTGCGCTCCATAGAGGCGCGAGCAATGGTTTGGCTCAACGGTATGAACGGCTTTATAAGATTACTTTTGTAAGTCGATTCAATTCTCTTAATGGAATTATCAAGAGGGGATGTATTGACCCGGTATTGGGCCGGTTTTTCATATTTATTGATATACACAAAGGCATTAACGGTCGGTACAAACTGATTCCGACTCACTCTTAAGCGAGTCAGCGTTTTGTTCGCCATATCCATTTCACGAAAATCATTTTCAATCGGAATGAAAGCAACGTCTAAGCAGAAAATGAACATGTTCTGAAGCATCGTCGTAGCAGGACTGAAATGCAAGAAAATGTAGTCGTATGGCAAGGACGTTAAATAAGATCTCATGTCTTTAGTCGTTTGAGTTATCCAGTCTTTAACGGCTTTTTGGCGGTCAGCGCCTTCATGCCCCGCTCCCGAGCGGTCGATTTGCGTATTGCGCTCAGTGAGTAAGGTTTCATCAGCAGGTATAACATCGACATTTTCAATGTAAGAGGGAGCCACCTTTATGGTGTCAGTACGTCGCTTAGCATTGACTAAATCAGCGGAGGATAAACATTCACGTTTTACTGCGCTTAAGTGCTCTGGCGGAATATAAAACTTTGTGAAGTCCTCTTGCGTGTCGATGTCGACAACTAACACTGAATGACCTTGCTGCGCTAATCGCATTGCATGGAATGTTGTCATGGTCGACTTACCGACACCGCCTTTCGATATGACATGGCCGATAATTTTTGCCACTTTATTTTTGTCAGCGGATACGCTGACTTCTTTTATTGCGTTTGACATTGTAAACTCTCTTTTTATTTGAGTTGTGGGCGATAAACCCGGTTAATAGTATGGTTAACTATATCGTTAACCATACTAGCAAAGTGAAATACAGAGTCAATACAAGAATAATGGAAATCCGCCTTCTTTCCCTTTATTTTTTTAAGTAGAAAAAAGGAGTGATATTGATGGTTTTGGAAATGGCTTACCTTATTTTGCTGGCGGCTAACAAAGCGAAGCGCCGCCAGGCATTATTTGTTTTACGAACGTAGTGAGGACAGAGCCCTTTAGGGCTGTCTCACTTATTCTTACTTTAGTAAGGGAAACGTGTGGCTTTTATTTTCGAAGCTATTAATTATAAATCAATTCAACCCTCATAAACCGAAACAGCCACGGCCACTAATTGAAAACAGCCTCTAGTACCAGGTAATTTCCAGTTCAAAACCTCGCCAAAACGCATTGTTCCTTCAAATTTCTGGCGAGCGGACATGCGAAAGCCTCCCTTAAAAAAGAGAGTCAGGCAATCGTGTTAACGGCAATCTATGACGGTGGTGGTTTGGGTGGCTCTCGCCTCGGCATTGTCCAGCTGCTTACAAGCCCTAAAAGAACTGTTCTGTACTCTAACTCTCTTAGTTCACGACTTTCTTTATCGCAAATAGCTTCAGTCAGCTCTGACACTTCTTCTTCGGCCATACGCTCAAGCTTCATAACTTCCGGGTGAGGAATGGCTTTCTTCTCGATGACAAGGCTTATTTCGCGAGAAAGACTGTCTATTTCACGCTGATTCGAGCGGCTTCGCTCCATATCCGGGTCGAACACCGCAATTTTATCAAGCAAGATGCCTAGCGATTCAGGATCTTTGCTCGACTCTCCGGCTTTTCTGGATTTCATGTTTTGGCGTTTTATTTTATTGCGAACTTCCTCAAGCGGTAAAACATTACTGGTGCAGTAACGTCGACAACGTTCAATCTGAGCGAGTAAACGTTCTCTTTCAGGGATCGTCATTTGCGTCAGATCAGCTTTTTTAAGGCGCTTCGCAAGTCGGATTGCTTGCTTCCGGCATTCTTTTTGCCAAGTCCCTTTTTCTTTTAAATCTTCTCGATACTTGGCTTGTCGACGTTTAAGTTCATCAAAGTCAACGCCCATTGACTCAAAGAAATCGCGGGTTAAGAACAGCCGAACCGGTTTGTAGTGTCCTTTTTTCTCGCCCTCTTCAACGTGAGACGTTAAAGGGATAGTATAACCGGCCAACACCAGGTCTTTTATTGCATTATAAGCAATATCCATCGCCTCACGGCCATGTCGGTAAGTACCGGAGCCGTTATAATCAGCGTCATACTCGCGATACATATTACCGAGCTTCGCCATTTGCTTAACGGATATTTCCACTTCCAATGGAACATGTTCATCTTCGAAGGGGAAAAGGTTCACATAAGAGCAACACAGCTTACGGATCACATATAGCGCGAGCTCTCGCTCTCTACGGATATTTCTGAAGCGGGGTTGAATATAAGTGAAGCGCCCATCACCGATAGGAACAGCACCGCCTTTCTTCCGGCATTTAAGAAAGTGCCTATCAAGCTTAATGTCATACTTTTCGGCGGCGTTTAAGTTCCAACGAACAAGATGGTGGCGCGTCGGTGGTTTCGCAAGAAACTCAGGAATTAAAGGCTTGTTTTTAGTGCGGGAGACACGACCGGCACTCTCACGATTCTGGTATTCAACGGCTAATTCCATGACAACCTCCGGAGAACTCTCCAGAGGTTATTTGCAGTCTTTTTACTTATTATCTGCATAATAAACCCCTTTTTTTGGTCGAGCGGGGTTGACCAGCAGATCTTAGTAAACTAGAATCGTCTTTGAGGTCAGACGAAACGTTACTGTTTCTGCTAGCTCCCAGCTAGTTCTATGAGAAAGCCCTGTTCGCCAAAACAGGGCTTTCTTGTATCTACTCTATGATAAATTTAATTCGCTTTGTCTTTGCTCTCCGTTTGAATCAAGAACCCAAGTTATCTTTTCTAATTTCAAGTCATTCTTACAAAACTTGTGGATCGTGGTTGGAGATGAAAACTGTCTGACACCGCCATGAGCGCGTCCAAGAAAAAAGACCGTGTTATCTAACACTATCTTTACAACAAACTTGCCTTCTTTTTCGCCAGGCACAATCATGAACTCAGCGCCTGAGAAATCTCCCTCGGTCAACTGCCGAAGTAACAGAGTTTTTACGGGGCCTGTCGTCATGCCGGTTCGCCTTTATCTACTAATAACTCCGTTTAGTTTACCAATCTGTTTACGTTTTTCAACTTTTCGATCTGTTTTTTTGTTTTTATAAATAAAAGCTCTTATAAACCGAACACGACCTTGATTGCCGTTAGCAATTTTTCTTTCCCCGGAGCCTGATCAATTTCCCCGGAATCCAACACCCGGATAAGCTCATCGGCTTTATGCAGAAGCTCTGCTTCCGGAACTCGAAGCCCAGTCAGGCAATACATAACCGTTTCAACATCACCCGGTTTCGCCTTATAGTGACGCCGGTTGTTGCTGGCTAAAACAATGCCGCTGGCTTTTGAGCGGGAAAGATGACCTTCGCAGATGGTGGCAAATTCTTTCGTCGACACCCCACGATGATAAACCAGTTTTTTTATTATTGTATTTTTGTCGGGAACCACTAAAACGCCTCAAAGTAAGCTGTGCTATCAGATGATAGCAACGGCTTACTTATATTACGAGGCGCAACTTAAACTCGGTAGCGCTCAAATTGTTCAACCAGAGGTTGATAGTCGTCGAGCTGATAAGGGCAGTTATTCGCCTTCAGCACGTCTTTAACATCTTCTTCAGTCCAGGGATGACCTCTACCCCTGCTTTTCTCAACTAAGCTCTCAGAAAGCTCAAAATCAACCCACTGTTGAGCCATTAGCGGCACATAGCGGTTTAATCTTTCACCCTCAAGGCTTTGTCTTTCAGAAGACGCTAAAAAGCTACTCGCAGAAATAGTTGCACTTTCCATATTGCGGTACTTCTCAGCCAATCGAGCAGAGTGCTCGGCTGAACGAAGATAACTATCCTTTACCGCAGTATTAGGCGCTTGCTCAGAAAGGGTTAAAAACCGCTTTTCTGCATTTTCTGCTAACGAGATAAGTTGACTTGTTCTCAATTCATTATTGATCATGATTATTCCTCTTGGTGATAGCGACAGCCGAAGCGTCTGATTTAATTAACAGGTACAATTTACGTTTAATTACGTTAAAGATCAAATACCCAAACAAAAAAGCCGCTGCATTTTCACGCAACGGCCTTATGATCATCATGCGGACATGTCCGCATCGAAATTATGACAACAGGTTTTTAGACATTTTAGCAGTGGGTACATTGGCCGCCGCAATAGTGATACTCTCTCCGCTTCTTGGGTTACGCCCTTTTCGCTCGGGACGATGAGACACCTTAAACGTAGCGAAATTAACAAGCTGAACCTGCTCTCCGGACTTCAGAGCTTCCGTTATCGCTTCAGTCGTTGCGTTCAGTGTTTTGGTTGCTTGAGCCTTCGTTAAATCAGCCGATTGTGCAATTTTTTCAATTAATTCTGCCTTATTCATTAGTCACTCCAATTGTTTAGAATTCGTTTGTTATCTCATCACAAAGTGGACTGAAACACTATTTTACAGCGTTCATTACAATCCGGATTTTAACCTTTGGCCGCTTGGCGGCGCTCCCCCTCGGTCAGTTCGTCTTGGTGTTTGTATCGACCTGCACCCGGAGCCGGAGTAATTCTAGGTTTTCCCTTGTCGACAATGGCAACCAATCCCCTCATATTTAACTCAGAATGTTGGTCTGCAATTTGCCACATGACGACCCGGAGAACACAGCCTCCATCATCGCCTACAAAATACCACCCATCACCGGGTACATATTGCGTATTTGACATAAACACACTTCTCCTTTATTTTTTATCACTTAACTGAGCTGTACCAATCAATTTCTTTAACCCGCTCTATCTTGGCCGCAACCTCATTCAGTGCGTTGAACGCCCGTTGAAAGTTCGACGTTTTAACACCATTGAATGCAGCTGCATTTGATTCAGTCGCGCCATTTACCAGGTGATCTCTTAATGCGTCTATAACGTCCTCACTCGCAATTCTTGTGAGTGATAAGAGCATCTGAAACCGCTCTTCTGTTTGACTACCAATATAGAGGTATTTCATGAGTCGAGCTTTTAATTGGTTTCGCTGGAAAACAGAGGCGGGCTCGGTGGCGTGTAATCACCGGCAAGGACTTTCTTTTCTACCCGGCGAAGTTGTGCTTTAACACTTGCGACCGTTAAGTTAGAAGCATTAGCTATTTCCTCAACGCTGAACCCTTCATTTTGCAACGCCACCAATTTTTCTTGTGCTTGGGTTATTGTTTTCGCCATAGTTCACCCATCGCCTCGCTATAACCATCGAACTCCCGGCGTACACCGAGAGTCGCAACAATGTTTATTCTTCGATGTCTTTGAACACACAAACCACTGAAGAATAGTCACCAAGATTCTGGGTTTCTTGGCAATCGCCATTGGGGTTATGTATTTCAACAAAGCTTGAAAACTCGCGCATTGTCACACCGGCGAACAAAGCGACCTGAATACCTCCGGCGTCCTGAAAAGAAGGTAATTCGCTCGGTACATTCACAAAATACCCTTCGGCCAACAACGTTTCTCTTTGCTCAACCGCCTTTTCATCCCGAAGCTCTAAATACGCTGAATTGTCCCAGGTCATGTTTTTAGTCGAAATGGTTGACGACACATCCTCCGCCAACGCCCCAAAGGATGTTGCGGCCATAAACCCGGTTGCCAATAAAGCAGCTGTGAAAACTTTCATGAAACTTTCCTTCTTGTTTTTCAATGTAAGAAATTAAGTGAATGACTGTTTTACCAGAGTGATTACTACAAAGACTAATTTGAAAAGCTTATCGGTTGTTGGATTTTCTATATTCGGGTAACTGACACTCATCTAATACCGTCGGACGCTTCCTAACGCGCTCACTCAAGGCTCTTACATTTTTACCGTCCGGCCATTGTCCATGCGCCATAAAAAAGAGCCTCATTAAATAATCGTCTTGAGTGGAGAGGTGTGATACATGCCATTCATCGTTCAGCAGAGAGGTTTTCCTTTCAATCGCTTCAACAATTTCTCGGTGCTCATCGAGGCGCTTTCCTACAGTGGGAGCAAAGTTTAGCTGCTCTTTAATAGCATCCAGCTTTACATACCCCAGCTTTTTAAAAACTATATCGAGGATTTTCATTTTCAACATCCACCCTATAAACGCTATATGTTGTTATGCCTTGGTTAGCTTGCGTTAGATACAGACTTAGCAAGCCAGTTATCACCTCTTGCTTCTGGAAGCCGCCTGTTTGACCATAATTCCGCATCATCGCCAAACTTAACGCTTGGCACTTTTTCTCGCAGTTCCGCACACGCATCAACAACCTTACCTAAGTAAAAATCCACACTCGCAGCGCGTGACTTACTTTTCAGGTCAACAGGGCAGCCAAGTTCGGCCAACAGTTCTCTAAATTCACTTTGTGCTTTCCACGCTGGATAACTACCAATATACCAATAACATTGTTCGGCAAATTGCTCGTAGTTTTCTAGCTTTTCTTTCAGAGCAGTACATTCGCTTTCTTTGGCCGTTAGCTTTTCCTGTGGAACAGCACCTAGCCAGGATAAAAGCATTTTCTTGATAAATTTCATGACAAACCTTTCCGGATTGTTCCAATCACTAAACGATTACATTCCAAATCGCCTGATTTTGAATTGTATGTAACCTTGAAAACTTCAGTATCACTCAGTTCAATTGATACCTCTTCGTCAGGTAATTCAAGAGCCCTTTTTTTTCGCTTGTTCCATCACAGACAATTACCCTCTCGACTCAGACTCTATAAATGGCATCCATATCGGCTCAACACCATCCCAATAGTCGGCATCTGAAGTGCCGGTTTCACAACCTACAACAATCCCATTTCTGACTTGTAAAACGAAATCGTATCCAAAGTCATAGCATCCAACGTCTTGATTTAGGTTTTGTGCATATAGAAGCTTTTCAGGCTTGCCAATTGGACATTCAACCTTTAAAAACTGATTTGCTGAATCGATCCGATAAACCGAGCCGTCACAATCTAAGTCTTTTGTTTGATAATGGCGTTGCCGGAAGTCTTCAGGCACAACAGTAGCTTTAGAGCTAACTTCTAAATCGTCAAACATCCCCATGCTCAATTCCCCTTACAGGTCACGCTGAATTTCGGCAGACAAAAAGCGCTCACCAATATCAAATGCTAGCCAGCCTTGTTCGTCCATGTGAACCGTTCCTAAGCCACCGTCCCTTGGTCGTTTCGCAAGAGCATTATCCAAAATATCTAATACGTCTCGATGATGACCACTGGTGCGCCCCTCAATGTAATCATCCACCGATTCCATTTCGTTTACTTCTATTTCCTCAATTGTGAAGAGGTGTTTTAGCTGTTGTTCTGTTAGCCCTGCAAGATGGTCGTAATGCTTTATCTCTTTAGCATTAGGGATCAATTCTAAAGTTGCTAACTTTAAGCTTTCGAGCTCACGTTGTTTCAATTCCTTTTGTGTATTCACATACTCTTCGTAGAAATAATCAGTATCGGACTCAAGATTGCATGCGCTATTAAATTGTGCCGCGTCTTGCTCTTCACTAACCCCCCACTCAAAAGTTAATGTTTCATTCAGCAGTCCGTCTATGGCATTAACAACATCACGCTCGTGAGGTGTTGATGCCTCGCTTCGTAGATAAAAATAATCTGTACCTGCTGTATAAGCTTCATCGGATAGAGGGTGGTAACTGGGGCATTCATTCGGCACATCAAATATTGATGAAAGTGCAGCGTCGGCCATTACGATCAACTCAATATCGATAAGCTTCAATAGTCGTTCTTTAATTTGCTTATCAACGTAAGCTTTACCTTCTTCAATAGTCCCAACTCCCGCACGATATGATTGCGAGCTCCATACTTGAACAAAGTAAGGGGTCTTGATAAGGCTGTACCCTTTATACTCGACTGTGTTTGCTTCCGGCATGCTTAATCTCCTGTTGCTTTGCTAGGCACAACTTTTACCCAGCGAAAACCTACTTTTGAACGCTGCTTTCTCCAAACGTTGTTTCCTTCTTTGAAAAGTGAGGCCATTCGCAAAGCCGCACCAGGAGAAACACCCAATCGGCCTAACTGCGTAGCTCTTATTCGGAGGTTGTCTGCTTGCTTATCCATACCTGTCTATTCCCCACTAAAAATTTTATAGAGCAACGCTGCCAAGGCAATAACAGCAGTTGGTATACCAGCAACGAGCCACAGCGGATACGTTGAGCGTTGCATTTCGTCTAGCCTTTTTAGACCATCGCTAGTTATTTTGATTTGCATATTTGAGTTAACAATATTTTTAGGCTCGAAACGGATCAGTCCTTCATCTCGTAATGAAGCCAAATAATCATTTATCTCTGAATGATTCTCCACTTCCGCTGGGTTTATACCTTTTTCAGCTTTTTCCAATAGTCCAATTCGTGCTTTTAGCTGACTCATACTATTCCCACTTGTTTCTGACTTCTCTTATAAGTGACTTACCATCGTAACCTGCTTCACTCATCCATACTGACGGCCATAACTCGTGAGCAATGCAGCCAGTTATAACTAAGTCAGCATGAGCTCGGTTCTCAGAATCGAACCGAACTAGGTCCTGCAAGTTGAAACCTTTACCATATTCAAGTGACAGAAGTAGCGATGCCGCAGCAGCAGAGCTAGAGCCACTATGCTCAAGGGCAACTTTTGCCAGCTGGTAAGCAGACTGGCCGCGAGAGCTTTCGCTTATTACGCTAAGGTACTGTTTCTTCTGCTCCGCTAGGTATTTACTCAGTTCGCTCATTGCTTCAATTCCCCGCCTTAATTTTTAAACGCTCAACCTGTTCCCGAAGTCTTTCTTGTTGAGACTTACCCATTAAACTAATGGCATAATCACACTTACTAAGTCGGGGTTGTTGGCTTTAGTAACTGCGGCCAAATCTTTTTGCCACTGCTTTTCAAAAACCGTGTTGCTCAAATGAACTAGCTCTGTTCCCGCCATGTCTTATTCCTTAGCTTCAATCTTCTCAAAGCTCTCCAGCAGCTTATCAAGCGCTCTTCGAGCTTCTGGCAATGCTTCTTCACCTTCAATTACCGAAACTTGTTCTAAAGCTGTTACTTGGCACTCCATTTTCTCTTCTGATGGAAAAAGAAACGTTTTTTTATCTATGCACTCTATATACGCCTCTACCGCTGTGCCTGATATTTCTGAAGTGGCTTTAATTTCGTTGGCAGCTTTATTTTTTGCTTCCAGCTCATCAGCAAAACCAGTTAGCTCAAACATCACCGGAGTTAGTAAATAAGCAAGCAACATTAGTACCGCTGTAATAGCTACCCCCCAAAGCCATGTCTTAGCTACATCAACAACAGCGTTTTGCTCTGAAGTTAAATTACTCATCTTCAATTCCCTTAGTGTTTGCCAACATCGCTTATTGGCCTTTTATTAAACCAATGCAAGCCTAAACACAGAAGCCATAGCAACCAAACCACACTGATCACGATAAATAATGTAGAAAAATCACTAATCCTACGACTTCCCGAAGTAACAAATACCGCAAGTGAGCCAACAAAAGTAATATAAGACCCAAAAATCATCGGAATGAATTTACTCGCTGATTTCCATAGGTAATCACGATATTCTGAATGAGCTTTAGCAAGTAACGTTGCTACAGTTCTACGGCAAGGCTCCTTGCTACTTGAGTCGCTCTTCTGTGCATACTTATACTTTTCCAAAATTATCAATTCCTCGTTCTGCCTGTATTTCCCAAACTGGTTTGCTATCAGTATTCATAGTCACTTCCCTTGCTGAATTTGTTTCTTTAAATCGCGACGGGCTACTTGTCGAAAAGCGCTCTTGGTCGAAGCTCTACAAGCAGCTTTCTTTGGCGTTTTATTTTCCCTCTTTCGCTTCGTGTCATTCGAAAAGCTGTGCGCGTTTTTAACCTTTTTCATCATAGGTTTCATGAAATTTTATTCCCTCTAGTTCACTAAGACGCGCACACGCGCCAAAGCATCATTAATAACTGACTGGGGGGCTTTCTCGATGAACTTAACCCCACGACTTTCATAGTCGATTGTTCTTACTTGTTGGCACAGCACAACGCCTTGAGTTTTAGTTTGGGCTGTTAGCTTCACCTCAAAACCATGATCTCTGACTGTTGACGTTATCGGAGCAACCAGGGCAAGTTGAACTTGGTTGTTAAATGGCTCAGGGGACAGCACTAACGCCGGTCTCTTGTGAGCTTGCTCATGACCAGCGGAAGGGTCAAAGTCTGTAAAGACAATATCACCGCGCTTTGGGATATAACGATTAGCCACTAAACCACCTCTTTTCCGACAGGAGCATCATCAAGCCAAGCTTTGTCGTCTTCGTCCAACGCCATTTTCTCAGGGCTACACTGCGCTAAAAGCTGGTCTAATGAATACTCAACCTTATGCACCGGCTCAATAATAATGCGTCCGTTTTCAACTTTCGCATCAACTTCGTCATTTATATCAAGCTGTAACTCTCTTAGCAGAGTCGCAGGGATAATAGTTCCTTTTGAGTTTCCAACCTTCCGAATTGCTGTTTTCATAGATACACCTCATGTTCTAACTATGTAATAACTATATCACAGGAAAATGACGTTGCAACATTGTTGTTACTTGATTCTAAATTCATTCGTCAATTAGCTGTCTCCCAAAGTCGGGCAGCTTGATCCTGGATAAAGTTTTATTGAATGCTTCTTTTATGCGATCAAGGTTAGGGTCGATGTACTCCAAAGTCATGTCCGGTGATTCGTGACCAAGGATTTTCTGTATTGTTTCCAGCTCAACACCTTTTTCATCCATCCAAGTTGCCAACGAGCGGCGTCCGGAATGGGAGGAGCCAGCGGGCAACCCGCCATTTCTAAATATCTCACTAATAAGAGTTTGCATTGAGCTACAAACTTTCGTGGTTCGCACATTGCCCTCCGCATCACTATATTTTTTATCCTTGAAAGACATCGTTCGCCAGTAACGTCCTTTTTTCGTGACAGCAAACATCGGTGATTCAGGGCTTAAACCTCTATAAGCCGAATCAGAGGCCATAAAGACGTTTTCATCGCGCCTATGCTCAATCCAACGCTCTAATGCGTCTCTGTGTCCTTTAACGACAATATAAGCTGCTCTTGGTTTATTGGTCTTAGTGTATGCACTGGGTATTGTGAAGGTGGTTTTAATCTCCCCGGACTCATGCACTAGGTCAGACACTGTAAGTTTGGCTACCTCGTTAACTCGCAACCCACTACCAAAAAGCATCCAAATAATAGCAACATTCCGATAACCAAGGCTCCCACGCCGAGCCTGCCAAAGTATGTTTCCAAATTTCTTCTTTGTCGCTACCTTGGCTTTGCCCTCGCCTGTTTTTCGCGTTTCAATTAACCGCTTAACTGGCCTATACCGCCGCATAAAAACCTCTACATAAGAGCCTAATTCCCTTGTAGTTTATTTTTCAACCACAGAAAAAGCAAACCTAAGTAAAATGCGACGACAGGGGAATATTTGGAATGGAGGTCAGAGCCGCGAGAATGAAATGCGGACATGTCCGCAAAAGAAAAAGCCGCCTACTGAATACTCAGTAAGACGGCTATAGATATTATCGAATTAACTAGGCTCGACATAGATTATAACGTAGTGTCCTGAAAGCTCTGAGACATCCCCTCCTAGCACTTCAGACAATTCGTCCATTTCATCTTCGCCAAAAGGACCACAATCAAGAATTACTTCATCATTTACGTCACAGCGAGTGAATAAATCATAATGTTTCTCTAATTTATCTAGTGTTTTCCGGTTTATCCCAATTGATACGCAACCTAAGTTAGCTTTAACTTTCATGAAAATCTCCTTCTGGTAAATGTGACAGCCGTAGCGTCGGTAAGATTCAAGCCTATTTAAACAGAAGACTCCTAAAGACTCAATGCGGACATGTCCGCAAAATAAAAAACCGCCTACTGAGTGATCAGTAAGACGGCTTTAAATTTAGTAGCTATATTCTATTAAACGACAACGGTTAGGTTGGTTGTACCAAATGTTGACGACCTTATATATATCGCCGGTCGCTTCATTCTTATAGAAAAGTACGTGATCAGTTTTTACATTACTTAAGCAAGTCAAAGATGTTGGGGGCCGCGATTGCAGTAGAGGCAAGCTTTGGTGCCAGATTGCGGGAATCGATTGGTTACTATCAACCTCATCCTTTATTTCTCTGATCTTCGGCTTTGGCCATTTAGCCAGGAACCGATTTTTTATAACGACCATTTCTTTCAATGACCTCTCAAAGTCCTTTGTTTCCGCATTTAACCCGGAAGCATTGACGGACTCTAGCACAGAGTGCAGCTCTTTAATGTGCTTTTCAACGTCTTCAATAACACCATTTTCATGCCAGTTCTTTGCTACTGACGCAGAACTGGTGTTTTCGCTTAATAAATTAATAGGACAATAAGACATATCATAATTTTCCTTTTGGTAAGTTGGACAGCCGAAGCGTCGCTAGAATGTTCAACTTCATTAAACCAGAAGGACCGTAAAAACTCAATGCGGACATGGCCGTAATAAAAAACCGCCCACTGAAAAATCAGTAAGGCGGCTAGTGATATTAAATCAATCCTCGCTCAGCAAGAGAGACGATAGGCTTATCAGGACCAGCTATTACGAAATGATCTAAAGTAGCGACGTCTATTAACTCAAGCGCCTTTTTTAATCTTTCCGTAACCCTGATGTCTGCCTGGCTAGGCTCTTCACTGCCTCCCGGATGATTATGGGCAAAAATCACTGACGAACCGTTGAGCCTGAGAACCAGTTTTACTACCTCCCTAGCGTAAACGGGAGAAGCATTGACTGTGCCGTGAAAGAGCACTTTAGAATCAATTAAATGGTGCTGACCATCAAGAACGAGAACCACGAAACTTTCTCTTTCATGATCATTATTAACAAACTCCATCTGAAGGTAATTCTTTACCATATCAGGCTCAGTAAAACCTTCTGTGAAGCGCTCTACACGCATTTCTTCCTTAGCAAGCTCGATTGCGTAAGCCAGGATATCTTTATCTGAAGAAAAACACTTTCTTCTTTTGAATGTTTCCATATTTTTTCCTTATGGTGAAAGTGACAGCCGAGGCGTCGGTAAGATTCAAGCCTATTTAACCAGAAGGGCCACGAGAACTCAAATGAAGAAAAGACCGCTCACTGAAGAATCAGTTAAGCGGCCTTAATTCGCGGGGTTTCAATCAAAATCTATCGGCAAACAGCCATTTGACTCTGCACCCTTCTTATCCCTATGGTCCACATGAAGAGTTTTATTACCGAACCAAAGCTCTAAAAACGATTGGTCTTTCAGTTCAATAAAGCAATAGTCATTATCTTTGACTATACCAAGATCACTGAGTTTTAAATCGCGATCTTTTTTATCTGTTAAAACCTCTCGAAGAGCACTTAGAACCTGCTCAGAGCGAATAGCACCATCATTACTGAAGGCCAACTCGCTATTTTGTTCAACATTATCTTCAAGCCATTTTTCAAGCGTTTTCAGAATAGAGATATTTTTTTCGTATTGTGTCATTTTCAAGTTTCCTTCTGGTTAGTTGGACAGCCGGAGCGTCACGATAGTATTCAACTGCATTACACCAGAAGAGGCGAGATAACTCAAATGCGGACATGTCCGCAAAAAGAAAAACCCCGCATAATGCGAGGTTTTAGATCAATTAAAACGACTTATAAAGTCTTTGAGTTCAAAAGCTTCCATGCAAAATCCAGTGATAAGTGGAACAGCTGGAACTTTAAGCTTTTCAGCAATATGCTCTGCCATTTCATGAGGCGAATTATACCAATCAATTCCATCAATAAGGCGATCATCATCGATACCTACCCACATTTCGACCTCTCCATCGGTCATTTCCTTTGCTTCAAAGATTCCAATGAACGGCCTGTCGGATTTTCCTTCAACAGAGAGGGTGATATAAATAGGGGCATCAACAAAGTTGTCGACATTTTCAACTTCACAACCTAACGCCCTAAAACATTGAAAAATCTTGTTTACTTGATTTTCCCCAAGAAACTTAGATAGCACTGCTTTATTAATTTCTACACTCATAATATTTCCTTTTGGTGAGTTGGACTGCCTAAGCGTCGCTAGAATGTTCAACTTCATTAAACCAGAAGGACCGTAAAAACTCAATGCGGACATGTCGGCAAAAGAAAAAACCGCCCACTGAATAGTCAGCAAGGCGGCTTTGCGGTAGTGCTTCTTTAATTACGAAGCGCGTTTTAGCAGGTTAAGTTCAATACCCTGCACTTTGGCACAATTGACTAAAAGCCCAATAATCAGCTCCAAGTACCGTTTTCTTCTATCCGGAAGTAAAAGGTGCTTATTGCTTATCTCTGTATATGGCTCCATCACATCGATAAGAATTCGCTCTGCATCCAGGGCGGTCATTTCGGCCACCAAGAAGGGACACTGATCGCCCGGAGCTGAAAAGCCTTTTTCTTCCAGTTTTCTTTTATGAAAACGGTAAATTTCATGAGCGGCGTCTTTTGGAGCTAAATACAAATCACTCCAATTGGTAATTCTCTGACCCGTATTCCCCAACTCTCTTGAGATTTTGTCGTCAGCTATAATTGGTTTGAAAGTATCCAGCGCCTCTTTTGCTATTGTTTCTGAAACGGGCTTAATCGTTTCAACAAAAGCTCTGGCAGCGAAAACAGAAGCCAGAGTGTCTACTATTTCAGTAGGCATAGACTCACGAATAGGCTCAAATTTAGATTCAATCGTTTTTGTAGTCATAGGTCATTTTCCCTTTGGTA
>CETF01015840.1_pt1 | contig 89964 bp, 95 predicted proteins | sample 326991 | NCBI WGS metagenome assembly CETF01 (sample SAMEA2622331, study PRJEB7988) | marine metagenome | biome: marine biome (ENVO:00000447); feature: surface water layer (ENVO:00002042); material: "saline water (ENVO:00002010), including plankton (ENVO:xxxxxxxx)" | depth 5 m | reverse complement strand
CAACTTTAGTAGGAACGACTTTAGAGTTAGGGAGAAATAATGGATTAAGTGATGTAACCGTAGATTTAAGTTCCATAGATAATAATGTTTTCGTTAATAGTGGTAAAGCAAATGCTGCGACTCAAAGATTATCATTTACCAACACAACTGGGGGTACTTTTACCGTCACAGATTCAGCAGCACTATTTAGTGATAACGATGTAAACGTAACTGGCGGAACATATAACCCAACCAATGGTTGTGTTACATTTAACACAAATAGTGGAACTACTTTTGATGTTTGTGGTTTTGTAACTGGATTGACTGATACATTTATCACAGGTACCACTTTAGTTGGTACAAATTTTACTTTAAATAGAACAGATGGTGTTAATTTAACGACAGACTTTAACCCTATCCTTAGTGGTAAATTAGATATAACCACTTTTGATTCTTATACCGCAAACACTACAGATAATTTTGTTACAGGTGCTACCTTAGTGGGTAGTACTTATACTATAAAAAGAAATGATGGGGTAAATATATCTACTAATTTAAACCCTATTTTAAGTGGTACGGTGGATACCACATTATTTAATTCTTATACCGCTAATACACAAACTGAAATTAATAATAAGTTAAACATCACCACTTTTGATTCTTATACCGCAAACACTACAGATAATGTAGTGACTGGAGCGACTTTAGTGGACACATCATTAGGGTTAGAAAGAAATAATGGATTATCTGATGTAACAGTAGATTTATCACCATTAAGTGATATAAATACTGGTAATATTTTATGGGTAGACTCAATTTTTGGTGACGACTCAACTGCGGTTACTAATAGACAAGACAAACCTTATTTAACCATAGAACAGGCGTTAAGTGCTTCAACAGTTGGGGATACATTAGTTGTAAGACCAGGTATCTATGATGAGGAAGGATTAGTTGTCTCAAAAGGAGTTTCTTTAGTTAGTGAAGGTGGTTGGGAAGTAACTACTATTGGTAAATCTTCCGCAACTGCATCTAGAGATATATTGGAATTAAATGAAAATTCATTTATAGATGGATTTAGTGTAAATGTACCAGAAGGAAACTTTAATGGTATAATAGCTTCAAATAGTGGTGGAACATCTACCGCAAATAATATTACATTCTACGGTAATGGAGGAACAGGAAGTACTGGTACTGGTTTATTTAAAACAGGTGGTGGTAAATTAATCGGTTTCTCAATTAGAGTAGAAGGTGGTGGTATGGGTAACTGCTTGAAGGTTGATTCGGGTACTTTAGCATTAGAGGGTGTACATGTACCACAATCAAATGGTGAGATTAAAAATGTATTATTGGTAACTACTTCGGGTGGTACTAACGCGGGTATAGCACAAATGGTAGGGTTTAATTCTGGAAACAGTAATGTATCTAACGCTATTAGAACCCAAGGTGGTAGTTCGGGTGTTATACCAGTGGTCAAAATATTTACACCTAACATATTTGGTTCGACTAACGCATTAAGTGCCTCGGGAGATTATGAAGATATTAATTTATTGGGGGGTTCACTAGAGAATGTAACTTATTCAGTAAAAGTGGATTTAACTGGTACTGGTGTAGGTGCCTCTTATAGAATAACCTCTAACCACCAACCAAATTATATTTACCCACCAGCAGTAGCCTATACAGCAGACTTTGGTTTAGATTTTACACAAGAATCTACTGATGAATTTAAGTCAAGTAAAAATTTGTTCGGTTTATCTCAAATGAGTTTAGGTTTCGCAGAGAAAGGAACGGAATTAAACGCTGGTAGGGGAGCACCCTCTACTGTGGGTATGAAAGTATTTACTACAGATAATACCGCGTCTAGTGTTAGTGATGGTGGAAATATAACTGATGTTACAGATGAAGCAAAATCTAAGGCAGGTAGTACGGTTACTTTCCAAACGGGAGGTACTAATACCACAATATTATTTACCACACAAAGAGTTTCTCCAGATTTTTCCACACCATTAAAATATTATGGGTTGGATTTAAATGTCTTACAGAAAAAAGTGGGTGGTGATTATACCTTTGAATATTGGGACGGTTCGGAATGGGTTGAGGATTTGGTTCATATTCATTCTGCTGATTTAGGTTATAGTTATGGTAATGAATTGTTTTTGAGAAGTCAAAGTGATGAAAATTTAATTTTTGATTTAAGTAAAGATTCTTGGTCAGTTAAAACTATAAATGGTGTAGATGGTTATTGGATGAGGTGTAGAATGACCAGTACTGGTACGACTCAACCTACAATAGAACAATCTAAAATAATTTATGATAGTAGTACCATAAGTAAAGATGGTGTACTTTCTTTTAATGGTAAATCTCTTTATAAGGAGGTAACAAATTTATATAATGGAACATGGGGTTATCCAGTCTCTACCTTATCTGATTATAACGTTACTGTGGGGTCAGGTACAGGCTCAGAAACTTGGACACATGAATTTTTAGATTCTCAGTTTGCCAATAATGAAGCAGCAACTTTTGTACTAAAAATACCACAAGGTGCTAGTACATCACAAAAAGTTAATGTTAACGCTACTTACACATTAAACGGTACAGCAGCAGACACAACGGCAGCTCAATTAGAGTTTTCCTTTTTACCAGTGGAAGTCGCAAACATTAGAGTCGCTGATGGAGAAGGTAGTAAAGAACCAATCCCTAGAATTGTTTCCGCAACAACAGAATTTAACGTAGATGCGGCTCAAACAACAAAACCTTTAACTGAAATAGGGGAAAATAAAATATTTCAATCTCCTTTAGGTAGTTTCGACATCTCAAATTATTATGAAGGTGATATAGTACTTATGAGGTTAGAAAAAGAGAGTGGTACTAACGTTAATTTTAATTTAATATCTTTAGACTTCGAAGTTTCTAAATGGAGTTTAGGTAAACAGTCAGAAGGGTTAAAAATAGCCACTGAAACAATATTTAGTGAGGATTGGTCTGACTTTGGTGTTAGTAATGGTTGGCAATATGAACAAGATTCTGGGGAGGACAACTTATGGGTAGTTAGTAGTGGTACCTCTAGAACGGGAGACAACTCAGCATATATAACTAATGATAGTGGAGGTACTAATGTATATGAATATAATGTTAGTAATACTAATAACGGAACACATTTATATGTCGATTTCTCAATTCCAGCAAAAGCAAGTAGTTTAACTGTTAATTTCTATTGGACAGCGAAAGGTGAAAACGGTGGAGGATCGACCTCTTGGGATTACGGTAGGGTTGGTTTATTACCAACTAGTACAACACCAAGTGCTGGTAGTGAATTTTCTAGTACTTTTAGAATAGGAGCAGATTCTAACTCAAATAAATTTAATTTAGGGTATAACGGAGGTGCTTTCGAAGATGATTGGCAATTAGAAACAATACCAATTTCAAATAGTTTATGGACTGCTGGTGAAGATAGAAGACTATGTTTAACTTGGAAAAACGATTTCGGTGCGGGTACACAACCACCATTCGCGGTAACAGATATAACAATTGATATACAGTATTTAGAATAGGTAGTGAAGTTTATTTAGGACGTTAGACAACTTTTGAATTAGATTAATCTCTTTTTCTTAATATTATCACTAGTAGTACCACCAAGAAGCAGAAAACGAATCTTTCAAATTCTTCCATGTCTTTTAGATTCGTTTATAAATATAGTAACATGTATCAAAGTATAGTATTTATTTTTAACCTTTAATCGATATTTATTAATATATGAGTATCAAAAAATACATAAAAGAAGAGATGGATAGTTTTGACTGGATTAAGGACGTAAAAACTAATGATACTATCGCTAAAGAAATTTATGATACTCTAAAATGGCATAAGGTTCCCAATGTAACAACAGATTTTGTGAAAGTACCGTGGGTTGACATTGTTTTTGCGGTAAGAAAAAGAAACTTAAGTGACTCCAAAATACCTTTAATCACCCCAAGTACATTTTACAAAGGTTTTACAAAATACGTAAAAGAATATTACAATATTTTTGATCCTCAAACTGGTGTGTTAGAAATTTACAATAAAGTTAGGGCATTAATGGGGGATAAAATTCATGGAACTATTACTGAGTCTAATGACTTTGGTTGGACAAATAGTTCTAAACTCATATACCCTCAAGACTTAGTCGGTTATTATTTTACTTACACTGAAAAAGAATATACAATAACTAAGGTGGATGAAATGTATTTAAGTGATGATCCAGAAGATGAAAAACTCACCGTTTATTATAAGTATCGAGCTTATGAGGGGTTACGTAAAAACAAAATGGATGTGGATACTTTGATTTATAGAATCAAAGGTGGTGACTACGGTCTATATGACTTGGAGGGTAATCCTGTTAATCCAGATGATTTGGTATATAGTGATGGTAAGTTGGAAGATGTTGATTCTGTTAATGAAAATTCTGATTTTGATTGGGTGAGTGATGTTACCCCTTATATTGATAAGGTTACTGACCTACAAATTGGTGAGTATTATGAAATAAAGGACATAGACACAAAACTTTTCACCATGTTGGTTGATTGTGGGTGGCACTATGAGTCTGAATTAATTAGAGATTTATATGATAAAGGTGAAATACTTACCGTTAAAATTAGTGAAACGGTACCAAACGCTATATTAAATTACTATGTTTATTGTGATGGGCGTACAACATCATGGAAACCTAATAATACCGTTTCAAAGAGGGGTCCTGTAGCGGGAATAGAACTTTATAGTGAAATGGATACCTCACATCACCCAAGACATGATTGGATACCTTTCCACTCTTTTTATATTACAGATGGTATGATAACATTTTACAGAGATAATAAGGATTTGAATGAGTCCGCAGAATTTGGTTGGATAGAAGATGTAAAACCAAATGTGTTGAAGGCTTTGGCTGATGCGAGTACGGGTGATGAGAGAATTAATTTTATTTATAGTGATGAAAATAAATATTTCACCTCCATTGAGGATGAAAAAGGTTTTAACTACTTTACTAGAGTATCTCTTATTTCATACTTAAGAAAAGTTAGGCAGGATTGGGATACCATGCCTGAGGTAATACTTAATAGTATGACCGTTGATGAGATGTTGGGTTTTATAGAAAAATTTTTAAAAGATAACTTCCCTGACCAACAACCAGTTGCTATATATGAGGACTATTTATATTTATATGAATTTATTAAACGTGGATTAAAATAAAATGGGGGATAAAAAGGAAGAATTTAATTGGGTTAATGATATCTCAAGTGATTACTGGGACTACCATAACGTTTTAGTGTTTAATGATGCCATTAGTTATGAAGAGTTCGATGATTTAATCTCTCACGCTTTATATTCCAAGTCACCTAAAAATTCACACCAATGGGGAGACGATGGGAAAAAAGAGGCTTGGAATTATTTAACCCACCTTGTAAAAAGTTATAGTGTGGGTTATCTTATTTGGGATAAACCATATTTATCCGTTTCAGCTCAACACAAGCTGAAACAAGGAGACCCAAAATTAGTAAATTATAAGGATATAGTTAATCAAAAACCAAAGTTAGATGAGTCTGATGAATTTAGTTGGGTTAGAGATGAGGTTGATAGTCCGATTAGGTTTAGTGTAGGTGATAAAATAAGGGTTATTAATGTGGGTGATGTACAAACTTTCATCGATTTTTTGGGTACTGCTGGTGTATATTATCGTAAAGGTCTACTTGGAACTAATATTGAGGGTGAGATTATAGATGGTGGTAATGAATATTTATTCCCCTTAAGGGAGAAAAATAGGGGTAAAATAATTTTTTTACCATGGTTAGACATGGTAGATTATTGGGCTGACTCCTACCCTGATTTGGATGTTAGGTATGAATTTATAGATGATGACTTAAACGAATCTAGTGATTTAGATTGGATTAGAGATGTTGAACCGCCTAATTTAGATTTTAGTTTTGATGGTAAGGAACATTGGGTTGACGTTTCACAAATAGATAGAGAAGGTAGGAAAAAAATTGTAAATTATATTAAAAAAACTGTTCCAAATTACGAAGAATTTGAAAGTGATCTGTTCGGTCATATATCTAGAGGTAATTATAAAGGAATTATTATTCATTGTGGTTCTGATAGGACCTATTATGAACCTGAAGAAGGTTTATTATGTAGTGCAAATAGTAGTTACGAAGATGATTATAAAATAGACAACCCATACTCAGATATGCTAAAATCTGTTTATCTTGATGGCCAAGAAATATTAGATTATATTACTGTGACTGATGATGTTGATGAAGAATTAGATGAATCTTTGGAGTGGTCAGACAAGGACGCACCTTTTGATGAAAAAGATAAAAGTTTTGAATCAGACCCTAGTTGGAAGAATGATGAAGATTGGTCATTAAACCCCGAAAGGTCTTATTGGAAACAAGGGGATACTGGGGGTTCTGGTGGTGGTGACGTGAATGAGTCCAATGAGTTAGAATGGATTTATGATATAAGACCCACATTAAAAGACGTTTTTGATGAAAATTTGATTGGGGTTGGGGATATTTTAACACTTTATGGGACATTGGAAGATGAAAATGGTTTGGAAGAACAACAGGTAGATGATTTTAAAGTAAAGATAGAGACTGTCTCAAATTCAGAAAGACCTCGATTAGTCTCTACTTACTTCAAACCATTACAAAAAAAATATTGGGGTTTCTTGGGTTATGATGGTACGGGAGATATAAGGTTCACTAAAAAAGATGGTAACTTACAGTTGGTGGATAGAATTAGTGGTAAAGGTTTGGTAGAAGGGTCTAATGACTGGGATTGGGTGGAAGATATACCAGGAACAAAAGAATTTGACCAAAAATATAGATATTTTGAAATTTTGGCTTGTTATGGTGTTGATTATGAATCTGAAGAGTGTGATGATGAATATTCACATTATGTTAGAATACCCAAATATGAGGCTGATGAAATATGGGACCATTCGGTTGATTATTTCGCTGGAATTGCTGATGGTGATTCTTATGATGTTATTATGTACGCAATACAAAATAGACTAATATCACACTTTGAAATCAACGAAATTGTTATGTTTGAGGGTGTTAGAGAGTTGGATAAAAATACTTATGATAAACTAACAGATTATAGAGATGACTTGCTTACAAATGAATCATATTTTATCAATGAAAAAAGTGATGACTTTGACTGGGTTAAGGATATAAAACCCAATTGGGGTACTTATTATGGTGGTATAATAATGAAGGACATTGAGGGTCTACCTAAAAAATTAGAAGATGTAACAAGTGAAATGTTACTACCTATTTGGATGAAAATAGAAACTATTAATAGACAAATATTAACTAGAAAAAACAGAGATGATAAACATGGTGTGAGTGAGACGTTAATTGATTCTATGGATCAAATCGAGTGGCTGTTTGGTAGAATAATGGCTTTGGTTGATGGTGAAACCGATAGTTTAGTATCTTCCAGAATGGAACCACAGGAGTATTACAATTCAAGAAAACTAACTATAATTAGTTACATAAAAGGCATGGCTCAACAATTAGAACTACTCGGTGAATCTAATGACTTTGGTTGGGTAGAAGATGTAACACCAAGGATGGACGCTACCCTATTAAAACCTGGACAAAAATTCTATGACAAATGGGGTGGCGTTATAAGAGTGTTAGAGTACTTGGGTAGGGATGATTCTGAAGGTGAAGTTTGTTATGAACCCCCTTGTAGTTTATTAAGATTTAGGAAAATAAAAGACCCAAGTGGTTACATACCAATTCCTGGATTACCAGCTGATGACCCACAAAACACAGATATGGTAATGAACCCAAACGATTTCGATAGTTACATTGAATCTGGTAAATTAAAGCTAGTTAGTAAACGTACAATGTATGAATCAAAAGATTTTGATTGGGTTAGGGATGTTGAAACCGATAGAACTGACTCTAAGTATTATATAATAGATAGAAGAAGTTTCTCTGGGGTTCCTGAAAAACAAAAAGATGAGTGGTTTATGATAGAAATATTAGAAAATGACAAGTATGGCATTCATTGGAGACCTTACGCATGGAATTTGGTGAATGTTCATACTTGGAATCCAACCCATCGAGTTGGAAAAATGTCAAACGATGAATTTAAAAATTTATTAGGTTTAGGTTCAAAGGATAAACCTTACTGGTACCCTCATGATGGGGATTTGACTGACCTACCCAAAAATTACGACCATGGGTTGTTGTCTCAACTAAATACCCCCAAAAATCTTAGGGAGTCTGATGATGTTAGCCATTTTAATTGGGTTAAAAAGATCTCAAGTGACGACTATGAACCCCGTACTGGTGACCACATTGAAATTGTTAATCAAGGAAAACCACATTTATTTAAAAATTGGTTATCCCCCACTATTTGGATGGATTATAACATGGGTAAAATAACTAACACAGATGGTAATATAGAGGGTGTAGTACAAAATGATTACCCAACTCAAAACGCTCAAGATAATTTTGTCGTCAAAATAAAAGGTACCAAAAATGAATATATTTTTCTACCTAAGAGATATAAAATAAAACAAATTAAAGAAAAAACTAGGGACCCTGAATGGCACGGTTTAGACATTATATATAGACCTATTGAATTAAGATCAGAATTAAAAGAGGATTCTAGTGACACCTCTGATTGGGACTGGGCTAAAAAGATTGAACCAAAATATACAAAAATAGCACCAAATATATATCAATATGGTAGTGGGAGTTTACCAAGGATAAAGGTTGTATTTAAAAGGGTAGTGGATGGTGAAATAAAAACCACCGCAATAGAGTTTGACGATTATGAGTTTTTAGATAGTGAAGAATACATGAATAGGCATTTCATTTTAATGGGTGTTGATGATGAGGATAATGATTGGATAGTTGATGGTATAGCTTATCTTATTGGTGGGGGTGAGTATGAGTGGGATGTTAATTGGGATTCTATAGAAAATAATGGTTAGTTATGGAGATAAGAAAAATAATAAGGGAAGAATTAAATGATTTCGATTGGGTTAGGGATGTTGAACCTGAATTAACGCCAGAAACATTAGAATTAATCTATAATAAGCCATTTCACTTTCACCGTACAGAAGATAGTGGACCAAATATGAAGAATGGTAAACCAACAGTCTACTGGGTGGATAGGAGGTTGAGTGAGTTAAAAAATACTAATAAGTCTTCTAAGAACCCTATTGCGGATGATAGAGAGTTTTTTTTATGTTATAAAGAACCCCAAGGACCACACACACTTCACCAATGTAGTGAAATGTATGCTAAAACAATAATCAGTTATATCAAAAGAAAACAACTTGTTCAACAGAAAGAATTATCAGATATTAAAGAATCTGAAATTTATTTAAATAAAATACTTAATAGGTTATCCTTAATTAAAGAAGATGGTAAAAAACCAGACATGGAGTGGGATTTTACTAAGACTAATTTAGATAAATCTAAAAAATGGGTTAAAACAAAAGAAGATGTTAAAAAATATCTTTCACTCTTATTTGATAAATTAAAAAATTTACCTAGAAAAACTAAAATTAAAATAATTAAGTATGTTTTAACTTCTTTTATTGGTTTATTAACAATAAGCCAATTACAAGATATTGTGGATGAGACCTCACCAGAGAAGATAGAAATTAAGAAACCAATAAAACAAGAACTTCCAACAGACAAGGATTCAACCAAAGTTATGAACACTCAAATAAATAAAATTAGAAAACCTAGTGAAGAGTTAACTACTTTTCTAAAAAAAGAAGAGGGGTACGTTGATAAAGGTTATAAGATTGGTGATGGTAAAATAACGATTGGTTGGGGTCATGCTGAGGATATTGATGGTTCTAAATATACATTGGGTCAACAGATTGACACAACAGAAGCCGAAACATTATTAAGACAAGATATTAAAGAATCTTCAGATGCTTTAAACAGAATTTTAGATGATTGGGAAAGTAAGGGTATCAAGGTTGATATTACACAAGATATGTATAATGTGATGACATCTATGGTTTTTAATATGGGTATCGGTAACTTTAGAAATTCTGATTTTATCCAATTAGTTAAGGGTAATGAGTTGAGTAGAGCTAAGGAAAAAATAAAAACAACAAGTTCACACTTATTTGGTAAATTTCCAGGTCTTAAAAAAAGAAGAAAATTAGAATCAGATTTATTTAATTAAAAATCGAAAGGTTTTATAAATTTTGGTGGGTTTATGTTACCAGCAAAGCTATTGAATTTGATATTACCTGCCGCTATACCACTTATTAATTTAGATTTTTTAATAATGAACCTACTACCATCAGATAAATCTAAGTCAATATCATCATTATTTATATCTGTTATAATAGCGTGATAACCATTATTATAACCTAAAACGTCACCTATTTTGAAAATCATGATTTATTTTAATATGTGTTTATCTAAAGAAAAAACTACTTTATCATCTAAATAAACCTTGTAACCATCCTTCACTAGGTCCCAACCAAATTCCATCATCAAATATTTTACTTGTCTATCTAATTCTTTAGAAGCTTCAACCTCTTTTTCAAAAAAAGAAACATAGTTAGGACATTCACCAGTTTTATCCAATAAACAATATATATCCATTACTTTATTCGTTGAAAAAAAATGATATCGCTGGGAAATTACTCTCCTCATCGTTATTTAAACCACTCTGAGATATTGTTTCTGTTGCGTAGTATGTTTGACTAGACGTGACTACCTCTCTAGTAGATACTAATACATCGTCAACGTATACCTCCATAATAAACCAATAGTAGAGTTGCGGGTTAACAATAAACTTAACCTCATCACCACTTTTTAGTTGCCAAAATTCGTAATCCCACTCATAACCAGGTGTTATGTAGTCTTTGTAAATTCTAGGTGGATCATTGTCGTAGTTAGGTGAACAACTAACCTCAATAAAATCTGAAGACCCTACTGGTGGAACTTCCATAAATGTTAGATGAAATCTAACTCTGTGAAAATTATTGTCGTGTTTATCACAAGAAGAAGTGATTAAACTTAAGATTAATAATAGAAAGAGAAATAATTTGTTAAATAAAGTTTTCATTGTTTTTTGTTTTTTTCTATATACAAATATAGTGAATTATCATTAAGCCACCAAATCTAAATTAAATATTTTTATCATGATAACCTTCGAATACTTCATTTATTTTTTCAGTGGATATACCCCCATCTGTTATAGGTGTATCTAAAAGAATTTTCATAGTCTGAAAAGCCATTCCGAATTTACCCTCTTTCAACATATCACCCATCACTTTAAGTTTAAAATCTTCTGGTAAACCTAAAAACCATTGTTTTTCTTTAAATGTCATATCCTATATTTTTATATAAATATAAATAAAAAAACTCATTCTCCAAAAGAAAATGAGTTTTTTTTTTACTTGGGGGAGGGTATCTAACCCTCCACAGCTTCTCTTCGTGATTAATACTTCTAAAAAGATCTTCAATATTAACCCTTATTACCCGAAACCAACCTACTCGTCAGTAGGTCGCATATACTTTTCGCCACCCAAGATTACTTAATAATAATAATAATAATAAAACTATTAGTCAACACTTACTCACTAAAATTAAATTTCTTTAGACATTTACCATTTAAAGATAATCCTATCATTTGGTTCTTTAAATTTTCCGTCTCTTCTAAGACAGCCTTTTTTGTCCATACTTCACGTGTATCCATTAAATGACGAGTATCGAAACCAATTACCCACCCCCCTTTTAACTCTTCATTAGTAAAGTTACCTTCATTTATGTTGGGTCTCAAATCGAAAAATATCTCGTAAGTTCTACTAAAGGTTAATCCACCATGGACGTAAACTGGTATTTCATCGTATTCCACACCCCACATTGGATGGTCTTTAAAAATGATTACGTACCCATTACCCCATCCTTGTTTATTCCAATCGTTTTCTAAGACAAATGATAAAATTTTAATTTTCATAATACAAATATACTACAATTTTTTATGTAAAACAAGATATTTATGAATATATAAAACATGGGATGTTAAAAAAAGTTACTTTACCTAAAAATATTAATTTTTTAAAGGAGTCGGAATTTGATTTTGTTGACGATAAAACCAACAACCCTTTAGATGGTGTTAAGTTTACTATGAATAAATCACCAATAAAAGGTGACGAGAAAAACATTTACTATATAATAGATGACGGTGGCTTATTTGTTAAAATAAAATGGTACGGTGGTGGTTATTTAAAAAGAACCTTTAAGAGAGATAGGGTAATGGATTTATTTAAAAGAGGGGTTTGGGAACCTTATTTTGAACCTACTAAGAACATTAATGAATCAGAAAATGGTGACTTTGATTGGATAAAAGATACTACCCCAAAAGAGATAGACAACTATTATAAAGTTGTTTTGGATTTTTTTGATTGGAGTAGGAAATATAAAGGTTACAGTTATAGTGCAAATGATGTAGGTGTTGTAGAGTGGTACATACCAATAGTTGATTTTCCATATCCGTTTCATGACTATTATTTTTACGCAACCCCTTATTGGGAGGGTAATGGTGTTATGAATGTTACCGCTGTGGATGAACAAGGCCACGAAATAGAGTTACACACAATACCATTACCTAAATTTAAATACGAAGAACAACTAAAAGAATGGTTAACGTCAGAGTACCCAAAAATAGTTTACGAAGAAATAAAACATTTTGAAGACACTCGGCAATATAGTGGTGATACTTTAACCGAAACCAAAGATTTACAGTGGATAAAAGATGTGGGTACCAATAGAATCGATTTGGTTAAAAAAATAAAAGAGACGTTATCTAATCATGGTGTTGAGGTAGAATGGGAAAGGGACCACTTGGCTTATAACCAAGAAGACACAGATGGTACTAGGGGTGAGGTTTTTGCTAAATTTTTCTATGATGCTGGTGATAGACAGTTTTTTATTGAACTTATAGAATCGGAAAATGATTTATATGGTTTTTATGTTTATGAATATAATGAACAATATGACACTTATTATGTAAACGCTAATTATAATTCCCTTGGTATACCTAGGGAATCAGATGAAACTTGGCGTCATGTGTGTTGGACGGTTCTAAATCAAATGGATGCTTTTCCAAAAAAAGATAAGGTTGGTGATTTAGCAGATTATTTAAAAGAATCTGATGATTTCGAATGGGTTAGAGATTACAAAGATGTTTTTGATAAAAACAAAAACTACGCTCTATACGTGGGTAAAATTAATATTGATGACATGACTTTACCGCCAAGGGAAAATCCGAATAACAAATCAATATACATTCATAAATTAAATAAACAGGTGAAGTTTATTCTTAGTTTAATACATCAGTTTGAAGATATGGGTTATGATATAAGGGAGTTAGATAGAGAGATTGCCATCCCCTCAAACCAAAGAGTTTCTTGGATATACATAAACGGTAAAGAAAGTAAATCTGGAAAACCAATGTCGTTAGAGTTTGATGACATACCCCCTGGAGACCCAACCTATGATGGTCAATATGAGATTATTGATAATTTTAAAGACTTTTATTTTTTAATTACTAATGAAGTTATTAAAGAGTCCGATAATTTGGATTGGATTAGGGATATTAAATCACAAGGTTTTGAAAAAAGTAAAAGTTATGTTGTTGATGTTAGTAACTTAATGGTAGATACACCAATGTCTGTTTCCCCTACTTCTGAGGAATACACTAAATTAACAAGAGCAGATGTTCTAGACAAATTTAAAGCGTTAGGTTATAATGTTGATGATATTTCTGTTGCTGACGCTGATTATCTATATATTGAACCTAACGATGAAGCTGGTTATTGGGATGATACTGTTTGGGTTAAGCAAACTCATTGGGTAGACTATGATATGGAACACAACACACCCGACCCAACTTATAATGGCAAGTACGAAATGATAGATGTTAATGACCTTATGTTTTTACTTGATAATAAATTTATTAGTGAATCTAAATCAATAACTGAAGTAGCGGGTATTTCATTTGAATCAAGGGAATGGGCTAAAATAATAAATGACAAAATATTAAAAAACCCAAATGAAAAAGAGAGGTTGATTATTGATGGTTACGATTATCCAGAAGCCTTTAAGAGTTTCCCAATAGACTATATTGTGATTGATTTTTACGATAAGTTAACTGGTTATGCTCAAGAACACTCTGGTTATGATAAAGATGGTAACTATGTTGTACTATTATATATACAACCTAAAGTAATTAGTGGTACTGGTGGGTTTAACCTAAGAACAGTACTTAATCATGAAATGAAACACGCATGGGACGATTATAACAGGCTTTCTAAAGGCCAACCTAGTATTGATAAGAATAAGGAAAACAGGGAGTTGTATAACAAAGATTTTATATTAATGTTATCAGATAAAAATGTTCGTGGACCCATAAAAGAAATCTTAAAATATTATTATTATTTATCTGAACTAGAGAAGACGGCTTACCTAGAAAATGTTTATGATGGTAATTTAAATTACGAAAAAATAATAAGGGATATATCTAGTAAAGACTTCGAACCTTTTAAAGAAAGATTTGATTTGGATATTAATTGGCATTTAATGAATACGGCTTACGATATACCATTCTTGAAGAAATTTAAATCCCCAATAGAATTTATTGATTATAGTTCTGAGGAATTAAGGTCAAAAGCGGTTGATATGATTAAGAAAATCAACAAAATGAAATATATTCATAATAAATAAAATAACCCCACTTATTTTACTATAAAATGTAGTGTAGCAGCTACAGATAAAGCTATTAAACAAAATAGTAGGGTTCTTAATATTTCTTTAACAATTTCCATAGTTACATACCACCCTTGATTGGGTATCTAAGACCGAAATTAAACATACTCCTAGTACCTAAAGAAATATCTCCCCCCGTACCTATTTCACCACAAACTACAAAGTGTAAACCAGTGTTAGGTCTAATATTTAATTGAGCGTATCCCATTAATGGATAAGGTCTAACACCTAATACAATAGCTATTTGTTCCCTTTTACCATAATAAGAACCCACACCCACCTTACCAGTTAATATATATGGGTAAGATAAACCAATTTGTATATCTATCAAACTATAATCCCCCATAGGTATGTTAGTACCTATCGATAATGAACCCATAAATCTATCGTTATTTTCATAGGTTACACTCATGTCTACAATATCTACAACTTCATCTTCGTAATTTACTGTGGTACTTACACCAGCATTGGCTTCTACATAAAATAACTTGTTCTGTGAGTATAATAACTTAGGTATTAATAAAATTAGTAATAGTATTTTTTTCATCATTTTTTTTTTAATTCAAATCTAATCAAAAATTATAAAATCGTAAATAGAAAACAATTATTTAGTTGTAGCCTTTAAATACTCTCTATTCATCCTAGCAATATTTTCTAATGAAATACCCTTTGGGCATTCTACCTCACATGCACCCGTATTAGTACAATTACCAAACCCTTCTTTATCCATCTGATTAACCATGTTGATAACCCTTTCTTTGGACTCAACCTTACCTTGAGGTAACAGTGAAAACTGAGACACCTTAGCCCCAACAAATAACATAGCCGAACTATTCTTACAACTAGCAACACAAGCTCCACAACCTATACAAGTTGCTGCCTCAAAAGCCTTATCCGCATCTTCCTTTCTAATGGGTATTGTATTAGCATCTATTAAACTACCCGTGTTTATTGATACGTAACCACCAGATTGTTGAATTCTATCGAAAGCACTTCTATCTACCATTAAATCTTTGATTATTGGGAAAGCTTTTGCCCTAAATGGCTCAACGTAGATGGTATCACCGTCATTGAAACTTCTCATGTGTAGTTGGCAAGTTGTAACGCCTTTATCTGGACCGTGAGGTTCACCGTTTATATACATTGAACACATACCACATATACCTTCTCTACAATCATGGTCGAAAGCTACTGGTTCTAACCCCTCACTGACTAGGTTACCATTTAAAACATCCATCATTTCTAGAAAAGACATATCACCAGAAATATTATTTATTTCATAGGTAACTATCTTTCCTTTAGATTTATAGTTTTTTTGACGCCAAACTTTTAAAATTAAATTCACTACTATTTGGTTAACTCTTTTAAGGTAAATATAAATATGTTTTCAGATTGATTTATTTTTGATTTTTAGATTTAAATCTAGTACTTAAACTGTTTGTTTTGTGTTTAGTTTTTCTACTCTTAACTCTTTTTCTCCACATTATAAAAGAACTTTTCTTCATATACTTTCTCATCAGCTTTCTAACATCATTTTCTTTTATCCCAAACTGATATTCTATGGCTTCGAAAGGAGTTCTGTCCTCCCATGCCATCTCTATGATTCTATCTATGTCTTCTTTTGTCAATTGGATATAGGTGCTTTAATTGGGGTGTCCGATTGATAATCAACTAATTCAAAATCAGTTATATCATACCCATCCAATACACCATTATTAATTAATACCTTCGGTAATCTTTTAGGTTCTCTGGTTAGTTGTTCTTTCGCCTGTTCAATGTGATTCTTATACAAATGAACATCACCTAAATTACCAACCAATTCATCAGGAACCATATTAACTTCTTTAGCGATGATTTCAAGTAGTAAACCATATGATGCTATGTTGAATGGTAAACCTAAGAATGTATCTACTGAACGTTGATTCCACATTAGAGAGATTGCTCGTTTAGGTATTCCTGCTTTATCATATTGTTCTTCTCTAGACCATTGATTCATTCTAAATTCATAACCCTTTTCCTCAAAGATTTTATATCTTTCATCCTCACTCAACTCTCTTGTGTAAACCTGAAATCCATAATGACAAGGTGGAAGTGTCATTTGGTCTAACTCACCTACATTCCAAGCGTTAACCATTAATCTTCTAGAATCTGGATTTGTTTTGAGTTGTTCTATTAGGTTTGAGATTTGGTCATCTCTATTGAGTACTTTGTAAATAGGTATAGCATCTTCACCCTCTCCTACCCACTCACTCACATTGTTATCATAAATTATTTTCCAACTTCTCCATTGTTTACCATAGATGGGACCTAATTCACCCCACTTCTTTGCGAACTCATCATCTGTTTTGATTAGACGAATAAATTCTTCTTTTGTGTAATAGGGTCCAAAGTATTGTGAGTCCCTGTTTTTGAGATATGATTGGTAAGCGTCCCCATCCCAAATATGACAATCATTATCAACAAGGTATTTGATGTTTGTGTCACCACGTAAGAACCATAACAATTCTGTTACAATTCCTTTCCAATACATTTTCTTTGTTGTTAGTAGAGGGAACCCTTGATTCATTTTGTGTCTGATTTGTCTACCAAACACAGAGATTGTACCCGTACCAGTACGGTCTTGTTTTTCTTTTCCGTTGTTTAAAATATCTTTTAATAATCTTAGGTAATCGTGTTCTATATTCATTAATTATTTTTTACCCCTCCTATTATTTCTCTTTTTTAACTCATTTTTAAGTTTCCAATAATTACTTCTTATAAATTCTTGGTTTTTTTCATTTTCTTCTTTAACCATAACTCTAGTTAATGAGATTAAAAAAGAACATGTAATAACCATAATAATACTGTCGTATCTAACTTCCTGACTTGTTAAGTAAGATAACAAGGTATACATGATTATAAAAATAGTGAATACAATTAAAAATTGTTTTGTTAAGTTTTTTAGTTTTTCAAAATATATCATAATTACTTTTTATTTTTTTTATTCTTTATCCCCCCAACCGTTATTAAGTTCCATCTTTTTACCCAGTATCGCATTGGATAGTACGTCTAAAAAGTTTTCTTCTTGCCCATACTTTTGTTTGAACAATTCTACATAACTTTCAGCTATCTTCAGTTGTTCTAAGTTATTACAACTCTCAATTACTCTAATAACCTTGTCATAATCACCCGCTAAATCGGTTATAGGTGATTCAGGATTAAATTCTTCCATACTTTTTTATTTTAAATAAAGTTAAATAAAACTAACTTATCAATAGCCCACCATATTTTTTATTATACTCCAAAACGGATAACTCTTTGGCTTTAGCTTCCATCATGATATCTATGTTGTGTCCATAATTGTTAACTCTACTTCTAACATAGTCGTGATGAGCTCTGAACATTTTTTCATCTCTTGGTTCTGATACATGTACGGCTGGTACAATATTTTTAGGCCAAGTAGAGATAGCTATTTCTAAAGCTTCTTGGTGTGTCATACCACCATTGTGACAAGTATGGTGATGGTAATCAAATACTATTGGGATTCCAGTGTTCTCATGAATAAACATAAGGTCACGTACTGTGTACGCTGATTGTTTATCATCGTTTTCAATGGTTAAACGAGACTTTGTACCTTCATCTAGTGACTTGAAGTTATCTACCCATCTTTGTAAGGCTGAAGTTTTATCACCATATACACCACCAACATGTATGTTTATTTTATTGTAGGGTGTTCTAGATAGACCCATTAGGTCCATTATCTGTGAGTGTTTATTCAATTCTACTATTGTTTTTTTAACAACATTATCACTGGGGGATGCTAAAACATTAAATGGTCCTGGATGAAAACTCAAACGTTGGCCGTACTTGTTAGCCAAATTACCAATACCTGATAATAACACACTTATTTTTTTATAATCTGGTAAATCAACAAATTCATATTCTGACATCCATGGAAACATATCCGAAGACATACGATAAAAGTTGATACCGTTTTTTTCATTCCATTTAATCACCTCGATTAAGTCTCTAATGTTTTGTAAAGCTAATTCTGATACATAAGAAATACCTTTCTCATCAAAAGTTTTACGAATCATTCCTCTGTTAGTGGTTATTTTGGGTTTTTGTGACCCCAAAGTCATGTTAATACAAGCATATCCAATATTCATACTACAAATATAATAAATTTTTTACAACTAAACAAGTGTGTTAGATATTTATTTAAAAAAGATATTTTGGAAGATCCTAGTAAAATTTATTTAATACTTGACTCATTGAAGGAGTCTAGGTATGACTATATAGCTGTTGTTAATCCTAAAAATGGGGAAAAATTAATGAGTTTGAAGGTTAAGTTAAATAGTGAACGCTTTATGGACCTTTTAGACACTTTTTTCGATTCTGGTTTTAAAGTTGTTAAGATTAGTAAGGAAGAATTTAACTCTTTAGAAACAGAGGACGTTTTAAGATTTAAAATTTAATTGAGTGATGAGTAGAATGAATAAAAAAATAAACAAAGAACCTTTACTATCTGAGAAAAAAATAGATAAAATTATAAAGAAGTATCTATTAGAGAGGGAAGAAGTAAATGATGACTATAGTGAAGAGTTAGAAGATTTTAGTGAAGATACTAAAGAAGTTTTTAGTGGTATGATAGAAGGTTTGGGAGAAGTTTTGGTAGATTTAGACTTTATAAAAAATAAAGAAGGTGATGTAAAAATCTATAAAAAATATAATAAACATCTATATGCCGATAATCATTTAAATACTTTAATTAACAAATTAGAAGATGTTATCAATGAATTAAGTTTCTTAGTAGAGGGTGAAGATACTGAAGATGTTTAACATTACTTATATTGAGTAAAATACATAAATTAAATAAAAATAATAACCAAGAACTACTATTGTGGTTAAACTCTTTGTGCGAACCCAACGATAGTGTTTTTTGTAAACCAAATAAGGGTTTAATATTCTTATCTGAAAACTTACCCAGAAACTACCCACTAAATAATTTTATAAAAGACATAAAAATCATATACAAAGAACTTAAACCATATGGTAATAACAATATGGTTATTTTTAGGGGTTTAATAGAGAATATAATAAACCTAGATACACCAATAAACACCATAAAAATAATATCTGAATACGTTAAAAGAGCTGACAATAGTGAAGATATAAAATCAAAGTTAAGGAAATTTAAAGAAGGTGATTGGTCACCCACTAGTTTGGATGATTTTATTAAAAGAACAAAACACCAAACCTACAATGAGTATGAAAATTCTTTTAATGGTGATAATTTTGAATCACATAGAACTAGATTAATTTTAAATTTCAAAAAAGAGGAAGGAATTAACAACGTAGAGACTATTAAAAAAATATTAAAAGAAGATAAAAATAATACACCTAAAATAGCGAAAGACTTATATAAAAATATTATAGATAATTTTGTGGGTGATTTAGTAAAGTCTGACCTTAAATGTGTTAAAAATATTTTAGACACTGAAGGTAACCTTGTGATAGAAAAGGGTGACTTAGTCGAGGTTAAGAAAATAGATTATGAAGCCGATAGTTATTTGTCAGAATTTTTTAGTGTTTATAAGAGTAGTGTGGATAAATTGCCAAGTTACGCGAAAAAAAGAGGTTTTAAGGATAATTATAATGATTTAATTGATAGTGTCTATAATTTACTTTTAAAAAACGATGGTGGTATAATAAATTCGGTGAAAGATAGTTTCGTGGGTATTATTTACGATGAAAATATCTTTATAAAAAAAGAAAATTTAGAGTTATACTGGAGTAACAAAGGCAGGTCTAGTTGTGAGTCAGACCACAGATTATCTATTAGGTATAGGGTTGTTAAAAAAGGTAATAAACCAATATATGGTTATGTCTACAAAGAAGGTGAACCATTACAGAAAGTAAAGTTAAATATTCCCAACATAAACAAACAAAAAGTTTATTGTAAATGTAATTAAATTATATGTAATTTATAGATATTTATTTATAAGTTATGAAAAATATAATAAAAGAAGAGTTATTAGTTAAAGTCTTATTAGAGGGTAGATTAGAAGACGTTGTTAACAAATATGCCGATAATCAAGATGATGTTGATGACATACTCTATTTTTCAAAAAACGATCCATCTGGTAATAATAAATATTTAAAATGGATGGCGAACCAATGGTTAAAACCAGTACCAACTGGTGGAGCCAATAATAAAGGGGATATAGTTTTAGTTGTTAAATCTTTCCACGAAAATCTACAAAGAATAAATAATAAAGATATTAATAGTTACAAAACTTTTGGTGAATTAAAAAAAGTAACCGATGAGGCTGAAGAAAAGAAAAAAGAGGCTGAAGAAAAGAAAGCGGTTAAAAATCAAAAAGTTGTAATTTATAATGACGATGATTGGTTGGTCGTGTCCCCATTATCGTGGGAAGCTTCTTGTTACTACGGTGCTGGAACAAAGTGGTGTGTGGCCTCAAAACAAACTGACACCCATTGGAAAGGTTACAATAAAAGATCTACCTTTTTTTATGTGATAGATAAAAATAAAAATCAAAAAGACCCACTTTATAAAGTCGCTTACAGAATGTTAAAGGATAATAGAAGGGAGTTTTGGGATGCTGAGGATTTAGAGTTTAGTAAACAAGAAAGGGGTGAGACATGGTTCGAAAGATTACCCAAAAGAATGATAGATAATCTTAATCAATATCACATGGATAATTATCCAACACGTCCCACTGATACTGAATGGATCGATGATGATAATCGAGCACAGGCTTTAGAAAATTTACTTGGACACAGTAATATCACTCCAGTCGAAAATGATTTATGGTACAAATTAAGAATTTATTTAGATGAAAATGATAATCAGTACTATGCTGTTGGTGATGAAGATGATATAGAAGAATCTATACAAGAATATTACGAAATGATGGATGAAAGTGAGATATTTCAAATAATGGATCCAAGTAGTTTAGAAAGTCATATATCAATGGACGATTCAAGAGGTTACGCGGAGGAAGAAGCTACATATATGTTAGATGGCTTTGATGACCGTGAAATATGTGTAGAAAAGGGTAGAGGTTTAGACTATGATAATCTACAATCTGAAATCGAAGATTTAGATAGTGATATAGATAGCCTTGAGTCAGACCAAAGACAATACGCAGAAACCGAAGAAGAGATAGAAGAAATAGATGAACAAATAACTGATTTGGAGATGCAGAGAGATGATAAAGAAGGTGAATTCGAACAGTTAATTGAAGACTGTAAAACAGACTATGTGGATGATAAAGCAGATGAAATAGAGTATCAAATAGACACTTATGGTCCTGTAGATTATTTCATCAATGAACTAGGTCATTTTAAGGGTATAGCTCAAATGATGGGGGTAGGTGGTTTTTCGTTTGATCGGGATGATTGGATTTCTAATGAGATTTTAGTATATACAACAGGTGATATGGCTTATACTATTTTTGAGGACGACTTTACCACTGAAGATGATGACGAAGGTGGCGAACATTACCTAGGTAAAATAAGTTACCAATAATCTTTCTGATTGATTAGATATTTATAAATAAAAAAAAGAAAATGCCAATAAATTGCCCATTAGTATTAAGAACAATTAAAGGTAGTAAATTAACTTTTAACGAATTAGACGGAAATTTTTTAAATCTTAGAAGTTGTTTATACCAATTAGAAAGTCAAATAACAACACAAGATAATTTTGTAACAGGAGGTACTTATAATTCAACCACAGCATCCTTAGATTTTGATGGTACCGTTGGATTTACACCTTTCTCTGTGGATGTATCTTCATTAGATTCAGATAATAATGTTTTTGTTAATAGTGGAAACGCAAACGTTGCCACACAACAATTAACATTCACAAATACCACGGGAGGTACATTTAATGTTACCAATGCTGCAGCACTTTACAGTGATAACGATATTAATGTAACTGGTGGGACATATAACCCAACCAATGGTTGTGTCACATTTAGTACAAATAGTGGGTCAACTTTTGATATTTGTGGTTTTGTAACTGGGTTAACCGATACATTTATTACAGGTGCTACTTTAGTGGGAACTGTATTAGAATTAGAAAGAAATAATGGTTTGTCAGATGTTACCGTAGATTTATCACCGTTAAGTGGGATAAGTGAAAATAACTTTGTAACTGGAGGTACATTTAATTCTGGTTCTGGAACACTATCATTATTTAATAATAATGGTGATACTTTTAATGTCACTGGTTTTACTTCTGGTGGGGGTTCGGGTGGTGTTATAACTACTAAAAATATTTTACATGGTTTAATCACAAATTTTGCGAGTGGTTCTAACCCCGAATTTGTAGATTGGTCAGGTACTTTGAGTCCGAGTGGGACTCATAATTCGTCATTACCCATTCCGTTTGATTTAACAATAAAGCGGATAATGTTAAAATATTTAGATACTACATCAGCAAGTGTGGACGCCACTTTTAATTATGAAGTAAGTATTGGGAGGTTGTCTTCTAATACGGATTCATCTGAAGATGTTAATTATGTAGATTATGTGGGAGGTTCAAATGTTGTAACCTTAACAAATGCAAATATAAATGGGACACATTTTTATAGTGATACAGGTGGTTTAAGTATTGATGTAAGTGCAGGAGATGTACTTGTGGTTAAAGGTGATAAGACTGCTGGTAATAATACAGGGGGATCTAACGAAGAGGTAATGGTTTCCATCGAATATGAAAAAACATATACAGGTACTGGTGGTGGAGCAGATACTTTCGTTACAGGAGCAACCCTAAATGGTACAGATCTAGAGATAGATAGAAATCATGGAGAACCACAAATTATAGTAGATTTATCACCGTTAAGTGCAAGTACAGTATATTGGGTTAAAGAAAATGATGGTTTGATAAGTGACTTTGCTAATGAAGGTGCTTTCTTGAGTTCATCTCCAGGTTCTGTAATAATGGGTGGTACACTTAATAGTAACTTCATAGATGACAGTAATAACTCAGTGATTCTTGGTTCTGTGGGTTCTAATGAAATAATTTCTGGTTCTTCTTCTACTATTATGTCTTCATTTGGTTCAGAAATAATAAACGAATCATACGCAGTAATAGTTGGTGGTACTATGAATAGTGTGAGTCGTACTAACCCTGGTGCGAATTCTACTTCCGAAGTTATCTTAGGTTCTAGTAATAGTGAAATAATAAACACTAATGGTGCTGCTATTATTGGTTTGGGTGGGGGGTTAATAGATGAGTCTTTTACGTCTAGTCTAATCGGTGGTTTTCAAAATGTCATAGATTCATCTAGTAGTTCGGTTATAGTTGGTGGTGTTATGAATAAACTAGATGGTATTAGTAGGTCAGTAATTTTAGGTGGTAATAATATTACTGGTACTACTAACGATACGGTTTATGTCCCTAATTTAAACATTGGAACTATTGGTAGTGGTACTCCATTGATAAATTTAGGATTAGATACTAATGGATTTGTTGTTACTGGAACTACGGGTAGTAGTAGTGGTGGAACAGATACTTTCGTTACAGGAGCCACCCTAAATGGTACGGATTTAGAGATAGATAGGAACAACGGACAATCTCAAATCACAGTAGACTTAAGTTCATTAGCTTCAGATAATAACGTTTTTGTTAATAGTGGAAACGCAGATTTTGCCACCCAACAATTAACATTCACAAACACTACAGGAGGTACTTTTAACGTTACTAACGCAGCAGCACTTTACAGTGATAACGATATTAATGTAACAGGTGGTACTTATGATTTAACTACTGGGTGTGTTACATTTGGTACAAACAGTGGAACCACTTTTGATGTCTGTGGTTTCATAAGTGGTTTTACAGATACATTTACTACAGGTGGTACTTACGATAACACTACTGGTGAAATCACCTTTACTAAATCAGATAGTTCTACTTATGAGGTTGATTTGGGGGTTGTGTCTAATGTTACAGGATTTACATATTTAAATAATAATTTTACAATAAGTCAAAATAGTGGTTTACCAGATTTAGTATCAAACATTAGTGTTATGACAGGTTTAACTGTTAATGGTCAAACAACTATGTCAGGGGATAATCAAAATTTATTAAGTATAATAGGTTCTGGAGGTACGGAACCATTGTTAACAGTAGAAGGGTCCAATGGGGAACTATTTAGTATAAGTGATAATTTAACGGGTTCTTTATTTTCAGTTAGTGATATATCTGGATTACCGATATTAGAGGTTTACGATGATGACACTGTCCATATAGGTAACTATCAAGCACCTTGTCTCAACACCACAGTAAAAACTAGTTATAGTAGTGGACCCGCAGTAAAAACTATTTATTCCGTTCCTATAAGTGCTTACACTGGAGCTTTCTTTGATTACACAGTTTCTCACCCATTGGGTGTTAGAGCTGGTACTATAATGTCTATTTGGAGTGGTTCTACTGTTGAGTATAGGGAAAACGTTACAAACGATATAGGTTCCACAACACCATTAACACTTAGTGTCACCTCTGATGGTTCAGAAGCTTCATTAATAGGAACATTAACTGGTACTACTGCAGGTTGGGTGGTTAAGACAATTGTAAGAAGTATATAATTATGGCTATTATAGTAGAAGGTAAAAACGTACAAATATCACCTAAAGTTATAACAGATGGTTTAGTTTTTTATGTGGACCCATTTAACTTTAAATCTAGAGATAGAGATTTAGGTTTAACTGGTGGTACTATTTTTGACTTAACAAGTTCTTACCCCATGACTGGTACATTTGAGAATGAACCTACAATATCTAGTGATTTTAAATATATAACTTTCGATGGCACTGATGATTTTATTCTATTTACTTCTAATTCTCTCGAATACCTTCAGTTACAACAACCATTTTATAGATACAAACCAAAAACATATACTATGTCAGCTTGGATTAAATCGGGTACAACAGGTCCTGGTGGTGTTATGTTTTGGGGTGGTGGTAATGATTATTTCCTAAAAACACCAGCATTAACCGCTAGTACGACATATACACCAGGAACTTACACGGGTGTTGTTGGTGAGAATTGGAGTGGAAAAACGGTTACACAGTCTAATAGAGATCTCCCCTCGTTTGAGGTTACGATAGATGGTAGTGGCTCAATAAGTAAAGTTGTTGCTGAAAGTATTAGAAGTATAGATGGTGGTGGTACGCCAGATAACCTAGGGGTTATTGTTAAATTATCTGGTGACACTATAGGTGGCACTACACCAGCAGATGACGCATACTTACTTTATAGGTCAGGTACATCTAGTCGTATGAGATGGGGGTTTTCTATAGGGGTTAATTATGCTATGACGATAACAGACTCAATTAATAGAGTTACTTTTACTACAAATAGAGTGAGTAATGAACCGAATGAATGGAATTTAATTACTATTACAGATACGGGAATATTAGAACCAAATAATTTAAAATGTTATGTTAATGGGGAATTGGTTAATCAAGCTGCCTCTACATTCTTAAATGGTTCACAAATGAGACCTGGAACTATTAATTCAGGACAACTACATATTGGTAAGGGTGCTGCTTCTCTTTTTAGTAGTTTCTTGAAGGGTAGTTTAGGTGCTTGTATGGTATATGATAGAGCTTTAACTGGTGAAGAAATATTGAGGAATTATAATACAATAAAAAGTAGATTCGATTTATCATGAGTGTTTCAATTTCAAACAAATTAGTGACTAGGGGGCTGGAATTATACTTAGATTCGGCAAACCCTAAATCTTTCGTCCCTGGTAACACGTCTTTCGGTGGTCTACCTTTGTGGAATAGTATAGGTACCACAAATCAAGTTAACTTAGAAGGTGGTAATAGTTTTAATAATGATTTTGCTGGAGTAATAAATTTTGATGGGGTAGATGGTACCACTAGCCGGAGTAGATTTTTCTACCCCTCAATAAGAAATGGTGATGAGGTGGGTGAGACCGTTATCAAAGACTTTGAGTTAACTTTTGAAATGGTTTTTAGATTACTAGAGACTGTACCTAGTGGTACCCCAACTAATCTTTTTAGGACCACAGCCTCATCGAGTGGTGTACAAATGCTACCATTATATAGAACAACAGCACCAGCTGATAATAATTTTATTTCATCTGCTGGATATAAGAATGTTGGTGGGACTAAACAAACCCTATTTTCAATAAATGAATATGAAATAAATAAGTGGTACCATGTGACTATGTCTATGAGGAAGACATCTCCCACAACGGGTGAGTGGTTACTATTAATAAATGGTAATGTAATAGAACATAGTACTTTGAATGATATCGATTTTTGGGGTAATTATAGTGAACTTAACATAAATGAATTAGGTAATCAAATAGAATCTATGCCTAACACAAACTATTTTTCCCATGATAAAGCAATTATTAGAGTTTACAGGAAAGGATTGACATTAGATGAGTGTTTACAAAATTATAGGGTACTTAAAAAAAGATTTAAATTAAATTAATTATGTTGGATGCTGTTACTAAAAATTCAGTTGATTTTACTAAAAGAAATTTTATGATTTTAGATGTGTCGGAAATTGGTTCTCTAAATTTTGGTGATATAATGGAGACCTCACCAGAAAGTCTTAGAAAATCTGTTAATGAAACAAAAACATTTGTTAAATGGAAAGGTGAAAAAATACCGAACTCAGTGAATAACTTAAAAACAAAAGTTGGTCCTTATTCTTATGATGATATGATTAAAATATTGTCTACTCCCGAGTGGTCTTAACCTCTAATACCCTTAAATAAAGTTCCATATTTATAAAGGAGTTTTCTCTACTCCAATAATCAATAATATCTATCATATTAACCCTAGTATAAGGTCTGTCGTTTCTTTTTGGTGGGATAGAAGTTGATTTTATTTTTACCATGTTTTAAAATTTACTATTTAACACAAATATAGTAAATTTATTTAAAATAAAGAAAAATATGGCAAAAAAAGATAAAGAAAGGGTTATACACCCTAATCATTATAATAGAGGTATAGAAATGTGGGATTATGCTCATTCACACAAACTAGACTTTTTCGAAGGTAACATTGTGAAATATGTTACTAGGTGGAAAGATAAAAATGGTTTAGAAGATTTAAAAAAAGCCAAACAATATTTAGACAAACTCATATCCTTAGAGAGTGGAGAATAACATATAACCAATTGTTATTAAATGACGACATATTTATAGTAGAGTTTGATGACTAAAAATTGATAATTAAATGGGTGGTATTAGAAATATAAAAAATTTAGCTAAAAGGTACAAGAAAGCCAAAATATATTTTCACCAAGATTTAGATGGTGTTACCACCGCTCTAGCTATGAAAGATTATTTAAAAAATAATGGCATAGATGTCGTTGACTCTGAAGTGATACAATATGGTGATAGGGAGTTTGCCGTTAAAAAACCTTCCGCCACTGGTGATGTGATGCCTGTTTTGGTTGATTTTTCTCACGGTAAACCGATGTTCATAATACATACAGACCACCACGATAGACAAATTGGGGCAGAAGATAATACATCTAAATCTTTTAGACAAGCTCGTTCAAACGTTGAAACTATATCACAAATTGTTTCCGATAAAGAGATATTCCCCTCAGATGATATTAAAATGATTTCTACTGTAGATAGCGCTGATTTCGCTAAACTAGGAATAAAACCAGAACAACTAATGAATTATATTTTTAAGTATAACAATGAAAAAGACCTACTTAAAAATAAAATAGCTATGGCATTAGTAACAAATAAATTACTTTTAGCTTACAAAAACAAACCTAAGTTTTTAGAGTATTTAGTTATGAACTCAACCCCAAGTATTAAAAATATTTATCTAAATATAGTTAAAATGGCTAAAGAAGATGGTTATGTATCTCCAGAAGTAATGAAGTTGAATTTACAAAATTATATTGAGTCTCAAAGTAAAAGTGATAAGGTAAACTATGATGAGGAATTCGGTATAATATCTCAATACGGTGGTGGAGCTTTATTCAAACCAGGTTCTTATGATAGGTATGTACCCTTTAAATTGTACCCAAAAGCCAATTTTTTAGTTATAGCTTGGCCTCTAGGATTATTACAAGCTTCTTGTAACCCATTTAAAAAAGATAGAGAACTTAAAGGTGTTAATTTAGGGGAAATAGCTGATATAGTTTTAGAAAAATTTAAAGGAGAGTTAAAAGAAAAGAAAATAACAATAGATAGTATAAAATATTTTGCTGAAAAAAGTAAGTACTTCAATGAGGATTCAGTGGGTTTTAATTTTAAAGATATGATATCTATGTTTGATGGTTCTGATGATGGTATTATTGGTTTAGGTCAACCACCTGAAGGTACTTCAGAAGATTACACAACAGAAAGGTGGGTAGAAGCGATAAAAAAGGTTATGTCTAAACCATATGACTCCTTATCAAAAAGAGAATTAAAAGCTTTAAAAATGTTATCTGTTACGGGTTGGGATATGATTAAAGCCAACAGCGGTGGTCATAAATGTATTACCAACATATCTGGATTAACTTACTTTGGTAAGGATGGTAAGGAGTTTTTGAAAAAATTTCAATCAGAGTTTGTTGATGAACTTAAAAGTAGGATTAGAAATAGTAAATTAAAAGAGGGAATACATACCTAGAATCTTTGTAAGAAGAAAACTAGGATAATAACACTAAAATTTATTTAGTGAAAAATAATCTCTAATGAGATATAAAAAAAAAACGATTATGAATTGGAAAAATTTAAGAAAAGACTCTATACACATATTACAAATATTGTTTGGGTTGGTTATGTGTGTACTATACCCTTTTTGGTGGTATAATGGTTACTTAGATACTCTTTATCTGAAAATAGCTGTAGGTGTTGCTGCCTATGGTGGTTTTTTAGGTTCTTTGGTTTGGTATATAAGACATAAAAAAAATAATTAAAAGATAACCCCCATAAAGGGGGGTTATTTAAATAACTAACTACTTAACGGTGACTACAATATCATCTTTAGAGACACCAACTTTTATGGTAGAACCCTGTTTCAATGTGCCTTCTAACATTTTTTCAGCTATTGGATCTTCTACATATTTTTGTATAGCCCTATTCAAAGGTCTAGCCCCATACTTTTCATCATAACCTTTCTCCACTAAGAAATCTTTTAGTTTTGATGATACGTTTAATTTATAACCCATTTCAGACATCCTATCAATTAGTTCATTTAATGGTAAGTCTATTATTTTCTTAATATCTGATTTATCTAAAGACTTAAAAACTATGATATCATCTAATCTGTTTAAGAATTCTGGTGAGAAGGCTTTTTTAACAGAATCATTAATAACACCATCTCTTATATCTTCAAGATTATCTATTTTAGCCTTGGTACCAAAACCTACACCTGTACCAAAGTCTTGTAGTTTTCTAGCCCCTACGTTTGATGTCATTATTATTAGGGTGTTTTTAAAATTTATCTTCCTACCTAAACTATCTGTTAGAAACCCTTCATCTAATACTTGTAGTAAAATATTAAATACATCTGTGTGAGCTTTCTCAATTTCATCTAATAGTATAACAGAATAAGGTTTTCTACGTACCTTTTCAGTGAGTTGTCCACCCTCTTCATACCCAACGTATCCTGGAGGAGCACCAATTAACTTAGAAGTACTATGTTTCTCCATATACTCAGACATGTCAACCCTAATTATAGAATCTTCCGAACCAAATATATTTTTGGCTAAAGTTTTAGCTAAATGAGTTTTACCAACACCAGTTGGGCCTAGAAACATAAAAGACCCAATTGGTTTATCTTCTGATTTTATACCCATTCTATTTCTTCTGATAGCTTTGGTTACTTGTTCAACAGCATCATCCTGACCAATAACTAAACCTTTCAAATCTTTAGACATACTTTTCAGTTTTTCTAAATCTGATTGATTTATTTTGTTGACGGGTATACCAGTTATTTTTGACACTACTTCGGCAACATTCTCTGATGTTACTACCCTTCTTTCGGTGTTTATAGATTCTAACCACTCGGCCGTTTTGTTCTCTAACTCTTGTTTTAACTTTCTTTCCTCATCTCTCAAATTAGCAGCATCTTCATATTTTTGAGCTTTTATCACCTTTTTCTTTTTCTCATCTATTTTTAAGATATTTTCTTCTAAAGTGATTATCTCTTTAGGTGCTTCTATTTTAGTTTGACTTCTAGCTCCAACCTCATCTAAAATATCTATAGATTTATCTGGTTGTTCTCTATCCGTAATGTATCTACCAGCTAGTTTAACACAAGATTTTATAGAATCCTCTGTGTATGATACTTTATGATGGTCTTCATAACGGTCTTTTATGTTATTTAATATAGTTAAAGTGTCTTCATTCGATGGTGGGTCTATAAGTACTGTTTGAAACCTTCTAGTCAATGCTCCATCCTTTTCAAAGTTTTCCCTAAACTCATCTAAAGTTGTGGCTCCTATACATTGAATTTCACCTCTAGCCAAAGCAGGTTTTAATATATTGGAAGCGTCTAAGGAGCCAGACGAATTACCAGCACCAACCATTGTATGTATTTCATCAATGAATAATATAACATCAAAAGTTTTCTCCAATTCATCCATAATACCTTTAAGTCTTTCTTCAAATTGGCCTCTGTATTTGGTTCCAGCCACTAGTAAAGCTAAGTCTAATGAGACCACTCTTTTATCAAAAAGTACTCTTGGGCATTTTTTCTCAATTATTTTCAAAGCTAAACCTTCTACTATTGCGGTTTTACCCACCCCAGGTTCACCAATTAAAAGGGGGTTATTTTTTTTCCTCCTAGATAAAACTTGTGTGACCCTCTCTATTTCATCATTACGACCTATTATTGGGTCTATTTTACCTTGTTCAGCCAACTTTGTTATATCTCTGCCAAAATTATCTAAAATAGGTGTGTCTGTTTTTTCCCCTTTTGGTTTTTTGTAGTAACTACTTTTACCATCATTAAAATCATCAGCTATTCCACTCATATTTACTTCTTTTTTTATTTGTTTTAATTTTTCTTTAAATGTCTTATAGGTTATGTTCCTATTTGTTAAAACTTGGGTACATCCAAGTTCTTTTATTCTTAATATAGATAACATTAAGTGTTCAACACCCACATAGGGGTCACCTAATTTATCTGATTCTAACTCACAACTGTTTATTATTAAATTAGATTCACTGCTCAAATATAGTAATTTTTTCTTTAAACTAGGGTTTTTTACTTGTAATCTTTGGTATCCTTCTAATCTAGATATTAAATCTTCGATATCAAAACCCATGGCCTCAAGGGTTTCTATGACAATATTACCCTCATCACTGATTATAGAAATTAATATGTGTACTGGTTCTATCATGTTAGAACCAGAATTAAGTGACTCGGTATAAGACCTTTTAATTATAGATTTTATTTCTTTATTCATGTTTTTCATTATTACAATAATAGGTTAAATATTTAAAATTAACAAGCTGTTTGATTTTTTGTTTATTATAACTATATTTGTTGTGTTTAAAAATAATAAAATTTTAATAATAAATAAATGATAAACATCCAAGATAAAAAACTTTTTAATATAACACTAGTTATTAAAAACGATCCAAACGATGAAGATGGTTTTGATAGTGGTACATATACTGTTGACTTTAAAAACTCTTTTATGTCTATTAATGGTAATAGTATGATTATAGAGACAAAAAATGAAGATAGTATAATTGGGAAGGTATTTAATTTAAGGAGCGTTGAATCCTATAAGATATGGCAGTAATAAAAAAAACAGAAAAAGACGGTATTGTTGAGTGTTTAATAGATTCTAGTAATATATTACATTCCGAGTATGATAAATCTAAAAATACTTTAAAGTTAACTTTTAAGTCTGGAACTAGGTACGTCTATAAAAATATTATTAATAGAGATTACGTTAGATTTGAGGTATCTGAAAGCCAAGGTTCAGTTTTTAATAAAACAATGACTAAATACGATTATAATAAGTTAATCTCTTTAACTGAAGAGGATTTATTGGTTTTAAAAGAAGAGATTATTAACCATAAAGATTAATTAAGTTCTTAAGTATGGTATAACACTAAGAACTTCCATACAAGGTGGTGATACTTTGGAGTTACTAATAGTTTCTACCACAAAAATAGGCCCTTCTGTATGGACTATGTAATTTAATAATTTATTACTTTCACCATAATTTAGGAATTTGACAGTAACGTCTTTGAACCCATACTCTAACAATTTTTTAGATATTAAACTTTTAACACTCTGACCCGTACAAGGTATAGTTTCTAATACTTTAGCTACTTCGGCTGCGGTTACCTCATTTATTCTAACTTCAGTTAATTTAGCCATTTGTGACTCAGTTAATCTTATAATTTTTTTCATTTTTAATTAATTTTCGTATTCAAAGTCTAATCCACTTTGTCTTTTTTCATATTCTTCGGAATCTAAACCAGCCTCATACATCCTACCTTCTTCGAAACCTTTATTATATACAATTTCCTTTATTTCATTAAATTCTTTTTCGGCTTGGTCTTTACCTTCTTCTTCTCCTTCTTTAAGTCCATCAGCGTAACCTTCATCGTATCCTTCATCGTGAGCGTTGAGTTTCGCATCAAGCATATCATCTTCACAGTCATCCTTTCCTTCTCTAAAACCTTCATTGTAACCCTCTCTATGACCTTCTCCCCAAGCCAACTGTTTACCATCTTCTTGTGAGGTTTCTGCCACTTGTTTTATTATATCGGTCAATAGATTCAGTTCTTTATTTAATAAACCTAATCCATGTACTTTTTTGGCGATATGATTTAAAAACCAATTGCTGGCCCCATAGTCAGTTATAACATCAATCTTATCCTCTATTTGTTCTACACTAATAGGTTCAACATCTTTAGTCCAATCAAAATCATTTTCTTTTAATATTTTCTTAATAGTATTTCTCATTACATTTAATAAATATTGTGATATTTATGAATATGGAGGTAAATGAGAAAGAAATTGAAAAATCTGATAGATCTATAGATTTATCTGGTTTTAAAGTGCAGGATGAACTTAATCCTAAAATATGGGATGAAGATCAAAAAATGAAATCTGACGTTAGAAAAACTTTGTTAAAGATTGCTGACGATTATTTTGAGTCTTTGGAATTACCTAAAGTTGATATTGAGGACGTAACCATGACTGGTTCTTTGGCTAATTATAATTGGTCTAAGTACTCCGATGTTGATTTACATATTGTGGTGGATTATGATGATATTCCAGTAGATGAGGAGTTGGTACAGGACTTTCTTAAATCTAAAAGTTCTAATTGGAATAAAGAACATGACGTTACCATTTATGGTTATGATGTGGAATTGTATGTACAAGATATAAACGAACCACATCACTCTACTGGTGTTTATTCCATATTAAAAGATGAGTGGGTGACTAAACCCAAAAAACAAAAAATATCATTTAATGACAAATCTGTGAAAGAAAAATCTAACCGTTTAATGGATAGGGTGGAAGAGATTTATGATGAAATGGATGAGGTAGATAATGAGGTCACAATTAAACGTGTTGATAAATTAACTGAAAAAATAAAAAAAATGCGTCAGTCTGGTCTAGAGTCTGGTGGTGAGTTTTCTGTTGAAAATATTGTTTTTAAAGTTTTAAGGCGTAATGGTATGTTAGATAGGTTGTATGATATTAAAACTGTGGCCTATGATAATTCAGTAACACTAGAATCGACTAAATTAAATACCTTGATAGAGTCAATGTTAGATGATTCTTTGGATTGGATAAGGGATGTCACACCTAAAACTCCTATAAAAAAAGAATGTTGTACTGCGTATCAGGGTCATTTTAACATTGTTATGGATTATTTCAATGCTATAACAAGCAAATTAAAATATGGTGATTGGCAGTATTCAATAGATGGTCACAGTGGATCGGTTCTTTGGGAATCACCTACCATACCTGACTATGTTTTTTACGCAACACCTTATTGGGAGGGTGTTTCCAATGAATTACCTATTGATTATTCGGGAGATATGGGAGACTACGATACTTTAGAAGATGTAGAATTACCAAAGTTCAATTATGAGGAGGATTTAATTAATTGGTTAAACTCTGAATACCCAAAGTTGGTTTCTAATAAGTTGAACCACCATGTAACCAATTTTTCAACATATAATGTTGAACACAGGATAAAAAAGGGTAAGTTACTAGAATTATTTAGTAAAAAAAATATGAGTAAGGGCGAATTAAAAAAAAAATTCAATAATTTTCTTTCTAAAGTAAAACAAGAAGGTGGTGAAACTAAAGAAGCGTATAAAATTTTAGTAAACTCAATAAAAAGTGGTCAAAACTTATCTAAAGAAGAAAGAGACAAGGTAACCGAACAACTCAAAGATATACTTAAGTTGGCTGGGTTTACTGTAGCTTCTATATTACCAGGTGGTATCTTATATTTAATGTTATCTAAAGTTGATAAATTTAAAAAGCATTTATTACCATCTTCTTTTCTTGAAGAAACAAAAGATTTTGATTGGGTAAAGGACGTTAAAGAAACTGATTCATGGAAAAGAATTGATTTTGTGGTGTTTAAGGATGGGGGTTATATTGGTACCCCCACTATTCTAAGACAAGATTTTTTTGAAAGGGAGAAAAAAATTGGTAATAGTATTTGGGTTGAAGATGATTATGAAATAGTTGATGAATTTCACGTTTTATACCCACCTAATAATTTTAGTGGTTCAGCTGTCTCAAACCTTTTGGATGAGTGTTACCATCATTTAAAGTTGGGTGTTATGCCTTCCGATTCTTACGTATACAATGAAGAACTTAATAAATTCGAACCTAACACATAAATTTAAACAATAATAAACATATTTATATAAAAAGACAAAATTATGACACTACATTCAGTTATGCATTTAAGTACAGAGGCTAATTATTCAGCATATACTTATACCGCTTTTATAATTATAGATAACGCAACTGGTTCACCATTTACAATTAATGGAACAACCTTCTCCCCACCCAACAATTGGGATGGTAAAGTCATACCACTGACAATAGACCCTAGTGGTACGCCTAGTAACGCTCAATTAATGTTTTTGGGTAACCCTAAACCTGAGTTTTTCAGACCAGGACCTCCAGGACAAGGTGGTGTTACTACCGATGGTTTTAACAACATAAAAGGTTAACATAAAAATATATGAAAATGAAAAAAAGTACTTTAAATAAAATGTTAGATTTATCTAATATTAATCCAACAAAAGAAAGTGATGGTTTACCATCTTTTGACTTGGTTAAAGAATGTATTAATGGTAATACATACGCTATTAGTAGAGAGAATAAAAAATATTATATAAAAGAAAGTAAGACTAAAGAAAAACTAAAAGAGTCCGATTTTGAATATGTAGGTGGTGTTGCTAATAAAGGTAAAAACAATTTTAAATCTTTTAGTGAGGCGGCAAAACATTTAAATTTAATGTTTGAAGAAATTAATAATCATTTTGATGTTGGTAATGTTAACATTTTAGAATCCGATTCTTTAAATGAAAAAAAATATGTCTTAAAACTAAACAAAAAAAAATCTAAAAAAGAAGAACCTAAAGAAGTTGAGTCTTCTGTAGAAGATGACTTCAGTTTTGGTGATGAAGAAGAGAAAGAAGGTGGTGAAGAATCTTTTGACTTTGAATCTGGAGAAGGTGATGAGTCTGGGGAAGAGTCTTTTGACTTTGAGTCTGAAGAAGGTGATGAGTCTGGAGAAGAGTCTTTTGATGATACCGAAGATGAGATAAAAGACATACAAAGCACCACTGGTAAATTAGGTCAACAACTTAGGGACATTGAGGATATTTCTTCTGATATGCAGAAATGGGTTGCTAAATCCGTATTATCAGCTTTAGATTTAGATACTATGGATTCTGAAGATAAAAAAGATATTATTAAAACTGTTAAAAGTTCCGAAGACAATGGTGATGAAACTGAAGAAGAAGTCCCATCTGAAGAAATGGAAATGGAGGAAAGTTATGACAACTATATGGATGACGAATTTGATGGTATGAGTCAATATAACTGGGAACCAATTGAATCAAATGATGAATATGATTCTTATATGGATGAGGATACTAATATAGATGTTAGTGGAGCTAATAGGTACAACGGTGGGTTAACCAGAGCTTATGAATCAGAAGATAAAGAAGAAGATACTGAGATGGGTGGTGATGAAGAAGATAAAGTTGCTAAACCTGAAGATAAGAATGTTGAGGACAAATTACTATTGGATATTGAGGAAGACGAAATGGGTCCAGAGGAAATGGAAGCTCTTTACGGTCCTAAACCTAGTATGGTTGCTAAATATAAAAGATCACCATATAAAACAGCCTATAAACAAGCTGAAAAAGATATATCTAAACATTACCACAAACAATCAGCACCAGGTTATGATTTAGACCCTGTTGAAAAATGGTCAAAACATAAATTACCTTATGATACAAAATTTATGGAAGAAGGTGATTATATGACTGAAGACCACTTGAACGACCAAATGGAAACCTACGAACAAGAGAAAGCTTACGAAGATATTGAGAAGGTTATGAGAAGATATGGGATGGGTGTTGAATTAAGAAAAAAAGAAACATCGGAAGACCCAGAAGAAAGTGTAATTTATTTAGATATCATCAATGGTGATGGTAAAAAAGTTCTTGTTTCTAGGGTTAACTCTGTGGGTGATATTGAAGTTGGTGAAATGAAAGGTAATAACTTTTCGGGTGAACCTGTTGACAGTGTCGAAGATTTTATCGAAATTTTTGGAGAAGATTTAACTAAAAAAGAAAAACAAGAATTAGAGATAGATATGGTAGAAGATATAGAAATGAGTCCAGCACCACAGAGAACTCCAGATAAAAGACCTAGTCAACCAGATACAAAACCTGGTAAACCAGAAAGAAAGTCTCCAAGTGAGAGACCTTCAAGAAGACCATTTACACCACCACCTTCAATAGACCCTAATGACCCAGACGCATTACCAAATCCAAAAGCGGCTGACGGGCAAGATAAGGTAGATAAAAATACAAGGTACGATAAGGATAATGAAAAGTGGAGTTGGGAAAAAGGAGATGAAGTAGAGTTTGAATAATGTATTTAATTTATATCAATAGAATAGGGACAACATTTAAAGGGGAACACATTTTTGAGTTCCTCTTTTCGGATTCAATAGATTGGGAGTGGGATGATGCTTGGTATGAGTCTTCTGTTATGACTGAGACTAGGGAGTTATCACCCGATGAAACCATCATTAAAACTGTTGGTACACTTAAAACAAATCTATTCAACATGGAATTAGTTCAGGAAGATGGTGTTCGTGATATTTATAATGCGGTTGAGGGTATTATTGCCTTGGGTTGGGAGCAATTAGAGGAGGAGTATGACGAAATACCTAAGAAGCGTAGGGTTTTTAATTTTGGGGATACTAAAGAGTCTGTAGATGAACAACTTTATGAGTATGACCTAGTATTAAAATACAAAGAAAATAAAATAACAAACGATTTTTAATAAAAAAAATAAGACATGAAAATTTTCCACATTCTTGAAGCAAGAGATTCTGAAACTAGACATTTAGAACACCGTAGGGTATACACCACAGAAGAGCAGTACGAAAAAAGAGGTTTAAAACAAGTAGAAAAATTTAATAAGACATATAATGTAGTAGTAACCAAGTATGTGTGTAATGAATCTATTGAAGTCTTAAACTTAAAACCCAATCAATATAATGACTTAGGTGAGAGTACAAAGAGTGAAAAACAAGCATATCTATTAAATGATGAGGAATTATCTGAAGTAGAGGAAGTTACTAGAGAGGTACCAGCTAACAAATATGATATAGGTGTTAATGATAAGGGTGAATTTAATAATCCAGAAGACTTCAATAAGTACAAAGAAAAAATAGAGAAAATGGAACCTAGGGATTCTAGTAAACTTAGAGTATCTAAAGATAACCAAACTGCTACAATAGATAAAGATGAAACTTCAGAATCTATTAAAAAAACAGAAATAAATTTGTCTGAGTCAGAAATTATGAGTATTATTGCTGAAAGTAAACGTATTATAAAAAAATCTGATTTAAGAAATCAAATAATTACTGAAGCAAATATGGAAGATAGTGTAAGAGATGGTTTTGAGAGTGGTAATAACGACTACCGAGATATTTTAAGTAGAGAAATGACTAATCAATTGGCTCAAGAATCTTTTAGGGATATTGCTGATTCTATAAGAAGAAAAACTGGTAAAACAAACGTTAGTTTAATGGATGTTCAAAGATTACTGATGAGTTCATTAGTTGAATCAGCTAGAGAAGAGTATCGTTTAGGTATTGAAAATTTAGAAAGAAAGGCTGTTGATATGATTAGAAAAGAATTTAACATCCCTGTTGACGCCGTTGAGTTTGATGCTAAAATAGTTGGTTTACCCCCACAAATGTTGATTGGTTCTGACGCATCCCCAGAACAAATAGAACAGCTGTCTAATCAAGTGGGTGTTAAGATTGGTACGATTAATAGACAAAACTTAAAAATGGAAAAGGGTAATACACCCCCACCACAAGATAAAACTTCTGACGAATTAAAACCAAAAGTGAAGAGACGTAGATTAACTAACGCGATGATTCATGGAGCGGCTAGAAAATCACAAAATCTACATCACATGGATGACGTTCTCAGACAAGAAAACCCACAGCTGGGTCAACACTACTCTAATGTTATGGCAGCCAATGATGCAAACTACTTTTTATTGGATAATCAATCTATAAAATCTGAAGGCGAGAGTGGTATTCACGCTGGTAACGTTAAATTAGATTTATCTAACCCACAGAAACCTAAAATAATAGCACAAGGAATGGTGTTCCCATTTCTATTACATGAATTAAGTAAGGGTGTATTAGAATTAATGTCTTTATGGGGTTTACCAAAAAATTCAGAAGAAAGAAAGTATGTCTTAGATAAAACAGATAATTTAGAATCAGAAACTAATGATATTAGGTTAGGTGCTAAAATATGGGAGAAGTTTGTACAACAAATACCAGTAGATAACCAAGAGGTTCTTTCGTTAACTTGGAATATGTTACAAGGTTTGGGGGATGATGAGTTTAACTCAACCATAGAAGGTTTAATATCTGGAAGTGGTGATGCACAAAATAAAGTTAGAAGATTAGCTGATGAAGCTTTAGAAGAGTTGAGACAAGAATCTTCGGATGAGGTTCTTGGTGGTTATGATGAAGAGGATGATGAAGAGGATGGTGATACACTAACACCACCAGAGGATGATACGTCTGATGTTGATATAAGTGATGTTATGTCTAGTGATGATGATGATGAGGAAACTAACTATGAAACAATGTCTAAAAGAGAGTTAGAACGTGAAATAGATTTAGCTTTAGATTCTGGTGATATGGACTTAGTTAGACAATTAGGATCAATACTAAATAAGAAATAACAGATTAGGGCTGTTATGGTCTACGGACTACTAAACCCACTAAAGTTCGCTACTATAGTGGGTTTTTAATTTCTAGTAGAATATTTATATGTATGAAAAAAAATGTATACGTATTATCACAATCAGTAGAAAAAAAATATGTTTTATCAGTAGATGAGGATATAGTACTCTTCGAAATCAAGTCGATCGAGGGTGTAACCTCATACTTTATCAATAAAGAACCCTACAACCCTAAGAATAGTTATCATGAGTCAATTATAAATAACTGGCCATTTGGTTTTGATAGATATTTATAGTTATGAGTCTAACTAAAACACAAATGTTATACGAGATAGGTAAGTCAATCAAAGACCCTATCTATGCTATAGAATCTTACCTAGAAACTGAAGATAGGACTCAAGGAGGATTCGTACCATTCAAATTATTTCCAAGACAAAAAGAATTAGTGGAAGCTTACCGTGTGAATGACCATAATATAGTTATGAAACCTAGACAAGCTGGTATATCCACAACGACTGCGGCGTATTTGGCTATATTAACTGCTTTGGCTTCCGACAAAAGTACACAAAAGATATTGGTCGCGGCTAATAAACAAGAAACAGCTAAGGAATTTTTAAAAAAAATAAGGGACTTTACAACACAGTTACCTAGTTGGATGGATGTTTACAGACCTGCTGGTTCTGAGACTTGGTTTGACCCAGAGAAAAATTCTAGTTCACACTATAAGTTGTGGAATGGTTCAGAGGTAAAGGCGGTAGCATCTTCAAAAGATGCTCTTAGGGGATATACACCTTCTTGTATTGTTGTTGATGAAGCGGCCTTTATTGAGGGTAACAAGGGTGAAGAGTTTTATACGGCAGCACAACCATCCTTATCGACAGGTGGTAGGTCAATATTAATTTCAACACCAAACGGTCATGATCCACTTTACCATAAAGCCTATACAACAGCTGAAAGAGGTAAAAATAATTTTAATATTGTTTCGATGAAATGGTATGAAGATCCACGTTATAATGGTAAAAACGATGGTTCGGGTATGTCTTGGATTTTACGTGACGAAAAAAGTGGTGATGTCGTTGAAGAAATAGTGGATCCTAAAAGTGGTTTTGGGGAAGATTCCACTGTACCTGAAAGCAGGTGGGATGAGATGATTAAAAATGGTTATACACCTAGGTCTAAGTGGTTTGATGATATGTGTGCTCAATTAAATCATAATACAAGATCTATAGCACAAGAATTGTTATGTTCCTTTGTTGGTTCTGGTGATAACGTTATTGATGATAAATATAAAACCAGACAAGAGAGGGATAATGTTAGAGAACCAATTAGAAAAGAGTGGGTAGACGGTAATATGTGGATTTGGGAAGACCCTATAGAAGGTCATCAATATATACTGGCTGCTGACCCTTCTTCTGGTTCTTCAGATGATTTTGCTGGCCTCGTTATTTGGGATTTCACTACTGGCAATCAAGTTGCTGAGTATCACGGTAAAGTCGCTCCAGATGTACTAGGTGAAATATGTAAATACTACGGTGAATCTTATAACGCATTTATTGTGGTTGATATTACTGGTGGTTGGGGAGCTTCTGTTGTTTTAAAATTAATAGAACTAGGTTACCCCAAAAAGAATCTTTACTATGATGTTACTGTTGGTATAGACTCTGTTGAAAACAACAAAGCGTTACAAAAACACATGGATAGGGGTAAATTACCTGGTTTAAATTTTCAAAAAAACAGAAACACAATAGTCTCTAAATTAGAAGAAGCTATTAGGATGGACTCATTTAAGATTCGTTCTAAAAGAGCTTTAATGGAAATAGAAACTTTTGTCTTCATTGGGGGTAGAGCCGACCATATGAAAGGTTATCATGATGATTTATTAATGTCAATAGCTATGTGTTGTTTTGTTGCAGCAACTTCTTTTAAAGACCTAGAAAAATCTAAGGGTCAGGCTAAAGCTATGGTTAGTAGTTGGTCTGTTCATGTAGGTAATGCTGAAGATGATGATATCTTGAGTGAGGTTATAAATACTGGTTTTTATACTGACAATGAAAGTTTGAAAAAAAATAAACAAACACTAACACAAACACAAGAACATATGTGGTTATTTAGTGGTATGGCTGGATTTAAAAAAAATAGGAAATGAGTAAACGATATTCTTCAAATAACCCATTTAAGGGTAGAGCAAATAATAGACCTGGTGCGGGTACTTTAAGATACACATGGAAGGTACCAGCAAGGGAGAATGCGACTAATGGTATTAATAGTACTAAAAAATCAGAGTTTCGTGATTGTTATGGTCCTTATGATAATACTGTTGGTTACGCATTTGAGGTGGATACAACCAACGGAAACAATTTTGCGTATGTTGATTGTGACTACGTAAGTTAACCACACTATTCACATTAACTTAGGATGTGTTTATATTTGATTAGCATATTTATATGTAATAAATAAAATTTTTAAAATACCATTATAATGGCAGATAAAAAAGATAATCTAACTATATATCAAAAGTTGTTCACAGTTTTTGGTCAAGGTGGTGGTACAATGAGGAGTGATACTAACCTTAACCCAAAGTATAATTTAACCGATAAAGATTTAATTGTTACTAAGTCCAGAGAGGATTTTGAAAAAACTAAATTACAACTACAACAACAGAGTTACTTAGATTCTCAATGGCAAAAAATTGAGAACGATATGTACCAAAAAGCTACATATTATGAAACTACTAGATTAGCTTCCTATATGGATTATGAAGCTATGGAATTTACACCAGAGATAGCTGTTTCTCTTGAAACAATGGCTGAGGAAAGTTGTACTTTAAATGAACAAGGACAAATAATGTCCATATATTCAGATTCTTCTAGAATTAAAAAGGTATTAGAAGATTTATTTTTCAATGTTTTAGACATTCACTCTAACCTACCCATGTGGACTAGAAACACATGTAAATATGGTGATAATTTCGTACACTTAAAATTGAACTATAAGTATGGTGTGATTGGTGCTACACAGTTGACCAATATTGAAATAAGTAGAAGCGATTCTAATAATTTCGACTATAATGAAACAAATTCTACGACAAACGAAGATTCCAAAAAAGAGGTTAAGTTCGAATGGAAGTCAAAAAATATGAGTTTTAACGCTTGGGAAGTAGCTCATTTTAGATTATTAGGTGATGATAGAAAATTACCTTATGGTACATCTGTTTTAGATAAAGTTAGAAGAACATGGAGACAATTATTATTAGCTGAAGATGCTATGTTAGTGTATCGTGTAACTAGAGCACCAGAAAGAAGGGTGTTTAAGGTATATGTAGGTAACATAGACGATGAAGACGTGGAATCTTATGTTCAGAAGGTTGCTAATAAATTTAAAAGAACTCAGACAGCAGATAATAAAACAGGTCAACTAGACGTTAGGTATAATACTTTGGCTGTAGACCAAGATTATTTTGTACCCGTTAGAGACCCTAACGCACAGAGCCCTATAGAAACCTTACCTGGAGCGACAAATCTAGACCAAATAGCCGACATACAATTCATACAAAGAAAAATGGTAACAGCACTTAGAGTACCTAAAACGTTTTTAGGTTTTGAGGAACCTATTGGTGAGGGTAAGAATTTGGCTTTAATGGATATTAGATTTGCGAGAACTATCAATAGGATACAACAAGCTATGATACAAGAATTAAATAAGATAGCTATAGTACATCTATATATGTTAGGTTTCCATGAAGAACTTAGTAATTTCAAATTATCATTAAACAACCCATCTACACAAGGTGAAATGTTAAAAGTGGAACAATGGAAAGAAAAAGTATTGTTATATAAAGACCTAGTTGCTGCCACTGATGGTATAGCACCAACGTCACATACATGGGCTAAAAAGAATATATTTAATTGGTCTGAAGATGAAATTAAATTAGATTTAGAACAACAAAGATTAGAGAAAGCTGCAGCAGCTGAATTAGAAAAAACACCTGAAGTTATAACTAAGACTGGATATTTCGATAAAGTAGATAAATTGTATGGAGATATAATGACTCAAAAAATGGGTGGTGATGAAAGTGGTGATACTGGAGATGATGCTGGAGGTGGATTCGGAGGTGACACTGGAGGTGGATTCGGAGATGATACTGGAGGTGGATTCGGAGATGATACTGGAGGTGGATTCGGAGATGATACTGGAGGTGGTGACACAGAAGGATTTGGTGAAGGGTTTAGAGGTGACGAAGGAGTGATCGATAATCTTTTATTAGAAGGTAAAAAGAAAAATGAGGATATTATCATGATGACTGATGGTATAGATAGGTTATTGAAAGAAGAAAATTTTGACGAAAGTGATATATTAACATAATTCTATATATTTATATAATAAACAATTAATATGGATTTTGGTACGTTAAAAGATTTATTTACTGATAAGTTAATAGAGTCTTACTCCAATAAGAATGAAGAGGGGAAAGTATTATTTAAAAAATTTATGAAAACTTTAAAGGAAAGTGAGACTTTGAGAACAGCCTTTATTGTTTATAAAAACATTGAGACTAATACAATAAAAAGTGAAATTAGGGCAAATGATTACCTAAAAGAATCCATATCTCTGTTTAATAAATTTACTAATGATAAATCTTTAGTTTCTGAAAATAAGAAATTAATTTCTATTTTAAATGAACATGGTGTTAATTTAGATACTTTAACTAAAAAAGATTTACACAGTAATTTAGAAATAGTTTTATCAACAGATTTAAAAGCATCTACGTTAAATAAAATAGAAGAAAGTAAATCTAAGCTAATTGAGTGGTTGATGTCTGAAAAAAAACCTACTATAGTGGATGATAGTAAGGATTATGTAAAAGAAGGTATCGATACCCAAAAGTTTTTGGAAATAGTTACTAATAAGTTTAATGAAAAATATTCTGACCTAACAAAACAAGAGAAGAGTATTTTAAAAGTTTTACGTGAGAATAACACCCAAGAGGGAAAAGAGGTAATAAATACTTTAGTTAAAGAGACTATAAGTATTATAAATACTAAAATAAACTCTCACAAAGACAACATTAATATAAAAGAAAAGTTACTTGAAACCAAAGATTTGATTTACTCCATGTTGGAAGATACTGAGAGTTTAAATAAAAATATATTAAAGTTGTATGATTTGAAAAATAATCTAAAAGATGAATAATATTTATTTAAACAACAGAGTTAAAAATGGAAAATATATTTAATGTAGTAATTGCGTTTATTACTGGTGTAATGGGTCCAGTAATACTATTAATATTGAAAAGTAGACTAGAAAAAAAGAATAAACCAGACATGGTTACCGAAGCTTTAATGGTTAGTGAACTAGTCCAACATAAAATAGAAGAGATAAGAGAAGGCGTTAAAGCTGATAGAGTTTGGGTTACTCAATTTCATAATGGAGGCCACTTCTACCCAACAGGTAAATCAATAGCTAAATTTTCTGTAATGTATGAAACTGTCAACACAGGAGTTTCTTCAATACAACACAGTTTTCAAAACATACCAGTAAATTTGTTCTCTAAATCTATGAACCGTTTAGTGGTTGCTGATACTATTGAAATACCTAATTTCAAAGATGAAAATATATTAACTTATGGGTTGAAATATGTTGCGGAAGATAATGGGTGTAAATCTACTTATTTATTCGCTATTAAAACCATTGATGATAGGTTTATTGGTGTTTTAGGTATAGATTACACCAAGAAAAAAATTGTATTGGATGACGATGTTGTAAACAATGTTTTGGTACAAACCTCTACTCTGGGTGGTGTACTAATGAATCATCTTAGGGTGTGATAACAATTTTAATGTTTTTTTAATTATGATTTTAGTGAGAAAGATTATGAAAATTTTTAAAGATATGTTAACAGAAAGGGGTAAATATTCTCAGGGTAGAGTTTACCTATTTTGGTCAGTTTTGGCTTACTACATAACACTAGGTATCTTGTTGTTTGCGGGAATGAATAAACACAGTAATGTAGATGTAGATAAATTTAAATTAATTACTGAAGCTTTAGAATATGCTATGGTATTATTCGGTGGTTATGTGTTTGGTGGTAAGTTTTTAGACATGGTTAAAGTAGTGGGTACTAATAAGTCGGAAACTAAGTCTTAACCAAAGAAATAAAAATATTAAAAGTCACCTAAATTTTAGGGGGCTTTTTTTTGTGCTTTAAAATGTTTATAATTAACTAAAAATAACAATGAATTACAATAAAATGACAAAAAATGGGAAGAGGGAAAGAAATAAAATTAGATCTACCTTTTGGATATAATGTGGTTTCGGGTACTGTTGATAATAAGAATCCAAAATCAATATACATTCAAATATCAGCTTGGGGTAAACCCACTGATTACGTAGAATCTGGTTACGAACAAATAATGAAACAAAAAGCTAAAGGCATTAAGAAAAAGTTATATAGTATAGTTAGAGATGATTTTTTCTATAAAAAAAAGAGTATAGTAGATTTTAATATGGCTTCTTCTGGTATAAAAAAAGATAAACGTAGTTATATGTCAGTAGAGTTAACTTTATTTAAAAAAGAACCATTATTACCTTTAACATCTAAAAATTTAATACATGAGGTGGGGGATATATCTGAAAAGTTAATTACCGACTTTTTTGAAAGGGATAAAGATTTTAAATTTTTCAAAACTAAAGGTTAATAAAAAAGAGACTTAGGTCTCTTTTTTTTTGCTTTAAACCATAACAGCATATTTATAGAGAAAGTATAAATATGAAAATATTAAAACCAGGAGAAGAAGGATATGGATATCTTGTAGAATATGATTCAGGGTTCATATCTTCTGAACTAACTTGTCAAGATGGAGTTTGTTCTAACCATAACCTAATAAAAGAGTTTAAATCGGGATTAAGTTTAGGTCAAGATGGTACATTACCAGATAAAATAGAAATTTATGCCGTACTACAAAAGTGGGGTGTAGAGAACAAGAATGGGAGGGTATACCCAGAAGAGATTTTGAAAAGAGAATCTAAGAGATATCAAGAGTTTATAGATATGGGTACGTCTTTGGGGGAATTAAACCACCCAGAGTCTTCAATTATTGATGCTGACAGAGTTTCACATATGATTTCAGAGATTTGGTGGAACGGTAGAACACTTATGGGAAAAATGGAGTTAGATACAACACCAGGTTACCTTAAATCAGGTATTATCTCATCTGTAGGTGATAAAGTATTAAATATGATTAGGAAGGGTTGGACCGTTGGTATTTCATCTAGAGGAGTAGGTTCTTTAAAGAATGAAAATGGTAAAAATATTGTACAGGAGGATTTCGAATTAATTTGTTGGGATATAGTTACTTCTCCATCAACACCAGGTTCTTGGATATCTACCTCGGAAAAAGATTTAAAACCTTTCATGGAGTCTACCAAAGGGGATAAAACAAAATTAATAATAGAAGATGACTCTGACTTATTAGATAGTTTAGATAAATTTTTATTGTAATTAAAAAAAAATCAGATCTAATTTAGATCTTTTAATATTAATATAATATTTAAATATATAAGTTGCGCAGCAAGCAGCTTAAGCAGTAAGCAGCTTAAGCAAATTAAAAAAAAATGAAAATGAAAAAAAGAATTGTAAAATTAAACGAATCTGACTTAGAGTTATTAGTCAAAAAAATTATTAGAGAAGAAGAAATGGATCCTAACTCATCTGATGAAGGTGGTGAAGAAGAGACGGATAACCCAAAAGATGTTGAGATGTTCTTAGACGCTATGAAAAAGTATTTTATGGACAAATACCCAAGGTTCGCTAATAAAATAAATACTAGAAAAGAAAAAGCGATGTTGTTAGCTGCCTTAGCTGAAGAATTGGGTGTAGATACTAATTTGATTAATATGGCTAAAGGAGAATTGAAGAAAGCTGGTTTAGGCAAGTAATATGAATATCCGTAAAATCATAAAAGAAGAACTCCTTAAAGAGGTTGGTGGTTATGATGATTTAAGTGTTATGGGTCAACATGCTGGAGCTAGTATGGGAGTATTAACTAGTAGTTACCAAATTTTAATAGATCTATTAACAGATATAGCAAACTCACTTTTAGATAGTGAAAAAGGTTATAGTAAATTCTCTTTATCTAATTCAGTTATAGGTGATTTAGACAAAGTTACATCTGTAGTGATTAGTGATACTGAAAAAATTTTACAGGATTTTACGGAAGACGATGTTATAAAAGAAGGTAAAAGATTTATTGCCCACCTTAAATCATTAGTAAAAAGAATTAGGTTAATATCTAACATGGTTTCTACTTACACAAAATCTGAATACGAAGAAGAACTAAGAAAATTAGTGATGGAGTTTTTACCTAAAGCTAAAAAATATGGTGATACTTTGATAAAAAGTAATAACATGTTTAAAGGTAGATTTTCTAGAGCAACTGGAGGAAATACTTTTTTCAATTAAAACTATTCACAACTAAATTTATTTTCCATATTATTGAACTAATAATTATTAATTTTAAAAAAGTTTAAAAAAATGGATGACCAAATTACAAATTACTTTTTAGTAAAAGTACAGTTTGAGACTATTAACGAATCAAACGGAAAAACAAAAAAAATAAAAACACAGTACTTGGTAGATTCGATGAGTTGTACTGAAGCAGAAACTAGGACACACCAATACTTAGAAGGTACTGTTTTAGATTATGAAATTGTATCAGCAGTTAAATCACCAATCGAGGATGTTATTAAAGTTGCTGTTCCAGCATAACAAATAAAAATCTTTAAACTATTAAAAGACTCAGAAATGGGTCTTTTTTTTTTAATCCCAATATTCTTTAGGTAAACCAATCTTCTCAGCTAATTTCTTAAATAAACCTTCATGTTCTTCTGATTTGGGTAAGTCCTTACCAACTGCAGCATGTATAAGTTCATGGGTTATAACCCATTTTAAGTATTCTACATCCTCTAAAGCTTTGGATTTAATACCCATTTTACCATTCTCACCATTTTTTGGGTGGTTAAATCCCGCTATCTTACCATCTTTTATAGTATCATCTATTTTAATATCTATTGGTGGTAGTACTAGTTTATCACCTGTGACATCTAGGTAAACCCTTCCCAAATCGTCCACAACATTATTTTTTATTTTAGATATCAAATAATTTGGGTTTTCAACACTTGGTACATCAGCTTCTCTCAGTACTTTTTTAATTAAACTTCTCATACAAAAAATAAATATCACTCTTTTTTAACAAGAGAAATAAAAAAATAAAACTTTTCCACACTTTTAACATATTTATTGAGAAACACGCAACGAGTTGCGCTGTTTTAAATAATAATTTTTTTAAAAAAAAATAAAAAATGGCAAATGAAAGAAAGTCTATCATCGATGAAGCCCTTTTAGAAAGCGCTCAAATTGAGAAAGCTTTTGAAGCCAACGCAAAAGAAATACTGACTCGTACAATGAGTTCAGAAATTGAAGAAATGGTAAAGGAATCTTTAGAAGGTTCGATTGGTTTAACGGAGGATGAAGATGAAGAGAAAGATGAGTTAGAGTTAGATCTAGAATTAGGTGACTCTGATGAAATGGATGCCAGCGGTGCTGGTGAAGAAGTTGACCTAGAAATGGGTGAACTAGAAATGGATGATGAACCAATGGATGGTGAAATCGAAATGGATGATGTTGAAAGTATTGACTTAACAACAACAGAAATGCCTGAAGTAATTAACGTATTCAAGAAAATGAGTGACGATGATGAAATAGAGGTTGTAACTGATGGTGGTAATGTTGAGATTAAAGACACAGAAACTGGTGCTGAGTACAGAATAGAACTTGGTGGTGAAGAAAGTGAAATGGAGGACATGGAAGCAGATATGGTTGACATGGAACCAGAAATGGGAGATATGGACCCTATGGAACTTGATAACGAAGATGAGTCTGAAGAAGAAGAAGTCGAATACCAAGTGGTACTAGATGATGAAGATGAAGATGATGAAGATGGAATGGAAGACGAAATGTCTGGAGGTGATTACATGGATGACATGGAAGAGGGTAAATCCCCAAGAACACTTTCTAAGGCAAGTAAGCAACCTAATAGAAAATCTGCTGATATCAATAGTAATCGTATGAAAATGGGTGAGTCTAAAAAACCAAAGTTCTTAAAATTAATTAACGAAAACAAAGATCTTAAAAATAAAGTAGGTTCTATCACTAGTGAAAATGAAACATTAAAAGAAGACTACAACAAAATGGTTGATGCTTTAAAACAATTTAGAGATAAACTTAATGAAGTAGCCGTTTTCAATAGTAATTTAACTTATTCAGTTAGATTGTTCACAGAGAACACAACTACAAAAGAAGAAAAATTAGAAATAATCAAGAGATTTGATGACGTTAAAACTTTGAAGGAATCTAAAGCTACCTATAAAGGTTTAGTAAAAGAGATTTCTAAAAAAGAACCTATCAAAGAATCTGTTGAGGAAAAATTAAATGAAACTAAAACAAGTGGTTCATCAACAGAAATTAATGAATCACAAGTGTATGTTAATCCAGAGTTAGAAAAAATGAAGAAACTTTGGGATTACCAATATAAGCACTAATAACAAAAAATTAAAAAACCTAAAAAAATGGGATATTTATTAAAATCAGGAGAAGTTGGTAACATCGGACTTAAGCACCAAAAAGCTGTTCGTGAAGCGACTGTCTCTAAATGGAATGACTTAGGGTTCTTAGAAGGACTTAATGGTCACACAAGAGAAAACATTGCTTTGTTATATGAAAACACTGCATCTTCTCTAATTAGCGAAACTACTGACGCGGGGAACTCTGGTTCTTTCGAAACTGTAGTTTTCCCAATCGTTAGAAGAGTATTTTCTAAATTATTAGCTAACGATATCGTATCTGTACAAGCTATGAACTTACCAATCGGTAAATTGTTCTACTTCGTACCTAAAACATCTGACAGAATTTTCGAAAATGGATGGCCAGCATCAGGTGGTACAGCAAAACATGGTGAACCAATCGTTACTACTTGTTTAACAGGTGGTGACTGTGACCCAACTACTTACTCTGAATGTGCTAAAAATCTATATGATAGATTCTACAATGACGGAATGTTTGACCAATCAAAAGGTAAAATTACTGTTGTTGCGACTAACGCTGACCCAGTTGTTTGGACGGCTTGTACTGACGGTCAAGCTGGTAATGAATTTACTGGTGGTGTTTCTGCATTTGCTGGTGACGGTTCGGTTAGAACTCAAATCCTTAAAATGTGTGAATTCAATGACGCTGGAGCTGGTAGATTAACTGGTCCTAACGGAAACGAAATGGATACTGAGGAATTCTTAGCATCTTTAATGGTTACTGTTGATGGTCCTATCGTTGATAAAGATAACCAAGTTATTTTTGAATCTGGTGACCAAGTACCAGTAAGAGTTGTTACTCAAAAATACGGAAGAGGTATCGTTGATTACGGTGATATCTGTGACGCTGATGGATGTATATACTTAGAGGCTGATTTAACTCACCCAGTATGTGCAACTTGTGAAAGTGGTACTTTAGATGGTTACATCGGAGCTACTTCTGGAACAACAGCTATCGTTCCTGGTGTTGCTTCAACTGACTTAGGTGGAACTAACTTCGTAGTTACTTTCAGACAGTACGCAAACTTAGAACTTGAATCTCAAATGGGAGAAGTTTCTTTCGAATTAGAATCTGTAACTGTTTCTGTAACAGAAAGAAAACTAAGAGCTACTTGGACTCCTGAGTTAGCACAAGATGTATCAGCATTCCATAACATTGATGCTGAAGCTGAATTAACAGCATTATTATCTGAACAAGTTGCGGCGGAAATTGACCGTGAAATCTTAAGAGACTTAAGAACAGGTGCGGCTTGGACATTAAGATGGGATTATGACGGATGGAAGAGATTACCTTCTGGTCAAGCTGCTTACACTCAAAAAGATTGGAACCAGACTTTGATTACGGCAATCAACCAAATTTCAGCACAAATCCATAAGTCTACTTTAAGAGGTGGGGCTAACTTTATCGTGGTTTCTTCTGAGGTATCAGCTATTTTTGATGACTTAGAGTACTTCCACGTATCTAACGCTTCTCCAGAACAAGATAACTATAACATGGGTATTGAGAGAGTAGGTTCTTTATCAGGTAGATATACTGTATATAGAGACCCATACGCTCCAGCTAACACCGTGTTACTTGGACATAAAGGTCAATCATTATTGGATACTGGGTACATTTACGCACCTTACGTTCCATTACAATTGACACCTACAATGTATAACCCATTCAACTTCGTACCTGTTAAAGGTATCATGACTCGTTACGCTAAGAAAATGGTTAATAACCGTTTCTACGGAACAATCAACGTTGATGGTATTCGTACATTTGATGTTAGAGAATTAAGATAATATAAATCTTAAATAATAACTGAAGGGGGAACTAAATTAGTTCCCCCTTTTTTATTTTAACTAAATTACTAGATATTTATTTAATGAGATAATAATAAAATTAAAAAAATACAAAACGGTATAATAATTACCGATTCGGTGTATAAAATTACTGATGAACTAAGTTAGACCCTAACACATCGATTTCTTTTGAAGTTTTCAGTTAGTAGTTGATAACTTGAATATATAAAAAAAAGGGAATCATTTAGATTCCCTTTTTGAATAATAAAGAACTTAGGTTATTCCCTAACACCCCTTTTTTGAGCCTGTTCTTTATTTGTTAAACCACTCTCTAACCTTTTGTTAATAATATCCATAGCTTCACTAGGTAACATGGAGTAGACTTTCATGGCGTTACTAACTCCCATTTGTGAATCTTTCACATCCCAAAGGGTAATCCCATCTGATTTCTTTAGGTCATTATGAAAGGCTATTTTAGCGAAGTCGTTGGTTCGAGATTCGGCGTCAGTGACTTTTTTATCAATTACAAAAACTAAAATACCATTATCAGTGTATTGTTTATAGTATTTACCGTAGTTATGGTCTTCACTAGAAACACACCATTTAGTCCCTTTACCATATAAGTTAGAACTTCTAACACTTAATGGGAATAAAACCAACCATCTATCATCTTCATATAGTACTTCTGTTTCTTTCTTTTTAACTTCAGAACGTGTAATTTTTTCTTTAGCTACTTTAACAGCGTTGATAATATCTTGATTGGATTCGTAGGAGTAAATATCTTTATTATCTAACAAATTTCTTTCAGATAAATCTTCGAAGTCTTTGATTACCTCAAACATTTCTTTAAAAGTTTCGTTTTTAAGTTCAGTATTAATCCACTTGACCCAATCTGAGGTACACTTTATCATAAAGGGTAGGTACTTATTTGTTTTAGTTGGGTCCATCTCCGCTAGAACACCAATAACATCAATAAGGTAGGTTGGGTTTTTTTCTTTTAGTTCCTTAATTTTTGCCATTTTTTTATCTTTTTTGATTATTAACAATACAAATATAGTTATTTTTTATAAACTAACAAACATTTTATTAAAAATTTTTATAAAAACTTAGATATTTATATAAAAAACAAATTTGTAATGAAAAAAGTAATAAAAATAAACGAGTCTCAATTAGAGTACCTAGTTAAGAAAGTTATAAAAGAAGAAGAAAAAGAAACTAAAAAAACTACAGTAACTAAACATCCAGCTTATCCAGCCGTGGATAAATTAGAAAGAGCTTTAGAAGATTTAAAGATGGAGTTTAAAGATAGTATTGCTAATGCAGTATCTGGTTCTGATGGTTATCACAGTGAAATAGATAAGTTTTCTGAAGATTTTGGTAAATTTATTACTAAGGTTTCTAAAATGAAAAGTAAAATCAATGATTATCAAATAGCGAATAAAGATAAGGAGGTGGCTGAAGCTAAGAAACGGAAAGAAAAACAGCGTCAGTACCAAAATTATATGAGAGAAAAGGCTAGAAATGAAGGTCGTAACTATTATTAAAATAAATTGTTATGAGAAGATTTGACAAAAGAAATATTATTACAGAAGCTAATCAAAGATTAGAAAGAGAATACATAAAAAGTAAAACACTTATAAAAGAAGATATTTTAGAATTAAAACAAATGTCTAAACAAATCTATTCTTACCTAAAAAAGAAAGGTTACGAGGTTAAAATGAAAACTGAAAAAGGTGAGTCTAGAAAGTCTTTTGATACTAATTTAGATTTAAATGATACTATTCAGTTAGTGATACAAGAAGGAACTGAAGTAGTCATGATAGCTTTACCAGTTCGTGCTGTCGTTAAGAAGTTAACCGGTGATAAGGACCTTAATTCAAGTACGGAAGCTGATAAATACGGTAAAGATTTTCAAGATTGGTATGTAAATAAAGAGGTGACTAACTACGTTGATAAATTAGGTGATGAATTAGTTTCACAGTTAAAATCTAAATACCCAACTATGAGACATGGTTTTGATAAAGATGATTCTAGAATGTTTTATTTTATGAGATTTGGTTACGGTAGAAATAAAAAGGGTGGTGATATAAAATAAAGTGAGAAACTTAATCCGTAAAATATTAAAAGAAGAATCAGATAAGCAAACTGATTTAGCCAACTCTAATAGTACTGAACGTAATATATGTGATGATTTTAGTGTTGATACTTACGAGGAATTGATTGATTTGATTAATAAAGCACACGTCTCAAAAGAAGATGACCCAAAAATAGAAAAATTACTAATTCAGTTGAAGAAGGATAATGACCGATTGGGTAATGATTTGGATAACTTAAACACCTATCAACATAAGATAGCTAATTTACTGTGTAAATAAAAAATAAAAATGAGAAGACAGGATAAAAGAATGGTTATTAAGGAAGCTAATCAAAGATTAGAATTAAACCATGTTTTAAAAACAAAACATTTCTTAACAGAAGAAGAAATACAAAATTTAGATGAGGGTATCAAAGATTGGATAGCTAAAGGTTTAATAGCCATTACATTATTGGGTGGGGGTATGAAATTATACCACATGGACCAACAAGCAGCACAAGATAAACATGATAGGACTGAGTATTATGAAAAAGCTTTAAAAGACCAAGTGACTAAAACAGAGACTAGGGACTTAGCTAAGTTAGGTTTAGAGATAAATAAAGAAACTAATAAAGTTAAATTAGCTTACGGTACTTCATCCGAAGATGCTGATGGATTGTTTAAGTCTTACGCTGAGTCTTACATGAAACAACACCCACATGAATTTGGTATTGGTACTGACGGTACTATCTATTGGTTACAAAAGTAATTGACATGAGAAGGTATGATAAGCGAAGGAATATTATGGAATCTAACTTAAGGTTAGAGAGGGAATTTATTGCCAGTAAATCTATAACAGTAAATGATTTTATTTTAGAAAATATATCCGAAAGTCAATATATTTCTATGTTAAAAGAATCATGTGATGAGCTAGGGATAGAATACGATAATCAACTTAATGAAGAAAGGGGTTTAATAACTGAAGAAGGCTTTACTTTAATGGCAATAAGTGCGGCGTTAGCGTCTGGTAAATTGTTCGATTTAATTGGTTCATTTTTTAGAAAAGCTTGGAATTTTATTAGTAAACAAATAGCTAAAAAAAGTAAAACATGCAAAGAGGTATCAAAGGATGAAAGAGGTAAGTGTGCTGAAGCTTTGTTAGCTTCAGGTAAAGGCCCTAAAATTTTAGGTAAGACTTGGTTTGAAAAGGCTGGTGAGTGGATACATGAAAATATAATAATGACTTTATTTAGGGTTGTCGCTATTGTTTTGTTAGATACCGCACAAGGGATTTTTAGTTCTGGTAAAAAATCTGATGAAGTACAACAAGACTATTACGGTGGGCCGAAAGGTACCTTTATTGAGGGTGGTAAGTGGGTTGATGATGATAAATTAGTCGATATGGTTGCAAATACTTTATTTTATGCAACAATTACTATTGTTGGTTATTTTGGCTTAAAAGAACTATATGCTCTTGGAAAGGATGGTATTGCCACTTTTACTGGTGTAGTAGAGATTGTTACTTCGGTAACTAAAGGTTATGAATTAATATTACTAGTTATAGCAACAGTAGTAATAAAAAGAGGTTTAGTTAAGTCTTCAGACACTTCTGGTGTTGCTCATACATTGGGTGAGTGTTTAGAGGGTGGTGGTAAAATAGGTAAAATATTTAAACAGGTAAAAAAGATGAAAAAGGATGATAGTTATAGTCAGGAGGTTCTAGCTTGTTTAAATAAAAGTTTAGAATTAGCTCATCATTAATTTTTTTAAGAAAAAATTATAATAAAATAAAAAATGGGGCGGGATATGAAATTAAAGATATCACGTATTATGAAATGGGGTCTAAAGAACCTTCTTTAGTAAAAGTATTGGTTACAAAAATAAAATTGCGAACAAACTATATCGATAGTTAGGAAGGTCTGAGAAATCAGACCTTTTTATTTTTTTTAACACCAATCTTTTTCAGAAACTATTTCAAATGGTATAATGTCTTGGTAGGTTCTTACCTCATTACCAGAGGTTATTTTAAACTCCATGTAATAGTCGTTGGGAATTAACCAAGATGTATCAATAAAGAAGAAATTACCGTCTGGGGTTCTACTAACTTCATTCCATTCAACGTAAGGTATTTCTATTTCACCCTCTTTAATGTATATTCTGTAAAATATACCGTCTAAAGCTTGTGATTGGTCGTATGTGAAAGGTATTCTAGCAATCACATTAACTCTTCTAGTATCACCTCTTTTAATTTTTTCCCTTCTTTGGATTCCATTAAAGGCGAATTCATAATCAAATATAGATAGGTTGTTGGAATCACCCACACCTAGTCCAGAAGCTCCAGCACTATTGTTAGAACCTATGTTATAATAAGAATCTTGTTCTTTAACAATAAAGTCTAATTCTATATCACCCAAATTATTACCATCTATTGTAACACCACTCCAAGTATCATAGAATTGTATATTACCACAATAATTAGATGTCTTTGGCACATTTACTGAAACACAATAAACACCAGTACTGACTTGTGTGATACCAGATGGTGATATCACCTCATAAATTTCATCTTCATGGTCATATATGGTAACACCTGAGATATCAGCATTTACTCTCTCACCACCAGCATTTACATATAGACATAAATTGTTGCTCTTATTGATTATAAAGTTGTCTCTGTCATCTTTTATAGTATCATCGTATAAAGTCTCCATAAACGGTTCGTATACGGTCTGAGTGTCTTTTGTGAAGAATCCTACATAAAATGTATCTTCAGATAACACATTTTCTTCAATATATTCAAAAGCTACACCTAAATTAGCTTCGGTTACACCACTACTAATTAATCCATTGATGTAATCAGATACGTCTATACATAAATTTTCACTACCCCTATCAAAATGTTGTGTTCCTTTAATTAGGTTCACAGTGGTTCCAGTATAACCAGATGTAGAACCAGAATACCAAGCTGATGGAATGGTGTATACACCTAGTTGAGACCATGGGGTATTAAATTCCCTATCTTCCCAATTGGCAGCTCCCTCACAATATGGTTTGTCACCATCATCACAAGTAACGACACTAGATTCGATATAGTCATAACCATTACCTTCATCCCACGACTCAGGTATTTCAAATAATATTAAATTAAATGAGGTTGCTCTTTTAACGTGACCACAAGAACTAGACACAGTTTTACAATAAGTTTCTTTATCGAAACAAGAAGTGTTAGTAATTTTAATTTCATGAGTCATTTTGTCTGTAAACAACTCTTTATTATCTTTTTTTTGTATTAAATCAGTTAGGTCTATGTTAAAAAGGTATCTAGAATATGTTAATCTATTACCATCCAAAGAACCACCGTGAAATATCTCAGCTATTGGGTTTCTACCTGTATTAGCACAAGAGTTTTTGACTATTACAGTATCTTTATTAAAATATGTTCTATAAACACTCATCTGTTTCTTTTACTATAAATATCTTAATTAATTCTAATGTTTGGTGATACTATAGAATTTAAATCAAACTTCTCTATCTCAACCTTAGAATTTGCGTTAGTGGATGGTTTTTGGTGGTACGGGTGGTTGTGTTTTTTAACATAATCTTTAATTAGATTTAAGAATGATATTAAACGGTCACCCCTAACTAATGGGGATAATGAATTATGAAAGTTTACTATGTCCTTATCTTGTTCAATAATTGGGTTTACATTAAACACTTTGGCGTAATCACTAGAACCATCACTGTTTTTGTAAGAAACTAAACTTATAAAATCAGAATACATCATGGTGTGTGTTTCGTTTTTATTAACCACCTTTAATCTTAAATAACCTGGATTTTTTTTATTTAAAGATAGGTCATTAACACTACTGTCAAACGAAAATTTACCAGCTCTTATTAAAACCTCACCACCACTATTTACAGAACCCCCATCGGTAGATAGGGTAGGCATGACAATGTCGGCATTATTTCTAGACATTAAAGAAACATCTAGTTTTTCTGGAAAACCTCCAGTGAATTCACCCCTCTTAATTAACTTTTCGGATTTTGTGATATTTTTTGAACTAGACGGTACTACAGCAGTATTTAAATTGTCAGCACCTGTCGTATAATCATTGTAAGAAAGATCTTTTTTACTAGATATCATAGGAGCTAACCAACCCCTATTACCCTGTTCTTTACCGTCCTGAAAAATCAAGACAGTACACATCTCACCAACTTTTGGCATTACTTGAAAATGTTTAGGTAACAATGGTACACACCATGGTATATTAGACCCCCCTTGGTTGTTGACTTCTTCGTTGTTAATTGTTTTTTTGTTTCTATCAATACTTATCGGTGTATTACCAAAAGTACCAGATTCATTAGAGATGATACTATTTTTAGGGTTGTTAGGGACTCCTTGAACTCTTTTACCCTTTTTTTTATTACCCTTCTTTTCTTTGGTTTCTTTTGTATCACTTTGTCGGTCTAAAGCTGGTATATCTACTTTTATACGACCCTCGTCTAATGGATCTTCAATATCAACAACTTTACCAATAAATATATTAAACTTATTAGTATTATTATTTTTATTTTTTCCAGGTTTGTCACCTGTTTTAACTCTACCAGTAGACCTATCTCTAAAATTAGCCATTTATATTTCTTTTATTAAGTTCTTCCTGTATATCTAGATAGTCACTTTCTATTGAACGCCAATGGTCAAACATTTTAACTATTTTAAATCTTACTGACTCGAACTCGTCTTTTTTCTGTTTTTTTAACAATTCTAATTCTGAATTAGTTAAATTATTTACTTTTCTTATATCACCCATAATTCTAAGACATTACACCATAACCAGTACTGGTTGTTAGTGAGGTACCATATACTTGAACGGGTCCACCAGCATTACCACCTGTGGCCGTTATTTGTTGTCCAGGTAAATTAATAATTGTTATTCTAGCGTCAGATATTATAGCCTCACAAATCGCCTTAACTCTTATAAACTCCATTTTTTCACTAATATTATCAGAACCATCGTCATTTTCACCAATAATTACCCCCACTTTACTGGATTCTGAAATTATATTTGCGGCTATTTTATTATAATCTAAACCAGGTCTAAGAACAGCACTAAGTGCTACTTGTTTGGAAACTGGTGGTGCTGGTGTTGAGGGTACTTTAAATAAATTTATTAAAGCTCTAATAACCTCCTTTGCTTTACTGAAATCTATATTAGATTCTGATGTGTTTGATTCTACTTTTGCCATTTTTATTTTTTTAACTACCTAAATTATTTATAAAAGAGAGTAAATTTTTAACATTCTTTAATAACTCTTTAGCTTTTTCTATATGTAATCTATAATTTTGAAATTGTGTACTCAAAAGAATTTGGACCCTAACTTTAAGTAAAATTAATACCTCTTTTTTAATTATATCGAATAAAAACTCTATTATCGTGGAGTAAATATCTTTTATTATACAAGTATTTAAGGATTTAAATTTTTGAAAATAATCTTCTACTGGACTTTTATTTAAATCACTGGTTTTAATTTCAACACCTGGTGCACCAATATTGGTTGTTGGGTTAACACTTCCATTATTCATCAAACCTTCACCTATCTGTTGTAATATAACATTAAATGGTTTCATTGTTTGACTAAATATTATAGTGGTTAAGTTATCGAATATTTCAGATATTATATTTAATTCAACAGTCTTTTTGTTATCTTCATCTAACCCATTGGTGGAGTTTTTTAATATTTTATCGGTAGATTCAGTCAAACCCCTTTTAACAGAAGAAGGTGAAGAATCTTCTAATAATTTAAAAGCATTGTCAAACTCAGCTAAATCTATTGAATTTTCAACAATACCACAACCTAAATCAGCTAAATTATTACCCCTAGCTAAAGCATTAGTAGCAGCATTTATTCTTTTTTTCTCTTCTTCATTGAAATTAAAAAACTCATTGTCATAAACAACTGGTTCACCCCTTTTAGATAAACCCTCTTTATCTACCACTTTATCTACCAATTCCTTCAGTTTCATTTTATTTTCCAACCATTCAGCACCAGCATCCGTTAAAGATGATATAGCACCAAATAAAGAATCTAATATAGTACTTAGTAGTAACCCAAGGTCCAATATTTTAACACTATCTAAAAACTCTGTTAAAAAGTTTTCAAAACTTTTGGACCCATCTTGGTAACTTTGATCTAAATTTACTTTAATTTCTTCACTACCAGAAGGCCACTCTATATTTAAAATATTTTTCCAATTACCAGAACCATTTTTTTTGACATCTGATAAAAATCTTGTAAAATCTCCACCAGGTTCTGTAGATACGTTAACTGAGGGTTCGTTTGGTAAGGAGGGTACTGTTTTAGCCGCTTTACCATAATAAAATTTACCTACGTCAGTATCTGGGTCTATTTTTAATGTACCTTCAATGTCTATGTTTTTAACTTTCGTCTCTAGTATGGGATTTTGTATTGATTGTAAATTAAAATCTTTTTTCTTAGAAGTATTTTTCATTACGGTTGATACGATGCCTTTTTTTACTTTGGTTTCTATTTTATCGGTTTTCAGTAACAAGTCGTCAAAAGTACCTTTTAAATTACTACCTATTAATTGTTTCAGTAAATCTAATAACAGGGGGACTATATTACCAGATTTAGATTTTACGGAATCAGCACCACTAGTTAAATCTTTTTGTATATCACCAAAACCAGGAAATAATTCTTCCATTGTTTTTGTAATATTAACTTCATTAAAAAGATCTTGTTTATCACTAATAAAACCCATTTTAGTATTTATTTTTCGTCATCTTTATCGTTAAACATGGTTTTTAATAATTCTATATCCTCTGGTAATAATTTTTCATCAGATTTACCATTACTAACACCTTCACCTTTGAATACTAATTGACTAATTAATTTAACCAAAGATAGTTTTTTATCTATTGTAACATCCACTAACTTTAATAAGTCAGTGTTGGCTTTATTAATGTTAACTAAATCATGAACATCATCTATCTCAACCTTTTTTTTGTTCTCATTGATTTGTCTAATAGCTGTTGTTCTTTGTTCAACAAGTTCATTATAAGCTTCTTGTGCTATTGATAAAAAACTATCTGTATTTAGTTTAACCTCTTTTTTCTTTGGTCTAGCCATTATATCTTTTATTTAATAAATATTGTGGTGTTGTATTTTATATGTCGTCTTTAAGAACTTGATATATTACTTTATACCTTTTCATGGCGTTTCTAATATCTTTTGTGGTTAGTGATGTCATATTTCTCATGTACAAAAGAATTAGGTTTTTATTATATTTTTTATTTTTACCAGATTCATCACTGAATATATTATCCCACTCATCCAGTATTCTAACTAAAGAAGAACCCACTTTAAATTCGTTTTCCGTTAATATCTTAGTTTCCATCTCTTCCTTTATAGTATCTGATATTTTTTTTATAAAAACAGTTAAATCCAAATCATCCTCATCTATTGTATAACTTTTATCTTCGTCATTTTCTATTGATGTAGAATAATCTTCATAGGGTAATATGGATTTCATTTTTTTATCTTCTTTTATTAATTTACCTAATAAGTAATGTTTACAAACGGTACCGTAATATGAATAAGATTTTTTGTTTTTATCTGGTTTAAATTTATGGAATTTTATCATTAAAAATGATAGTGCGTCTGAATGAGCGTCCTCATAGGTTAATGACTTTGGGTATAACTTGTACTTTCTAATAATACTTTCAACCATTTTATTTAATGGTGCTCTTAAATATTCTCTATAAATTCTTTCTCTTTTTACAACGTCTTCTGTTGAACCAGTCCATCTATATCCGTCTTGTGTATTTTCATCTTCTACTAAACCACCTAGGGATAAAAATTCTCTTACAGCCTCTTCTTGTTCTTGACCAAAGTAAGGTTTCGTCTTGGGTTTTCTACCCCTAGTTTTTTTCTCGGACATCTCTTTACTCCACGTTTTCCCCTGCGTATTTTATTCCTCTATCGTTTTTAAAATAACATTCTTTCTTTGAGGTATTGTACCAAAACTTGGATTCTAGTGGGTCCATGAAGTACTCTTTATCGTTTTTATATTTCCAAAATAAAGAATTCTCTCTCATATTATATTTTTTATACCCTATTTTGGGTATAGTCATCATTGTTTTATCATAATAAGACATCCTTAGTAGGAATTCATAATTAAAGAACATTTTTACACTAGACTTTAAACCACCCACCGAATTAAATGCTTCTGTTTTGATTATAGAACCACAAACTTGAAAGTTGGGGAAATTTAATAATGAGTCATAGTCTACGTAACCCATTTTTTCACTAAAATCTCTTGCCCAGACAGGTTCATTACTAAAGTGTAAGAATTGATTTTCTTCATTCACATCTAACACTATAGGTAAGAATAAATCAACATTTTGATAGTGTTCTCTGTACTCGATGAAATTATCGAACCATATAGAAGAGTAAATATCATCCACTTCTAGAATTGAGAACCATTCGGTTTTACAATTTTCTACACCTAAATTTACTTGGCTAGAAAAATCTGTATCACCTTCATTTTCTAATACTGTTGTTATAGATTTAATTTCATCTGAAAAATCATAAGAGTCTAAAGTTTTTTTAGCGTCACTATTTTTAGGTACAACGATTAATAATTTTTCTACACCAACCTTTTGGTCCTCAATACTTTTTACGGCGTTAGCAAATAAATCTTTTTCTTTTTCATCCAATGTTAATATTGGCATTATTACTGTTAAATTAGTTTCCATTTTTTAATTATTTTTTTCTTCTAAATTATTAACCTCATATTTGGCTAAAGTTTCTTTTATTTCTTTTTCTCTATTACTAAAAAGTTCACCATAAACAGATTCTACAGAACTTTTCATAATTGTTTCAGAGTAATCATCTACAGTTGTATCCATCTCCGAGAATATATCAGAAGGAACTGCGTCCTCCAACCAAGATTGTAGATATTGTGATAGTAATTCTGGGATAATGACTGTATTATCTACCCATATACCATTTTTTTCGGTAATCCACCCATTTGATAGGTTAGGTAACTTACCAATGACAGGAGTTCCACAAGCCATTGATTCGATTGGAAATGTTCCGAATCCAGCTATATCATCAACCCATATAGAAACACACGACTCTTTTAAAGCTTCTGAAAAAACATCTTTTGTCATTCCACGCATATCTCTAAATGTAATCCACTTTAAATGTGGATACTTAATATAAAAGTTTTTAAATATCTTAACAGTATCTCTTTGGTCTCTAGTCATTATAGCTACTATTGGTTTTTTTGGTTCGGTATTTTTAACAAACCTTTTGTCGATACCCACTGGTACTACATTAGTGGTTACTTTACCATTAAAAAGATTGTCTATATACTCTTTTTGTTTTTCTGTTGTAGTCACACAATCAGTAATACCGTAATCTAACCAAGTCTTACCTGGTTGTAATGTTTCTGTTATATAATCATATGATTGGCAAAACACAACTCTTTTACCTGGTAAATTAACTGTCTGTTCCATAACATTAGCAAATAATTCTGGTACCATAATAATATCCGTCATATTTATTTTAACTTCTTTATCTTCTATCGATACGTGTGACAAAGAAGAGTATTCTTCACCTAACCAAGATTTAACATACTCTAGTTGTTTAGTTGAGTATTCATTTTTTTCATGTAATATATGTGCTTGGTAACCTAGTTCTGTTAACATTTTGACATGTTCATATATGTTAGCCACAGCACCAGTCGGTGCACCATTTGTGTCAATTACGAAGAAGTAGATTGAAAAATCTTTTTCTTCCATTTTCTTTAAATTTGTTTTTAATGTTTCTACAATTTCTTGTGTGTTTAATTTATCCATTTTTCTTTATTAATTTGTTTTTTAGTAATGTATTAAAGGCTAACCTAAAAGGTATTGATAGTTGGCTTTCCAACTTTCTAAAACCCATTGACTCGTCTATAATACCATTTTCTTGTAAAAGTGATTCTATTAACGCTCTAACTGTTTCCCATTTTACAACATCAATCATTTGACCACCACTATCTGGGTTTGGGATCATATATTCAATTTCAGTATTACCAGACAATACATTTATTTCTCTCCTCTCCAATATCTCATCTATTGTCGGTTCCATTTTTATGAAATTAGATATTTTATCTAAATCTAGATAATACTCTTCGTCAGCTATATTAAATAATTTACCCATATTTTATATTTAATTAATTTTTATCATATGTAAACAGTTTTTATCGTAAATAAAGGTTGGGATCAGCTCCGCCGAGTACTAACTCAAAATTATCTAAAAGTTCTCCATTTATTTCTTTAATTGTTTTTACCCTATAACCTGATTGTACTATTTTTTTATTATAATCTTTATCGATAACGATATTGAATTTATCTAGTGGTTTAGTGTTTATAATTTTTGGGTGGTCAGTAATCATAATGTCTACATAGTCCCAAACCTTTTTATATTCGGTCACAAATTTTATGTTAGGACAACTAGATTTTGTTTTAGCTAAAAAGAAGTGGGTAGAAGGTATTGCCATACCACCTTCTCTACTGATTATAATAAATTCATGTTGTGGATTATCTATAATTAATCTGTTTAAAGATTCCACAGCAGAACTAACAGATTCTTCCGCATAACCAAAAACTTCTACGGTACATTTTTCATATAAAAACTCTTCTATAGTTACTCTTGTTTTTTTTGTTTCTAATTTAATATCTTCTTTTTCTTTAACCAACTCCTCCTCGAAGTCTAAATCAAACTCAATTTCGTTTTGTTTAACCTCTTCTTCTGGGAAAGTTAACCATTTCTCTAAATCGTAATCTAAAACTTCTACAGTATCCTCCCCTTCCAAAGGTGGGAAGTATTTAGTGTGGGTCTCCTCTATTTTACCTAATAAGTCTCTTAATACACCATCTATTGATACACCTATTTTCATAATTAACTTTTTAACAATACTTTATTATTATCAGTAGATTCGTCCAAATCATCAAACACAGCCTCAATGGTTTTGATGATAGGGTTTCTAACCACGTCATTTGGGTCTCTAAGTTCTACACAACCAAAGTTGTCTATGTTATTAAACTTATCTATAATCACCTCCAAAGAACTATCCTTTTTATTTCTTATGTCTTTTTGTTTAACATCACCTAAAATAACCATCTTCGAGTCATCACCTATACGTGTCATTAAAGTCCTCATATTGTCTAATGTGATATTTTGTGCCTCATCAACAATTATAATAGTATTGTCAATACTCCTACCTCTAATGAATGCTAGGGGTTGAACATTTATTAAACCTAGTTCTCTGAATTTACGAGTTAATGACTCACCAATTATCTTCTCAAAGTTATCTATAAAAGAACCTAAAAAAGGATCAAATTTTTCGTTTAAATCACCTGGTAAAGAACCTAACTCTTCATGTCTTAACTGAGTAATTGATTTAACTAAAAGTACTTTTTTATATTTAGGTTTTGATTTTATTAGCTTAAGTGCTTCAGCACAAGCGATGTAAGTTTTTCCAGTACCTGGTAAACCAGAAACAATGGTTATCTCATTGTTTCTTATTGAATCCCTAACTTTTCCTTGATTTTCATTTTTACACTTATAGTGTACTGACATTGAGGTTAAGAACTTATCCTCTTCTTGGTTTTTTCTATATACGAATTCTTCTATTTGTTGTAAGTCTTCGTCTGATAGATTTTTATTTCTTCTTCTTGCCATAAAATTTTATTATTAAATTAATTTAATAATGAAAATATACTAACATTATGTACAATGTACACAGTTATTTAATAAAGGATTTTGGATCGTCAAAGAAATCTAGACTGTTAAATGTTTTGTCATCGACAAAAATATCAAAAAATGGTTTATCTAACCTTAATTCATGGTATTTCACACCAAAGTCTTTTAATTGTTGTTCAGTTAGTACCCTCCAATCAATACCACTAACTGCTCCTCTAGCAGTCCACATTGTTATATGATGGCCCTCATCATATAATTTATTCACTATATCTATATTTTTTTTTATCGGTTTAGATGAGTTGTAATCCGTTTTTTTAGTGTTGAAAATGGTTTCATCTATATCTACGAATATTTTCATTTCTTTATATTTGTGAATTTCATTATTTTATTATTGATAGTAATGTTCACATCACCAAATAGATTAGTTATGGAATCTTCGGTGAAAAAACTATAATGAGGGTTAGTTGAACTTTCCACAATACGATCTTTAGTTTTACAATAAGGAACTTCAAACACGAAGTATTTACTAACATTTTTAACAAATTGTACGAAGTCTTTTAATTGGTTTGTTGGTATGTGTTCTAAAGTGTGTATACAAAATAAAATATCAATATCTTTAGTTAATAGTGTTTCTTTATTTTCGTGAAATTCTATATAATTAGGTAATTCGTTTTTGATTATATCATGTGAATACAATGATATTTTTGGAAAATTTTTATTTACCTTCTTGAGGAAATCATAATTAGGTGGGGTACCTATCTCCAATAAGTTATTAATACTTATGTTTATTTTAGATAAATATTTAATATATGAATCGTTCCTAATTAAATTATTACCAAAACCACTGACATGACTTTTTTGATGTTGGCTAATTTCTTCGTGTGAATAACCTTCGCAATCAACAAAAGTAAAATAACAATTAGAACATTTTAAAATATCACAATCAATTAGTTTATGTTTTAAAATATTATTTGTTACTGATTCACATATTGGGCATTTCATATCAATTCCATCAACTTATCAAATACATTATGTGTCTCATTTATTTCAATAAAATTATTATTATTTGTATCATCACAGAAATACCTTAATTTGGGGTGAGAGACTAAACTAATCGTTTTAATACCTAAACCATGAGACATCATTTGACTATGTCCAGCACTACACAGTATTGTTTTCACTTTGGAATAGTTTTCTTTTATTTTAGTCTCATTACCACTAGAATTGTCTAATAATGGTATGTTAATATTTGACGACCTTAAGTGGTTATAGAAATTTTTACTACCATCGTGGGACATATAAGCCACAGGTATATTTTTAGTGATACAATATTTAACTAATTTTGTTAATTCACTGTAAAATTTTGACTTACCTATTTTACCATATCTCCTCCATTCACGGTCATCTTTAATCTCTATAGTAATAAATTTTTTATTTTCTTCATCCATACTTGACGACCAAAACTCTTTTACATACCATATACTTGGGCAAAATTCAAATTTTACTTTATCAGAAAAATCAGAACCAATAATACCTAATAAACTATTTCTATCACCATTATGTCTCATGGAGAAATGTTCGGCTTTATTTATCAATTTCTTAATGTTTTCTTTAAACAATGGTAATTTACTCTCTGTTTTAATTGAATTCTCTCTAGAAGACATAGTCATATCTTGCCCATAAAATAGGTTATAACCAATCGATATAACGTAAATTGGTTTATCAATCTTATCGTACATATCTTTAGGTATTACCCACTGCCAACCCGAAACATTGTTTGGTGCTGAATCAGGTAATATTAAACCACCCCCTCCAACTAATATGTAGTCAAACTTATTTAGTGAATTTATTTTAGTTTCATTAAATGTGACTCTACAATCGAAATCAGTAAACTCACAATCAACACCGTCTAAGTATTTTTCTTGAAAATATTTCTTAGTTGACTTCCCTAGTATTAGGTCACCACTGTTGAATTTGGCTTGTGAGGCATATATATGTGCTATTTTTATCATTTTCTAAGTGATTTTTGTTTTAATAATTCACCACCCATTACTTTTCTTGGTCCATAACCTCCCATAGCTTTTTCAATATCCCTAATTGATTTAACTAATTTTATTAAACCTTGTGGTTCTACTGAAGCCATTTGGTCTGACCCCCATAAAGTTCTATCTGTTGTTATATGACGTTCAACCCACGTAGAGCCCAATAATATTGTGGAAACAGTTGTCATTAGACCAAACTCATGTCCTGAATAACCTACATCGACATTGGGTTTAGCTATAACATCTTTTATCCACTTTATATACTCTAAATTTAATTCATCTACTTGGGATGGGTATGTAGAGTTTGTATGCATTATTAAGTTTGGGTTACATGTATCTACACACTTAACAATCTCTTCTTCAGTACTCATACCAGTACTAATAATTAGGTATCTACATTTTTCTCTAGCATAAGAACATAAATCTAAATCAGTAATTAGAGCTGAGGGTATTTTCATTATGTCAGTAAATTTAGACATAAAGTCAACAGAATCTTTATCCCAAACTGAAGCAAACCATTTAATACCTTTTAACTTACAATAATTATCAATGTTAACATAATCACTATGTGTTAACTCTATATCTTTTTTATAATCTAAGTAAGTTATTTCTTCATCCCTCCATGGAACATTTTTAGGTTTATTTTTTTGTTCTTCTGGTACGCACACAATGGGGTTTCTTTTTTGAAACTTAACGTAATCACAACCAGAAATGTAAGCTACATCAATTAATTTTTTAATGTTATCTAAAAAACCACTCTTATCTTTACCGTAAGCAAAATTAATACCAATCTCACCTATTATTTTTGTCCTTTCCATTTTAAAACGTCTTTTTTTGTATCAATGTCTATAATATCGTCATTATTTATGGTAAAATAAATAGTATCTTCATTATATAAGTTATTATTTAGTCTAGGTAGTTCTTCGATATTAAAAATAGTTACGTAATGTGTTAATTCGAATACTTTAGGGTAATCCTGTCTTCTATATAAATTATGTGGTGTTATTTGTTTACCATTAATACCATCCTCTACCATTAAAAGATATGGGTGGATACCATCATAAGGTTTTTTACATAATAATGATTTAGCTTCATTATCAATAAAGTATTCATAACTGTCAACAACATCACCCCATTTTCTAGTTGGGTATACAACGTATAACATAATACAATTACCCTTAGTTACACCTAAACTATTAAAAAATGATAACATAGTGTCTTTAGTTGATGTCTTATCACCAGAATATTTGGGGGGTCTTGGTACGTGTTTGTAATTTTTGTATTTATCTATGATAAATTCATCGTCACTGTAAATGTAAACATTATCTTTATATTTCGATGGTATAGTTCTTAATGTTTGTTCTATTAGTAACCTATTTTTGAAGGGTACCCCCTTGGACCCCTTTCTAGCGGGAATAACTATAATATCATCCTTTGTAAACATGACCCTCTAGTTTGAAATTAATAAATGGGTTTATACTATAAACATTAACACCCAAAGACTTTAATTTTTCTTTTAATATAACAGTATCCCTATCTAATTTATTCAACCATTCCTTATATTGTGACCAATCACTCCAAGGGGTTTCACTAATATTTTTATAATAGTTTTTGAATGTGTGTTGCCCATCTAAAATACCGTGGTCAACTCCTATCAAAATAATGTTTTTAGCACCTAAATGATATGCGAAATGTATAGAAGATGTTATAGTGGAATCACTAACAACTAAATGGTTGGGTTTATCGAAAGCTTTCAAATTTATTCTACTAACGTTAACTAAGTGGTCAAAATAATATAGTTTATTTATATTATTATTTACATCTAAGGGTACCCCAGAGCCACAATTAAGTCTAGCCACTATTATATCAGAATTAGAATTTTTTAAAGTATCTCGTATTAGAGAATGTTCCTTCCTAACAATATAACTAGTATCAAATTTTCTGTAAGTTTGATTAGTTCCTACAGAAATTTTATTTTCTAAGAATGAGGGGTCTATAAAATCACAAGATGGACCAGAACCAATAACATATATATCCTCCCCCTTATGTATGTTTTTAAATTTATTTATATCCTCCATTTATAGTTCTAATTTAGTTTTACCCCCATTTTTTATTAAAATTTTTACTTAAACCATGTGTCATTTCATTTTGTTTTTTAGGGTCAACTAATCCATGACTTTTACTTAAATGATGTAAAACTATAGAGTTTTTTATTAACCCATGTTTAATTTTATACTTTTGTAGATTCATAGAGTAGTCATTGTCTTGATACCAAAAAGAAAATTGTTCATCAAAATTACCTATAATATCAATAACTTTTCTATTTAGTAAAATAGACCAGCCAGTCAATTCGTATGAAGTTCTATAACCATAAAAAACTTCTTTCTTCTCTTTAAAATTACTTTTATGGACATTCCATATTGGACAATAGGGGGACATTGATAATAATTCGTTGTCCTTTTCAAACTGTTTTAACATTTCTGAAAACCAACCACCAACGTACTCAGTGTCATTATTAGATATCAATATCCATTCGTTTGTACAATAATTTAAACCTATATTTAAGAATTTATTATAATTAAATTCTCCTTTAGGTACGATGGTTTCGACCTCATCATAGTCGTACTTATATTTACCTGTTTTTTCTGTTTCTATAAGTTTTATACTAAAATTATGATTTTTTTCAGAGTTTAAGATACTCTCAACACACTGTTTAGTCATATTGTAAATTCTATCATCTTTTGTGTAAGTCAATAAAATAACATCTATTTTCATTATCCTCTGTTTTGATATATTGCTTGTAATTGTTTTTGTACCATCTCTTGTGGTGTTAAAGGTGTTTCTGTTGGGGTAACACCATGTTTCTTTTTATACCACATAGTACCTTTCCTAAAGTTGTCATTCCATGTTGGTGTTCTAGCTATTGTGCTCTCTTCTATTGAATTGGGTATATCTGTCAAATACTCCCAACTTTTATCAATATCAGCGAAGTACCAAAAAGCTGGGTGATAACCCTTTTTAATCGTTTGATAGGTATGTTCTACATGTTCCCATGCGTTTTTAAAGTTAGGGTCAAAACCACCTATATCTTCTAGAACTGGTCTGTAATAATAAGAAAAGGCACCAACACAATTTGGGTATAAAGCGATACTTAACCTTGTTTGGTCACCTTCACTATCCTTATAAGGTACTAACATCCTAGGATTAGGTTCCCCCTCACTATCTTCCCTATCTTCTAAACTTGTAAAACCTTTACTACCTTTTTTATTGGCTGGTCCATGTAAGGCAAAATTTAAATGTTTAATACCAGAAACAAGAGAGTGTTTTATATACTCTTCAAATACCTTCTCATCTTTTATTAGAATATCATCTTCCATGATGAATATATGTTCACAATCAGTATTTTCCAATAAGTAATTAATGGCTGTAGTTTTAGCCGCTCCTACTGATTTATTTACTTCGTGTTGTATTATCTTTGCGTGTTTAGGGTAAGAGTCTTCATTGTATGGTGTACCATCGTTCACAATTACAAAATTTTCTATCCAATCTGGAATAGTAAAGGCACTTTGTTTTATTCTATGTTCCGCATTGTAAGTTACCATACCAAAACCAACAGATTTTGGGTCGAATTCTAACTTCTCCTCAAAGGTTTTATTTTTTGTTAACCTAATCGGTAATTTGTCTTTATACTTTTCTTCAAACCTTACTTTATGACCTTCCCATTGTTGGTTTGTCTGACCAATAGATAAATGTGTAATTCTTATCTGTGTTGTTAAACCTATTTTAACACCATCTAAGTAGTTTGGGAAACAAAAAGAAATATCATAGAAATGGAAACCATGAAACTCCTCATCGAAATTATGTTTTATTTTAGTTTTATCAACCCCAAAGAATAAACCATCTAAAACAACCATATCGGTTATTTTTTTACCTTGGTCTTTTGAGTAATAATTAGTCCATTTTTTACCTTCGTTTTGGTGAGACACTATCCCATTCATGGATTCTTTGATTGTCCACCATCTACCATCGACTAAATCTGTTGTACCCGCTATACCGATAATACCATATTTAGGGTTTTTTTCAAATAAGGATTTTAATTTCCTACCCCAGTTTTTAGTATCGAAAATAATGTCATCATGACAAAAAACCACAATATCATTTGTGGTTTGTTCTAAACCTTTGTTATAGGCTTGTGTTAATGACATCTCGCCATCATTAATGATTTGTATCACCTCTATTTTATGAACACCAGAGGTTTTTTTAATATCTTCAATAAAATTGGGTTTATCTCTTTTTGTTGAATATACTACACTAATCATTTTTAAATTTATGTTTTTTAATTTTACCTAACTTGGTTTCGATGTCAATTATTTTTTGTTTTAACCATTCTATGGTCCATCCATCTAACCTATCCCTCATTGAAAACTCTATTTTAATTTTTTTTAAATAAGTCTCTAACCTATTTTTTTCTGTCTCTGAAAAAATCATTTTTTAACTTCCATTATATTGATAGGTTCTTCACAATAAACAGATAGATGACAAGCGGCTTTTATTGACTCTTTAACGGAGTTACCTAAATAAAGTGCTGCTAATGAAAAATCCATTCCTGCTCCAATGGCGGTATAATCTGTTATTTCTTTAACAAAAAATCCCTCAACTAAGAAGGCTTTCTTTTCTAAAACTAAAACATACTCATTCCTTAATTTACTTTCATCTGTTTTGTTCTTCATCCATTCTTGGAACTCGGACATAAATTCTATTAAAGCCTCAACAGAAGCCTCTCTAGGTTTACGTGTTTTACAAAACATAAGAAATAAACCACCTTCTTGTGCATCACCCACATCACCGATTATAATATCATTTACCTTATTTAATTTAGCAAATTTATCTTTTTCTTGTGTGGTACCATGGGATACTAATATACTATCAGCTCCAATGGTTATTTTTTTATCCGTTACTTTAATTGCTACAACACTCATTACATTCTACCAGTTGAACCAAAACCACCTAAACCTCTTTCAGACTCAGTTAACTCTTTAACTTCCTCTAACTCACCAAAATCCGTACTAACTCTAGATGTTATTACTCCTTGAGCTATTCTCTCACCTATATCCCAAGTAAAATCTTCATCACTCAAATTAACTAAAAGTACTTTTATTTCACCTCTATAACCAGTGTCTACTGTACCTGGTGAATTTAATACTGTTATACCATTTTTATAGGCTAAACCACTTCGAGGTCTAATTTGTAATTCGTAACCCTCTTGTAACTCAAAATAAAGTCCTGTAGGAACTAATTTCCTTTCTAAAGACTTTAGTGTACCACCTTCATTAGCTCTTAAGTCAAAACCAGAATCACCTTCTTTGGCATAAGTTGGGTTTTTGTTTTCTGATTTATTAATAAATTTAGTTTTTATTTTGTTAGACTCTTGTTTATAGTGACTAACTTCTCTCATTAAAGACAAAGCTTGTTCTATTTCCGCTTTTTGTTCATCATGTAATAAGTCTAAAGTTAGTAACCTCTCTAACTCTTCTATTTGTTCTTTAATTTCAGCCATTATTTTAAATCATTAATTTTAGTAATTATATCAACTAAAGCCTTAACATCACGTTCACAATATTCTTTAATTTCTTCGTGTTTACCTTCCCAATAACCAGTGGTTACACTATCACCTTTAACATCACCGTTTTTAGGTGAGTCTATGTCTAAAGCTGAACATACTAAATCTAAAGAACTTAGTGACCAATTATTACCAAATTGCCAAACTTCTTTGGTGTCCACAACTTTAATTTCCCAAGGTTTTGTCTCATGTGTGGGAAATATTTTTGGTGTTTTAAGACCGTTTATGAAAAACCTTTTACCTAAAAATGGTATGTCAAACATTTTTATACTTTGGCCACATAGGTCGAAACCAAGTGACTCTACTTTATCAAAAACTTTTCTAGTATTTAACAATATCTCCATTTCATCTTCCCCATAAAATGATTCATATCTAACTTCACCTTCTTTAGTAACAAAGGCCATAGAAACACAAGCTACCTTACCAAATTCTGGGAAAAAAGCTGCTGTTTGTCTATACACTTCTTGGAATATCTCTTTATCCCCCATATCTAATTTTATTTTAGACTCTTCTGTAACCCTCTTCCGAAATGAGTTATAATATCTCATCCACATTTGAAAGTCTCTTTCTGGTAAATCGTACAAATCTTTATACTGACTCACCGTTTCTATATCAAAAAATAATAATTTATCTACTTTAAACTGCATTTGTTTCTTCTATTAATTGTTTTACTTCTTTTTTATTGTTTTCTAGTATTTTCTTATAGAATTCAGCTCTTTTTTTAGTTACTGTGTCTATATGATACTTGTCTTTCACGGTATTATACAAATTATTTTGTAATAAATCAACTAATTCTGGATTTTCTATCAATTTTTTCATTGATTTAAACCAATCTTTATGGTTTTTGTGTTTTTCTATTAAAATAGCGTTACCATTTTCATTTATAGTACCACCTCGTTCTATTAGATTAATACAATCTATTTGATATGGCCCAAAGTCTTGTGCTATTAAAGCTTTTTTATGGAATCCAGCTTCAATTACTTTTAACTGTGACTTCATTAAATTAAAAGTATGATCTTTAAGTGGTGCCATCGATACATCAAATAAATTATAGTTTGAAGCAAAAGTGGTTATTGGTTGTGTCCAAACTCTTCTGTACAAATCATCTTTAATACCCATTTTCTCTTCATTTTCTCTATCATATTTAACTAAAACATTAGAGTATTCAGAATTAACTAATTTTAAGTTATTTGTGAACATATCTTCATATCTAGACCACACACTTTCTCTTGGTGTAATCGGTCTGGTTTTTTGTTGTCCAGTATTTCTATCTATTTCTGTTATATTACCTCTAGTATCAAAACCACATAAAACAAACTGAGTTTTATCTTTATAGGTTTTTAAAAATTGTGAAACACCAGAACTCATTAATTTTAAATCATGTTCATGTGAAGAACCACCTAACCAGCCAAATCTAAGTTCTTTGTTAGTTTTTTCAGGGTTTGGTGTAAATTGTTTCTCAGAAGGGTCAATAGCATTTGGTAAGACTACAACATTTTTATTGTACTTACCTATTTCTTTGGCGAAAATAGGTGTAGTTGTTGTTACAAAATCAGCTCTTTTTAAATTTTCTTTTATTTTATGTGGTAAATTTTCCCTAACCATTAACTGATAGGCTGGGTGTTCCTTAGTTGGTGACCAATAATCATCTAAATCCATTACGGTTAAGATGTTTAATGATTTTAATTTATCTAAAATTTTAAAAGAATCCTCTAAATAGGTTTGTTTTACTTGATTATTTTCTCTTTTTGGAATCGTCCTATGAAAATGTACAATATCATAGTTTTTATAAACTGACTCATCTTCCCAATCAAATTCTATCGTACCAGCAGTTATTATATCTACATGGAAATCCTCACCATATAATTCTTGTAATTTTGTGTGTGGCTCTACTGAACGAAATTTAGAGACACCAGTCCTATCTGATGGTAGGACTAAAACTTTGATTTTACTCATACTATATATTTTTTAAAAATATAGTTAAATATGAGTTTTAGTAAATAATAAACTTAAAGTTATTATTTTTTGGTTTTACCTTTATTGCCTTTACAGCCACATCCCTTTGTTCTCATTTTTTTTTATTTTTTAATCGGTTTTATTTTTAATGATTTTAATGTTCTAATATTTTCTTGTATCATTTTTTTGTCAAAGTACTTTTCTACAATACTAGGTAAAGCTTTAGCTATTTCTTCAGCTATCATTTTTCTAATTTCACTGTTATTCACAGTAACACTACTCTTAGTGGTTGTTGAAGGAATTGAAGCTTCTGTTATTGTCTCACCATAGTTAGGGTTAACTTCTTTTATCATTTCCTCACTCATAGAAAAAGTACCAGGTGAGTCCGCTTGTTGAATTGGGTTATCTAACATGGCTTTACGTATTTCTGGTGGTAAATTAGATTCTTCAACCCTTTGTCTATAGGCCTCACTATTTACATCAATCTTTGGTTGTGGTCTACTACTTGGTAACCCCATTTGTGATGTTGTGTTTGGTTGCATTGTCATTGACTCTGTTAATGTTGGTGTCATGGTGTTATCACCAGTGATTTTACCCCTATCTATTTGACTAGCTCTTTTATCTACAGCTTTAGCTTTTTTTAATATTTCTGTTAACTTTGGATTCATAATTTAAAATTGTGTTATTTTATAAACTCTACTCATACTTTTATCACCTTCTGGATTAAAAAGTTCTCTAGGTTGGTTAAAAGTACCACCAAGAATTCTGAACCCATTTATCCTATCAGTTCTAAATGTTTTCCAACCAGGTTGTATTGTTTTTGTATCACCGCCTAATTGATATACTCTTATAATGTCGTTATCTACTAATGAAGAGCCGTAACAATAAACTTCTACCCATCTTTGTCCTTTTCCACCAGGATCTTCTTCATCGTCATAACGTAAAGTAACGATTCTACGTTTGTTCATCGCTTCCTCTATTTCATTCTTATTAGCAACCTCTAATATAAGGTCTTTAAATAAAGAGTAAAGTTTCATTTTACCAATATTGTTGGTTGTAATCAATATTGTTGTAACCACTACCTGGTTTGTACTTATTACCAGAAGAATAAAGTAAAGTTTTTACTTTTTGTTTATCCGTTTTTGTACCAACACCTTTTCCAGAATCACCTCTACCATATTCATCACCATCACTAACCGCGTTTGGGTGAGTACTATCGTACCTATCACTATCAACGTCTGTGTACTGATTGAACTTTATGTTATCTTTTCTAATGGTTTCAGCAGTTTCTTTAAGTGATGGTAGTTGGTTTAACAATCCACCTGGTCCAAAATCCTCTACTGATGAGTTGTCAGTTAGGATTGGGGATATTTTTTGTCCTTGTGCCATGATTTTTTATTTTTATATATCTCATTTATTAATGAATCTACGATTCCTATATTATAAATACCCTCTTGTCTCAAAATTTTATTAACGTCTGAGTCATGTTGGTCTATTTTAATACCGTCTTTAGTATGTGTTTTTATGTATTGGTTGGGCATTCCTATGGAACTCATCGCTTTTTTCTTACCTTCTATATCCATCCTTAAGTCATTCAGACTTATATTAACCCAATCCTTCATTTTACTACCACCATTTAGTAAGTAGGGAGTATCGTTTCTGTTACCCTCAAAGTTGTCAAAGAAGTTTTTTATTCTTTTAAGTTGTTCATAACTTATTTCATCCGAATCACATAAATTTTTTAATCTACTAAAACCTTCTTTTTTTTGGTCACCTCTATAGGCGTTATATATTTTAAGTAAGTGTTTTTTTAATTCACTATCTATCTTTATGCATTTACCCTTAAGTGAACTATTAGCCATTATTTTATTTTATTTTTTAAAATATTTTTATATTCAGAAGGAACATCACTCAAATCTAAGTCTAGTAAGTAGTTTATAACTACCGCTATTTCCTCACCAGAAGAAATATTCTTTTCTATAATATCTTTTAAGGCACTAACTTTTCTTATTAAGATTGGATTGGTTTCTCTGATAAATTCAAGATTAGGTATTTTATCTAATTTAATACTAGAATCCTTTTTTTCAACAAATTCTTTATCGAAATCTTTTTTTGTGAAGATACCCTCTAATACAGATTTAGATTCTTTTATTTTTTTCTTTTTAGATTTCTTTTTACCCTTTTTCTTTTTAGTGTCCTCTTTTGGTTCTTTAACATCAGCATTTGTCTCATCATCTTCAGTATAAAAGGACCTAAACATATATAAACTTTTTCCCTGTTTAGTGGCTTTCATGTAATCATCAGTTGTAACTGGTGGTTCTGAAGGTGAGGTAGTCATGGAATTTATTTGGTCTATCTTATAGTCACCCCCTATTTTAGAGCCATTTTTATTCACTAATTCAGATAATAAAATGATATTCATAATATTTTTATCTATAAATATCTTTTATTTATTAATAAATTAACTTTTTTATTTAAAAATACTCTTTTTCTTCCTTAGATTGTATCTTACCACTAAGTCTATCATTAATCATGTAGTTAGAATCTACTGATTGATTAGACCAAAACACCAATTCTTCCTCGCTAGGTGTTAGTAGTTCATTTAAATCGTCTTGGTCCCCTGGTTTACTAGATATACCATTAACCAACTCTAACTCACTTCTAGTAAAAAATTGTTTTTCGGATGGGTCGGTTATTAGTAAAGATTCTCTAATATGTGTTCTAAAAACAACTAACAAAGGTTCTACTTTTTTATTAAAAGCTTCAACATATTTAGGTACATTATACTCCCCTTTTAGATTTGGGTTTTTATCCATCTGTTCTGAAGTAATTAGATAAGAGTTAAAGATTAAAGTTCCTTCTACTGGGTCAGTTTTTCTTTTTCTAACCTGTATATCACCATGTGATTTTCTAGTACCATTATTAACATAATACACACTATCACCTAATTGTGGTTCAATACCTTCTTTAATCAATAACTCCATGTGGGCTTGTCTAGGTAACGGTTGTCCATTTTTGTTGTTACCCCTACGCTTATATTGTTTAATAGTTTTTTTGACCTTAGAATTGTTAGCTATCTCAGATAGTGGTATGTCCATATTATATATCCTTTCTAAATATTCATTATAATAATCCACAAATTCCTTACCTTGGCCATCTAATAACATTTTAATACCCTTATTTAAAAAGGTTTTTATGTATTTTTGTATAGTCTTACCTTTGATGGTATTACCAGTCAATTTAATTTTACCATTTGGTTTTAGTGTTGCATAATTTTTCCTAGATAAATTAATTGTTGCTGGCCAAAGTTCATCAATGTCTAACCCCATCGCTTCGTGCATGAATCTGTCATTGTATTCAGCAACGTCAGCCTCAATACCTTCATAAGTTTTACCTTTTTCTACAAATCTATGTAACCCCATACCAACATACTTATGTTCTCTAACTTTTTGTCCATAGGAAAAGTTAACACCGTCAGTGTCTAAAACTAGTGGGTCATAACCCCTATCAATAAAGAATTGTATCATATGTCTAAGGTATTGCCTACCCGTACATGTAATCATTTCCCCAATATTAATATCACCCCAAGGAAATATGTACGGAGCTGAAATAGAACCAAAAGCTGAATTATTAAATATTTTTATAGGTAACTGTTTTTTGTCGAACTTACTACCTAATTTATTGTTACCATCTTTATAATATTTACCAGCCAAATATTTGTACTCATTACGAGTATCCAAAAGATAACGTAACATGGCTCTTAAAGCTCCTGATATATCTACTTTTGGAAAAACTTCGTGTGTTAACTGTATCGATGGGTAAAGAGAAGCATAATCAAACTTAGCTATATTTTGACTAAATCCTAATTTTAAAAGTCTAGATAACCCCCCAACAAAATCTCTCTTCGGTTGTGTATCGGGTAATGCTAAACCGTTTTCGTATGACCAAGCCATCATAAGTGTTTTCCACATTGTGGCCGTACCCATAGTAATAGACCTTGTAAAATTAGTTGGTACTAAAGCTGCGGTTAAAAACCCAGCTTGTGTGTAGGTGTCATCTACTTGTTCTGTCTCTAAAAGATCATCATTTAAGTATTCAGTTAATAAAAACCTACCATCCACTATTTTCCACTCATCTTTATAACCATACATTACTTCACCATCTACCATTTTAGGGGAGGGTTTAGTACCATCAAGTGAGTACCACTGACCAGATGTTGGGTTATAGTTATAATCCCTATTTTCTTTCCATATTTTACCTAACTGACCACCATCTATGTAGACCCTATTATCTCTTTCTATACCAGCTTCTTTAGCTATATATTTCAAACTACCACTTTGTAAACTAGAATTTAATGCCATAGCTTGTCTAACCCTATGGTAAGTATCCATAATATTATAACCCCACATGGTGGTTTGATTATACTCCTCTATCTCTGCACCCAATTTTAATGTAGAAGGTTTTCTATAACAACCCACTAATGGGTGTTTTGTTTTTATTATCTCATTCTCTATGTTGATAGCTGTTACTCTACCAGTTTTCTTAGATTTTTTTATTTTACTTTCAGAAATACCCAATAACTCCATTCTACGAAAAATGTAATTCCAGTCAAAATTCTCAGAATTGTAACCGATAATTATGGTAGGTTGTATTTCGTGTATAATCTCAAAAAATTCTTCATACATCATTTTTTCATACTCCTGATTGTAATCACCATTAGCGTCATATGCGGTGAGTATTTTTTTAAAACCTCTATTGTCTTTAATACCAATCATAAAAGAATGTCCAGTTTCTGGTGTTAAACTAGTGGTTTCGATATCAAAAGTTAGTTTATGTACTTCCGTATAATCCTCATAACCTTTAAAAAGTCTTTTACCCGTTTGAATCATAAATTGTTCAACTGGTGATAGTATTTGTACCAAATTTTTATCTCTATCCCAAGGGTTGATCCCACCCCTTTTGAGGAAATCAACTAAATTTCTATAAGTACCAGTAGTTTTTACAATATATTTGTAACCATCTTCTAACCTCTTATTATCACCTGTCTGTAATTTTTCGGTATAGATACCAAACTTCTTAGCATTTTCTGTTATTTTATCTAAATCATCATCATAAAATCCACTACCTCTTAATGATTTAGTCCAACAAAATGGTGTAAATTTTTGTGTTTTTATTTTTTTACCCTTTTTAGGGTCGTCAATAACAATATAAACTCTGTTTGTTTCGTCAATTGACCAATCACCTGTTTGGTCTAACTCTATGGATACGATGTACTTTTCATCGTCATGACCCTCTAGAAATTTTTTAATGTCTTCGGGTGTTGCCTGTTTTATTTCTCCTTCATTCATAATTTTTGATTTTTTTGGACGGGTTAAATCTTAACCACTCGTATTGTTTGATTTTAATTATAGATAAAATAAGATTCATAGTAAAGACACATATTTAGAAAGATTAATAAATGTGGTGCATATTTATAAGAAAAAACAATAATGAGTTTAATTATATCTGATTCTGAAAGAGAAAAATTGTTTAGACAAGTAAAACACCGATTAGGTGCACCAATAAGAAAAATCGAGTTAGAGGATGAAATGTTGGAAACCTTATTAGAGATTTCAATAGAAGATCATTCGTCTTACATAAATGAGTGGTTAATAGAATCACAGTGGACTTCTTTATATGGTAAAGATTTGACCACAACAGATTTAACCAAAGCTTTAACAGTTAGAGAAATGGCCTATGAAGATTCTTTTACTTATGCCTATTCTAAGATTGTTGGGTTACAGGCTAGAGGTCCTTGGGAACTTAAAAAAGATTATGTCACAGTTAAAGCTGGGCAACAAGTTTATGAAATACCAGCAGGTAGAGAAATAAATGAAGTTTTATGGATTACACCACCTACAATAGATCACGCACTTTATGCTTCATATGGTTTTGGGGATGCAGGTTTTGGTGGTGGTTTTGGTCAACTACCCTTCGCTGGTGGGGGTGGAGGTTTGGGATATGGAGGATTCTTTTTAGGTTCTTCTTACGATATTTTAAGTAGAGACGCCGATTATAGTCTAAAACAAAGAATTATTTCTGGTGATTTAATTTATAAAATAACGGCTGGAGCAAATGGTACTAAATTACTACATCTAATACCACCCCCAGGTTCAAGAATAATCTTTGGTACAATCGGTGGAGGAAGAAATGGTATTGATGTCACAGGTAGTAAGGTTTGGTACCATTATTATGAAACTAAAGATGACGATGACAGAAAAAGATGTCTTAATGATAATAAGGATATAGTTAAATTACCTTCAGACGTTCCTATTGATGTTGTTGACTTTGATGAATTAAATACACCCTCCAAACAATGGGTTAGAGATTATTTTACGGCTATGTGTAAAGAAACCCTAGGTAGAGTTAGAGGTAAATTTAGTGGTTCTTTAGGTATAACTGACGCAGATGTTACTATGGATTATGATTCATTATTAAATGAGTCTAAAGAAGATAAAGATAAACTTTGGGAAAGACTGAAAGAAAGATTAGAAAGACTAAGACCAGACAAGATGTTAGAAAGAAAGGCTTTAGAGGCAGAAAATTTAAACAAGTCATTACAATTTAGACCGTTGGGTCATCATTGGAACGTTATTTAATTATGTCAGGAATTTTTAATACAAGACCTAGGTTTCAAGATAGAGATATGAAACAAATGAGTGGTGACACTATGACACTTTCTGGTGACACCATAATCACAGGTAATTTAGCGTATAATAATGGCGCTACTATTGGTTATGTTTTAACAGCTATAGACACTAATGGTAATGTTGGTTGGTCACCATTATCATCGGTAACACCAGGTATTTTTTGGACTTCTGGTTCAACTAACTTAAGTAATATAATTGCTGACAATGGTACTGGTACGGATGCTACAGGTCAGTTTGCGGTCTCTTGGGGTAAGGGTAATTTGTCTAGTGGATTTCTTTCTACCTCCATGGGTCAAGATAATTTAGCTTCTGGACCTACTTCTTTAGCTCAAGGTAGGGATACTATAGCTTCTGGTTTTTATTCACATTCACAAGGTTCTCTAACTAAGGCTAGTGGTGATAGTTCTCACGCGGAAGGTGATAATACTTTAGCTAGTGGTGGTAGTTCTCACGCGGAAGGTGATAATACTTTAGCTAGTGGTCAAGCATCACATGCTGAAGGTAATGGTTCAATCGCAGATGGTGAGGCATCACACGCAGAAGGTAGTGGTTCAACAGCTAGTGGTCCAGGATCACATGCTGAAGGTACATTGACTTTCTCCAAAGGTAGTTATTCTCACGCAGAAGGTATGTCCACAACTGCAGCGACCCAATACTCACATTCAGAAGGTTTCACCACTTTAGCTACTGGTGAATCTTCTCATGCGGAAGGGGATGGTACTGTATCATCTGGTCAAGCATCACACGCTGAAGGTGTGGATACTCAAACCAATTCAAATTATTCCCACTCAGAAGGTGATGGTACTGAAACTAATGGTTTAGGTTCTCACACAGAAGGACTTTCTACCGTAACCTATGGTAATTATGCACACGCAGAAGGGAGTGGTACTAGAGCAGGTATAAGTACTACTGTTGGTATAGCTTCACACGCTAGTGGCCTAGGAACCATAGCTTATGAGGATTATCAAACCGTTATGGGTAGATATAATACGACTGGTAATACAAATCAGTACTTAGTTGTGGGTAGAGGTACTTCTTCAGCGGCTAGAGCTAACGCTTTTAGGATTGACTCAGCTGGTGAAATATATGGTGCTGGAGCTACTTACAATTCTGGGGCTGATTACGCTGAATATTTTGAATCTGTAGATGGTTCTTCCATTCCTTTTGGGACAGTTGTTGAATTAGACAATGGTAAAATTAAAGAATGTGTTGACCCAAATAACGCTATTGGTGTTGTTTCTTCTAAACCTTCAATCGTTGGTAACTGTGAAGATGGTACTTCTGATGAGTGGGTTGGTAAATATATAAAAGATGTTTGGGGCAATTACATATATGAAGATTACGAGTACGATGTTGATGTGTATGTTGGTGAAAACGGAGAAGAGGTATTCGTAACAAAAGAGGGTAAAAGAAGAGTTTTAAATAAAGATTTTAACCCATCGACACCTTACCAAACTAGAAAGGAAAGGGATGAGTGGAATGTAGTTGGGTTATTAGGTCAAATAAGAATTTTAAAGAATCAACAAATACCATCTAGGTGGATAAAAATTAAAGATATTAACAATGATATAGCTATTTATCTTGTTAGATAAAATAATGATATGGGAATAAGTAGTTACTATTTCAAAAATTTAGAAGGTAGGATAATACATAATAATTATTGGGATGCTCACATTACGTCTGATAATGAAGGTAGGTGTTTAAATTACGCTACTAGTAAAAAAAATATTTCTAATAAAGAGGTTGTATCAAATGACTTGGTTCTTTGGTTAGACGTTAATAACACAAATACTACCACCAATGGAGATTCACTTACATCTTTAGTTACATGGGATGAGGCGATAATCAAACCTTGTTCTGGTTTTACCACCTGTGACTTTGGCTTAACTGGTGTTGATAATGGTAGGTATGATAAACTATCTGGTATTACTGTTAGTTTTACCACAGCCGATACTAAAGTTATTCTATACCCTGTTACTGGTTATACAGTAAATGATACTACTTCTGTAGGTACCAAAGGAAAGTATGATTATCCATGGACTTATATAACTAATACAACTACTAACCAAAATTCTGGTACTTATTGTACTGAAAAAGATGATTCTGGTAAAACTTGTAATGTAGGTAACGTTATTTGTTTAGATGGTGGTTTTTATCAAGGATTTTTTAAACTAGACTTTGAAGACCCTAACCCTATAGAAGTTACCGCTACCACTACTGAATGTGATAAAGAAGTTATCATTAATGAATATGTGGAAGTAGACCCAGACGCCACAAAATACGATTTAATACCAACTAACTTTAATATATCTAACAATGATTGTAGTACTGGTACAGGTGGTTGGACAATGGAGACTTGGGTGAAGTGGGATAATAGTTCTTGTTCTGGTTTAACAACAAATAATTTAAATAATAATTTTAGTGGTAATACTGGATTTTTCTTTTACATAGGTACTAGAGCTGAAAATAAATTTAGAAATGTTTTTTCTGGTGAAACAGGTTTATACACTTGTGATGGTATCATCCCACTTTCTCCAGATGGGAAAGAACCTATTATATCTAATGAGGGTCAGGATTGGTTTAGTTTAAGTAATTTTAATTTTATTAATAATGATTGTTGTAATCCTTGTAGTGCGGATACTGTTACAACAACCGCAACAACTTACTGTGATGAATTATCCGAAAATGCTTTAGGTCTTAGGATAAAACCAGATGGTCGTATAGGTTATAGAAAAATGACTGTATCTGGTTATGAGTATTGGTGTGATGATGATGGAAATGAAATAGATGGTTGTTTACTAGACGTAAATGGTAATATAACTGGTTCGACAAATGGTGATTGTTCTTATAGTAGTAATGGTAATAAAAGTTTTTTTATGACTGGCACCACAATGGAAGAGGGTTATTCTAAATACCCTGTTGTTTTAAGTGGTGATAATTGGACACACATTACTGTTACTTGGAATCAGAATAGCGTTAAAAATAATTTACCAGCTGGAACTTTAAGGTTTTGGGTTAATGGTAGGATGGTTTATAGAGTAGATAATTTCATTGGTTTACAATTAAGGGCTTTAAATGAGTATAGTTCTAAACAGTTAGGGGTACCTTATAATATTTCATGGGGTGGTGGTTCTCAGGGATTATTAGAGTCACAAACTTTTGGTGGCCCAGACCCTAAAGACCAAAATTTAGATATAGCAAAATATTTTGCTGGTACTTTCGATGGGGAATTATCTCAACTAAGATTTTATCAAAGGCCTTTAGATTTATTAGAAATAAGAAACAACATGTATGTAGATTCTAATAGATATTGTGTGAGAGAAACTTTTGGTGGTAGTTTAATTGTACAACCAGCCTTGGTGACTTACGGTGGTGTTTGTGTGGATGGTGAATTAATAACTAGTGATACATTGGGTGTTTCTGTTGACTTAACAGCTATTTTAAGTCCTGGTTCGATTAATGTACAATATATTGCTAAATTAAATAAAGAACTTAAAGAAGACCTTACATACAATTTTGATTTTAATTTAGGGGTGGTAAGTGGTTCCCCCATAAATGTTGAAGGTATTGAAATAGTAATACCTAAAGGTAGTATTTCCGCTACCACACAGACTTCTATAGAAGAGGATTATGAAAGAATAACTGATGAGTACAGTATTACTAGAGCACAACACACGTCTTTACAAAAAATAAAAGTAAATAGAAAGGATATTGTTGAACACTTAAAAACACCTAAACCAAGAACTATCTTTGGTTGTACTGATTCTGAGGCTACTAATTACAATCCATTAGCAGTAGTAGATGATGGTTCTTGTAATTATGTGGTAGTTAGAGGTTGTACTAATCCAGACGCCAACAATTATAACCCTAATGCTACCGTAGATGATGGTTCTTGTACTTTCACCCCTACACCACCAGTGGTAAGTAACATTTATTATGGTAAACTATTAGACGCAACATTTGACACATCTTCTTTAGGTGATTTAACAATTAAAAACAGTTTAAACGCGGTTAGTACTTATATAGGTATTGGTGAAGGTAATGGGTATGGTTATATTCTAATACCACAATCAATGCAACAACCATCGTTGTTTAGGAATAGTAATGAAGGGTGTGTAGGTTTTGCTATACCAATGATAGATATGGGAGATATTTCTCTAACCATTGATAAGGAAGAAACTATTTATAAAATATACAGAACATTTGTCTCTACCCATTCAAACATTGATGTGTGGTTGTGTGATTAATCTTTACGAAATATGAGTGATTTTAATTTAATAGGTGGTGTTGGTTTATTAGGGTATCTAAGCCCAATGGACACTAGAGATAGTTACGCCGTTATTGACCCTGTTTATGGAATAGACGGTTTAAGAAATGTCGGTACCGTTGGAGAATTAAATTTAATTACAGCTGAAAGAAGAAGAGCTGGTATGATAGTGGGTGTTAATGGTGGTGAGACTTACTATAAATTAAAAAATATTAATAATTGGGTTTTTGATATAACTGATTGGGATGAGTTAACCTTCAAACAAGATTATTCGGATAAAGAAACACCAATAGGTGTGGTAGACGGTAAAAATACTATTTTTCATATAACTAACGTACCAGAACAAAATAGTGAACATATATATTTAAATGGTTTGTTACAGGACATAGGTGAAGATGAAGACTATACATTAGAAGGTAATGAAATTGTTTTTAGTGAAGCACCTGCACCCAAGACTAAGATTAGATGTAGTTATAGGTATAAAAATTTATAAATTATTAGTCTTTTTTATAAATTTTAGCTATTTATAATAGTAAAAAGAAAGAATTAATGGAACAAGATAATAAATACAGAACATCAGACTTATATTTAACAGCTTATTTAAAATTTAAAGGTTTTAAAATGGAAGTTGAAAAAAATAATAAAAAAGCGACTTTCGTATTTGAAAGAACGGAAGAAATAATGAAAGAAGTTACTAATTATTTAAATGAGTCAGGTTCTTGTGAACCTCTTTTATATGCTAATTCTATTAAGAATTTAAAAAATTTATTATATAATTTATAATTTTTTTCATATTTTTTAGTCTTTTACTAAAAACCTACCTATTTATATAAAAAGAATGGAGTTAAACCATTCGAATATTAATATCAAATATATAATATTTCCAATTTAAATTTATATTAAAATCTAGTGGGTAGTTTTGTTTTAACTTCAGAAATACCCAACATCAAATATTTTTATTAATCAACAAAATTAAGATTTGAATAACAAATAAAAATCTATATTAGATTTTTAACACAAAAGAGTGTTTAATAATTTGTTAAAAAAAAAATAATTATGGCAAATACTAAAATAGTATTAAATAGACAGTCAGATTTAATTTTAAACAACGCTAAAATCGTTGATCCTTCAGGAATCGTAAAAGGAGATTTACCTGGATTAGTAGATGATTTAGCAAACTTAAACGCAGCAGACCTTACTGAAGCATCTTTTAGAGTAGCTAAAGATAACTCTTTAGAGGCGAAGATTGATTCTGATGTATCTTCTGCTAGGCAACAACTGAATTCAGCTAGAGAAGCTGGAGACAATTCATTAGAGGCTAAGATTAATGCTGATGTATCCACTGAGAAAGCTGCGAGAGAAGCTGGAGACTTATCATTAACTACAAAAGTTGATGCTGATGTAGACGCTGAGAAATCTGCGAGAAAATCTGCAGACTTATCATTAGAAACTAAAGTAAATGTTGATATCTCTACTGAGAAATTAGCTAGAGAAACTGATGTATCCAATGAGAAAGCTGCTAGAGAAGCTGGAGACTTATCATTAACTACAAAAGTTGATGCTGATGTATCCACTGAGAAAGCTGCTAGAGAAGCTGCGGACTTATCATTAACAACTTTGGTTGAAACTGAGATGTCTAATGAGGTTGCTGCGAGAGAAGCTGGAGACTTATCATTAACTACAAAAGTTGATGCTGATGTATCTAGTGAAAAATCAGAAAGAGAAGCAGCTGTTACAGCTGAAGCATCTGCTAGAGTAGCGGGTGACACTCTATTACAATCAAACATCGACACTTTTGAGTCAAGACATGACAGTGAAATGTCGTCTGAGATTTCAGCTAGAGAAGCTGCTGACCTTGCGGAAGCATCATCTAGATTAGCTGCAGATACAATTTTACAGTCTAACCTTGATACTGAAGAGGCTGAACGTCTTGCTGATGTTTCAACACTTCAGTTGAACATTGACAATGAGTCTAGTAGAGCTCAAGTACAAGAGGTTGCTAACGCTGATGCTATCGCAGCTGAAACATCTAATAGAATTGTAGATGTTAACGCTGAGGAAGCTAGAGCAATTGCTGCTGAAGGTTCTTTAGATACTAAACTAGGTGTTGAAGAAAACGCTAGAATAGCTGGTGATGCTAACTTACAGTCTAACATCGATGTTGAGAAAGGTAGAATTGACGCTATCTTAAGTGCTTCAACTGCTGATGCTGATTCATTCGCTGAAATCGTTCAATTAATCAACGCTGTTGATACTGAGAATGACAACGCATTTGCATCGTATGTATTATCAAATGACGCGGCATTATCTACCGCTATCGCTAACAGTGAGGACGCTGATGAGGAAATAGAATCATCACTTTCAAGTGAGGTTGCTAGAGCTGAAGCTGCTGAGTCTTCATTAGACGTAGCTTTAGCTGGTGAGGCATCTGCTAGATTAGCTGCTGACCAAGCACATGACGCAGCAATTTCACAAGAGATTGTTGATAGAACTGCTGGTGACCAAGCTTTACAAAACAGTTTAAACAACGAAATCTCTGATAGAGTTGTTGCTGACCAAACACAAGCTGCTAACCTATCAACTGAGGTTGCTAGAGCTGAAGCTGCTGAGTCTTCATTAGACACAGCGTTAGTTAACGAAGTATCTTCAAGGATTGCTGATGTTAACGCTGAGGAAGCTAGAGCAATTGCTGCTGAAGGTTCTTTAGTTATTAAGATAGATTCAGATATCGCATCTGAAGCATCTACTAGATTAGCTGCTGATATTTCTTTAACAACTAAAGTTGATACTGAGATGTCATCTGAAGCTTCTTCTAGAGTAGCTGGAGACAATTCATTAGAAGCTAAGATTGAT